>Ga0214921_10000019_pt1 | contig 337119 bp, 411 predicted proteins | sample LL1505_MetaG_FD_177992 | JGI IMG/M metagenome (GOLD analysis project Ga0214921, IMG submission 177992) | Freshwater microbial communities from Lake Lanier, Atlanta, Georgia, United States - LL-1505 | ecosystem: Environmental > Aquatic > Freshwater > Lake | place: USA: Georgia | collected... | reverse complement strand
TAAATCGAGTTGTCACCGCCTGTGGAGTTTCCGCCTTGTTTGGATTCGCTGGCGGCTAGTCTTGCGCGAATTTCTGCTAATGATGCCATAGTTGAGTTGCCTTTCTAAAGTTTACTATGTGTTGCCTATCTAAATGTTTAGATGTTACGTTGCCTGTGATGCTGACAAAAAAGCGCATACACTTTAGCAAGTATACACGCTGGTTTGAGTAGCGTCAAGAGTATTTATGACGCGGTTGTTCAGATTACAAATTTAGTTGCGGATCATACCGCTAAGTTCTTTGAGACGAGTCAAGAATCCAGTGTCTTCGGCCACCGGTTTCATTCTACCACTGTGTCCATACTGTCCTTGCAGAGCCGAAGCTTCGTACATGCCGCACTCTCGGAGTCCATGCACTGGGCAACTTTCACCAGCTTCGCTCATGTTGCAACGATCTGCTTCATCCAATTCTTCTGTGGGCACGCCGTCGATGTCGGCTGGGGTCACACCCGGATTGGCTGTTTCGGCCACTTCCAGTTCATAATCTGGTGCTGGTCGTTCTTGGGCGGGCACACCTGCATGTTTCAAGATACTGCTCAAGTCTTGATCATATTCAGGATAGGCTGGTTGTTTGGTACCTTCAGGATCTTCGGTCTGATCCGCTGGATCTTTGACTGCCTCTTTCATATCTTGGTCAACATCTAAATCTGCTGGAGTCTGCTCAGGCGGATTCATTTCTGCTGTAGCGTCAATGTTCAAGCTGGTAATAACTTTCATTACATCTGGATCCTGATCCAGTTCTTGCATGCGGTTCAGTACGACCTGGCGTGCATCTGCGTTGGCATCACTGTCAGCCAAGGCCTGCAGTTGATCAAACAACTGGTCATCGCCCAGGAGATCATACAATTGTTCTGTGGCATTGGTAGCATCAGCACCCACTGGCAAGTCTGTGCTCAACAGTTTGATCAATCTCTGTTGCTTTTCTGGTGTGTCTGGTGTTTGCCAGGTTCCTTCTGTGAGCTGTTCAGCCCAGGCTTCAAATATTTCTGTTTCTTTCATGGCGTTTTCCTGTTGTTGAATTCTAGCGATCAACGGCAGTGCATCTTCAATGCGCTGGTCAATGCTCTGTGTTACAAATAAATGTTTGAGTCCATCGATCACGGCAGATTCTTCGGTGAGCTCCACTGGATTCCAAGTTTCAAAATATCGTCCATAACCACCACGTGTGGCTAGGCTCTTCAATGTGTGTCGCAGTGTTTCGTAATAGGCCGTGGTCTTCTCAACCAACACAGCAGTGTCGCCTTCTAATAATTTACCTGTGTTGGCTCTGCGGAATCTGCTGAGCACATTTAATTCCGTGACCATTTCTGCAATGTGTTGTCCACGATCGTCGTAGGGTCGTCCACCAGCACGCACATGTTCCAACATGGCCTTGCCGGCTGTGAGGTTGCGGAATGGCAGTTTGTATCTTTCACCGTCGGCTGTTTCAATAAACAGGCTTTCTATGCAACGAAATCTGGCTTCACCTTCGCCCATGACCCGTTTGTGTTTGATCATGAGTCGGCTTTCTGTGGCTCCAGCATTCCAACTGACGTCTCGTTTGCCAGACCATGATTCAAATAGGCCTTCCTTGATGGCAGCCTGTCCTTGCATGCTGTATCTTAAATGATTGAGATTTTTTACACCAAAATTCAGTCGATTGGTTCGAACAGCAAAATTCTTCAGTTGCTCAAGAAAAACAAACCAATCATCCTTGTCTGAGCCTTCCATGGTTCTACCCACGTTGTCCGCACAGTACACATCTAGATCTCCTGTGTCGCTGAGCATGATAACCACTGTGCCATAATCTCGGCCACTTTCGGCACGGAAATCAAAGCTGAATATTTCTGCTTCGGCAGGGTCTGCAGCTGGACGGCCAGCGGAATCCAGGGTTTCTGGGTCAAAATCTCTGCTGATCAAAAGGTCAAACAATTTACGAGCGGGTGTAATATCTGCCATAGTAAGTTATTTATCGCATGACTGCTATGAAGGGCAAGGGTGGTTTGATTTCGTCACCGTGATCTCTCAGCTGGTTGTTGATATCATTGTCATAGGTTTGTAGCAGTTGTAGCATGCGCACTGCCAGCACTGTGCTCATGACAAGATCGTCGGTTTCGCCGGGTTTGGCAGCATAGCCCATGCCTGAGGCCACAAAGGTTTTGAGCTCTGAAACCAAGCCCGTGCTGCGGATTTTCATGCGGCCCGTTTCTACCAGCAATTTTAACTTGTTGCAGGCCGCCAGTTTGGGCTTGTTGGTGGTGTTGAATCCTTTGCGATATCTACGCCCGCCACCCGTGCCGGGCTCACTGAGAAAATAGCCCTGTATGCGTTCTTCACCGTATTCAGCTATGCTGATCAAGGCTGCTTCGCCAATGGTGTTGTTTTCTATGCTGTAGTAGATCTGTTGAGGATCCTGCACAGTTTCATTGATGTGAGCACAAATGCTGGCTAAGATGCGAACCTGTTCAGGTATGGTGGTCCTGTTGTGTCGCCATTCGGCCACTTGTTCAGTGGTTTCTGCTTCGTATACCTGTATGGCCGCTGGATCGCCACCGGTGCCCAGGCTGGGATCAAGTGCTATCACATAGGTTCTATCTTTTCTGGGACGTTGAAACCAGCGTACCTGGCCAGTTTTATACAAGGGTTCGTGTCCCTGTAGATCTATCAGCTTGGCTGGAGCTATCAAGGTTTCATCGTTGATGATAAATTCACAATTTGAGACTAAAATATCGTTAGCAAAAAATCTGCGATTATTTTTTACATTTAACAAATCATAGACAGTACTAGTACTGTCTAGTGTAACACTTACTACTTTTTGTAATCCAGATGATGTATATATTTGTGTACCAACTCGAAGTTGACTAACCGGAATCATATCAAATTTATCAGTATAGATTTTATGATCCAAGGTAGCTTTGATAGAGGCATTGGTCAATTGTAATAAGGCTATCTGTTTTGACCCTTTATCAAGCAATCCTTCAAAATCACTCCAACCAGTATCGGTTAGTACCTGTAGTCCTAAATTATTTTCTAGTAAGTCTGCCACGAAAGAATCCTTTAGGTTGTTGATCAACTACAAAATATTTTTCTTCAATGCCGTTGTTATACCAAGCCTTACCGGTTGCGGCTCCAATTTTACCCTTGTTATTTTTACTAATATTGGCATTTCGAACCGGATCTGAATATACAGTTGCCATTTTTTCTTTGTATTCTGAAGTAGATCTTATTTTTTCTTTGGTTGCTCGTTCTTCAGCTGACCATTTAGTGCCCTTTTTACGGCCGCCTACACCTGGGCGTTTAATACCTCTGTTGGGTGCCGGCTTTCCAAACATTGGATTTTTGTTTCCTTTTTTGCCTTCTGATAGCAAAGTGTATATAATTTCAGCGTAGGGCATGATGCCTGCAAGTCCAAGCCAGGCTACTTTGTCTTGAGTGTGTCCGTGTGTTTCGTATAATAATCGATGTGCTTCTGCATGTTCTTCTACAGTAAGTTCTATTAGATTAGATGGGTCGTCAGATCCGCCCATGTGTTTAGGAATAACATGATGTTTATGTTTTTTCATAAACTTATTTAGTTGTCATTGATGATAAACTCAGCAGTTCTTTTAATTCATCGATAGTTTTTTTAAATATTTTTCCAGAACGATCTTTAAGGGTCAGCACCGAATCTGGTGCTAGACAGCCCATCTCTCGTCGAAAACGATCTTCGCCCAGTTGCGCTCGTTGTTCAGCGGCCCAACGTTCATCTCTGTCAGGATGTTCATTCCAGTATGATCTATAGGCCCGGAATCCGTTTATTCCTAACTCAGTAGGATTGCCGTAGGCATCTTCGGTCTTGTTGGCACCTTTCCATAGCAGAGCAAACTGATCTTCATCTGAGTTGGGTGTTGACGTAATAATTGCTTTACCACCAGTGGCCAAGGTAGGGCTGATGGATGTCCAGAACTCGCGGGCTATGGTGGGTCGCACGAATGCGAACTCGTCGCAGTACAGCAAGGTAATACTCATACCACGACCGGTGTTTTCTGTTGTGGTGGTTGAAACTATGCGTGATCCGTTTTCAAAGTCCAGGTTGCCTTTGTTGTATGATGTTACTCCAGCACGAATATGATCCGGGCATAGTTCATAGGCATAGCGTATGCGTTGCATGATCTCCTGTGAGCCTGTGTATTTGTGTGCGGCGATCAGGATTGTGGAATCAGGGCGGAACATGGCCATCCACAGCAGGTATCCTGCGGCACTGGTACTCTTACCGGTCTGTCGCGGCATCATTGATATTGAATAGCGGTAATTGTGGTATGTGTTAATCAATCGCTTTTGATAGTCAAATGGATGATACAACATTTTGCCTCGGGTAGGATGTTGTATATGAAAGAAGTGATCCATAAAGTATTCTGGCCCGGTCACAGGGTCGGCACAGGCCATAAACTCAGCCAACTGCTGATCGGTCCAATGTTGTTGACGATACGGTGCTTTGACTAAAGTTGATTCAGTTTGACTCATAGTAAACTACTTATTTCTGGCCATAGTTCATGAAACTTTCCTTGTTGATCTGGATGGTATTGTTCAATTTCATCAACAAAACGTTTTAATTCTTCTAATTTTTCTGGCTTGGTATCAACAATCGATTGATAGTGTGCAAGTGCTGTGCCAAACAACACACGTTCTTCATCGTCTATGTTGCAAGTGTCAAACATGCGTTGAATTTCTGTAGCGGCCATCACAGCAATTTCTTGTCCATAGTTTTTTGTATCCAATGCCGACGGTGTACCCAATGGTTGCCATTTGATAGATAATCCGCGTTCGTGAGCAAAGTTTTTAAATTCAACCAAGTGCGTGGCATTGTAAAGATTGTACACTGCATGTATGCCGCCCCAATGTCCTCGATCACGAATTAGAGACTGGACCAGATCAAGATTGTGCAACTGTAATTCCCAGTTGGCGCCATATCTCACATACTCAAACTTTGGGCCTATATTTTCAAAACTCATACTCCAGCCCACTCGTGGACGTTGTGCTAGTTTTTGAAAAACTTTATTTGTTTCTAAATTATTACTAAGATTGGTAATAACAGTGATAACAGTGTCTGCGGGTATTGCATCTAGCAGGCGTTCGTTTTCCGGCAACAGCAGGGGTTCTCCGCCAACTAGTGCAACTTCTTTAACATGTTGATTGTTGTTTTCAATAAATTCACAAACTTCTAAATAATAATTTCTAGTGTTGTTGTTTATGGGCATTTTTTTCAAAGCAGCCCATTTTGAACTGTCTGCTGGGCCGCAATAGTTACAACTAAGATTACAGGTACTGTTCCAACGTATGTCTAACAGGGTAGGATATTCGTATTCTAATCCAGCTTGTGTGGAATCAAATGAATCATTTATGGTATTATGCCAAGTCCGTTCACTGTCGCCGCCATGAGCTTCCCGTACTTGGCACCCTCGGCAAAATTCATGATACTGGCCTTGTCGCAATGCTGATCTGATTTCTTTCAGCTTGGGCCCGTTTATAATTTCTTCAATGGTTTTGTTGTTTAAATTGCCCAGCATGTTGGGATTTCCTGCACAGCAGGGTTTGACATCACCGCGTGGATTGATGTGCAGGCCTCGCCAGGGAGCCGCACAATAAAATGAGTTCATGGACTACTTATAGGGGTTTTCGCCGGTGAGGCCGGGTTTGGCAAACCATAACCGGAACCAGCGGTCGGTGCCAGGTTGGATGTTTTTGTTACGTTGGAAACGGGCCACGTGTGTGCCGGTCTTGCTGATGTTGGATCCGGACAAGGGTTTCAGCTTGCTGGATCCGTACACGCCTTTGCCAAACTCTTTAAATCTCATTGTCCCAGGTTGAATCGCATGCCTGTGGCACGCTCGATTTCGGTCATGGTGGTCTGATACTGTGGCCAGCTGGTAGCTGGGCTAATAGGTGCGTTGGGCATGAGGTATGCCTGCACCTGGCGGCTGTTCTTTTCTATGATGATCTTGTAGAGTCTAGTGGGTATGCCCAGGCCGTTGCCTGTGACCGGATGACCGGGATCAAAGATACCTCCGGATATGATGTAGAAATCTGTGCCGGGTTGCATGGCCCATTGGCGTTCGGCGGCTTCTAACAGTCTCCAGGCACCACGATTGTTGTTGGCAACTTGTGCCAGCATGTTGCTCAAGTAGAAGCTTTCGCTCATGATTTGTTCGTTTTGACTGTTGTTGGCAGCAGGACTCATATGACCACGATCGTGCGTCTTTCCTACGGTGGCATAGTCAGCTAGACTGGCACGGCACTGTTCATGCACTTGCGGATCTGGACGGAAATCATCTTTTCTTTTAGCAGGACCGGTCATGGCCGCAACGGTCAAGTGTTCAAACACTGCCACCGGAGCCTTGACACCGCAACGATGGATCACGGCATAGTTTTGTTTACAAAGTTCCTGATCGCCAGGTTGGGCTTGATATTCGGGTGTGCCATTGACTGTGAACTGTGGACATTGAGCATTGATCTGTGCCAGGGCCGCGAGTGGTGTGAATAGTAATACTAAGAGTAATTTTTTCATTTGATATTTTTATACTGTTGCGTAATAAACTGATCCAACCAATCGAGTGGTTGCCTTGAGCCTGTTATGCGTCAATGGATCCATTTTGGTATCAGAAGAACCTTGCCAATACATGGTCACGGTGTTGGCTGATCCAGGAACAGTGCCCGAGACAACGTTGGTAGGTGAGTTCATGCCTGTGTAAAATGACACTGCCAGTGATCCAGTGGTGGCCGCGGTGCTTGCGGATGTAAACGGCAAGTTACCCATGATCACATTGCCGTTTGGTGTGGATACACTGGCAATGGTGATGTCAAATGTGCAGAAGGCCACGCCGCCAATCTTTTGATAAAAAGTGTTGTTGATGGTTAATGTGTAAGAGCCAGTTTCTGGAACTAGAGTGGGTGTCCAAGTGCCCGATGTTGGGGCGATATTGCCCGAACTGATCCAGAACAAATTTCCAGCACCATCTGTGCTCAACAGTTGTCCTGTGCTACCGCCAGTGATCTTGACATTTGCATTGCTATTCAAGTTACTAATACCACTCACGGCCAGGTTACCACCTGTGATGTTGCCTGAAACATTGGCATAACCAGTGATGTTGGCTCCACCTGCACTGATAGTCTGCACGGTGTTGCCGGCTATGGCAATGACCAGATTACCACCTGATGCGGCTATGTTGGCCCAGCTGGTACCATTGACGATCTTGGTCGGAACTGCTGTAGTGATGTTGCTGATGAATCCACCGTCGCCTATGAAGAATCCAGCGGTGCTGATGTTGCCCGTGGCAGTGATGATACCTGCGGTTCTTATGTTGCCGCCGTCGATGTTGCCTGTGACCGATACGCGGCCCGTGGTCTGCACATTGCCAAATGTGGCATTGCCTGTGGTGGAAATTATGCCTGATGTGCGTAGGTTGCCGCCGTCAATGTTGCCGGTGATGCTGAGCAGGGTGGAAACAATGGCTATGGACGCATTCAAGTTGGGTGTGCTAATATTACCAATGGCACTGATGGTGCCCGAGGCTGTTATATTTGCACCGTTGATGTTGGCCGCTGTGACCGTGCCAGATGTGCTGACACCACTGTTGATCACTGTGGTGGCTGTGACCAGATTGGCTGCTGTGATGATATTGCCTGTGGCTGAAATAGTGCCACTAGTTCTCAAGTTGCCGCCGGTAACAGTGCCTGTGGCACTGACCACGCTGCCTGTGATGCTTGAACCAGTTACTATGCCTGTGACTGATAGGTTGGTGCCTGCAATGTTGCCTGCAGCACTGATGCCATCGGTTGAGAATAAAGTGTTGCCCGTCAAGTTGTTGGCTGTGACGTTGCCCACCATGCTGAGACCGGTGTCACTGACAGTGCCACGGATAAAGTTTTGTGTGTTGCTGGTGCCACCAGTAAACAAGTTGATGACCCGGCTGGCAGTTTGTGTGCCAATGACCAAATTACCACCATTGACATATAGGTAGCCATCATTGGCCTTGGTCACAGCATAGTCGGCATTGTTGTAGACATTGGAATTGATGCCTAGGTCTATATAGAAGTTGCTTTCGTCACCGTTGTTGGCCACGGCCACAAAGTCTGAACTGGCGTTGGCTCCTTGGAAGTGGTTTTGTTGCACAATCTGGCTGAAGTTGTCTACACTGCTGTCGGCCTGTATGGTGGCATTGCCATATTCCACTGTGGCATTGGCATAGCCCACATGCGCAAAATTGTTGATAAACGACGAGTTGCCATAAACTGTATTGGCTGTAATACCCCAGCTGTTGCCATAGTCAAAGTTCCAGGTGTTGGTGGCCGTTTTGTATAGTATGCCAGCTGACGTGCTGTTGGCAATGTTGCCGGTGATCAGGCCTGACGTGTTGATGTCATTGTAGACTGTGGCCGTGTTGGCCACAAAGACGACAGGACCATCAATTATGCTGGGTATCACATTTGACACATTGCCTGTCACGCTGAGGTTTGTGACGGTGAGACTATACAAAGTCATGTTGGCCGTGGTGTTGAGATCCTGCGGCGTGGTCAGGGTCACTACTCCGCCCACGTTGCTGGCCACTGTGACACGGTTTGGTGTGCCAATCACGCCCAGGATGCCGGTGTTGGTCACTGTGATATCGCCGGTAGGACCCGACAAGCTGATGCCAGCACCGGCTGTGAGACTGCTCACAACACCAGAAGGCAAGTAGGCTGTGTTCTGGAACGTGCCGTCCTGGAAGGTTATGCCCAGGTTGCCAGTGCCACCAGAGATGGCATTGGGGAAGTTGATACCCGAGCCGCTGAATCCTGTGACGGTTTTGATCACATTGCTACCAACAGGCACCAGCTGTATGTTGGCATAGGTGCCCACTGCGGCATTGCTGGCAAAGGCCTCTGCGGCACCGAAGCTGAGCCGGGCCACACCTGATGCATAGGCATTGTTGCCGGTCCAGCCTTGGCTGCTGAGTCGGAACAGGATGTCGTTGCTTTGTATGGGCTGTGGTGAATCCACGGTGCCACGTGCCACACGCGAAGCCAACACGTTGTAGGCATTGGTGCTGCCGGCCACACCAAACGCATCAAAAGTTATGCGGTTGGTGGCATCGTCTTGTCCGGTGACCTGCATCATGGTGCCGGTGAAGTTTCTGGGCTGGCTGTTGCCCGAACTGCTTCCTATGACCTGGAAAGCTGCGTCACTGAGGGGGATCGGATCCGATGCGTAGATCTTTGTGCGGCCATCTCGGGCCACTTCAAACACCTTGGCGGCTCCCACGTTACCCGAGGGTATGACCGCTATGGAACGATTGAAGTTCACATAGCCAGTGGCGTTGGCTGTGCCTATTTGAATGTTGGCAGCGGCATTGCCCAGGGCCATGACATTGCCATAAAAACGGAAGTTTCCAAAGGTCAAGCCCGAGGCATTGCCTATGATCAGATTGCCCTGATTGGCATAGATCTGTTGATTTTGATTGAGTGTCTGATCAATGATGTTGATGTTGCCTGACCCCAGCCATAGATCCGTGTAGCGACTGCCCACGGCTCCCAGGCCTGCCAGGTTGTTGCTGGTGGGTTTTATGGTTCCGGCTGTGAGTATGTTGCCACCGGTGCCGGGACCAAACTGTAGATCAATGCCAGCGTCGGTGTCAAACTGTACGGCTGTGCCGGTATTGGCCACGGTCATGCCACTGATGTCAATCTTGGGCACAACTACCCAACCATCGCCTTCAGGACTCAGACCTATGTTGGCATTGAGATTTTTTCCGTATATGGTCTGATCCGTGATGTAGAGATTGCCCAGATCAATGTTGCCTGTGAGTTGTATGTTGGCAAATATGCTTTGACCATTAGCATACAAGTAGTTGTTGGTCAAGATGTTGCCGCCAGTGATGTTGCCCGTGGTTGAAACATTGCCAATAAACCATGCGGCTGTGATGTTGCCCACAGCACTGAGACCAGCACCATCAATAACAAGATTGGCTGTGCCACCAAAGGTGCCGCCACCTAGGTTGTATTGTATGCTGCTGACTGGGCCTCCGGGTGATCCTGCACCACCAGCGCCAATGGGTATGCCACCTGGAGTATTGCCATTGCTGTAATAAAAAGCGTTGGTGTCGGGATTCCACCAGATGCGATCTTGTTGACCTACATAAGAAGCGCCATTGGCATTGTTGTCACGGCTGGTAAAAAGATTTTGGATGAAGCTCATGTTAGAGCCCCTTAGTCGTCAAAGACTTCGTCGTTGCTGAGTTCTTGGACAGCGGCTACAGGAACACCGGCCATGCGCTTGATCTTGTCTAGCAGATCTTCTTCTTCGGGAGTGGGTGCTTGTGCGTTTTCATCACCGGCATCTCCTGGGCGGCCGTCGTCATAGACATTTTCTACACCCACGGCTTTTTTAAGTAACTCTTGTTTTTGTTGCAAGGGTGGAAGGAACAATTCTTCTGGTTCTTTGTCGTTGCCCGACGCTGTGACACCGTTTGGACTGGGTTTTTCTGCATCTGGGTTGGCCACAATATCAACATCAATAAGTGCACCAGGATTTTGTATTCTGGGATCTGGAGCTCCGCCTTGAGCATGATCTAAATTGGCGGCCAGTGTGCGTAAAATGTCTGCGATTTTCATAGTATAGTTTCCGTAGTGTATTTAGCTCAGGGCTGGTAGTAGACAATTTCACCCGTGGCCGGGTCAAAGTACAGTTGATTGAGTCCAGCAGTGCTATTCGCCACACGCACATTGCCCAAAAAGGTGTTGGCTCCGGTAACTTGCATGATTTTTGTGAGTGCTCCAGTGGCATTGCCAATGTAGATTTCATTGGTATTGATGTTCACTGTCATTTCCGCAGGTCGGGCATTGCCGTTGTAGTTGGTCACAGTTTCCTGGGCGTTGTCCTTCATCACTGTACGGCTTATGCCCGTGAGATCTTCATAGGGTGGTGGCGGATTGGCCATTATCTAGGATATCCTTTGAATGCTTTGATCGGACTTTGTTTGTCCACACTGGCGGGTTCTTGGCTGGCAGCCGAGCTGACTAATTTTTTACCGCCTGGTGTCTTGGTCATTTTCAAGGCCAAGTCAATCACAGGATCCACGTTGGCATCAAAGCCTGAAATAACACCGTGCTCACCAAAAGCAGTTTCTGGTTGCCATGATGGCATAAATTGATCTATTTGGTCGTGATCTGTTCCGCGATCACTTCTGGCACGGGCCATGGCCACGCCAAATCTGTAGTTGCGGTAGGGATCTGCGGCACTGAGTCCAGGCAGGATATAGGTATAGCGCAAGGGATCGGCTATCTCAGGTGGCAGATCATGTTGTTCTGTGATGAACTCTCGGGCTCTCATCTGGGGTATCCTTTGAAGGATTTCACAGGACTGATCACATTGGTGCTGTCAAGTTCACCACTGTCCAGATCTCCTTGATTGAAATCTTTGTGTTCGCTGCCAGTAGCTTTTAGGGCCTGGCGTAACATGGCATCTTCCACATCGGTATAAGGATGTGCTGTGTTGTAACGGCCTGCCCAGCTTTCTGTGTCCATATCCAAGGGAGTGTGCCCATCTGCGCAGGCCACGGCCATCATAACACGGTTGAGTTCATAGGTACGATCATACCCACCTGTGTCACGGAACTTGTGTAGACCCACTGTGGCTGCCTGGCGTCGATTGCCTATTTGACCTGTGCGTTTCTCAGCCAGGAACTCCCGGGCACGCATGATCACTGTCCCGCACTGTTGAACACGCTGTATTGTGCAGAACTTTGTGTGCCCAATTCTAATGCTGTAAATGGCGAGCCTACCACTGTGACTTTGTTTCCAGCACCTGAATACACTTCAAACACTGTGTTGGCTGGAATCGTGATTGGTGCAGTGTAGATATTGCCAATGGCGGCGGCGCTTCCCAAGGCTGTGGCATAGACCTGATAAGTCACTGCATTGGCAGCCGTGGCAATCTGTAGTTTGTCTGTGTAAACAGTTGTGTTAGCTAGTGTGGTGTATACATTTGCGGCCATTATAGAATCCCTTTTTGTTATTTAGCTCAAATTCCAAGACTTGTTGAGCCATTTTTTGACTAGGTCAGAACTGGTATTAACTTGTTTTGCAATGTCACAAATTCTCAAACCGGTTTTTCTTAACTCATGAATTTGATTGTATTGTTGTTCACTAAGGGCTCGGCGTGTCATAGCACGTTTAACAATTTGTTCTTGAGTCCATTTTACCCAGGGTTTTTTCATGCCCTTGTGTGCATCAGATATCTTTTTACGACTTTCTGCTGACTGTTTTTTTCCTGGCGCTCGGACGTAATTTTTTGGTTTTCCTTTAAGTGCCAGGCTACGAGCCAAATTAGATTCAGCTGACATTTTTATGTCGTTGTTGCCATCTCCTCCTCTGGTTGCATTATATCCCTTGTCATAGGATTCAAACAGTTTGATGTATTCTATTTCTTTTTGTTTTGCTAAATTTTTGTCACACACTTCTTCAAGAATTTCTTGAGTCCAGCAATCTATTCCATATTTTCTTATAGCATTGTAAAATGGTCGATTATCTTGATTTTTTTGTGCCAGCTTTTTGTGTTGGCACCATCTTGCATCAAAAGATTGACTGGTCCAACCTATGTAGGACTTGTTTGTAAGTTGATTTGTGATTTTGTAGATTATAGACGTCATGCTCTATTTAGCACGACTTATTGACGTCACCAGTTCTTACAACTCCAATATCTGGCTTTTAATTTGCTGCCCGGATTGTCACAGTTATGTCTTGCTCTAAAACTTTTTCTAGCTGCAGGATTAGACTTTCTAATACGCATGGTTTTTTGACCTAGTCTCTTGGCCGTCTTACCGCCGTGGCCAAAGTTCACTTTTTTAACATTGCCTGTGGCAGGATCTTTGACATAGACTTTAAATTTGGCCTGATCTCCTGGCATCTTTTTGTTTAACTGAACCTCACGGCCTTGATACTTGGCTTCGTCGGTGGCCAGTTGTTGTGCAGAATCAATGGCAGCTTCTTTGCCTGCTACCACAGCGGCATCTTGATCTTCATCCACATCTTTTGAGATTTCTGGCTCACCGGTGGATGTACGCCAAAAATCTTCAATCCAGTCTTCGTCACCATAGCGGTCTTTGAACTGTTCCAGACTCATGCGTAGTGCAGACGCATACATTTCTTTTTTCATGGAACCTTCGCCCACCAATGTTCCGTAGCCCATGGTTTCCATGATCACACCAGAATCGCCTTCGTCGGTGTCTTCAAGAGTGGCCCATTCACTCAAGGCCGCATTGATCTCTGGTGTAGAATCTAGTAGGATACAATCGTCGGCCACCTCAATGATGTAGGTCTCACACAAGACTTCATCAGGCAGTTCAAACGCAAAGACATCACCTGCTGCAGGTGTGTTCATCCATTGTTCGCTTTCTGTGATGTAGTCTTTTAACGATTTCATTGGGCTTTGTAGTTTTGATAAAGTCTAAACAAATCGCGCTCAAGTTTTACTGACTCTTCCATTGAAACTTGACGACGTAGTTGGCTGGCAACGACAGGAACGGTAGTTTGCCCTGTGCTCTTGGGACCGTTTAGGCCACCTGAATACTGCATGGCATTGTCTGACGTTTCTGTGTTTGTGGGCCAGTCTGGGCTGTTCTCATCCAGCTCTTCGCAACCACAGGGTGCTTTGCCACAGGTGCCACAACTTTCACTGTCGCTGTGACCGCTGATGCCGGCCATCTTCAACAATGCAGCCAAAGCTTCGGCATCTTCACCGTCGGCACTGACCGTGATATTCTTGCTGGGCTGACCATCTGGTCCAGTGTTCATGTTCACACTAATGTTCATGCCTTCCGTGAGTGCTTGACGGAACTTGGAGTCCATGCTTTCATACACACCTTTGCCAAACTGCATGCCACCTTTGCCTTTACCACCAGTGGGTGCTGTGGCCACTGATCCGGCTACGGTTGTTTCTTCAACTTCATCTTTCGTCTTGCTCTTGGCTTGTTTGGCAGCCTGTTTCATGGGTTCTGCTTTGTTTCCATCTTTGTCTAGATCCAGGAAATCGGGTTTGCCGGCTTCTTTGACTTTCTTTGGCAGACCTTTTTCTTTGGTCGCGGCAAACTTGTGCAGTTCACCTTTGGGCATCTTGGCCATTTCTTTTGATGCGCCACGCAATTCACTCTTGGGTATCTCACCCTTTTGAGCGGCATGTGCTATGCCAGCGGCTCTGCGTTGTGCTTGACTGACGGCTTTTTCTGCCACGGGTTGCATGTCACCATCGGCCTTAGTTGCTATCATGTAGTCACGTGCTGTGTCAATGTAGTCCATGGCCTTGGTGATCTTTGATTGAACCCACTCTGGCAGGTTCTCATCATCGCTGAGTATGCTGGCCAGTTCTCGTGCAGCCAGTTTGATGGTGTGCAACTGTTCCTTGGCCATGTCGCCTTCGCGGTCATATTCACCTTTGTCTACCAAGGCAATGCTTTCAATGCCTTCACTGCTCATATTTGACGGACGTGTCATCATGACGCCATCAGTGTCAAGATCTTCGTCGGTCTTTTCTTTTTTCACACGCTTGCCATTGACCATTTTATATTTCCAACTTCCTTTGGTCACAGTCTCTTGATCTTTTGGTTTTGCAGATTTTGGGCGACCTTTCTTCTTGGGTTGATCACTGACTTCTGCATCATCCTTGTCTGCCGCAGGCTCTTCTTTTCTTGTATAACGCTTGCTGTAGCCCGTGTCTTTGACATCATATCTTGGGTGTTCATCTTTGCTGGCAAACATAGATTTGGCCACTTCTGGATCAAATGCTGTGCCAGCACTGCGTGATTTTTTGGTTTCTTTCTTTTCTTCGATGTTGCTGGTGTCTCGATATTTTTTGCCGTCCAGTTCAAACTCGCCACCCTTGGGTGTGCTTTTAAGTTTGGCTGTGAATGCGTTGCCTTCGTCGGCTATTTCTTCATCCATTTTGTCGTGCTTGGCACGGATACGAGCCATGGTCTCTTTGCTGGCACCTTCACGTCCGGCCTTCTGCAGGGCCTTCATGCCGGTCTCGCCATATTTCTTTTTGCCTAGGTATGCTTGTAGAGCACTCTCATCCATGTCTGACTCTTCTACACTTTCTTTGGCACGCAGTTTGGCCAACACAGCGCCGGCAACTCGCTCGCCACTTTCTTTGCTGCCATAACGCTTGCCAGCACTCTTTGCGATCTTGCTAAACATTTTTCCTGGCTTGCCAATGTCTTTGCCTGCCGCAGCCTTTTTGGCTGAATAGTCTCCAGTTGAGCCTTCGGCCACAGCAGGTTGAACGCTCTCGTTGAGGTCTTGTTTCTTGGCCAGGTCAGCCAACTTCTTGTTTAGGTCGTAAAAAAATGTCATGCTGTTATCCTCTTGGGTTGGCACCAGTGGCAGGGCGTGGTGGGCGTTTTACTTTGGTCATTGGGCTTGATGTGCCCATTGGTAAATCATTTGTGGTCCGGGCAGGTGGTGTCTTGCCGCCGGCTACAGTAAAGTCACTGCGGTAGGCATTCTTCAACACAGCATGCTCATCGTATGGTGCCGAATAATCTTTGCTGAGTGCTTTTTGTTCTGCGTTGGGAGCAGGGTAGTCAGTGTCGGTCAGCAGGTCTTTGTTTTCTTCTTCCACACGCTCACGTTCCACATCTACACTTTCTTCATAGGGTGTGGTCAACAAACGGATACGGTTTGGATCAAGTCCTAAGAGTTGAGCAATCTGTTGGATCTGTGGCTCAATGGCTGGATAACGGAATTCACAATCCATGGAGCTGACGCTTTCATTGGCGGCAGCAGGAAAGTCTGCGGGCTTGGCCTGGATAGGAGTTTTCTTCACAGCCGACACCTTGACTGGGTCAAACTGTTTCAGCTTTTCTTCCAGTGCCTTTACAAAAGCAGGTTCTACATCACCCACGATTTTCACGCGATAATTGTAGGTTCTTTGGCTTTCGGCCAGGTATTCTTGAAAATTTTTCATATTTGTATCCCTATACGATATTTATGCTTTGTTATTGTTTTGGTCTCTTGTACTCATGAGTCGTTCCAACAAATCGTTGCGACTCAGCACTTGTCCGTGTGCTGTTTCCACAGCTTGATCGCCGCCCTTGCTGGCTTGGTCCTGATCCATTTTCATCTTTTTCAACTGTAGATCTACCATTTTCAGCTTCTTGTTGAGTTTGGCTGTCTTGGCTGTGAGCGCATGGCCCAGCATGGTTCCAGCCACGGCAAATATTTCAGCACTGTATCTGCTGTCTACATTGAAACCCAAGTCCATTAAATTGTCAAAGGTTTCTTGAGCTTTGTTAGCTAAATCGTCCATTTCAGTGTCAGACGCTTCTAGTCCACGTACTGCTGGTAGAGCCGCATCAATTTTGTCTATTGTAGTCTCTATTTCTCGGAGTTGCAGTTGAGTCGCAGGTATACTTTCCGGTTCAGTGGTTTCGCTTTCGCTACCACTGGGCGGAAAGTCAAAAAGAGATTCTAATTTACGGGTCATGACCTATTTACCGGTCCGTTTGCTGCCCTGTTGAAATATTTGATCTTCGTTGATCACTCTAAATGTGAGTCCGTTGCGCCGTGCCCATTTGGTTGCTGCAGCCCATTTGGCGTAGTTGACTGCTACTATGGCACGATCTCGATCCGTCATTCGGCTTTCGATCAGGCTTTGTTTTTTGGGCTTGATTTCTATCAGTTCTGCTCGAGTTGTGTTGTCACGTCCACGATAGGTCACAAAAAAATCTGGCACATACATGCTCTGCTTGCCAGTGATGGGATTTCTATAGGGTATGGTGATGCTTTCACTGGCCCACTGCACGATGTTGTCATTGCTGTCGAGAAACATCATAAAAGTCATTTCCCATCCTGATCTGTATCTGGGTGTGCCTTTGCCCACATACTTTTGCGTGTTTTTGACCAGATATGTGCCTTGACGAAAATTGGGCATGATCTAGATCCTGATGTTTCTGGCTATGTAGAAATTTGGTTGGGTGGGTGTGTTCACACCCAGCAAAGTGCTGGAGCTTCTAATGCCGTTGAGATAATAGGCCAAAGTAAGATTTATTTGTGGAGCAGTTTGACCTTGAAACTGTTGCAACAGGGTCATCACAGGTATACCAGATTGCTGACTGACTCGAAACAAACTCACAGTGAAGTTGCCGGCGGCTGTAGCTGATCGAAAAACTGATTTAAAATAACTCAATACCGAATCATAAGCGTCCACCGGCACCTGCTGTTCATAGCCGTAGAATCTGTCAAAGATCTGTACTGTGAGATCGGTTCGGGTATTGATAGCATTTACTGACGCCATGATCAACCTCCGCTGATGAGATTTCTAAGTTTGGTAGCGGCGTCCACACCAGCGGGGGTGGGAAAATTCATGCCACCAGTTCCATTGGGCACTTGACCTATGCTGCCAGGCACACCAATACCGGCTGCTACACCCAGGCCAGTGACCAAGGCTGCTCCCAAGGCACCTGAACCAGCCAACTGACCGTTTAGGAAACTGGCCGCCGAGGGTACCAAGGCTTGTCCCACAGCACCCAGTACATTTTGCAAGGTATTTTGTCCTTGAGCCAGGCTCTGTAGATCTTGCTTGCTGCCATTGGGGCTGGGTTGTATAGAGCCTTGACTTTCCACTGTGGCCGTGCTGCCAGGTACAGCAATTGGGCTTGGTGCCACATCATAGTGCGAAGGATTGGCAAAACCTGTGACCGGATCACTGGGTTGTGCGCCACCCACTGCACCAGAATAGTACTTGACATTTTCATAGCGTATGCTCATGGTATGAGTCATGATGCCGTTGCCCTGTCCATAGTCATAGGTGTCATGAGTCCAGTCAGTGATCAACGGATTGATCATGGTGTACTGAGCATAGGTCTTTTGACTCATGCCGTAGATGGTGATGTCTCTGAAGAAAGGTTCTTGTCCGCTGGCTGGGCCAGTTAACAAACTGCTGGCCAGACTCTGCAGACTGGGATTGGCATAGCCTTGACCATTGAGGCCCCATTTTTGTACAGGTCTGCTGGCTGAATAGGTGTCGTTGCTGTTGTAACTGAATCCACTGAGCAGGCTACTGATTTCTCCCAGAGTTCCTGATTGATTGGGTGTGTTGCCGTATTTGTAGACCGGATCGCTGTAGTAGTACTGATAGTACTGATACCACATGTTGCGTACCAGGTCACTGTGATCATCGTTGAACACAATTTGAGCAGGATTGTAGTTGATCTTGGTCTGGACCAGCCGTTTGCGATTGTACTGATTCATTGTGGCCACATCAATGGTGTAGCCGGGCAATTGTGCTGTTTTGACTGTGAGTCCAATGGTGCTGCTTTTGCCGCCCGAAGTCAGGTTGGCCACTGCAGGTATGTTGGTGTTTAAGTTGAAATAAACATAAAATAAAAACTTGTTGCGAGGCGCGAGATCGTAGCCGCCTGCTCGAAAAGTTTTTTCCGCGTGGCGATAATCGCGAAGACCTTCGCCAGGAGGAAACGGTTGAAGAGTGTCTTGGCCAAACGCCATAGACTATTAACCTGTGGCTACGTTGTTGACTGTCAACGGAATTGACGCACCAACACCCACATCAGCACCAGTCAAGGTCTGCAAGGCGTTGTCATAGCGTATGGTCATGCTCACTGTCATGGGCTCTGTGCCAGAACCGTAGTTGGCATCGTTGTAGTTGACCCCTTGTAGATAGCAACCCAAGATGGTCCAGGTTTCAAGGGCAATAGGAGCATTGGCACCATTGCCTCCATCTAACACTTCAAACACTGTGGTAAACTTGTAGTCAATGCCCGAAGCGGCACTGCTTTGTTCCAAGAAATCCAACTGTTTCTGCAGTTGCTCACCGACCAAGCGGCTGACATTGCCGGCTGCGTCATCACGCACCTGACAAGTGATATCTGTCCATGAATGTTTGCCGGCCAAACGTATGGTGCTGTTGTAGATGGGCAGGTCAATGTTGTCAAACGTGACCTGTGGACGTGTAAAATCCATGACCTGTTTGGTCAGTTCTGTTGTGGGCTGGGTAACACCCAGATTCAAAAAAGTAACGCGGAAGCGATACTTGAGTTTTGGCATCAGCAAACCTTGTGCCGATGTGCTTTGATCGCTGGCCAGTGGTACTGTTAGTTTGGTAAGTGAGGCTGTTGTCATTTGAGTATCATCCTAGTATGTGTTTATTTATGGCATGCAAGCCAGGCAAATTTATGGTGAAATTTGCCTGTGTGCTTTACGCTGCCGCCTGTGCCGCAATGGTTCCTGTGTTTTGAATACGCATTGGTATGTAGATAAACTCCACGGCCTTGACTGGTTCAATGGCTATGTCCACATACAGTTCGTTGCGATCAATGGTGGTTGGAGTATTGTTGGTCAAGTCACACACCACCAAGTAATCATACAAGCCACGCTTGTTGACCAGGTCAACCATGAGTGCAGTGATCTGGTTGGTAATTGCAGCTCTAGTGATCGTGTCGTTGGGTTCAAACAAGTATTGGTTGCCAATGATTTCAAGACGACCGCGTATAAAGGCCACCAAACGTGCCACGTTGATACGATCCAATGCTGTGGCCGTGCCTTGCAAGGTATGGTTACCAAAGTTGGTAATGCCCGTGCCTGGAATAAACGTGATTGGGTTAACATTGTTAGAATACAACACATCACGTAGTCCTTGGTTCACACCCAAGGGTTCAAACTCACCAGTCTGGGCTTGTAGATAACCAATTTGCAACGCATTGTCTACCACACCACGGCGCAGGCCGGCTGGTGCAAACCATGGATAGGCCACGGCGTCACTGCGGATTATGGTGCGCAACATCATGTGACTTGGTGCTGTGACCACTACGTTTCCTGTGAGGTCTGTGGTGGTACAGCTGGGATAGAATGAGGCTGCGTATGCATCGCCGCCAGCCAAGTTTCCGTCTCCGGTGCTGAGACCCAGTCCATTGTTGTTGGTGGCCCAGGTAACAATCTCTTGCGGAGTCAGGCGCAATGGCGTATCTACCAAGCTGAACGCAGTTTCGCCACGATCGTTGTTGAGTACCACCATGTTGGGTGCCAATTCTGGATACTGTACACAAGTGATCAAGTTAAACTGTGCTTGATTTTCACGGATCTGTGTGCTGGTATCAATGGCCACTCTCAGTGCCTGCACAATGAGATAGCGTTGTGCATGGCGGCCCATGTTGGGACTACCATCGTTGCGATTGGCCGAAGCTGTGACCCAGGCATCGGTCTGACTAGGCAATACCGCAGGTGATGGATAGTCTTGAGCATTGAAGTAATTGACCTGGAACGATTTCACATTGAAACCACTACGCCGTGTGTTAAACAACAAGATACCTTCGGGATACAGTTCTGGATCAGGGGCATCAAGATCCACATAATTGCTGGTAATCAATGGAGTGCTACCAGTGGCTATGGGAGGAATAGGATCAGTGATGGGATTGGTGGTGCCATTGGGTGCCCAACGTGCATCAGCAAACAGCACACCATTGATAGTGGTCTGATCAGTGTTGTTGATGCGGACCCATTGATTTTCACCATCCACATTTTGCCAGCGATTGATCAAAGGATAGTTTTCTAGATCACTGGTGTCAATCCAAAGGTCGCCAAGCACCAAGGGACTTTCAGCTGCATCGGTCTGCGTGGTAGGCGCTGTGGTACTGAAAATAGGACCAGCTTCATTGGTGAGGCTGAGGTTAAATCCACGCACATCGTTGGTGACATTCTGATAGCCGTTCCAGATACCATTGTTTTGAATCATGATGTCTACCGTGGTAGCATCACTGTAATACCAGTAGGTGCCGTTGGCAGGATCTATGTTGGGTGTGCTGGCACTAGCTGTGTAGGTAAACGTTGGTGAACCAACCCAGTTGCTGAGCAATAATCCATCGTCAGAATAGTCAAATCTGCATCCGGGTGTAGATGCGGTGAATCCTGCATCAGCTAGAGGTGTGTTGGTGCCTTCTTTCAATGATATGTCACCTCCGGTGGCATGTGTAAACACTATGGCGCCGGCCGAGTTGACTTCGGCGCTTACGTTGGGAATAGCAGCAGCGCTCACAGCAGCTACAAAATCTGCAGCTGTGGTACCGTTTATGGTAGCCAACACCGACGGGATGATATAATTTGGAGTCTCTGGTTCAGTTGCTGAGATCCGGAATGTTGATCCATTTACAAACACTGGATTTGTCACAAGTCCGGTGACCACTGTGGCTCCGGTAGCAACTCTTTCAAGAATTTCAAATCCACCAGTCTCATTTCTCAGTGGATCAATCTGTGCATAAGTTGTTCCTGCAGGAATGCTTTGTCCACCGTTGATCGGATCCAAGCCATAAATTGCTGCGGCATCATTGAAAAACACTGGACATGCCTGCAATACAAAAGTGCCTAGAGTGGCATCATAGCGTTTGACCTGTATCAGCATGCCTTGATTGACAGCATTGGTCTGTTGAAACACGCTGCCAGTGGGTTCCGGTTGTGTGTCGGTGCTACGCCATCTTGGTGCTTGATAACTGGCACCATGGAAATAGGCAGGAGCAGCATATTGACCAGCGGTGATGCCTAAGGTGGCCAAGGGTGTGCCAGAAACGTTGTTGATGGCAATCACTCCAGTGCCTTCTGTGCTGCCATCATTGGTGGCTGTGCTGTCTGCATACAGTGTGAGTTTTCCGCCAATGTTGGCAGCGTAAACACCACTGGCATTGAGAGCCGCGTTGATCAGGCCAGCTGTGTACAGCACTGTGTTGTTGGGGCTTGCGGCCACTGTGATTGTGACATCATTGATGGCAAAACTATTGCCCGCAGTTAAACTGGTTGGAGCCAAGGTTCCTTGGATAGTAGGCCAGGCTGTTTTCCATTCGTCGCTGCCTACAAGTACCCAGGTATTGTACAAGACACCGGCGCTGGCGCCGTCTTGTAACCAGCCGGGTGCTTGCGCTGTGGTAGGACCGCCGCGTTTGTAGTAGATAGGATTGAACGTGCTTGTGGCAGTGACTGCATAGTCACCAATGCTGCCATAACTGGACAAAGGTACTGTGCTGAGTGTTTCTAAATACACAGTGTCGGTGATTACGCTGGGAGTTTTTTTGGTAAATTCTGATGTGGAGATATTCCATTCATTGATGCCAAATGTACTGTTGGTAGTGTCAAACCAATATGTGCCATTGGCCGGCGCACCCACTGGACGATTCAGTGTGGCTGTAAGGGCCGCTAAATCAATATCGGCTCGCATGACATAAGCCAGGTTGGTCACACCCAGGGCCGAATAAGCAGCCAATAATCCGTATTCGTTTAACTCGTAACCGTTGATGGGCGTTCCAGCTGTGGTATTGTAGAAAAATGGCACACCAAACGTGCTGAGCAAATCTCGTTGGCTGGTCATTAAGTAAAGTTTGTTGGCATTTGCAGCCAAGGTTCCGGGAGCTATGCCAGTGCCAGCGCCGGATATTTTGTTCTCGGCAGTAACCAAAAGCATAAATGGGGTTGAGCCGGCAGCGGCGGGCGTGTAATTGCTTTGGTCAATTACACTGACTTGTACACCTGGGGATAGTAAGGCCATGACTAATTCCTTTTTATTAATTAAAGATATTTATCGGCGAAACCAAAAAACCCGGCGGTTGTTGACGCCTATATGTAGGTCCGTGTACTAAATACGGCTATGAATAGACCTATATGTCCAGATTGTCGCCAAAGACCACGTGCTGTGGCCTATCACAAATACAACAAGATATATTATCGCAGCAAGTGCTCTGTGTGCTTGAATAAATCCAAGAAAAAAAGACCGCCGGATCCGCGTTGGAAATTGTCAGGCTATAAGAAAAAACCCACATGTGATCGCTGTGGGTTTCGTGCCAAGTATTCAGCACAGCTTGTGGTATATCATGTAGACGGCAATCTCAACAACAGCACGTTGAGAAATCTTAAAACGATTTGTCAGAATTGTGTGATAGAAATCAACAGGTCGGACCTGGTTTGGAGGCCTGGAGATCTTGAACCAGACCTGTGAGTTGGCTGTACAAATGATCCATGGTGCTGTTGTTGTCTAACACAGCATCAAACTCAGTGCCAATCCAAGCAGTTTCACTGGCATGAACTTTGTATTTGGCCAATTGATCTTTGCTCAATGACCAGGTGATGTTTGTGGGTCCTGCGTTTACAGATTCAGCTAGCGGGTACCATTTGGGCTCTGGACCTCGAACCACCCTAATAACCACGCCGCCGGCTCTTTTAATGGCATCAATTTCGTTGGAAAATCTGCAATCGCTAATGACCACATCATCTGTGGTTTTTCGCAGGCGATTTTCTAGGCTGGCTATCCAGGTATCGTCGTGAAATCCTCTACGCACCACTTCGGTGCCCCAATATTGTAGCACCCATCTTGGAGTAAGATCGGGCATGCCCAAGCGTTCGGCCCACCAAGGATCCACTTGTTCGCGCCATTCTCGGCTGTGCCGTGTGCGTCCTTCCAGCAGTTCGCGATCCCATCCAAACACATTGGCCACAGCATCTTTCAAAGTGTTGGCAAAACTTTCACGTCTGAACTGATGTATGTTTACCAGATAGTCTGCAATGGTGTCTTTGCCGGCACCTATAAGTCCGCATACGCCAATGATCATCTCATCTCCTTAACGTTCAAATGTCTAAGTGTGGCCTGCAACATGTCAATCTGTCTACGGCAGTCTTCAAGAGCATGATGGCTGGTAGCAGGGCGAGGTAGCCCAGGCCATAAACTATAGATGGTTCTGGCATCACGCACATTGTAGAACTGCCAAGGCAGGGCCTTGTTGTAACTCTTGTAGGCATGCTCCAGAATATTCATGTCATAGGTGGGACCGTTTGCAAATATAAACTTGTGTTGCCAGGCTAACTTGTACAAGCTATCAAGTGCTTGGTCCAACGGCACACGGCCTTCTTCCATGAAGGCTTCGACCTGTGCTTCCTTCTGCGTTGCCCACCAATCTACAGTGCCTTGTTCAATGGCGCGATTTTCCTGGCTTTCCAGAGTGATCCTGGCATAGTAGCAACGGTCATAGTAACCTGTTCCAAATGGATCAAAGCTCTGGGCCGCTATGGTCAAGATGGTGGCATCTGGTCCAGTGGCCAGGCCTTCTATGTCGATCATTAAACTGGTGCTCATGCTATGATTATAGCATGTATTTTGGTTTTAGTCTATGGTGATTAACCTATGACCCAGGTTATGGGCTGACTGCCGTCTACATAGAGTTTGAGCTGTTCGATCAGGCTGTCCATTTGGGCCTGTGCTTCGCCCTTCATGGCAGTTCCGTTGAGTTGGCTGCCGCCTTGTGGGCCCGCATACTGTCCAAATTTTTCACGTGCCTCACCAATGATCATCTTGCAGGCCGCAACCATGTAGTCGCGGATCCATTGTTGGATTTGATAATCTCTCAGCAGATTGAATTCGGGTTTGAGATTGTAGGTCCATAACAGCACATTTTCGCCGGTGCCCTTGGGGTCGCGGATCAATTGCAGTTTCTTGGTCACAGGATTCCAGGTGTAGTTCATGTAGGCACCAAACATGCGGCCGGCCTGTTCCACATATTGACTGTAGAAATCGTAGGTAGCAAGTCCACCAGCCACATTGAAATTCATCAAATACACATTGAGACTGGCTTGGCTGAATGGGTCAAAATTTGATGCAAACGGTCCTGTGCTATCGCCAAAAGTTCTGCGGAATATTTGACGCACGGTAATCACTTCTTGTGGCAAGTCATAGATGTTGACGTTGGTCACAAGCTCTAAGAAACTGTAGCTTTCTTCATAGGCATTTTGTGCCCGTTGACGGTAAACACCAATGGTGCGTTGATAAGCAGCTTCGTAGTGTTCGGCATCCAGCTCGATATCGACGATTTGATCGCCCAATTGCAGGCGCACATAATCTATAAGTTCTTGTTTTAATGTTTCAGTGCTGGATTGACTTTCTAGTGCCATAGGAACTCCGTGTTCCTATATTTACCAACTCCGCAATATGATCAGATTCTCGTTGCCACGCCCGTTGTACTTGGTTTCTGTGGCTCGGATATCTTTGAACACCTTACGAGCCGCGGGTTTGCCACCACTTAATAGCTCTTTGAGCTGTTCTACAGGCTTGCGTAGAGTTTTTTGTACAGTTTGCATGGTGTCAAAACCCACAATGGCCGATCCTTTGACACTGAACGAACCCAAGTGACTGTCACACATCACATGGATCAACTTGCGTTTCTTGGTGTCGTACAACCAAGCTTCGCTGGCATTGACCAATTGTGCAGGTGCTATGCTGGTCAGTTTAAGCTCGGCAAAGTCTTTCATGTACTTGAACTTGGCTGATAGTTTTTCAGGGCTAACCGCTTTCTTGGCCCTAGGTTTGCGTTCCACTTTTTTGATCTGCACATAGTTGCCACAGTCAGCAATGACCTGTTCAATGAATTTGATGCACTGTTTGATTTGATTTTTGTTTAAATGACTGTAACCTTCAGCCAAGTCAGCATCGGTTCCTTCTAGCACTTCCTCAAATTCAGCCAACTTCTTTTTCCACACATCAGCAATGGTGCCCACCATGTTGGGACTGATGTTCATGCCACGGATCTGAGCAATGGGTTTCCAGTCCGCCGTCATCTTGGCGCCAGCTGAGATAAAGTCATCAAACATGCCTTCTAGCTCGCCAGCACACTCGGACACTTTCTCACGCAGATGATCCTGTATGGTCAGTTTTGCCACAGCCACTTCGGCTTCATCAATGACCTTTTTGACTTCTTGTTTGATTTTCAGCATCGTGGCGATCTGTTCGTCAATGATACATTGTTCATGCTCGTTGAGCGTCAGACCCATCAAGGTCATCCTGCACACCCAGGCCGGGGTCAAACGAATCTGGCTGTCCGGAATGCCACGCATGAGTTTGGCATCCTTGCTTCGGTGATTGACGTCCAGATACTGACACAGCATGTCCTTGGCATCTTTTTTGCCATAGTGATAGTTGTACCAGGCAAAGGCCTTGCTGAATGCACTGATGCGATTATCTTCTGTGGGTTGGAATTTCCAGTCGGGTTCGTGCCCAACATATTTGGTTTCAGCGCCTTTGGGATTCAAAGGTTTGATCACAGTTGCGGCTCGTGCGTTCATGGGTTCTCCTAGGTTATTTGATTATTATAACATGTGACTCATTTTTGGTCAACCGTTTAATAAGGCCGCAAATGTTAGGTGTTGCTCCAGATTAGCAATCAATGTTTTGACCTGCTGGACCAATTCCTTGTGGCGCAGGGTTTCTTTATGCAATCTACGACACTCTACACTTTCGCGGCTGATCTCATTAATGGCCGCATCAATGTTTTTGAGCATTTTCATTAGATCTCTGCGGGCCACTTTGTTGCGGATCTGTGGTATTTTGCGCTCAATTTGGTCCAGACGTTCTAGTAGTTCATCCATGCTTGTAATTATAACTGCTTTGGCATGTCAAGTCAATTTGCCCCATAAATACAAGACTATGCCACGCTTGAGCCTTTATCGCCCCAATCGAACCTACGATTACCAATATCTTGATCGCAACATCAGTGAAATGTTCACTGTGGGCGGCATTGATATCCTGGTGCACAAATATCTTGGTCCGCAGGGTGCTGGCACCGACAACGGCAACAATGATGCCACTATACCCAACTACAACAGTACCAATCCACTTTTTATCGAAGATCTCCTGTTGTTGGAAAACCGCGATCGAGTGTATGCTCCTGATGTGTTTGTCATGCGCGGTGTTTATAGAACCCAAGACATAGATTTTGACCTTACGCAGTTTGGCCTGTTTCTCAACGGTGATACCTTGTTTATCACCTTCCACTACAACGACATGATAGACACCCTGGGTCGCAAGCTCATGAGTGGCGATGTAATTGAAATACCCAATCTTCGAGATTATCATCCCCTGGATACCACCTTGGTCAAGAGCCTGGCCAGATACTATGTGATACAAGATGGCAATTTTGCCAGCGAAGGATTCAGCCAGACCTGGCAACCACACCTGTGGCGCATCAAGGCCACGCCCATGGTCAATGCACAAGAATACAGCCAAATCATTGATCAACCATTCATGCCTGAAAACATCTGGGATCCTGGCAACTTTTATCCTGCAGGCGAAATAGTCAACAACGGCGGCACCTATTATCAGGCCGCACAGAATGTACCACCTGGCACAGACATCTCAAACACCGCATACTGGGCGGTAATCACCACGCCCAACACCGTGGGTGACAAGCAAAGCACACGACCCAAAGACTTGGCCATCAACGATGCCATACTCACACAGGCCTATGAAGAAGTTCCACTTTCGGGCTATGATAACGTTAAATTTTACATCCTGCCCACCGGGCCCAATGGTGAACCTGCCAGTGCCGGACTCACTGCTGACAACACTACTAACACCGTGGATGGCACACAAACCGGAGAAGGAATCACACCCAACGGCTTCGGCTATGCACAAGGGTACCTCACCGGATCAACTCATGCACCCAATGGTCTTCCGGTCACGCCTGGCACACAATTTCCTCCCACACCGATCTTGGGAGATTACTGTCTGAGACTGGATTATTTCCCCAATCGCTTGTTCCGTTACAACGGACAGGCTTGGCTGGCCATCACTGACAATGTAAGGACTGACTTAGACTATGCCACCCAGGCCTTGACTCAGCGTGCCAGCTTTGTCAACAACACCTACACAGTTCCTACCACAGACATTGGAAACATTCCAAGCCGCCAGAGTTTGAGCAAGATCCTGGAAATACAAGCCGACAACGGTGACCAAGGTGGCAATATTACACCACCCAACCCAAGACCTCCAGGGAGATAATCATCGCTCAATTTTTCTACGACGCTCAAATCCGTCGCTTCTTGTTGCAGTTTGCGCGAGTATTTTCTAATTTTGATGTGGAGTATGGTGCCAACCAGGCTGGACAAGGACCTGGTTCAGACGTAGACACTCTGGTACGTGTGCCTGTGCGCTACGGTGATGCCAGTCGACAGGCCCAAACTATCTTGCAAAACAACTCGGCCAACGACATGCCAGCAACGCCCTTGATGACATTTTACGTCACGGATCTCAAGTATGATCGTCCTAGAATGCAAGAACCTTACTTTGTCAACAACATACAGGTGCGACAACGAACCTATGATGCTGACACTGACACTTACGAAACCACGCAGGGCAATGCATTTACCATTGAGCGTGCCATGCCTGTGCCCTATGAGATGACCATAAACCTGGATATCTGGACATCAAACACCAATCAAAAAATGCAGTTGTTGGAACAAATCCTGACCTTGTTCAATCCGGGTCTGGAAATTCAAAGCACCGACAACTACATAGACTGGACCAGTTTGACAGTGCTGTATCTCAAAGATGTGCGCTGGAGCAGTCGAACTATTCCTGTAAACGCCGACAACCCCATTGACATAGCCACTTTGTCGTTTACCTTGCCCATGTGGATAACTCCTCCGGCCAAGGTCAAAAAACTGGGTGTGATTGAACGTATCATTGCCAGTGTGTATGACGTGCAAGGTGACTTGGCTGAAAGCCTGACCAACAGTGACCTCCTGCTGGGCACACGACAAAGATTTACTCCATACGGGTATCAAGTGTTGCTGATCGACAACAAACTACAGGCCTTGAGAAAACAACAGGTCGTAGACGAACCCAATGCTAGTTTGACCCCGCCCGACAGTCCTTCCAGCAATTTGTTGTGGCAAAGTGTGGTCAACTTGTATGGCACTCTGCGTCCGGGTATCAGTTACATCACCCTGGAACAACCAGATGGCACCGAAATCACCGGAACAGTGGCCTATGATCCAACCGATGACCGATTCCTGTTGTTCACGGTCAACGAAGGCACTGTGCCACCCAATACCCTGGCACCTATCACGGCCGTGATCGATCCCTTGATCAGTGGTCCGGGATTTGGACTACCAGCGGCCGCCGCAGGTCAGCGTTATTTGTTCACGCAGGCCACCGGCAACTACAACAATCCTGGCTTGACCAATCCTGACGCCTGGGAAGGTGTGAGCGGACAACCTTTGGTGGCCCAGGCCAATGACATAGTGGAATACGATGGCTCACGGTGGCAAATAAGTTTTGACTCGGCATCAAGTCCAGATAATATACAGTATGTCACCAATCTCACCACAGAGCTACAATATCGCTGGACTGGCAGTGCCTGGATCAAATCATATCAGGGTCTTTATCCCGGAGGCGAATGGAGTCTAGTACTGTAACTGCTGTGGGTGTATGGTTCTATGCCATAAACACTCAACGCTATCTATATCTAATGCGCAGTGATCCTAAGCATCCAGGCAGCTGGGGTCTTCCTGGCGGTCGTGTGGAACACGGAGAAACTCTTTTGGCAGCTATGAATCGCGAATGCCGTGAAGAAATGGGCTTTGTGCCCGACTATTTCAGACTGATACCTTTGGAAAAATTCACCACCGCCGATGCGGGATTTGAATATCACACTTTTTTCTGTGTGGTCGATCAGGAATTCCAACCTACACTCAACAGCGAGCATCTGGGTTATGCCTGGATTGATTCTGGAACCTGGCCTAGACCCATGCACCCAGGACTTTGGTCAACCGTGAATTTTCAAGCAGTGCAAAGTAAAATAATGACCATTGAGGCCACGGTTCAACAATCGCAGTAGCCAATGAAGTCGCGATAAGTCATGTTTTGCACATTGGCACAATTCAACCAGACATCTGGCATGCGTGTTTTTTGACCTATCAAATAAAATTTAACACCACTGTAGGCTTCAAATATCTTGGAGATCTGCTGTACCCATTCGTTGTGGCCGCCTGGCAGTTCGTCATTGTAGCCCAATAAAAATATTTCTTTGTGACCATCGAATGCGGCCAGATATATGATGGTGGCCATGTCGGTAATCCTAGGCCTGTAGGGAATTAAATAAAATTCGCCCGGATTTAGGATGCAATGACGAGGGCTGGTGTAAACGATATTTTGAGTTTGATATTGCTGTGCCATGATCAGGTCCAGATCAGACTGACTGGTAGCCACAGTAAAATCCAAGCGCATCTGTTGAGCTATAGCACCGGTGCCATAGGTCTGCAATTTTTTTGAACCCAGCAAACCACCACGATGTCGTTGCAGTCGACAATGATCAAACTGCCAGATATCTAGATCGCTGCCAATACAAGCAGCCCGGCCCGAGATATGATGATTTTCAATGGGATTAGCAATCCACTCTCTGTTTTCAGTTTTACGGCCACCGGTCCAGCGTGTTTCTAGTATGACAAATTCGCCAGCGTAGTCTGTGCGATATCGGGCTTGCATCAGGTCCTGCCCACGGCCACTTCTATGGTTCCAACTTCTGTAGAATCATAGTTTTCCAAGGCCTTACCAATAATGCAAGCCGGCTGATACTTGGCCCCATCCAGGGCTGTGGCAACACCGGGCTTGTCGCTGGCCACCAGGCGATCGCCTTTGACAATGGTTCCAACAACCTGACAAGGGACTCGTCCCACCAAGGCCACTGGCAACACATGATCGCCCGTGAGTGTGGCATTCATCAAGTAACTAGGATTGGTGGATACTATACCAGTCACACGTGTGTTATGACTTTGGGTAGATTGTGTGATTTCTGCAGATCCTCCAAATTCTACTACGGTGCCAGGAGAATACGGCTGGTCACTGGCATACATTTCTGCCAAGTCGGCATATTGAGCACTAGTGGCTTTGGCAAACACAGTATTGAAGTAGTTTGTAGCACTACCAATGTTACCTGTGGCATTGGCTTGACCATTTCTAATATCGGTGTTGACTACGATTACGCCGGTGCCATTGGGTGACAAGGTAATGTTACCGTTGGAGCTGGTGATGATGGCCAATGCACCTGTGTCAACAATGTTACCTGTAATATTAAAATTACCCCCGCTGATGTTGCCTGTGGCCGAAATCAAACCTCCGGTCAATAAGTTACCAACAGTTGTGTTGGCTGTCACACTCAAACTGCCCAATGTGCCAACAGCGGTGATATTTGTTTGGCTGGCAGTAGTTATGGTTCCAGCCAAACTTGCACCTGTCACAGTTCCAGACACGCTGACACTTGAGCCTGTGATCACACCACCACTTACTGATGCGGCTGTAACTCCTCCACTTACCGATGTTGATGTTCCTGTGATCACACCACCAGCCACACTAGCAGCGGTTACACCACCACTTACACTTACACTGGTTCCTGTATGCGTGGTTGCATTGACATTGGCTCCGCCCAAGATGTTGCCGCCGGTGATATTGCCAGTGGCACTAATTAAACCAGCAGTCAATAAGTTACCGCCGGTGATATTGCCAGTAACAACCACAGCATTAGATACATTGTTGAAGGTAAAGGCTGCACTGGCGCCAAAAGCCCCTAAATTATTATATTGAACTTGTGTGTTGGCTCCTCCAGGAGTTCCGCCCCCGCCACCACCAGCTGCAAAGTTAGTGCCAACACCAGCATTACAGGTTGACAGATCAAAATATCCACCACGGTTGGTTCCGCCAGTTTCAAAAATCCTTACTCGGTTTTGAAAAATATCTATGGCCACCGAAGTTGACAACGTTGTATTTGTGGCGGCCAATGCTAGATTTAACTGGCCACCTTCATCTCCGCTGCTTTGAGTTGAATAAAGTTCAATACCATAAACACAGCCTGTGGCCGAAACCGTGCCGGCTGTGCGAATATTGCCGCCTGTGATGTTGCCTGTGGCACTTGCGATCCCCCCGGTTAATACGTTGCCGCCAGTGATGTTGGCTGTGGCTGAAACTGTAGTTCCTGTGTAAGTAGTAGCATTGATGTTGGCTCCGCTCAAAACGTTACCACCTGTAATGTTGCCTGTGGCACTAATCAGTCCAGTTACGAATTGACCTGTGGTGGCAAATACTGCCACGTTTGATGTGCCACCTATGCTGATGTTGGCATTGCCACCCGATGCTCCAATGTTGGCTTCACTAGTACCGTTGAATATTCTGGATGAAAATATGCCCGAAGCACAGGCCACGTTGCCCAAAAAGTAGTTGGCAGTGATGTTACCTGTGGCACTTACCTGGCCACCAGTTAGGATATTACCACCTGTGATATTTCCGGTAACTGATCCTGTGCCCGATGTAACTGTACCTGTTGAACTTACAGTCAACACATTGGCGGTGCCTGCTGAACTGATGGTCACATTGGCATTACTACCAACCACCACGTTTGATGTACCGCTCGATATTGAGTTGGCCATGTAGTTTTGCGTAAACGTCAGGGCCGTGGTGCCAATCACTATAGGATCGTCGGTGATCAGTTTCCACTGTGTGTCGGCATAGATGATGCCTTCGGTGACCATGACAATCATGCCAGCTTCAATTTCGCCGTTTTCGTTGCCGTCGCTGGTTCTAGCCCAGGTTCCGTTACTACCAGAACCCAGTGTGGTCACCAGGTAAAGTCCGTTTTGGCTGCCTGCTGTTTGACCTGTTACCAGCACACGGTCATTCAAGCTGAGATTTATGCCATCTACACTGTTAGGGGCACCGCCACTCAAGGTGATGTTGGTGGCGGTAACGACTCGCGTACTTTGTTTGTAATCTAAATTAAATATCTGCGCGGCACGCGGTTTGGTTAATCCCATTGTAGTTCCATTAATGTTTAATATTTAGCCAAAAAAAATAGGACTGTGACCAGTCCTATTTTTCACAGCTTTAAGCTATTAAACGCGGCCGACTACTACTTCTATAACTGCATCGCCTTCGCTGTCAGCCAGGGCTTTGCCAATCACTGTTCCTACCTGTGGATTGGCTTCAGCTCTTGCTGTGCCGTTGCCAGCTGACACCATCATGTCACCTTTGCGCACTGTGCCAGTTACGCTTGTAGGCACACGACCAGTGAGTGCTACCATGGCAGTATGCGCACTTTGCAAGCCATCGTTCATTCTGTAGCTGGGGTTGGTAGAAACTACACCTGCCACTCTTGCACAGCCATCGTCGACACACAAGGTAACTTCAGCTGAGCCACCAAACTGTACCACTGTACCCGGTGCATATTCTGCGTCTGCGGTGTATTTCTCGGCCAAGTCAGCGTACTGTGCTGAAGTGGCTTTGGCAAATATGGTGTTGAAATAACTGGTGGCGCTACCAATATTGCCTGTGGCATTGGCTTGACCGTTGAGGATGCCACTGTTGATTATAATACTACCACTGCCAGCATTAAGAGTCAGGTTACCGTTGCTGCCTGTGTTAATGTTAAGTGCACCAGTGTCACTGATGTTGCCACTGAGTGTAATATCTCCATTGGTAAACACCCCCTGTGTGCCTGTGCCAAGTACTTTGAAGACCTCAACAACACCACTGCCACCAAAATTGGTAAACAAAGTGATATTGCCACTGGCATTGTTGTTTGTTATGTGCAGATTGGCGCTGGCAAAATCCAATACCGCATTGCTGCCCGATCCCAATCTAAGATTGCCACCTGTGATGTTGCCGGTGGCACTCAAAGCAGAACTCACTGTGACTATGCCTGAGCCATTGGGTGCCAAAGCAATGTTACCGTTGCTACCTGTAATAATGCTTAACGCATTTGTGTCAACAATATTGCCACTGATTAGAACATTGCCAGCCGAAACGTTGCCAGCGACACTTACACCAGTGGTGGTAAACACAGCCACGTTGCTTGTGCCAGCAATACTGATGTTGGCATTGCCATTGGGTGTTTGGATGTCAATGCTGGTTGTACCATTCTGTACACGATCGCCCAGGATGTTGCCGCTGAGTGTGGCATTGCCCGACACAGTCAAGTCGCCCACAATGTCTACTAGACCTGGGCTTATGGTCATGACTGTGGTGCCGCCCACGTTGCCACGTATGTTGCCACCACTGCTGACCACTGACATGTTTGATGTGCCATTGGTGATAGCAGTGCTGTTGATATTACCACCCAAGATACTTCCACTGACACTGAGGTCTCCAGTGACATTGACCTGTGCAGAGCTAGGACTGGTTGAGACCGCAGCATTGCCGCTGCTATTGCTGATCTGAGTAACTGTGGTTGTTGTGGTGATCTGGCGCACATCAATCACGTCACCAGCAGCCGGAGCTTCTGTGAATGTGAGCACGCAGGTTGGATTGGTGCCTGCTACTGCATAGGCCAGGGTTGGAATCTGTACCACACCGTTGATCGAAACAATACAACTGTTGGTTGTCTGTGTGCTGCCCAGTGTAAATGCTACTGTGCTGCCATCACCCGCAAACTGTTGGTCAGCTATCACTGTGAACACTGGAACACCCACCGAGGTCCATTGACTGTTGTCATAGACTTCCACAGCGTTGGTAGTGGTATTGAAACGCAACATACCTGTGACACCCACACTTGGACGCTGTGCTGTGTTGCCTACTGGCGTCCGGATTGAGTTTGTGCTCTGGAAAGATACCAATGCATTGGTGACCTGTGTGCTGTTGCCAAAGCTGGCTGTGCCTGTGCCGGCATCCACATAGAACACGTTGGCTGCAGTATTGCCATCCACAGCAAAGTCTGTATCAAAGTCTCTTCCATTGATGGTGATCCTGCCTGCGGCTGGACCATCTACAAAGCCCGATGACAGTATGAGATTGGCTCCAGTTATATTGCCACTAAGGCTGGCTGTTGATCCGGTAATCACACCACCCACTGTTGATGCAGCAGTCACAGTACCTGTTACACTAGCACTTGATCCGGTTATGACTCCGCCCACCGTAGACGCGGCTGTAACTGTGCCACTAGCACTGACTGAGGTGCCAAACACATTGCCATTGAAATTGGTGGCATTGACATTGCCACCCACAGTGACCAAGTTTGAGGTCTTGTTAAACGTGAATCCTGCTGTGGCATTGGCTACACCGCTGTCGTTGAACAAAATCTGGGTATTGGCACCAGGAGATGTGACCGATCCTTGTATGTTACCAATCAACCAAGCACCTGTGACATTGCCTGTGGCACTTACGTTGCCGCTGGTTAGGATGTTGCCACCAGTGACGTTACCACTCAATGAAGCAGATGTTCCTGTTATGACACCACCCACTGTAGATGCCGCTGTTTGTGTGCCAGTTACGCTGGTACTTGTGCCAGTGATCACTCCACCTGCCACTGAAGCGGCTGTTACACCACCTGTGACTGACACACTTGATCCAGTAATTACACCACCCACTGTACTCGCGGCAGTTTGTGTGCCGGTTACAGACGTAGAAGTTCCTGTGATTACTCCACCCACAGTACTAGCAGCAGTCACAGTGCCACTGGCACTGACTGTGGTTCCATACAAGTTGCTGTTGGTGTTGCCAGCTGTTACGTTGCCAGAAACGCTGACGCTTGTACCCGTAATCACACCACCCACTGTTGAGGCTGCTGTTTGTGAGCCAGTGACACTTGTTGATGTACCTGTTATAACGCCACCTGCCACTGATGCGGCAGTGACTCCACCTGTGACACTTGCGCTTGTGCCAGTTATGACTCCACCCACTGTACTCGCAGCTGTTTGTGTGCCAGTGACACTTGTACTTGTACCTGTTATCACACCACCTGCCACCGATGCGGCTGTGACGCCACCTGTGACACTTGCGCTTGTGCCAGTTATGACTCCACCCACGGTTGATGCGGCTGTGACTGTGCCAGTGACGCTTAAACTTGTACCTGTGGCAGCACCAATGTTGGGTGTGGTCAGGTTTGCGCCAGCTTTGACTGAAATATTGCCTTGTCCGTCAAAGGCCGTGGTATTGTTGTCGACCTTGGCTGAGAACACTGTGCCTATTAGGCTCAAACCAGCTGAGGTATTGGCTGAATAAATCTGGGCTTGGCTGAACTGGGCAAATTGGATGTTGCTAGTGCCAAATGTGATGACTCCTTGTGGAGCATCAACCACCCAGGCAGATCCCACGTTGACGTTGCCGCCAGCCACAAAGAAATAGTCGTTGAGGCTGAGCTCTTCTGCATCGTTGGGTCCGTAAACGTCAGCATCTGTGGCACGTGTGATCACTGTGGCATTGCTCCAGGTGTAAACGCCGTTGAATACACCATTGCCTTCGTTCTTGACCAAGATTCTTGTGCCCACGGTTTGAACGTTGGCTGTGTCGATGAGGTTGAACGAGCCAGTTGTAGTTAACGTAGCACCAACGCCATTGGCAACACCATTGGGTTGTGCGTAGGTTATAGTACCACCCGTGGTTGTGGCCAGGGTCGTTGTGGTGGCCGCTTGCACTGCTGAGTGGAAGGTCAATGCTGTTGAAGCCTGGAGGTCAACATAATACTTAGATGCCACGTCCGAGTTCTGTACTGGGTTTAATTGTACACCGTTGATGTAGGTATTGTTGACCACGATGTTGCCTGAAGTGGTATCAAGATTAATGTTGCCTGTGCCGGCTTTGACCGTGACCGCAGTGGCATTGTAAAGTTGTGCTGCATTGACATTGGGACCTGTGATGTTGCCTGTGGTACTGATGGTTGATCCAGTGATCACACCGCCCGCAGTTGAGGCCGCAGTGGCTGTGCCTGTGACACTGACACTTGATCCAGTGATTACGCCGCCCACTGTGGAGGCAGCTGTTTGACTACCAGTTACGGAAGTAGAACTTCCGGTGATTACGCCACCCACTGTTGAGGCAGCTGTTTGTGTTCCTGTGACACTTGAACTTGAACCTGTAATCACACCGCCCACTGTACTAGCAGCAGTTTGTGTGCCAGTTACAGAAGTTGATGTACCTGTGATAACTCCACCCACAGTTGAGGCAGCTGTTACCGTACCACTTGCACTGACACTTGTGCCAAACACATTGCCATTGAAATTGGTTGCGTTGACGTTGCCACCTACAGTGACCAAGTTTGATGTTTTGTTGAATGTGAATCCGCCAGTGGCATTGGCCACTCCGCTGTCGTTGAACAAGATCTGTGTGTTGGCACCAGGTGATGTCACTGAACCTTGTATGTTACCAATCAACCAAGCGGCACTTACGTTCCCTGCAGCAACAACGTTGCCAGAGACACTGACATTGGAACCAGTAATAACACCACCCACTGTTGAGGCGGCGGTTTGTGTGCCAGTTACAGAAGTAGAAGTTCCGGTGATTACACCACCCACTGTCGAAGCAGCAGTTTGTGTGCCAGTTACAGAAGTAGAAGTTCCGGTGATAACGCCACCTGCAACCGATGCGGCAGTGACTCCACCTGTGACACTTGCACTCGAACCGGTTATGACGCCACCCACTGTTGAGGCGGCGGTTTGTGTTCCTGTTACTGAAGTAGAAGTTCCGGTGATAACGCCACCTGCCACTGATGCGGCAGTGACTCCACCTGTGACACTTGCGCTTGTGCCAGTTATGACTCCACCCACTGTACTCGCAGCTGTTTGTGTGCCAGTGACACTTGTACTTGTACCTGTAATGACTCCACCTGCAACCGATGCGGCAGTGACTCCACCTGTGACACTTGCACTCGAACCGGTTATCACACCGCCCACAGTTGAAGCAGCTCTCATAGTGCCAACTGCACTCACGTTGCCTGCATTAACGTTGCCTGTGAAGTTTGCTGTGCCAATCACGTTGCCAGATAAACTGGTAGTGCCACCTACTACCATGTTGCCCACGCGAGCATTGGCATAGCTGGTGATAGTTATGGTTGTGTTGGAATCAGTTGTGCTGGTAAAAGCCGTAACAAATTCGCTGGCACTTTCGTCCCATACAAATGCAATATTTTCGCTGGTGCCGCGCTCGCCAATATAACCAATGTCTACTGATGGGGCTCCTGTTTGTGTTGAGGCCAACAACAACAACGGATCTTCAATGGTAGTTGTCGTGGTGTCAATGGCTGTGGTATTGCCTTGGACGGTCAAATTACCTGTGATAGTCAAATCCGAACCATAGGTCAAGTTGTTGGCGATCTTGGTAGCAGTGATCGAGTAATTTTGCAGTTTGGTGCCTGCGTTGATACCAACAATGGTATTGCCTGCTGAAGCGTCTGTGACTTGATTGTTATTAATTCGTGTGACTGGCATTTTTTTATCTCCGATTGCCTTTTTACAACACTGTTGATGACTCAATGTCATCAACCTTAAATTTTAAGCTCGTGAAAATTCACGGGCTATGATGTATTTACCAGAGTCCGGATATTTTGGATATTGCAACACGATTTTTTGGAGCTATTCGCTCTGGAGAGACGGTGTTGCTGGGTAGACAGCAGTGGTCTGTTGGAAGGATACTGTATTTATTTCTCAGCAAAAAATCCGTGACGTAGCAGGGATATTTTTACAGGAATCTAATGTCTATGACATCGCCTGTTTCAGGAGCTTCTGAAAACACCAAATTGGTGCTAGGGCTAGGAACCATGGCATAGGACTGATCTGGCACTTGTGTGATACCGTTGAGCATGATCAAGACCGCAGCTGTGGTGGTACTCCGATTTAAGGTAAATGTGGTGGCCACATTGTTGCCGTACAAGATTTGATTGGTAACTGCTGTATTGCTTATACTTTGGTCTACATAGTATTTGGTGGCTGCATCTTGATTGGCCGCTGGATCTGACAGATTATTGATGTTTACGTTACCGGCACTGATGTTGCCCACAGCAGGAACAAGAATATTTCCAACCAAGACATTGCCAGCCGTGACATTGCCAACTGTGTTTAAATTACCAGTTGTGACATTGCCAACTGTGTTTACATTGCCAGCTGTCACGTTGCCGGTAACCACCACGGCATTTGAGGATTGGTCAAAGGTAAACCCCGGGCTTGCTGCGGCGTTTCCGTTGTAGTTGTAGATAACCTGTGTGCTAGATCCAGGTACCGTTAAATTGCCCGATATGTTACCAACAAATGTACCAAAGAAATAATTGCCAGTAACGTTGCCAGTGGCACTGACATTGCCATTGGTCAGTAAATTGCCACCTGTGATGTTACCGCCCACGCTTGTGTTACCAGCAACATTGAGATTGGCTATGTTGGCCGTGGCATTTACTGTCAGCAAGTTGGCCGTGGTATCAAAGGTCAAGTTGGCACTGGCGCCAAATTGGCTGTTGTTGTTGAATTGTATTTCTGTGTTGTTGCCTGCTGGCTGTTGTAGATCCCAAGGTGTGCCATTGGCATACAGCAGGTTATTGGTAAGCAGATTTCCTGTGGCCACATTGCCAGCTGTGCTGAAATTTCCAACTATTACGTTGCCAACTACTTCAAGTCTGACTGTGGGCGAATTGGTATTGATACCCACATTGGCATTGGCTATGCTGATGTCAATGCCATCGCGTTCAAGAATGCTGGAAAGTATTTGCCCTTTGACTAAATTAACTGCCATAGATGGTCCTTGTCAAGGTATTTATCGGTCAAGAGCTGGTGTGTATCACGTTGATTGGTACTGTGTTTGGAGGTGCGCTGGTAAAAGATAAGGTCACTGAGCCGTTGACTGTGTAGGCCGTGGTGGGTTCTTGATAGATTGATCCCACATATACCATGATCTGTGTGGCTGTGCTTTCGGCCACGCTCATGGTAAAGTCTGTTTGCACTCCGTTGCCAACAAAATTGTCCACAGTGTATTGAACGTCTCCTGAGCTCAGGGCCACAAATTCGGTGCCGTTGAAAAACTCCACAAAGCCCGACGAATCGGTGTTGTAGCGTATGAGTCCAAATGCTGGATTTTGTGGACGCTGGGCGCTGTCGCCAGAGGGAAGAACCACCCCAGAACTGCCGCTCTGCAACTGCCGATTTTTTACAAAATATCCCATTAAATCGAGGTATACGAAGTTACCGCGGTCACTGTGTTAGCCGAAGTTATGACTCGCACAAAGTCGCCGGAGCCCAACAATAATTTTTCTCCAGCAGCATATAGTTGATAGGTGTCACCACTGGCCAATGGCAATGCATACAAAATCTGATTGCTGGTTGTTGCGGTATTGCCGTTAGGCACTACAAACACATTGGCAGTCACGTTGGCTGGGCCCCAGTTGTTGAGACTCATCCAGGTGATAGCAGTGTTTCCGCCGCTGGTATAAACTGTGTTGCCTACCACTGTGTTAGAAATTACCTGTGTTGTTATTGTCATTTATGTTCCTTAAAATATGATTGCAAATACTATGGCTGCACTTTTGCTGACCAGTTCGTCGTTGGCCGCGGCCGATGTAAAATACAATCCTGTGCCGCCGCTGCTGACTGCATTGCTGTACAGTGCCACAGCATTGGCCACATTGGCCGGAGCGACTGTGTTGGCAAAAACTTGATGTCCACCCAAAAACAGTCGATTAGTGGCTTTGTTAAACGACAAATTGGCCGATGCTCCAAAAGCACCTGAATCGTTGAACTGTATCTGTGTGTTAGAGCCCCCAACTGCCACTGCGGTAACTGTGGTCAATATGTTGGCATAACTGGCAATGGCGCCGCCGGATCCGTTGACACTGTTGCTGATCTGCCAGGCATTGGCAGTAACATCAAAGCGCAGACCAGCAAAGGTTGTTGGACCGGTTTGTGCCAGCACACCCATGTCTGTGATTGTACCGGTGTTGTTGGCTGCCACTACCAAAAACGGATCAACAATGGTGGTGTTTCCGCTTTGAGTGATATTGCCGTTGAATATCAAATTGGCTGCATTAACCGTGAAAATACCAAGGCCTTCATTGCAGGTGATGGTATAATCGCCGTTGACAGTTTTGTAACTCGTGGTCATTTATAGATCCTTTTGATTATTTATGCGGTCTAAAAACATGTGCATGTCCAGGTGTTCTAGATTGCGCAGGGCTTCCAGCTCGGCTAGACGTGCTGTGGTAGGCCCAGTGACCCGTACAAACTGCGTGTTTTTGTGATCGGTAATCACCTGTACAAGTTGTTTGAGCCAGTTGCCGGTAAAAGTGGGCGAGGCTGTGATAGGTTTGTAGAATTCGGTACCAGCATACAAATTGTTGATGGTGTTGGTGGCACTGGGGCCCATGTCATAGCCCAGCATGTAGATCAAGTCATTGCCTTGCATGGCTGCCAGGCCCAGGGCTATGGGTCCACTACTGTAGCCAAAATAGGGCTTGGGCACAATTCGAGCTCCCAGATCGGGCAAGGGTCTGCGTGTGTAAAACTCGTGTTGGGCACTGTACCCACTTTTTTGTATGTGTTCGGCTATGGGTCTGTCGGTTGAGACCAACACATCCGGAGTGTGTTCTCGATACAGAGCATTGCACCCGTAGATGCGGCCGCACCTGGCCAGAGTTACCACGCTGACGTCTCTGCGGCTGACACCGTTGCCCAATACAAATGCTGTGCTCATAAAAAATCCCCACAGTACTTATTGTGGGGATTTTGGGTTGGCTACAAAAAAATTAAGTATTGTAGTTTTCTACAATAGCAAGATCCAAGTTGCCGCTGCTGAGCTGGCTGGTGCCTGCCCAGGTGTCAACTTCTGCACCCGATTTGGCTGTGACCCCTTCGTCGCTGAAGAAGTTGGCAGCATAGGTAACGTTGTTGACCACTTGTGTGTAATCCCAAACGTTGCCAGTATCGGCATTGCCACCAGCTTCGCCGCCGTTGAAATTCTGCAAGAACTTGTTGGTTAGCTTGCTGATTGCAACTTCGGTGGATGAATTATCAAAGTAGCTGATGCTCATGTTGCCGGCTGTGGGGCTCAAATCGTTGGCCAACACACAGATGCCAACCGCGTTGACACGACCTGTGCCTGTATTGCCCAAGGCCGCTGTGGCTGTGAAGATTGTGCCAATCTGTGCGTTGGGAGCACCATAGCTGGCCCAGTCTGTGTTGCCTACTGTAGTAATGCGATAGGCCTGATTGGCCACCAGTGCTGTTCTGCTGGTTGTATCTGCTACCAAGAACTTGTGTGCGCCTTTTTGACGAATAATTTGACCATCTGCTTCGGCAAAACCTGTGACAAACACACGGCACTTGACGATAGGATAGTTGGTGCTGGCCACGGTAGGAGGCTGAGCTCCGCCAACCACGCCTAGATATTCTGTGGCCGAATCCCATACAGGACTAGGGTACACAGGTGCTGTCAAACTAGTTAGTGCATTGAAACCGATGTCAACACCAGGGTTTGCACCGGTAGTAGAATTATAACCAGTTTCGATAATTTTTTTAATTTTGAGAGGACGTCCCATTTTTGTTTTCTCCTTAAAGAAGCCCAATGTCGGTTCTAGCGACTACGCGGCTGGGTTAGAGCCGCATAAAACGCAGGATTGCGTTGACAAGTATTTATTCAACAACAAATATTTTGGAGATCTATGCACAAATTAAATAGAACCATGCACACAGAAGAACTCATAGCGTTAGGCAATCAAGCCCGGGAAAACAACACCCCCGAACTGGCTCTACAATACTATGCACAGGCCTTGATTCAAGATAGAAATTCGGCCAGTGCATTCAACAACTATGGCAATGTGCTACGCGAGTGCGGTGATCCTGCAGGTGCTGTTCCGTTTTTGCAACGAAGCATGCAGTTGGCTCCAGGCCATCCTACCGCTCCATTTAATTTGGCCGTGGCCTATCTGTTGATGGGTGATTATGCCCGTGGTTGGCCGCAGTACGAAACACGCTGGAACTACGAACATCTAGCTGGCACACTGCCAAAATTTGATCAGCCGCGTTGGACTGGCCAGGACATCACGGGCAAAACCGTGTTGATCATTGGCGAGCAGGGGCATGGCGATAACATACAGTTTGTGAGATTTGTAACCGACATTACCGCAAGAGGTGCACAGTCTGTGTTGGTTGTTGACAAATTGTTGATACCGTTGTTTCAAAGTCCAGAAATCAAGACCATTGTTGCATTTGGTGAAACATTGCCGGCATTTGACTATTGGACTCCTATCATGAGTATCCCAGGCATCGTTGGATCGACCCTGGAAAATCTTGCCAGTGTACAGTACTATCTAACCGCTGATGCCAAATTGCAACAGGCCTGGCAACAACAGTTGGGTCCAAAAACACGCCTGCGTGTGGGATTTTGTTGGTCGGGTCGCAGAGATACCTGGATCAATCGACACAAGGCCATGCCCTTTGGCGAAATGTTGTCATTGATAAAAAGAAATCCCCACTACGAGTGGGTCAACCTACAGGTTGATTGCACCGCAGAGGAAGAAGCTGAGTTGTTGTCTGCCGGCGTCAAGGCCTACCCGGGTGCCATACAAAGTTTTGCAGACTCGGCGGCCTTGATCATGCACATGGATGTGGTACTTGCGGTAGACACTGCTGTGGCACACTTGGCTGGTGCTCTGGGTCGTCCGGTCTGGGTCATGCTGAGTCAATTTGCCTTGGATTGGCGTTGGTTGCTGGATCGTGACAGCAGTCCATGGTATACCACTGCCCGACTGTTCCGTCAACCTGCCATGGGTGACTGGGCGTCGGTCACAGATCGTATACATCAGTACCTGGGCTGGTTCAAGGTTTAAGGTTTGAGGGCCTGGCAGTGAGGTCCGTGATACCTTGTGTAAGGACCTTTACTTGCAACTACTCCGCAGTGTGGACAGGTCTTTTTTTGTTGACTATAATGCGTGCCTTCTGCCAACTGCTTGGCAAGAGTCGCAAGTCTTCTTTCAGTATGCCCAGCTGGCTTTGGTTTACCCAATGATGCTAATGACCTTTTTAACTTATGTTCATCGCTCATTGGGCCTCTTGGGTTTTTAGCAAGTGCTTCTTTTACTGATTTTGCAATTTTTGCCTTTTGCTCTTCTGTTCTTTTTTGTCCGCGGCGCTTGGCTACACCTTTCGCGATTGATTCTGGACTCATCTTCCTACCTTTTGCGGCCAGCCTATTTTTTTCTTTTTGTTCTTCTGTGGCAGGAACACCTTTATTGTGGGCAGTGCGACCTTTCATGTTGGCAGAGTGTATAAGAGAAAATTCTTGTTTGAGCTTTTCATAAACTCTACTTGTTATTTTGGTTTCATATCTTTCGTTAAATCTGCCATTTCGTTTCATACCATTTAGAGCATAAATCATTTTAGCTTTTGATTCGCCAGTATGCATTTTAATCAGTAACCAATGACATATGAAATGTTCTCTGGCTGTGAGATCAACTAAGTTTTCTTTACTGTCAGATCCGCCTAGGCTTCGAGGGATAATGTGATGCCGTTCCGTATATCCATCCGATATACGAGTTTTGGCGTTTTCAGTAATGTTGTTATACCAAGTTTTGTATTTGTTCATAATATTATTTATGATAAACCTCACTTTTACCTAAACTTGTAATCAACAAAAAAGCGCCTTTCGGCGCTTTTCTGCTTCCCATCCCTGAGAATTTTACATTTAGAAATGTAGTACTGATTTGATCATGAGAATGATAAATTTTGTACTGCTATTTCTCCCACATAATCTGCAGCGTTACCGAAGGAACTTGCAGTATTTGTCAATTCTACGAAGCCATATCTCGTCATAAATGATACGACTGGTTCGAATGTTGATGGATCAAGAACAACACCGCTGCTCATTAAAGGAATATATGGGCAATAGAACGCGGCAGCATCTGCCTCGCTCGTACCCTTATAACCTACCAACACACTAGCTGTGTCAGCGGCGTAGCTGTTGCAGAACACACGCATTGCGCCATTGAGTGTACCAACAAACTTGGTGTTTGTGGGTGCTTCAAATGTGCCTTCTGTTGTGCGAGCAAAAGCTGATGTTGTTGCAGATTGCAACACTGTCAAACTTGCTGGAGATACAACAGCAAAGTTACCAGCGCCACGACGTGTACGCTGAGCGATCAAGTTAGCAACGCGGTTGATCAACACTGCCAAAGCGGCATGCTCATCACCAACGAATGTTGCTGTACCAGACACAGTAGCTTGGTTGTATGTAAACTCTGTAGCAGCCAATGTGCTCAAGCTCAACAGGATTTCTTGGTCGATCTCAGCTGTGATCTCTTGTGCAAGAGCAGCCATGATTTCTGCTTCAACGTCAATGCCATGCATGGCTTGTGCGTCTTGTGCAGATTCAAATGTCCAACGAGCTTGGAGTTTGCGTGTCTTAGCTTCAACAGCTTGCTTCAAGATCTGTACGGAAATTTGCTTACCGCCTGTGCCTTCCATGGTCGCTGTGTTGTTACCTGTGTAACCTGTAGCTGTTGCGGTAGCTTGAGGTACAGTAGAGTAAGCTGTAGCGATTGTGAATGGGCTCAAAGCTTCAGAACCAGCTGCAACGCTTGTGGCGGCTGCTGATGTGTCATTCAAGCTCTGTGCATAGCGAACACGTAATGTGTGGATTTGACCTACAGGACCTGTCATTGGTTGAACACCAACCAACTCGTTAGCGATAACGGTTGGCATAACACGACGGATCACTGGCAGAATCACACGGTTTAATGTAGCGATGTTGCCAGATACTGTGGAACCAGAAGAAGCGTTCTCACGCAAGTACTTCTTGGTATTTTCAAGGATTACACTCATTGAGCTACGCTTGGATCCGGATAAACCTTCCAAGAGTGCATCTTTGGTTTCGTCCCAACGGCCTTCTAATAATTCTTGTGACATTTAAGTCTCCTTTTATTATGTCTTGGGTTACAGCCCTGCCAAACGCTTGAGATCGATCACGTTGCTGACATTGTCAGCCGCTTGATCTGCATCTGGACTGCGGGCAGATTTATCGCCAGTGGCCACGCTAACAGTTTCTGTGATCACTTTACGGGCTTTCACAGTACCTTCGGCTAGTACAGCTGGTAGATACTTTTCAAAAGCATTGGACAAACGACTTGTCTGTACGCTTTCGAGCAAGTTCTTCATGATTTCGCGCTTCTCTTCATTGAGAGGAGCGAGCAGTTCTTCCATGGCGCTTTCGCGTTGATTGGATTCACGTATCATGCGGATCTCGCGTTCTTTTGATTCAACCAGAACTTTGGCTTTCTGGGTGAATTGGACGGCTTCAGCCAACTTGGCATCTTTGCTTGCAATGATGTCATGTAGTTTACGCACTTCGGCTTTCTCATTGAGATGAGTTGCACCAAATTCAGTGGCGTATGCTTCAAAGATTCTGCGTCCAAAATTGTTCTCGCGAGCAACTTGGATATCTTCTTTGAGTTGGTTGAGTTCAGCCTTGAGATGTTGGCTAACAGCGTTGGACATTTTACGGGCTGATTCTGCGACGAAACGGCTTTTCAATTGTTCCAACTTGGTGCGAGCTTCGGCCACTAGACGCACTTTTGTGTTGACCACATCTTGTTTGTCTTCGGCAAATTCTTGAATCTCGCGTGCAAGAGCGTGAACAACGAATGATTCTAACTTCTCTATTCCTTCGTTGTGTGTCTTGCGATCTCGGCGCAGTTCGCCAATTTCTTCAGCTAATTTGGTGATCATGAAGTTGTTAAACTTGGTAGCATCTTCTTTGATACGAGCTTGGAATTTGACACGGTCTTCGGCCAGTGCTTGCTTTTCGGCTTGCACTGCTTGGACTTCTGCGGTGAGACCTTCTGTTACCATACGATCCAGGGCTTCCACCATCACTTGTTTGTCATGCTCATAGCGTTGTGCAAACTCTTCGCGGAGTTCTGCACGTACTTGTTCGCGGGCTTCATTTAACTTGGTTTCCCAAGCCTCAGTGATTTCTTGCTGAGCTTCTTCGCTTAATAGTTCGCTATCTAGTAACGGTTTAATAGCATCTTGCATGCTTATTTCTCCTAGATTTTGAGACCACGTATCAGGCGCATTACTTCGCTTTTTACGTATCTCTGTGCTTTGCCGCTCTTGGCTGGGTCCTTGAACATTTCCAACAGTCTGGCTCCGCCGGCATGATTTAACAGGCCTTCGTAGATTGCTGTGGGATATGCATTGGGAGCGCTGGGCTGAGCGACCACATCTACAGTGACAATTTCAAAATCACTGACATGTCCGTTGGCGTCGTTGACGTTACCGCTGCCACGACTGCTAACACCTAATTTCACACCGCTAGTGAGCATGGTTTTGACCAGCTCGCCCATGGGTGTGGGCAATATCTTTAATTTTCCATATCCAGCAGGGCCATCCATCCACATATTGCAGATCATGTGACTAACACGATCCAGATTGATCTTCAAGTCTTCGGGGTGATCTACTTCACCCAGGACACTGTGACCAGTCTTGATCTGTTCGTTGATGGTGTCTACTGCCTTGGCTATTTCGTTGACAGGATATACTCGTTCGTTGGCGTTGCGAACACCGCCCTCAATGCAGATGCCTTTGAGGTACAGGTTCTTGCCAGATCCATCCGCAGCTTCCTCAAGCAAGATTTCTGCTCTTGCCTGAGTGAAGCTTAGATGTTCTCTTAGATAGCGAGCCATATCTAACTATTATGCCTTGGGAAATGGAGTTTTTGTGTTTACACCAGTGGCTTGTGCAAGATGTGGCTTGGTAGCCGGTGTCATTTTCTTGTCACCGCCTACGCTGTTTTGCACTTTACCGATCAACTCACCAGCTTTAGGAGCTGGGCGACCTTCTGCTGTGTCACCTGTCATTTTTACAGGGTGTGCCATTGCACCTTTGGCGCCACTGTTGTTGGCGTTTGTGCTTTTGGTGTTAGTACCGGCTGGCTCAGACGTTACAGGAGCAGGAGCTTTGGCTAGGTTAATAGCTTCCATCATGCCCATTTCAATTTCTTCTGAATCAGACTCTTCTTCTTCACCGTCGCCCATGTCAAAATCGGCTGTTTCTGTGTCGTCCATTTCTAAGTCGTCACCGCCCATTTCGTCACCTACTGAGTCGCCGTTGTCACCCATAAGTGATTCAAATTCGGCCATGAGTTCGTCGAGCTTGTCTTCCAAGTCAACTACGCGATCTTCCAAATCTTCTTCGCCTTCGCCTTCGGCCATTTCCATGCCGGTTTCTTCGGCTTCAACGTCGTCGATCAAGTCATCACTGGCGTCGCCGCCCATCATGCCTTCATCCATCTCTTCGTCTTCTTCCTCGTCCATGCGCTCTTTACGATCTTTTTTGTCGTCGTATTCGATGTCCTTGGTGACTTTTTCGCCGGCTTTTTCAGCTTTTTCGTCTTCTTTGTCTGTGGACTCGGCTTCATCAAGCTCTTCTTCGCTCATGAGGTTTTCGTAGATTTCACGTGACTTTTCTACCACGATATCGTGGAAAAGTTCTTTGGCTTTCGCCTCTTCGTCGTTGATCACGTATTCGATCAACTGTTCAAATTTCGATGTCATATTATCTCCTTCGTAGGTTATGGCTCGTTAGATATTTACTATTAACAAGTAATATTAGTAGTTTTGAGGTGGAAAACTGGGTGTTTTTTGACTTTTTTGTTACAGTGCTGGCGGGGCAGCCGGTGGTGCGTATTGCTTCTTGACCTGCTTGAGTTTTTCTTTGTATTCGTAGGTTCTTACGTCGTTCATCTGGCGCAGTTTGTTGAGCTGGCGCAGGGTCAGGCGTGTTTTACGCAGATCACCCAGTCTGGGTTGGCTGTTGTCTTGGCTCACATCCTGATAAGCTTCGGGACTACGTTCGTAGATTTCTTTGAGTATCATGTCAGTATTTATTAGATTGTGGGTATTGGAGGAGCACCGGCCGGAGCCGCTGTGCCTGGCGCTGTGACTGGTGCAACACCGCCCTGTGGGGCGCCAGCTTCTACGCCTGTTTCAGCGCCGGCTAGTTCTTGTCCGGTGGCAATGTCTTGCTCAAGGCCGGCTGGAGTGATACCAATGCTTCGCAGATCTTGACCTTGTGTGGTGCTGAGTTCGGGCTCGTCGCGTTCTTCTTGCCACATTTGCTCGTTTTCCAGGATCTCTTCGTCGCTGAGGCCCAGATAGCGTTTCATCATAAAGCGTTTGCTCATGTAGGGCATGGGTTCCAGTTGTGAGAACGAAGCTATGCGACTGGTGTCCAACTCGCTTTGACGATACGATGCAAAATTCTGCGGCTCGCAGAACGTGATAGCAAACAGACCTGCATCGATGTTGAATCCTCTCCAGCGTAGGAACATCTTGAACTCGTCGTCCAACTTCTGCATTATGGCACGTTGCAGACGCATACAGTATTGGTTAAATCGGTATTCTTGTATGAGTGCTGTGCCCACACGTCCATCGTTCATGGCACGATCAGAGTCGTCGGGGCCAGTGGGCAGATAGCTTGAAGGCACACGCAGACCGCGGGCCATCTTGTTGTTGAAGTATTTCAAATCGTCAATTTCGCCCAGGTTTGAGCCACCCGGCAGAGTGGTCACGTCAGATCCGCGACCACCTTCGCCTACAGGAAAAAAGTAGTCTTCGTTGATGCTCAACGGATTATAACTGGCATCCATCATGTTGGCACCACCGCCGGTGTTGGTAGGAATACGACGCTGATGCATTTCGTTTTTGACCCGTTCCACAAACTGCATGGCCATGTGGCTGGGCATGTTGCCCACGTCAATTTTGAAGATTCTGCGCTCTGGAGCACGTTGCACACGATAGATCAGCACTGAATCTTCCAGCAGTTCTTTTTGTTTGAACACTTTGAATATGTTTTCCAGGATACTTTGTCCAAACGGCCAAAAGAAATCCAAGCCTTCGTTCAAGCTCAAATGCACCACGTGCCGTGCATCAATACAGGTTTCATTCATGGCCTGTGTGAATCTGCTGTTGCCAGTGCCGCCACCTGCGCCACCATAGCCACCACCATTGGGTGCGGTATAGTTGTTTTGACCTGCTACACCTGTGGCACGACTCACATAGTAGTCACTTGTGGTCTTTTGTGCCACGCTCATGTTTTGGAAATTGGGATTTATGTCGCGTATGATGTACTGTTCAGGGCGCTTGCCTTCGCTTTCGTTGACGATCACACGTGCCACTTTGACCATGTCCACCCACATCATTTCAAAGGTTTCTGGGTCGCGCACAAACACCTGATCGCCATACTTGATGGTGTTGCGGAACAGTTTGAATATGCGCTGATCCAGCTGATTTAACTTGGTCCACTGTTGCAGTTGTTTTTTGATGATTTCCACTTCGTGATCAGTGGGCTTGTCGTTGAACACAATGTCAAACGGCGTTTTGTTGTCAGGATTTATCTGCGTCGAGAATTCAGCTATGATATCTAAACAGGCATTGACTTCCGAATCGCAGTCCATGTTTTCATACTGATTGTAGCGTTCAATACGGTTGGGATGACCCGAATATACTTCGGGCAGGCGTGACGCATAGTTGCGAAACGCAAAGTCATTGGGTGTTCCAGTGCCGTCTGAGTATCCTACACCGGTTTGTCTGGGATAGTTGGGCAGGCCAAATTGATTTTGTCCTGAAATTGGACTGAGCTGTCCGCCGGTGTTGGCTACTCTAAAGTACTTTTTCCAGCCGCGCTTGCGGTTGTTGTCGTTGTCTGCCATGGTAGTATATTTAGCGGCTATGCCTTGCTATTCTGTAATATTTGTCGTTGATAGGCCGTGGCCTGTTGCTCGGTTCTTACCAATTCGGTCAACAGAGTGACCATTTTGTTCAGCGGATTAACGGACCTAACTTCTTCAGAATTGGCATCAGCTTGTGCTTGTGTGGTGACACCGGCCGATGGTGGATTGACCCCAGACATGGTACTGGAATAATTGCCCGAAGGTCCACTGATTGTACCGGCTCGTCCGCCTTCGATGCGTTTCATGGCATCCAATACTCGACTTTGTTGTTCTGGAGTGAGATCAGCATATCGCATGTTTTGGTCAATGCCAGTCTGAGCCATTATCTGGCGAGCATATGATTTGGGGTCGTTTTCGTTGGATGGAGCATAACGTTTGACAGCATCTGCCAGGCTCAAGTTGGCATAGTTTTTGCTTTTGAGCAAGGCATCTTGTGCCATGCGACCTTGTTCTTCTGTGGGGAATATGGCAAATCTGCCGTCGCTGCCAATGGCACCATATTTGATGGCAAATGGTCCATATTCAATATTGCCTGGATTGTTATTGCGCCAGTTGCGGTCGCCTCCAGTTCTAGTTTGATCACCAATGGTTACCGATCTACCCGGAACCACACCGCCCATGGCAGCTCTGGGTCCGCCGGCAGCACCACGATCCACACCAGCAGGAGTTGATTTGGTGCCGCCTACTCCAAGATACTTGTTCATGCTGCCGGTAACTGATTCCAATGCCGAGGCAAACTTGTTGACTGCGGGCACGGCATAGGTAGCTAGACTAAAGCCCAGGCTTTGTAGATTTTTGCTGGCGCCGGCTGTGGCCAACTGTGCGTCTGTAAACTCTTCTGTGGCCTTGCCTGCTGCATTGGCTGTTTTTTCTTGGGCGTCTGAAATTTCTTGCTGACGTTGCAAGGATGTTTTGTTTTGTATTCTGGCCTTGGCATCCAAGCTCTGCACAGTGAGGCCGCCTAAATCTTTGCCGTATTGAGCTAGAGTGCCAAATGTGTCTGCTCCTCTTGACATGGCTTCTTCAGTGTCGGCTATGGCCTGCACAGATCTTTTGTTTCCTGCTATGATATCTTGTGTATTTTGTCTAAGGGCATCACCGGTAAACAAGTTGGCTTCTGCAGCCTCTTTGGTCAACGGAATTCCTGTGACCAAGGCACGGGCAGCATCTCCAGCAGCTCCGCCCAGCCCGTCTACGTACAATCTCAACTGGTCTGCTTGATCCTTTTGTCCATTGGCTGTCATTTCTGCCAGCTTGGCGCGGAATCTAGCATCCACTAGACTTTTCTGTGCTTCTCGTTGTTGTTGTTCTCGTGTCTGTCCTGTGAGTCGGGCTATCTTGTCGACTTCTACAATGTAGTCTTGTGTTTTTTTGGTCAATTGTTCCGTAGTAGCGCCTTGAGTAATGCCATATCTGGCACTGTCAGCTAGGTACTGTGCTGTGGCATCTCCCACAGCATCTAATCCTATGCCCAGTTTTAAAAACTTTCTGGCAGTGTCGCCGGTGGTCAATACTCCGGACACTTTGCTGAGCTCTTCGGCACCCAGGGCAGCTGTTCCACTAAGTGCTGCCAGTCCTTGAGTGTTGGCCTTTACTGCTTTGGCAAAAGCCGGTAGGCTGTAGTTGCCCATCTGATTGAACTGGCGTAATAATCCGTCTACCCCGTCAGCAGCAGTGGCGCTGGCGTCGCCCAGAGTTTGGTAGTTCTTGGCCATGACATCCAACTGATCCAGCACAAACTTGGCCGCTTCGCCTACACCTTCGGCCAGAGCCTTGGCTGCACCACCAACCAAGGGTATGGCACTGGCCAGTTTTCCAACCACGCCGGTCAATCCCGAAATAGCACCACCTAGAGATTTGAAACTGCCTTCGCCGTCGGCCACTTGCTTGGCCATGCCACCTATGGCCGAGGTCGCGCCCAGCAGTCGTTTGGTGTAACCTTCTAGGGCCTTGTTGACACTCTGCGTGGTTCCGCCCAGTTTGGCCAAGGTTTCGGCCGAAATAGTACCGCCTTGGCGCAGTTGTTCTAGGGCTTCGGATACGGCTTGTAATTCATTTGGGTCCATGTTTTCCACGTATAAGTATTAGCACAATATTTATGGTGGTAAAATGAGCAATCCTTTAAGTCAGTATTTCCGACAACCCAGCATCTACATAAAGTTGCCCAGTGGCGGGCAGAACTATCCTGCTGGCACGTTAAACATGCCAGCCAATGGTGAATTGCCAGTGTATCCCATGACTGCCATAGACGAAATTACCTATCGCACACCAGATGCCTTGTTCAACGGACAGGCCACTGTCAACGTGATACAGAGCTGTGTGCCAAACATCCGAGATGCCTGGGCAGTGCCCGGTATTGATCTAGACACCATCCTTATAGCCATACGCATAGCCAGCTACGGACATGACATGGAGTTTGCAACCACGTGCCCGGCCTGTAACGACACGTCAGAACGCACCATAGATTTAAGAACCATGTTGGATGCCCTGCGAGCGCCTGACTACGCGGCACACATTGCACACGGCGATTTGGAGATCTATTTCCGTCCGTTGAGCTATAAAAATCTCAATGACAACAGTGCATTGCAGTACGAACAACAAAAACTGTTGCAGGTCATACCTGACAGCACAATATCTGAAGCCGACAAGATGGCTGCCCTTAACCAAGCATTCAGACAGCTGACTGAAATCACTGTGCGAAGCCTGGCCATCAGCATTGTCACAATTAAAACTCCACAGGCCCTGGTCCGAGAACCAGCTTTCATTGAAGAATTCCTGAAAAACTGCGATCGAGATCTGTTCAATCAGATACGTGATCATGTGTTGCGACTGCGTGAACAAAGCGAACTTCAACCACTCAACCTGGAATGCACGGCCTGCAAACACCAGTACGAGCAGGTGTTGACCTTGGACATGGCCAGTTTTTTCGTGCCCGCCTCTTAGTCTTGGACTCTGACCAGATTTCCAAAGTCGTGGATCAGATGGACAAAGAAACACAGGACATAAGACAAGAAGCGATCAAAGTGGCCTGGTACATGCGTGGCGGCATCAGCTACGATCAAGCTCTACATCTCAGTGTACAAGAGCGCAACACTATCAGCAACTTGATCAAAGAAAACTTAGAAACCACAAAGAAGACGGGCCTGCCTTTCTTTTAAAAAATGTTAAATTTAGAAACTGTTACCTATGACATTGAACGCTGGATGGCCACGTTTGTGGAGGTTCCACATCCGGCCCTGGGCGGCTGGGCTCCGTGTCCGTATGCCCGCCGGGCACGGCTGGATCGTGACTTTGAAGTCAGGCTGGGCATGAATCCTTATTTTGATTTGAAAGTCGTGTCGCAGACTGGCATTGCCAAAAGTGTCATAATTTTTGTATATGAATCAACAGCTTATACTGCCGAGCAGTTTCATGTTCACATTGACTCGGCCAACCAAGAATTTTTATTGAACCAAGACTTGTTGGCCTTGGAGGATCATCCGGGCTTGCCAGAAATGGTCAACGGCGTGAGCATGAATCAAGGTACCTATGCCTTGGCCTTGGTACAGAGTCTCAGTGACCTGGATCAAAAAGCACGGTCAATGGCACGTCAGGGATTTTACGCGACCTGGCCTGAAAATTACCTGCAAGAACTATTCCAGCACAGACAGGATCCCAGAACATGACCTATCAGTTTGCTAGAATTGATTTGAGAAAAACCACCTACAAGGCCACAGTGGCCTGGGAATATCTACGTGAGCCCAACATCGCACAGCTCAAAGACATCTACAGGACCTACTGCATCTACAAACACTTTGCCAGCGTCATGCCCTTGTTTGACAGCCAGTTCACCGATGCCATGACCGATGTAATCGGCTACAAAGAGCACAATGAGCTGGTGGCTTTTAGTTTGATGAAGCGGCTGAATGATAAAAATGTATTGGCCAGTCAGTTTGCGTGGACATATCACAATCCAAAAACTAGACTCGGGGTTGAGAGTTTGAAGACCGAATGTGCTATCTACAGAGATCGCGGTTTTAGCTACTTGTACTTGGATCAAGCACACTTGTACAAACAAGGCCTCGAAGGCTTTGAAATTTTAGGACCTATACAATAATGGCAGACTTATATACAATTTGGGCAGACAAAGAAGGCAATATCTCAGACCTGGACTGGGTCAACGGAATGAAAAGTTTCTTTGATCATTTGATCTCAGAAGGAAAAATGGAATCATATAGAATCACTAGATGCAAGATGGGTTTTCGTAGTATTGCAGACATGCCTGAATTCATGATACTAATGGAATTCAAGGACATGGGTCAAATGGACGCGGCATTCCGAAGAGTCGCACCACTTGAAGGTGAACTAGAAACCAAACACAAAAGTTTTAATCAGTTTGTGAGTGGCAACATTCAGCACGCACTTTTCCGAGACTTTCCTGATCAGTTCTGAGATCTCTTAGAGATCTATTGATTCGCTGTCGCTCATCAATGATTTCTTTTTCCGTATTATCCAGATCATGTGGTCACAATTCACCCGTTGCCGGGTGAAAAAGGCCGCATTATCCGAGTCGGAGCAGTCACTTCGTTTCTAATGAGATTGTCTCGCGACGCGGAGGCGGTTGACCGGTACCCCCTACTCAAGCTTCACATATCAACGGAACCCTAGTGACCCGAGAAGAACCAAGTCCTATGAGCATGAGTTGTGTCTTTTTCACAGAGCTCAAACCATTTGTTGCCTTAAGTTAGCAATTGCCTTTGACACCCAAGAATCTGGACCGGGTATCTCACCGTTCCTCAATGGGGGTAGGTAGTCCTACCGCAGAGTCATGTTGTTGCCTATCTAAGTTTAAATTTTGTTTTTTATATGACTTCCGTGTATACGGCAAACAATCTGTCCATTGTAGTAGTCATCTGATTCCAATACTTTATGATTGAATTGTTCGCGTGCTTCAACATAACTGCATTCTGCTTTTGATCGGCAATAAAACAATATTTCTCTTGTGAAGTTGTCTGAGCCCAGCTCTGCAATGTCTCGGTTGAGTTGATCGTTGCTGCCATAGTATAGTTGCCAGTCTGAATCTATTTTGCTTCTTATCTTTTTACGTTTCTTGTAGCCGTTCTTTAATTTTACTACTCGATATGAGGTCTTGCTAAACTTTGCTAATTTTTTTCCAATGTACTTTCTGCCGGTAACGTTATTTGTGATCAAATAAACAAAACCAACACAGTCTTCGGGTAGTTGTTCAATCGGAGTGTTTTCGTACAGCCATACCATGGACTATAATTTATCATTTTACCACTCAGTTGCATATTTTTCATTTACCCTGCTCGCTACACACTTAGTCTGGCACTCTTGCCACCCAAAGGTTTTAAATGTTGTTGACCAAAAATCGTCAGTTACAGCGTCGGCCAGTGTGCGACGATTCAAATCAAATTTGTTAGCAATAGCTTTCCATTCTGAATTGTGACTGTAGCGGTTTGCTACCCAACAGCAAGGGAATAATCTACCTTGGGCGTCAATATAAAGTCCTTTGTTGCCAATTTCACACAGGGGTTTTACACCGTTGATCTCTACAGCAGATTTGTATAATTGTATGTTCTTGGTGTTTGTCTGTGAATTGAGTCCACGCGAGCTTATCGGTGTAACATCTCTCTCAAATCTGTGTGAACTGCTGACAAACGGCCGGCTGGGCTCTAGCTCATCGATTGGACCGTAGGAGAGATAAACGGAGCCAAACTTGGTGCTCTTGGTAAGTTGAAATACATCCATATCTAGCAAACGTGCATGATTTTTCATAGCGCCCAGTTGGTGTTCATTGAACCCAAAGACAATGGCAGCCCACACAAGGTGGCACTCAGAGGTTGATCGTAGTGCAGTGATTCCGTCGACAATACTGTTGAAATCACTGTTGACACGATACAGATTGTTGCTTGGGTAGTCCCAACCGTCGATGCTAAAGTGTACAGTATCTTGCTCACTAAGCACGCCACCAAGTTCACGCCACCATTCTGGTTTCTTGTGTGATCCATTTGTGACAACTACAATCTCAACAGGTTTGATTGACTTGATGTATTGAATCACTGGTATAAGGTCGTGAGCATAGATAGGATCACCGTCGTCACCACAAAATGTGATCTTTTCTACATTGTCAAGAACAAACTCTGCGGTAAAGTTTCTTTTAAAAAATTCTAAATCCAGTTCAGTGTTTACTAAACTGTCGGGAACCTCTTGTCTGGCACAGCGTGGGCAACGCAGGGTACACTTTGAACTGATTTCGATATGAAAATGCCAGGTGGCTAACACAGTTGTACCTCGCGTTGCCATTGGTCTTGGAATACGGTTTTATTTTTGTTTGTGGAACAAGCACTGACACACACCGGATTGGGTGTGTCTGTTTTCCAAGTTAATTTTACAGTTGCCAAATCATCTTTGACAAAATCTTGTTGCGTGGCACCAAGCCAGCAACAGGCACTGGCACGACCTTGCGCATCAATGTACATGCTTTTTTCATTAATCACATGGCATTTGATGGGCCCCGCCTTGACCGCAGGCGGTTGCCACCCGATGGGAAATTCTAAATGATCAGTGAATCCACGCTTGCTGACCTTGGCACGGAACCACTTGAATCCCATGTCACGAGCCAGTTGCTGGCAAGCATCCACTTGATGTTGATTGTGTTTGTACACCAGCATGTCCCAATGGGCACTTCCACCTGCGGCAATGTAGGCTTGAACGTTGCTCATTAGCTTGGCCCAATTGACATTTTTACGATAAACGTGATTGGTATCCTCTAATCCGTCTATGCTAAACACACAATAATCTTTGGGCTGATTGAACAATCGTCCCAACGCATGCCAAAAGAACGTGCTTTGCACAGCACCATTGGTGTTCATACCCAACACAATTTCTGGATTGACTTTTCTAAAGTGGTTGTAGATGTCCATGGTATAGTAGCCTGCAGCCGGATCACCATAATTGCCACACATGAACATTTTATCCAGTTTGGAAATTACTTGTTCTGAAAAATGTTTTTGTATGTGCTCTACTCTGAGATGATGCTTTAAACTTTTATTAAAGTTTGGGTCAGTCTCTCGGGCACACAACGGGCATGCAGCCTGACAAACGTCGGTGGGTTCAATGTGTAAGACTCGTATTCTACGCAATTTCTACATCCGTGTTGTAACTGGTAAAGCCGCCTTCTTTGACCACTCGGAGTATGTTTTCAACTCTTCCGGCTAGCTCATCTCTGTGGCTGACCAACCAAATACTCTTGTGCCGTTCGCGGCTCATGTGCTTCAGCAACGCAAGAGCATTTTCTACACCCTGTGTGTCCAGGCCCGAATCAATCATTTCGTCTATGAACAGCACATTGATGGGCTGGTATAGGCTTTCAAACACATCACGAAAGGCCCAGCTCATGCTCAAGATCAATCTGTTGCGTTCGCCACGACTCAAATTGTCAAAGTCCAGCTCACGACCCAGCTCCTCGATGCTCACAGTCAAATCGTTCTGGAACACCACGGTATGCGGCAGGCCAATCCTATCCAGGTAGTGTGTGAGTCTGGCATTCAAATAACTCAAATTCTGTTCAATGATTTTTTTGCGTATGAATGAATCCTTGCTGGTCAAAAGTTTGAGCAAGAAGTCTTGATGTTCCTGAAGTCTGGTCAGCTCATTGAGTGTGTCATAGCTTACTACCTGCAAAGCCTGACCTTGCATGTCCGCTATCTGCTCGCCGTAGGGATCTGTTTCGGCCTGTTTGTTTGTCAATTGAGTTTGCAAGGCAGCCATGCTGCTACGATGTTGTATGGCATCCTCTTCACTATCATAGAACATAGCAGGTGGTCGCCCTAACGTGCCCAAGGCTGTGTGGGCAGTCTCGAGTTCTGAAAGGAGCTGTGTATGTTCTTGGCACGCTTCTCGCGCTCTTGCCAGATCAGCCTGCTTACCCGCCAGGACCTGTTGGTGCTTATGGTCGTGGAAAGCCTGCCCGCAAGTGTGACATGTGTGATCTTCAAGTGTCGCAATCTCCTTGCCAAGCTTCTCAATGCTTTTGTTCTCGCGGTCCTTATCAAGCTTCGTGCGGGAGATCTGTCCAGCCAGGTCGTTAAGGTCCTTGCGCTTCTGATCCCATACTTTGTGCGCCTTGTGGGCCGCAATCTCGGCTTCAATGTCAATCTTTTTGAGTTCTTCGAGCGCGGTTTCGAGTTTGGTAATCTCTTCTTCATGTTTAGTCACCCATAATGTCTGTCTACGTCGTAAAGCCTCAATCTGTTCTTCTATCCTTTTATTGGCTTCTTGAACAGCTCGAATACGGAATTCTTCTTGCTGTATGGCTTCTTTGGTGGATCTGTTGTGTTCTTTGATTCGATCGGCACGCTCGCTCAGCATGGTTATGCCCAGGAGTTGTTCAATGATGGTTCTTTGATCTGTGGCTTTGAGACTCAGAAACGGTTCTGTGTAAGTGTTGAGTGCCAGAATGTGTTTGAACATGTCGTGACTGAGGCCCAAGGTATGTTCAATGGCATCCTGTGTTTCTCGGCTGTCGCCTTGTGCTTCGTCTGTGACCACTTGCTCTTGATTGTTTACAAAGAATCTCAGCAGGTTGGGTTTACGGCCTCGTTCAATCCGGTAATCTTTGCCGTCCACACTGAAATCCAAACTGACCAACATGTTTTTGTTGTTGGTTTTGTTGACTAAGTTGTCCTTGCGGATGTTACTTAATGCTTGCCCATACAAGCTGTAGCTAAGAGCATTGATTATAGTAGTTTTACCTGTGCCGTTGCGGCTTCCGTCGCCACCAAGATCCAAGTTCTCGCCCAACACAAGTGTCAAGTCGCGTCGATCAAAGTCGATGCCTTGCGTGGCGTTGCCCACGCTCATAAAGTTTTTTACTGTGAGATTTTTTATTTGAATCATTGTTTTTCAGTATAACATTGAATGTGAAAAAAAACTATTAAATTGGATATATTAACGCATTCAAAATCATTTCGCTGTCGTAAACACATTTGCGTTCAGCCAACTTTGGCCCGGTGTGTCGTTGCGACCAGACATCGTGATAGCACCCAACATTGAATACTTCTGAAGATTCTGTGGGTTTGGTTCTAAAAACTGTGTAATTTGTTCTAGTAAAAATTTTGTTATTTTCTATTTTGCTAATCACACAACCTGAAATTATATGACGCTGATAATATTCTTGATGAAAAATTGTGTCCATGCAACCATAAACTCGATCTTGCATCATACGATGGCTTTCCAATCGTATCAATGCAAGAGGCAAGTTGCGATCAAAATTTTCTCGACTTTGCACCAAATACAAACATTCTTCTTCAAAAAAATTCATCCATGTGTTGTAATCATGTCGATCCAACGCATCGCCATAGCAGGCATTTAGTTGATCAATTTGAAATTTAAGTTCCAGATCCTTCATGCCATTATTTTTCTGTAGTATCTATACATGCCCCTGATCAGAGTTTCTGTGACCATGTGCTCGGTAGTTTGTCCAGAATCTGGCCCACCTAATTCTACCAGTAATTCTCCATCTGTGCGCCATTGATTAAAACCTTGCTGTGATAACTCCAACACTTCACCATCGTCGGCGCTGACAAATCCGGCTGGTCCAAAAAGATTTGCTTGTCTAAGTCTGCGTTGAATCATGTCCTCTGAGTCGTCTGAAAAAGCAAAATGGGTCCAGGTAAATTCAAAACACCCGGGACCGCGAGGCACAATATGTCGTGTGCTCATGCTGTTGATCTGTTGTTGAATTATCAGGCTAGGAAAAATTGTTTGCATGCAGTTTGTAGGGTTGATGGGTTGTTTGGGGTCATTGGGGTCTGGCACAGTCCACCATGGCTCTTCGACTATGTCTAATAATCTAGTATCGTTCAACTGCATTTTGGGCTTGAACGATTCAACTCCTTTGGTTACTTCGTTGGCTATTCCACGATTGCGACGATTCAACATGACTGCATGACGTCCTTCTTTGTCAATGACCATTCTGCTTGTGGATTGATCGGCCCTGAACAAACCAAAAGTCACAAACCATGTGTGCAATAAACCAGGGTGATAAGGATCTTTGATGTTTTCCATCATCAATTTCCAATTGCCTTTGATTTCTTGACGATTATGTCCTAGCAATTTCAGTGTCCGACCTTTGAATGTTCTTTCAAACCAAGGCAGTATTTCGGGTCCTAAATATTGTTCTATGCCACACACACTGTCATCAAACGTGGCAAATATCACTCCGTGCAAAACAGCCACATGCAATTTTACCAGCCCATGATTATGCTTGTCAAAATTATCTGGCATGCCTCCACAGATTTCTCCATTTTTGGGTGCGCCTTTTTCAAAAGGTACACTGACAAGATCTCCCTTGAGATTGTACCTCCATTGATGATATGCACACACAAATTTCTCGGTATTTCCTGTTTGTTTTTGACAAAAACGAACACCTCTGTGAGCGCACCGATTTTCTACCACATGGATGCCATCTAGATCTCTAGTAACTATTACTTCGCGCTCTCCTACCCAGCCGAGTTTGAAATCATTCGTGTTGGGTATTTCGCATTCAAGCCCAACATAACACCAATGCGGTCCATACCAAATTTTTTGTAATTCTTGCTGATATACATCAGTGTCGGTATAGGCCCAATAGGGAATTCTGCTGGTGTTTTGATCGGGCCAGTAATGGGTCATTGCGTAAGACTGATTTTGTGTCGTTGAAGATTGTTTTTGTAAACCGAACGTTCGTGCTCAATTTGTTTTACAAACTGATTTAAACTTGTGTTGTTGAGAGGTATAAAATAATTTTCAAGTAAAAAATCTTGCATTCTTTGATCTGCAATAGCTACACGTAGATCTTTTTCTATTTGTTGACGGACTGGATCAGGAATTCCTTTTTTTACGAAGAATGCTAGCCAGCTCTGAGCCACAATTTTTTTACCAGTTAGTTCTCTAATAGTCGGGACATCAGGAAATTGTTTGTGCCGTTGGTCAGTAGCAATGGCCAAATAATGAATCTTGTTAGCACGATACATAGCATTGCCAGACCCCAGACTAGTAAAACCAAAGCTCAATGTTTTGGTGCTTACATCGGTGAACAAGTTACCGTCTCGATAAGGAATATGGGTGGCATTATCAACATACAAACTAACAAACTCTGCACCGACAACATGCTGTATGCTTCCTATTCCCCAGGAACCATAATTGGGATTTCTTTTTAAAAGTTGTTTGAGCTCTTCAAGATTTTTAACACCGGTGCTAACAAACAATGCCATGTCTGCTGTAAAAAATGGAGCCAGTACTACTAGGTTGTCTAGAGCTTTGTTGTTGTTGTATAAAATAGGAAATGGCACAATATCTCCCATGTGAAACAGTCCTAATGTATATCCATCGGCAGGTTCATTTACCACTTGATTCATGGCCACTATTCCAGATGCTCCGGGTCGATTTTCTACAACCACAGGTTGGTTCCATTTTTCTGACAGTATTTCTGCCACCCGTCGTAATTGTGCATCTGGACCACTGCCTATCGGCAAGCTGATGATAATTTTCACTGGTTTCGATGGATATGTTGCAGACCACGATGGAATTGCCCACGTCAACAAAATTGCAAGCAACAATTTTATTACTGATTGTGAGCCGTCAAAAATTTTGGTAATAAATGTCATTTTAAATTTCCTTGATAACAAATGTATTCATAATTTTAAGATAATATCCAAGGATCAGTGAAACTGTAAATTCGTTGGACTTTGGATCTAAAGTATTCCTTTAATAGTTGCCGACTGACTTTTCTCGACCCTAGGAATTCGTTTTTGTTTAAGTCTCGTGCTCGTTTTGTGATAGTCACAGTTTTATAACGTTGTGCTAACCAACGATCAAATTCAAGTTCGGCTTGCGGATTTTCAATCCATATAGCCAAATAAACCTGTTGTTCTTCGTTGTCAATTACTATGGTAGCACCTTCTTTTTGATCGATAGTAAACAGTTCATTGATCCTGCTTTCAATTTCGTTGTGATTGATCCATTCATCGTTGATGCGGTAATCGGTTCCGCGCCCTAGGAAATAATATTTGTTATCTTTCAGTTCAAAATTGTCTTTACTGGTCTGCCACTCTGTTTTGCCTAAGCCACTGCTTCGAATGTAAAGATGACCATCTTGAATCTTGAAATCAAAAAAATCGTCTAGTTGCGGTCCTATACAACTGGGTTCATAAGTGTTTAACGACTGTTGCAAATCTACGACCTTGACCAAAAACCCATAGGCAATGGTTGTGTCACCAAACACACTATAAATGCCTTTGATATTTTTTTCTTTGGCTAAATTTACAATTTCTTTGGTGCAAAAATACAAGGTAGTAATTTCTACTTCATGCTGGAGTGGATCAGTAGAGTTTAGATAAGCCAAGATCTTGTCGGGCGTGTACAAAAATATTTTGTTTATCTTTCTACTTTCAATAAAGTCTGCCAATTGTTTGTTGTGAGTGTCGTTCCAATGCTCGTAATTCATAACATAATGGTTGGTAGAAGTCATCAGACTGGGTAAAAAATGATAGCAAGCACTAGCACCGTGATGCACATTGTGAGTATGAAGTACCGATTGCTCTGGTTTAAAATTCAGGTGATTGATTAATCGTTTGGCCTGTAGAAACACTGATCTGTGGTCTATGCGTTGTTGTTTAGGATCGCCTGTGCTACCACTGGTTGCGGTCCAAATGGCCTGGCTGTCAGGCCTGGCGTAAACGGTTTCAGCTATTTCCGCAAATTTACTGTGATCCTTAATTTCATAATTATTAAAATCTATTTCGGTTATGACATTACGACAGTGTAAACGAGTGCGATACACATCCCATTCTAGATAAAATTTCTTGTTGTTGGGATTTAGTTGTTCACTGTAAACTATGGCGTGATCTATTTGTCCGTGTATGGTAAAACTTTTTCCGTGACATTCCTGTTCGCTGTACGCATGAATCCAATCAACTATGAGCACGAGACCCAGTTCCCAGGCCGCAAAAATAGCTGTAAAATAGTATATGTTGGTGAGATTAAATTCAATCATCACGGTTTGCCCGTGTTGAACATTGTATTTTTCAACCAACATAAATTTCCAATAATCTACCATGCGGCTGAACTGGTCGTAGTCAAAGACCGCAGTTTGGTTGGTGTCGAAATTGTGTTGATAAAATTTCAAATCGGGACACAAAAGATGCCGAGAGAGAACTTGTTGACTCATAGTAATGAAAATAAATGTAAGATGCTACAACAATCCAATATTTATAAGGATTGATATATCCTCAACAATAATTTAGGATCATAGAATTCGCTTTCAATGTTGGTGATCTGATCGGTTACAATCTGATCCACACTTTCGAATTTGACTTCTCCGGGCGCCATGTCGGCATCTACTGCGGTGCTCTTTACTGGAATCAAGGCCATCTCTCTGAGATCGTAATCCTTGACAAAGGTGTCTTTGATGAAATTGGCTTCTTCATACGAAATATCAATGTCCAGTTCCACACGCACATGCATGTTGGCGGCCAACAATGACGGAGCTGAATCTATGACCTGGCTGAGTTTCAGCACCTTGTAAAGAGGTTGCCCGGGCCAGGCATGGAACACAGGTTCTTGACCCCACGTCAGAGTCATCATGCCACGTGCTGAATCACCGGCATCGGCATAGTTGTGCGGAAAGCAGTTGCCGATGTAGTTGATGTTTTTCTTTTGCTGTCTCAAGTGGAAGTGTCCGCTGAACACACGTTCGAACCCACCAAAGTGATCTACCTGTATGTCACCGTGATCGGGCATTTCTACCATGGCATTCATCTTGAAGTGTGGCAGTTCAAAGTGTCCAAACATGTACTGACCCTTGAGTTTTGGGATACGCTTGTGATCGTCCCCGACCAGCCATGGTGCGATCACAACGTCGCCATCCTGGAACCAATCATTAACAATTTGGATGTTGGGTATGTGACGGGCCCACTCTGTGCTGTAGATATCACGTTTGTCACGATAATACAGATCATGGTTGCCTGGAATAAAATAAAATCTGTCAAATGCCGCACTCAGCTTCTCCAAGCTACGCAGGCTATACTGCAAGGTCTGCATGTTAATGGCCGCACGCTGATGGCTCCAGTCGCCTAGGAACATGCCGGTCTCGCAACCATTGGCTCGAGCTGTGGCTATGAACCAATCAATGAAATCACTGCAATCTTGATTGTGTTGTAGGCTGTTGGACTTGAGACCAAAGTGTATATCGGTGCAGACAGCAACTTTACGGAATAGACTCATTCAGCTAGTATACTATTCTTCTGTGACAATTACAACCTCTCCGGGTGCCTGTGCTGGATTCTTACGACCGGCATTCTGACGAGTCCATGATGGATTGAGTCCGGCCTGTTCCAACATGTCATCGCGGATGTTTTGATTTTTCTTTTCCAAGTTTAGGATACGTGTGAAACTGTTGGTAATGGCCGCGGTGTAATAAGCAAATGGATTTTGGCTTTTTGACTCGTCAAACTGCAGGCCAATCTGGCTTAACTGTAGTAAGGCCTGACCACGCATTTCCTCGTTGTAGGTGTAGCCACGCCAGTTTGATCGGGTGGCATAGCGTTCGCACAGCTTGATAAACATGGTGGCCAAGGTACGGGTCATGGTGCCATGATCCTTGCTGAACTCTCCCTGCTCCAGGTCACCCTTCCAGTGGCTTTTGCCCACGATGTACGGTTGTTTGTTGTTATCTATGCGGTAGTGATAAAACGGAGGAAAATTCAATCTCACATGTTTGGGATCCAGCACAGGCTCTTCGATCAGCTCGGCCAAGGGATCGTCTTCCTCCAACACGTCCAGTTCAAATATGTCTTCAATTTTGTTTTTCTTGGCCGAACTCTTGGGCACTTTTTTAGGCGCCATGGGTATGTGTTCCCAGCAGGTTATGCGGAACACCAAGTCTGTGTTGGGGATTTTTTTGGGATCTATGACCTGCCCAGTTTCTCGCTTGATACGTTCAGCACGGTTTCTGCGTGCCTCGGCTGTGGTTCTTTGATTGATTCGTTCCACTGTGGGCAAGATGATGTCATACTGGTGATCTGTCACTGGATCTAGGTATGTACAGTAGCTATTTTTGCTGAGGTGTATTTGTTTTAGGATATCTCTGTTGTTGAGATAGTTGGTTTTTGCTGGGGTCCTTGTGGGTGTGGTTGACACTAAAATTCTCCTGGGTAGTTATTTATTGTAGCACAAAAACCCAACATGTCAACCTGAATCATAATATAGGTGGTTTATTTTCTCGGTAAATATGTGATAGGAAAACAAACATGGCAGATCCAAATCCAGTCAATCCCGATGTAGATCCCCAGACCGGCGCCGGTGAACCACCAGCAGTGCCCATCAACGACATACAAGAGCAGGCAGACCCTACCACCAGTCCCTACGGTGAACAAAACGAGCTGGCAGTGCCAACCGCTGATGTGCGCACCAGTGCAACGCCCATCTCGCCGGCATCAGCAGTGGGCTACGGTGACGAACCTGAAGAGTCTGGAGATCAATTCACTACCGACAGCTTGGGCAACACGTTTAAAAACGGTGCCTTGTATCGCGCAGCCGAGATAGATGACGAAACTGGGTTGCCGTTGAATCAGGGCGGCGTCAGCAGCCAAGTTCGCCAGGCTCGGAATCAACCAAACAATCGCGCTCTGGCACAGTTTCCGGTCAACAGCGACTGGCGTGTGGTGTTACGCTTGGCACCCGGAGCCGACTATCTTTATGCAGCATCCGATGCGGGTCTGTTGCAACCACTCAAAACCACCAATGGTGTGGTATTCCCTTACACGCCCAGCATAACCACGGCCTACAAGGCCAACTATTCCGAGTACAATCTCACACACAGCAACTATCGTGGCTACTTTTATCAGAACAGCTATACCGATACCTTGCAACTCAATGCCACATTCACAGCACAGAGCACCGCCGATGCGGCCTATGTGCTGGCAGTCATACACTTTTTCCGCAGTGTGACCAAGATGTTCTATGGCCAGGGTGCAAATCGAGGAAGTCCGCCGCCCTTGGTTTACCTCAGCGGTCTGGGCGACTATCAGTTCAACAATCATCCCTGCGTGGTCAGCCAGTTCAACTATGTGTTGCCGGCTGATGTAGACTACATAAGTTCGGGTTCGCCCAACAATCTGGGCCTGAATCTACAACCCCTGCAGAATTTGTACAGCACCACACTCAATGCTGTAGCACCCACGGTCACTAGATTAGCCTCGGCCTTCCTGCCACGTGGTGCAGAAAATGAAAGACCCGCTCCCCTGCAGGCCCTGCTGAGCAATCCTACCTATGTGCCCAGCAAGATTGACATACAGTTGAGTCTGTTGCCAGTGCAGAGTCGTAGCCAGGTCAGCAAACAGTTCAGCTTGAAAAACTTTGCCAATGGCAATCTATTAAAAGGAGGATTCTGGTAATGGCCAACTACAACGCAACCAGCCCCTATGCTGAAACTGGCTACAGCCAGTTCTTCTTGGATGTCATGGTCAACAGACCCATACCGAGATCGGCCGACGACATCTTGTTTACCATCAATACCACTTATGAATACCGACCAGACTTGTTGGCCTTTGACCTGTACAGTGATGCCGGTCTATGGTGGGTGTTTTATCAGCGCAATCCCAATACCTTGACTGCACCGCCCATGGACTTTGAAGCCGGCGCTGTGATATACCTGCCTAAATTGAGCACACTCAAAACCGTGTTGGGATTCTGACATGACCAGTCTTAGTGCTATACCCGGGTATCAGGATCTTCTGCAACAAGCACAGGCAACCAATGCAAGAGCGCAGGAGCTATTGGCTCAAAGCAAAGCTGCCAGAGAATCCGGCAATACTCAACTGGCAGATCAACTTCAGGACGAAGCGGTACAACTTTCTACAGAAAATCAATCAACGATTGATCAGTTAACAAATCTCAGAGAGCAATATGCTAACTCTGATTTGGCCAGCCCCACTGTCACCACTGGTCAAAGTCAAAGCACACCAGCCCCTAACGCCAGAGATGATGGCCCCACACAGGCTCCCACATCAGGTGGTGTGGGTGCTGGGACCAGTTCCAATGCATTCGATAGTCGCGGACCCGATAATACTCCTCCAGCATCGCGCAGCACCACGCAACAGGCCATCAACACGGCCTTTGCCGCACAGATTATCTCGCCTAGACCCAATGAACTAGATCAGTATGCCAGTTATACCTATGCGATTTCATGGTGGTTGCTCACACCCGAACAGTACAACAATCTGGGTGCAGCCGGACGACGGGCACCAGCTCCGGGCACTGGCAATTGGACCTTGTTGATTCAAAGTGGCGGTGCCCCCATAGCCGGCCGGAGCCAGTTTTTTCCTGATGATTTTTATTTTGACGATCTTGAAATTGAAAGCTTTCTCATGGGCAAAGGTACCAACATGAGCACCAATGCCATGGAGATCAGATTCAAGGTCGTAGAACCCAATGGACTGACCTTGATCCAACGGCTGTTTGATGCAGTGAGTTTTGCCTACAAGAATCCTGCTCCCACTGCTTCGGTAGCCGCCGGAGCCCAGGTGTCAGCCAATCAGACCAGCCGTGCTGTGCCCAACTATGCAGCCGCACAATACTGTCTTACCATAGAGTTCTACGGCTACGACAGCCAGGGCAACCTGGCCGCACCAATCAAGGGCAGCAGTGGCACCGGTGCACAGGCCACAATAAGAAAATACTATCCATTTTTGCTTAGAAATATCATGTTCCGCACAGTGGCCAATCAAGTTGAATACCACGTGGTAGCCAGCCCAGTGCCCTATGACACTGGCACAGCACAGGCACGTGGTACCATACCATTTGCTTTTGAGTTGGCCGGAACCACGGTCAGCCAACTGTTGCAAGGAGGTCCATTGGCCGTAAACAATCGCCGCGATGATGGCCGACAAACTCAACCACAGCCGGCCAACATAGACAACTTGATCAATTCCGGAATTGCACAAGATCAAGCACGAGCACAGGTTGACCAAAACGGCAATTTCACTGGTGACACAACCAGTCCCTTCAATATAGTGGCTCCATAATCATGGCCAACACATTTGATCTAGAATTTGGCGGATCCCAGGCAGTGTCCGAGGCCACTGGAGCAACAGTAAGAGGCTACACAGAATCTACGGCTCCTTCAGCAGCGCCGCCCAAGGCCACAGATGCTCCAACCAAGGGACAGAGCAATCTGTTCACCGGGCTGGCCGACGCACTCAACAAGCATCAAAAAGATCTAGAAAAACAGCATCCTGGTTATGTGGCCGATGAGTATGTGTTTGAGTTCAGCCCTCCAGAGATCGGTACTTCCAAAGTGGTGCCACCTGCTCAACCAGTGAACTACAAGAACACCGCGGCCAAAAACATAAGAACAGCCGCAGACAAACTTGACAACAACACAGATTCGGTCAATGTCAACAGTCAGACCTGGTCAATCTTGGCCGGCACACAGATAGTGCAACTGATTGATCAGATCATGCGCAGCAGCAGTTACATCACAGATCAGGCCAAAGTCACTGTTGAGGACGATGGAACAAATGAAAAAAATCAAAAAGCCAATCCAGGTGGCGTCACGGCCTGGTACAAGATCAGTGTTGGCGCTCAACAACTCAAGTACGATACATTCCGTCGAGATCATGCGTACCGCATCACTTTCCTGATCAGTGCTTACAAAATAAATCAAATGTGCAGCATTTATTTCAATGACAGCAAGTATCTTGGTCCACACAAGGCCTATGACTACTGGTTCACTGGCTTGAACACACAGATCCTTAGCTATGAACAAGAGTACAATCAGGCCTATTATACCACAGTCACACAGAGTTCCAGTGGTCTGGCTTCCGCACCACCCACTGGGCGTGATCAAATGAAGCAGGCCGTGCTGGCCACCAGCGAGCAACGCACTCAAGGCCAGGCCAACTATACCAATGCAGCAGCCGACAGTGCCGCGGCATTTTTATACAGCATAGCCGACTTTGCCGAAGTACGCATGCGGATCCTGGGCGATCCTGCCTGGATGCAACAAGGCGAAGTGGCCTACGGAGTCAGTGCAAAAAACTTTGAGTTCAGTGCTTTCAACTCAGACGGTGCCATCAACTACGACAGCCAACAGGTCACATACTCAGTGAGTTTCAATCGCCCCACCGACTATGACTTCAACACTGGCATCATGAATACCAATAGTAGCACTGGTGCACCGCAAGAAACATTCAGATTCCAGGCCAAGAGTTGTAAAAATGTTTTCAGCAAAGGGCAGTTCACACAGGAACTAGTAGGGGCACTGCAACCACCTACCACAAATGCGCCACCAGCCACCAACAGTAGACCCACCCAGGTTACTGCGGCCACAAATTCACGCGAGTCTTCGCGCACCGGCAACGAAAGGATCGACGATGCATCTCTGGGCTACGAAGTACGTGACGAAACCGGCGCTGTGTCAAACCTCAGACAAAACGAGTATGGTGATCTATATGATCCAACAGGTACCTCAGGTGGCAATGCTATTCCGTCTCCACAACCAGCGTCTCCTCCGGGACCTCCTAGCAGTTCGGGCGACATAGATTTTGCCGCAGGTTTAGCAGGAACATCACCGCCCATGGCTGATCAAGTAGGGGAAACTGGATCTAACGTTACTACACAAGCACCACAAAACATGAACAAGGAAACATAATGGCCGGAGAAAATACACAACGCAATCGCGGACAACCACGCAACTACAAAATGGACCGCGGCGGCATGCCGGTGGAAATGGGTCCATTTATTGGTGTGGTCAAAAACAATGTGGATGCCACTCGCAGCGGTCGCTTGCAGGTTTACATTGAACTATTTGGCGGCGACAACCCTGATGATACCAGTCTGTGGCGCACGGTCAACTACTGTCCACCATTCTACGGCACAACTCCTGCCGGTGCTGCTGCTGGCACTGGATCTTTTGAACAAGGCAATCCACAAAGCTATGGCATGTGGTTTACTCCACCTGACCTTGGTGTACAGGTGTTGTGTTTCTTTGTGGGCGGCGATCCCAGTCAAGGTTACTATGTAGGTTGTATTCCAGACCAAGGCATAACGCACATGATTCCGGCTGTGGGATCAGTGGAAAAAAATCAAGCAGTCACACAAAATGCCACGCAGGCCAGCTATTTTGCCGGCAGCACCAGATTGCCTGTGACCGAGATCAACAACAGCAACGATGCCATTGTCAACAATCCCAAGTATTTTGATCAACCAAAACCAGTACACAGCTACGTGGCCGGCATCTTGTTCCAGCAAGGCTTGATCAATGATCAGGTGCGTGGATCAATCGGTAGCACCAGCCAGCGTGAAAGTCCCAGTGGATGCTATGGCATCAGTACACCAGGTCGTGCCATATATCTGGGCGGTATAGGCGGTGGCGCAGGCGGCGATGCTGGCATTACCGATCAAGAACTACAGGCAGCGCAACCATCTGCGGTCAATGTGGTTGCGCGACGTGGTGGCCATACCTTGGTCATGGATGACGGAGATCTCAACGGCAATGACAATTTAATTAGGATACGCACCAGCAAAGGTCATCAAATCACCATGAGCGACGATGGCAACTGCTTGTACATCTGTCATGCCAATGGCCAAGCCTGGATTGAACTGGGCCAAGAAGGCACCCTGGATGTGTACACCACCAACAGCGTAAATCTACGCACTCAAGGCACTATAAACTTACATGCGGATGAAGACATCAACATGTTTGCTGGACGAAACATCAACATGAAAAGCACACAAGGCACCACCATGCAAAGTGACGGCGATATCAGCCTGTCCAACAAAGGTGCCATGACCTTGTTCAGTCAAAGCAACATAGGATTAAAAACTACAGGAGCCTTGGCCATGACCAGTCAACTGGGCAGTTGGGCAGCCGCTTCTACTCTTAGTTTTAACAGTGGACAGATACAACTCAATGGTGGCCCACGCATTGAAGTACAAACACCTAAGGGTCTGACCAAATATCTACTACCTAAGGTTGAATTTAATTCTACAGTGGGTTGGATTGCGGATCCAGTGGGTACGGAAAGCATAGTGACTCGTGCGCCCACGCATGAGCCTTACCCGTATCACAATCAAGGTGTAAGTGTGTCGGTTAAATTTAGTGGAGCTCCTACTCCGCCACCCGATACTCCACCGGTGCCGGCTGGGGTGACCATTACATCCACGGGTTAAATGACATGAGCCAATTCAAATACACTCTGCCATCTGGTGCAAATTTTACACTACAAGCATCTGCTGAAACCACACCTTCACAGGCTGATTTTATCTTTTACAGTCAAGTTGCAGCCGGCGCCCTGACTGGGTTTGTGCCTGGACAAAGCATCAGCGGCGACAGCATCAATAATATCAGATTTGACCTTGGCAGACTAGATCGTGGCACAGCAGGTGTAAATGATCGTGTGATCTTGGCCATCGTCAATGGCCTGCCAACTGTGACAACAAATTTGCCTGTGCTGATAGATACTCCCTTGGAGAATCCCATCACTTCTGCGGATCTAGCTGAAATTACCGCTAGCGGATTTACTGCCCCTGCCATCGGATCACTCACGTCAAGTCAAACACAGGCCATCATGGCACAAGTGGCCAATTCAGTAGAGCAAGATCCCACAGAAATGACCAACGACAAAGGTGTAGGGCAATATGGTCTGTCCTGCCAGCAGTTGGAAATGGCCGGTTATGTCAAGCCCGGAACCTGGCAACAGTTCTTGCAAAATGGCTCAAGCACCCTGACCGATGTGTTAGATGCTCCTGGTATCTGGACTGGACTGGGCGGAGTAAACAATGCCTCTGATTTTCTCAACAACAATGCCATACAGCACACTGCACAAGCACAATTAATGACTCAAGGCTACAACAGTCTGCAGGCCGCAGGAGTGATTGAAACACCAGCCGCACAATCTATATCGGCTGTGCGAGGAGTAGTGTATACTGGTGCAACCACGTCATTGGTCACAGCAACATCGTTCCTGACCAACAGTGTCAACAGTCAGATAGGCAGTCTTGTGGCCAACTCCAGCCGATTTGGCACACAACTCACAGCACAATGGGCGCAGGGACTGCCATCATTGACCAGCTTGACTTCAAATCTCACCAGCATCAAGGGCATTGGTTCCCTGGCCAATTTGTCAGCATTTCCTAGTCTGGGATCATTGACATCGGGCATTACTCCCAACCTGGCCTCGGTGCAGACAGCCATGAACAGTCTAGGCAAAGCTTCGCAGTTTGCCACCACAGCGGTCAGTTCGTTGACCAGTGGCATTGGCAATCTTTCTAATTTAAATGTTGGCAGTCTCACTGCCGGTTTACCCAATGTGTCGGCGCTAACTGGCCAACTCACAGGTCAGGCCACGGCTCTAGCTGGCCAACTGCAAGGACAGGCCACGGCGTTGTTGGGCCAAGCACAAGGCCAACTCACTTCCTTGGCTGGCAATTTCAGCAATATCAACATAAGCAATCTACTGGGTGGAACCGGGGACAGCCTGGTGGCATCTGTGCAAAAAGCCGCTGGATTTAGTAACACAGTTAATCGAGCAACAGTGGATGTGGCCATGACCAAGATATTTGGCAGCAGTAAAATACCTGTGCCCAGTTTGGGATCTGCGGTGCCTGATGCAGCCTCAATTGGCGCGGCGTTAGATATCGCAAAAGCACAAACAGTTCTAAAAGACCTGCAAGGACAAGGCAACAGATTACTTGGCGGCGTGCAAAATGCCATAGGCAGCAGTTTTGGTGGACTCACTTCACAGGTCACAACCTTGACCAGATCTGCTACCACGGTTTTTAATCCCGGCGCTGGCACCTTGGTCTAGAGAAAGTAAATACATCATGCCCACATTCATTGGATTCAACACCATCGACCAAAACAAAAAATTCACAGCCGTGGATTTTGATCTGATCAAGATTGATCTGCTCAATGCTTTCAACATACGACAGGGCGAATTGCCGGGAAGACCCGGCTATGGCACTGTGATCTGGAACTATCTGTTTGAAAATCAAACACAAGAAACACAAGCCCTGTTGCAACAGGAAATACAACGTGTTTGCGCCGGAGATCCTAGAATATTCATCAGTGGCATGCAGATGTTTCCGCAAGAAAACGGCATCTTGATACAGCTGGGTCTGGCGGTTGTGCCCAGTACTACAGCACAACAATTGAGCATATTTTTTGACCAACAACAACGTTCTGCCACTTACGTTTAACTACCCAGTTTATAACCAAACTAAATATTAAAACTGGGAACACTTATGGCCACAACGTCAAGACAAACAGCAATTTTTGGGGTAGAAGACTGGAAAAGGATCTATCAAACCTACCAGGAAGCCGACTTCCAAAGCTATGATTTTGAAACCCTGCGCAAGAGTTTTGTGGACTATTTGCGCCTGTATTATCCAGAAACCTTCAATGACTACATTGAAAGTTCAGAATTTATTGCCTTGTTGGATGTCATGGCATTCATGGGGCAGAGTCTGGCGTTTCGCACAGACCTCAACACCAGAGAAAATTACCTAGACACAGCTGAACGGCGAGACAGTGTGGTACGGCTGGCAAACTTGGTCAGTTATAGTCCCAATCGCAACACCGAAGCATCCGGGTATCTCAAGGTATTTTCTGTGAGCACTACAGAAAACGTCACCGACTACAACGGCATCAATCTGGCCAACATCACGGTCAACTGGGCAGATCCTACCAATCTTGACTGGCAAGAACAGTTCACGGTCATACTCAATGCGGCCTTGGTCAATACACAACAGTTTGGAAATCCAGGCAATCGTCAGGACATACTGGGAGTAGACACACAGGAATACACAATAAATCTTGTGCCTGGATTCTTGCCCGTGATACCTTACACTGCCACAGTTGACACAGTCAACATGCCTTTTGAAGTGGTCAATGCCACATCAGCAGGAACAGACTTTGTGTATGAACCTCCACCCTTGCCCAATGGACAATTCAATGTGTTGTTCCGCAATGATCAGCAAGGGTTTCTCAGCGGCAACACTGGTTTCTTTTTCCTGTTCAAACAAGGTGTGTTGCAGAATCAAGATTTCAACCTAGCCGAACGCATCACAAATCGTGCAGTGGCCATCAACATCGAAGGCATCAATAACACCGACGTATGGCTGTATCAGTTGGACAATCTAGGCAACGTTTCCAACTACTGGGAAAAGGTACAGAGTGTGTATGCGGCTGCTGTGGAACAACTGGCTCCCGGCACCAGAGATATCTACAGTGTGGCCAGTCGCACCAATGATCAAATCACACTAAACTTTGGTGACGGCATATTTGCCACTATACCAGTGGGCACCTTCCGTACCTATGTGCGTGCTTCAAATGGTCTGACCTACATTATCAATCCTGTGGAGATGCAGAGTGTCAGCGTGCCTATCAGCTATGTGAGTCGCACAGGACAGATTGAAACCATAACATTTACCTGCGGCATCACAGAACCTGTGACCAATGCACAGGCACGAGAAACCATACAAGAAATTAAACAGCGTGCACCTGCACAATACTATACTCAGAACAGGATGGTCAACGGCGAGGACTATACCAATTTCCCGTTCACACAATACACCAGTATTCTCAAAAGCTCGGCCGTAAATCGTGCCAGCATTGGAACCAGTCGCTATCTTGATCTGGTGGATCCCACTGGCAAATACAGCAGCACAAATATTTTTGCCAGCGATGGTGCCTTGTATGAAAGCAATGATCTGTTTGCATTCCGATTCTCGTGGCTGACCAGCAATGACATTTCTGATGCTGTGATCAATCAGATCAATCCGTTGACTTTGCGCGATGGTCTGCAACAATTTTATTATGCAAATTTTCCCAGACCCGATCTGTCCGTGTTGAACTACACCTGGAATCAAAGCACCAGTCTGGCCAATGAAACCACTGGCTATTTTGAAAATGCCCTAGGCAACCCTGTGGCCATTGGTACCTATGCCAGCAACAATGGCAAATATATTACTGAAGGTAGTCTGGTCAAATTTGTGGCACCCACAGGTGAATATTTTGATGCCAACAACCGTTTGCAAGTGGGCACGCCCAGCAACCCCGACGAAAAAACCACCATCTGGGCCAGCCCCACAGCGGTGTACCTATCTGGCACAGCAGAAGGCCTGGGCAATTTGCCCAATGGTCTGGGTCCGGTGGTCCTGAACAATTTTGTGCCCACCAGAGCCATTCCTACTCAGGTCATTCCGGTGTTTGCCACGGACATACCCACCACTGTGCAACAAAGCATAGTAGAACAAATTTCTTTGAATCAAAATTTTGGTCTGGGCTACAACAACCTAACCAACACCTGGTATGTGATCACTGCTGGCAACTTGGCCACCAATGCCAGTTTCAGTTTGTCCAACGCACAAAGCACAGCAGGCACCAACAGTGATGCTAGTTGGTTGGTGCAGGCCACCTTTGACGGGGCCACTTACACCGTAGTATCAAGAAGCTTGGAATACTATTTTGGCAGCGTGCTACAGACCAGATTTTTCTTTTATACTAGCGATCCCATCTATGACAGCCGCACAGGCACTGTGATCCGCGACTACATCAACGTGCTCAAGGTCAATAGTCGTCCTGACTCGCCGGTGCCCATGGGATCGGACAATGTGCTGACCATCATTGATCAACCTGTGCTCAGTGACGGACTAGTGGATGATTTCCAAGTCTTGGTCAGTTTTGCCAGAGCCGGAAATCTCACACCAGTCAACCCAGATTTCTTTGATGACATTGTGGCACCCATAGTGGATCCCACAGACAAATTGGTATTCTTCCAGGCCACAGTGGATTTTGACAATCTACAACGCTATCTGCTGATTGAATCTGGCATTGTCAACAGCAACTACCCCAGCTTGTCGGCCATACAGGCTGTGCAGTCACAGTTTGTTGTGGGCCAGGTATTTTATGCCTACAATCCCACCGGTGCCACTTCAAACATTGACTACAGTGCCGGCACATTTTATGTGCTAGGAGTAGACAGTCTAGACAATCCTACGTTGACTGTGAGCAATGAGTATCAGGCCAAGGTAGGACGACAAGATCTATATTTCCAGTATCGTCACAACAGTCCGTTGACCAGCCGTATTGATCCAGGCAGCACCAACATTATAGATATCTACATTGTGACCAATGCCTACTACACTGCCTACATCAATTGGTTGCAGGACGTTACTGGCACAGTTGTAGAACCAACACCACCCACCATCAACGACCTGACCACGGTCTATCAAGGACTACAAGAATACAAGATGATCTCGGACAACATGATCCTTAACACCGTGGATTTCCAGCCCTTGTTTGGACAAAAAGCAGATCAGGCTCTGCGGGCCACCGTCAAAGTGATCCGTGCAGCCGGTAGCACAGCCAGTGTCAGCACCATTAAAAATTTAGTAGTGGCCAACATGAATGCCTACTTCAGTATTGAAAATTGGAATTTTGGCGATACTTTTTATTTCAGCGAGTTGGCTGCGTACATACATCAAAACATAGGTGATGTGGTCAGCAGTGTGGTTTTGGTGCCACTGAGCCCACAAAAAAGTTTTGGGGACTTGTATGAAATAAGATCGGCTCCCAATCAGATATTTGTAAATGGCGCCACGGTCAATGATGTGGAAGTGATCACGGCCTTGACCAGCACCAATTTACAAACTGCTCCTGGCAGTGGAGTGATTTAATGGCCCGCCAAGTCCGCAGCGTAGAATTCCTACCAGAAATATTCCAGACTCCGATCAACGAGCAATTTTTGTCGGCCACCCTGGATCAGCTGATCCAAAATCCCAGATTCACACAGACCCAAGGATTCATAGGTCGACGTATTGGTCCTGGAGTCAATGCCAATGATCAGTACGTGGTAGAACCTACCAAAACTCGCACTGACTATCAGCTCGAGCCTGGAGTTGTGCAAGTTGATCCTGCCAACACCAGCAAAGTAGTTGATGCCATAACCTATCCTGGCATCAACGATGCCTTGCAGGTACAAGGTGCGTTTACCAACAACGCTGACAGATTGTACACCAGCGACTACTATACCTGGGATCCATTTGTTGAACTGGACAAGTTTGTCAACTATGCACAATACTATTGGTTGCCCGGTGGTCCATTGGCAGTGGATGTATCGGCCACCTCGGTTCCGTTGACCGATGATTTTACGGTAACCCGAGCCAATGGAGTCTATACTTTTTCTGGCGTGGCCGGCAACAATCCCGCCATAACACTGGTGCGTGGCGGAACCTATACTTTTGATGTGGCACAGAACAACAAGGAAACTGTAAATTTCCGAGTGACCAACAATGATACCAGCAGCTGGAACATAGATTATTCTGCCAATCCCACCTTGACCCTGGTCAGAGGCAATACTTATGTGTTCAATCTCACTCAGTCCTTTCCCTGGGCATTCTATATCAAGACTGCTCCAAGTCTCGGAACCACAGACATCTACAACCAAGGCGTATTCAACAATGGAGCCGCTGCAGGACTTATTACATTCACAGTGCCACAAGATGCTCCTGACACACTGTATTACGCCAATGATCTGCAGTTTAATCTGCGCGGCCAGCTCAACATTGTGGATGGCACACCGGGCACAGGTCCTGGATTTTGGATTCAAACAGACCCCGGTATTGACGGACGAGTAATTGCCACTCCCAACATCAGCAGTAGAGATGTACTGGGTGTGACCAACAACGGTGAAGATCTTGGCACAGTAACCTTTAATGTGCCTTTGGCCGACGCACAGAATTTTTACTTCAACATGCCCAGCATTGGCACGGTGGATTTGATTACCACGTTGCAGTTTGATCAAATCAACAATCAATTCTTAGAACCATTCTTTGAGGCCAATCCCACTGGCATTGATGGCATCACAAATTTACAAAATCGCACCATAGCATTTATCACACAAGATTCAAATCCTGTGACCGGCGGCTGGCAACAGACCACATTCTTTGATCCTTTGCTTAATGTGGGCAATGTACAAAGCGGCACAGGATCCTTTGATTCTACAACATTTGATCAAACTACCTACATCACAGACCAAGCTACACAATACAGTGTATGGCGTATACAGTATCTAACTGCCGCGGGTGGTGGTACCTATATGTCATTGCAATTTGTACAAAATGTTGATCTCAACAACAAGTTTGCAGTGGGATTTGGCGCTGAATATTCCAGCACCGGCTGGTACAAAAATGCCGCCGGATATTTTGAACAAATTCCTTTGTTGACAGCCGACAGAAATGTTTTATTTTATCAAGACGGCACAGATCCAGAAATTTTTGGACGCATTAATCTCATTGATCTGGAACTGTCCGACACCATTGATGTTGATGAAATCATTGGATCGGTCAACTACGTTAGCCCCAATGGAGTCGTGTTCAGCAACGGCATGAAGGTAGTATTTAGAGGCAATGTATATCCTGCCACTTACCAAAATCAAACATACTATGTGGAAGGGGTAGGCACAGCCATTCAACTGTTGCCGGTGACCAACTATGTCACACCTGAAACTTACACAGACAGCCTGACCATTCCCTATGATACCACTCCCTATGACTTTGGAAATTTTGATGGCAGTCTCAATCAACCCCTTGTGCCTGATTACTTGACTATCAACCGTGCCAGTCCAGATCTCAATGCCTGGACCCGCAGCAATCGTTGGTTCCACATTGACGTGATCACTGCCAGTGCAGAATACAACAACACTGTTCCGGTCTTGAACAACAATTTTCGTGCCCGTAGACCAATCTTGGAATATCGCGCTGGTACAAGATTGTTTGATTTTGGCACACAGGCGCTGGCACCAGTAGACATTATTGATTTCACACAGACTGATGCCTTGAGCAATGTAAATGGATCATTGGGCTACAGCATCGATGGTTACACGCTGATCAATGGAAGCACAATTATTTTTGCCGCAGACACAGACATTGATGTGCGTCGCACAGTTTATCAGGTGCAATTTGTGATAATCGATACCAATGCCGAAGACTCAACCATAGTAGATGTACCTGTGATTGTGTTGACTCCCATAGCCACGGCACTGGTCGACCAAACTGTGGTCATACTCAGTGGTATCACTGAACAAGGATTATCTTACTACTATGATGGAGTAGAGTGGATTGAAGCACAACAAAAAATCAGTGTGAACCAACCACCATTGTTTGACATCTACGACAGCAATGGCATAAGTTTTGGCAATCAGGCCATATACCCCAGTTCTAATTTCAATGGAAGTCCGTTGTTTAGTTATGCCATTGGCAATGCCGATCCAGATTTGGTATTGGGCTTTCCTTTAACTTACCTAAGTCTTACCAACATTGGTGACATTGTATTTGACAACAATTTCTACCGAGATTCGTTCAACTATACCATAGACAACCGTGGCCAAACCTTGCCTTTGAGCACAGGTTTTGTGAGACAGTACAGTAATCGCGTTGACTTTCAGAGAGAAATTGGATGGCAAACAGCCGTCACGTCCAGCCTGGTGCGTCAACAATTTCAGTTTAGCTATGATGGAAATCCACTGCTGTTAGATGTAGCAGTGAATCAAAATCAAACAGTGCCGGCAGTACAAATCTATATCAATGGACAATTTCAGTCCGCTGACAATTATCAATACACGGTTGGTACCAATACCACCACAATCAATTTGTTAACTATCTATGCGCCCGGCGACGTGATCGAAGTGTCGGTACTGAGTGATCAGGTCAGCGTGGCCGGTTTCTATGAAGTGCCCATAAATTTGTCAAACAATCCTTTGAACAACAACAGCGATCAGTTTACTTTGGGCACCATACGCAATCACTACACATCCATAGCTGAAAATCTCATTGCATTGTCGGGACCTTCCATAGGCGCCAACAACACTAGAGATCTGGGCAATATCATACCGTATGGCCTGCAGATACTGCAACAAAGCTCGCCCTTGACCTTGACCGGCTATTTCATGCGTGATGCCAACTATGATATTTTTGCATCCTTGGCCTACAACAGTGCTGAATATATTAAATTCAAATCACAGTTGCTCAACGCCGTGACCACGTTTGGTATATCCGACTATGGCAATTGGACTGTGGCTGAACTATTGGATCGTAGCATAGCTCAAATCACTGTTGGCCGAACCAATCTAAATCCTTTTTACTGGAGTGACATGTTGCCCACAGGCACAGTGTTTACTTCAAACAGTTACACAGTTAACCCCATCACAATCAACACGTTCAATACGGTGCAGACCTATGACTTTAGCACATCAAACTATCTGGGACTGTGTGTATACGTCAACAATATCTTGCTGACTCGTGACACTGGTTATGTGGTCAGCACCGAAGGACCCACGCTGACTATTTTACAAACTCTGGCCGTAGGTGACGTGGTAACCATCAATGAATATGCCGACACCGCCGGCAATTTTGTACCCAACACGCCAACCAAACTGGGACTGTATCCCAAGTACGAGCCCAGGATCTTTTATGATACCAACTATGTGAATCCTACCTTGGTCATACAAGGGCATGATGGAAGCATAACTACAGCCTTTGGCGACATCAGAGATCAAGTGTTGTTAGAATTTGAACAACGTATTTTTAGCAATCTCAAAAACGATGGCAATCTACCTCCCTTGGTAGCTGAAGATGTGATTCCTGGCTTTTTCAGGACCACAGATTATTCTCAAGCAGAAGTCAATCAGATTTTGGGTGAAAGTTTCCTGAGCTGGGTAGGTGCCAATAAATTGGATTACACCAGTCAAACTTACGTAGCTGACAATGAATTTACCTACAACTACAGTCAAGCCGGCAACAGACTTGATCAACAACCCTTGCTTGGCGCCTGGCGTGGAATCTATCGTTATTTTTACGACACAATGTCGCCAAACACCACGCCCTGGGAAATGCTGGGATTCTCGGAACAGCCTGAGTGGTGGACCGACCGCTACGGTCCAACACCTTACACCAGTGACAATTTGGTGCTATGGGGCGACCTTGAAGCAGGTCTAGTAGCAGATCCTGTTGCTCCTTATGTGATACCAAAATATCGTCGTCCTGGGTTGACATCGGTGATTCCAGTCGGCAGTCAAGGCGAGTTGTTGCCACCATTCTACAGTGTGATGGGTGCTTATAACCCACAAGGTTTCCAAAAGAGTTGGCAAGTAGGTGACGGCGGCCCAGTGGAAGCAAGTTGGTGGATGAGTAGCAGTTATCCATTTGCCGTCATGCGTTTGTTGATTCTCACACGCCCAGCAGAATTTTTCAGCCTGTTTGCTGACCGAGACTTGTACAAATACAGCCCAGAGTTTGATCAGTATCTCTACAACGGACGTTACAGAATACAGCCACAAAACATCGAAGTCTACGGCAACGGTGTCAGCAAGGCCAGCTACATCAACTGGATCGTGGACTACAACCAACAACTGGGCATAGACAGCACAGATGCCTTGACCACGGACCTGGCCAATCTTGATGTTCGCCTGTGTTATCGCGCAGCCTCTTTTATTGCATCACAGACTTTGTCCATGTACCTGGAAAAAAGCAGTCCCAACAGTGAAAACAGCAGTTTGTTGATCCCAGAAGAAAGTTACAATCTGTTGCTGTACAAAAATCAGCCATTCAACAGAATATCCTACAGTGCTGTGATTGTGGAAGTAGTCGAGGGTGGATACACTGTGTATGGATATAATGCCACAGATCCATATTTTCCTACCTTGGTCAGCCGTGTGACCGGCCTTCAGCAGACCTTGAGCGGTGGAAATATTTCAGTGACAGTTCCATCACAGTACACCAGCAAATTGGTACAAATTCCTTATGGATATACATTTACAAACTTGGCCGGCGTGGTTGATTTCTTACTGAGCTACGGCGAGTACCTGGCCAGTCAAGGACTGTCATTCACTGCTCAAGAAAATGGCTACACCTTAAACTGGTTGCAGATGGCGCAAGAATTTTTATATTTTGCCAATCAAGGCTGGGACACCGGCACAATTATCAATTTGAATCCGTCGGCCACGCAGGCCGCATCGTTCCGTGCAGGTGCCGTGGTTGATAGCATTGTGACCTACACTCCTGAAAACTTGATATTGGATCAAAATCGCAAAGCGTTTGATGCAAAAAATTTGATCATCCGCAGAATTGGCAACACGTTCACGGTCAATCCTGCTCCAGGGGGAAGCCAAACCATCAGCTATTTGCAATTGAAATACACAGATTACGAAGACATGATTGTGTTGGACAACCGAACCATATTCAATGACTTGATCTACAATCCCACCACTGCCGAAAGACAAAGTCGTTTGCGCCTGTCAGCAGCCACATCCACAGACTGGAATGGCACGTTGAATGCACAAGGGTTTATTTTGAATCAAAACAATGTAGTAGCCTGGAAACCCAACACAAAATACACCAAGGGCGACATTGTACTTTATAAAAATAACTATTGGCAAGCAGCCAACATAGTGCAACCCAAATCCAAGTTTGAATACACCGACTGGCTCAAGAGCAACTATGATCGCATCGAACAAGGATTGCTACAAAACTTGGCCACCAAGGCTGATCAGTTGGCCAACAGCTATGACACGCAAACTGCCAATCTCAACAACGACAATGACCTGTTGGCCTTTGGTTTGATTGGCTTTCAACCAAGACAGTACATGGTAGATCTAGATCTTGACGACACCAGCCAGGTCAATCTTTATCAGCAATTTATCAAAACCAAAGGAACCACCAAGGCCACAGACTTGTTTACTCAAGTTGATTTTAACCCTTTAACTGCACAATATCGTATACTGGAAAATTGGGGAATTTTGGTGGGCACCTATGGAGCCAATGCCAATCGCAGCTGGTTCGAAGTGGTTTTGAATGAAGCACAGTTGACCAGCAACCCTGGCACTTTACAAATCATCCAACCCGGCGAAAGCAGCGATGCCAACCAAACTGTGTTGTTGGACAATCTCTGGGCTGAAAGTTACAAAATACCCAATACCGACATTCTTCCAACCACGTATGTCACTGATTCAGACACTGCATTACCTTCAGCGGGTTATGTCAATATCAACGATGTTGATATCACAGTGTTCAATCTCAACAATCCTGCCAGTATTGCTGCCAGTCTAAACACTGTGGGCAACGGCACCCGAATCTGGGTAGCTCAAGACAACAGTTTTGACTGGAACATTTATCAGTGTGCTCAAATTCCTGGAAGACTCACACAATTGACCGACAACCTCAATGGCACCAGTCGCGCACAATTCTCAACCACAGTGGATTTGGCCATTGGCGACTTGATCATAATCAGATACTTCAGTGATGCAGTAGATGGAGTGTACAGAGTTTTGAGCAGACCGTCCATTGACACCGCGGTTATACAATACGAATTTGTCAACACCAATCAAACAACAATCACAGGCACAGGACTGGTATTCTATCTACAGACCATGCGGGTGGCACAGGCCAGTGACATAGTAAATTTACCATACGCCACACAACTGGTGCCCGGTGCCACAGTCTGGGTAGACAACGACGGAAACGGGCACTGGCAAGTGTTGGAAAAAACCAATCCATTTGCGGTTATAGATACCTTGACAGCCACTAGCCCAGAACCAAACTCCTTGTTTGGAACCAGTGTTTCGCAGAGCTCCAGTCATTATGCACTGCTAGTAGGATCTCCAGCGGCCAATCTGGGTCAGGGTGCGGTATACACATACAGACTGGGCGACACCAATGATTATGTGGAAAATACCACACTATCATTGACAGCCACTGGTACTGTGGGCTACGGAAACAGTGTGGACTTTGGTGATAGAACCTGGGCAGTGGCCGGAGCCAGTGCCAGCAATTCAGGAGCAGGTTATGTGACTGTGTTGTACCTGGTGCCAGGATCCAACAATTACATACAGACACAGTTGCTGGTCGAGCCCAATGAAAATTTTGCAGCCATTGGATTTGGCACAGCAGTGCAGATCAGCGACAATGAACGTTGGTTGTACGTCAGTGCTCCGGGTGCTAATCAGTTGTATGCATATGGTCGAGTTGATGTGCCTCGGCAGTCGATAGTTTATACCACCGACGGAACCACAGCCACATTTGTCTACAGCGACAGCATTGAAGTTGATTCTACATACCCAGCACAGTTACTTGTGACCTTGGACAACGTTTTGTTACAGCCGGGCACAGATTATACCTTGTCCGGTGTGGTTGTGCAATTACTGTCCACTCCGTCTGCAGGAAAAACACTGATTATTGCTAGAAGACAATCGGTGCAACTAGATTTTTATAATTATTTTGGAGTGACACAAAACAGCACCACTGGTTCAGGCACAGGTGCCGTGTTTACAGTGACCAACACACGAGGACTGTACAACGTGACTCTCACAGCACCGGGTACAGCATACACAGTGGGCGAACAGTTGACCATCAGCTATACACAGGTTGATCCAGGCGGCAGCGCGGCCAACAACATCACAGTGACCGTGACCCAGGTAGTCAGCGGTGGAATCACAGCGTTCACCTACACAGGCAGTGCGGTCAACAATACTTCTGTGTTTTCGTTGACTGATTATTTGTACACCGCTGACAATTATGATTCATTCACAGTGCAGGTAAATGGAGTTTTGCAACGTGCTTATATTGACTACACATTCAACACCGGCACATTGACTTTCTTGACAGTGCCAGCACCGCAGGCCATCATCCAGGTAGAATCGGCCACTGTGGGTGCATATTGGCAATACACAGCTACCATATCAGCCAACTACATAGACAACGATGCTGCCATGGGAACCAGCCTGACAGTGGACCAATTGGGGCGACAAATTTTGGCTGGTGCTCCCAACGACAGTGCGCCCGACGCCGAAGGAGATGTTATACTCAATGCTGGCAATGTGTATGCATTTGACCGCGGTGTGGTAAAATACATAATCAGCGATCCTTCTCAGTTGACTTACAGCATACCAGGATCGTCGGCAGATCCAGTGTCAGTTGTATTAAACAATCAGTATCTGACCAACACAGATCAATATATTGATGGACAATTCACAGTCAGCGGTTCTGATGTGGTGTTGTCAAATTCCGTGACATTGACGGCGGGCGATACTTTGGAAATTGAAACCAATCAATTCCAATTTGTTCAAAAGTTTTCAGCAAACACAGTGATAGATGAATCAGAATTTGGACAAAGCGTGGACATCTGTTCCAACAGTTGTAGTGTATATGTAGGCGCCCCACTAGATTCCAGCGCCACTGGAGTGCCGCAAGCTGGCATGGTTCAGCGCCAGGTCAATCAATCTAGAATTTATGGAATCACCACCAGCACTGTGGCCAATCCGGTGTTGACTGCCGGCGACACCATTCGAATCAACAATCAAGAAGTGGCTGTTCCTAATGCCCCTGAAAACAATGTTGCCGGTCTGATAGCGGCTATCAATGGACCAACCCCCAATATAAAACCAAATATTCCCAATGTGGTGGCCACAGCCAGTGCCAATGCTACATTTACCGGTGACGGCTCCACAAAAATATATTCCATTGGCAACATGTATTCATCAGCCACAGCATATAACACCGTGGTGTATGTGAATGATGTGCTACAAACTGAAGGAGTCAACTACACCTATGACAACAACGAATTGTCTACAAACTATCAGAGCATAATCTTTGTAGAGGCCCCGGCTCTTGACAGTGAAATTGTTGTGGTGTCTGGACGCATGACCGTGAGTGTAATAAACTCTGCAGCTGCTGCTATCTTTAACAAACTCACGGTGTTGCCTGGACTCACTGCCGACGACAGTGCCATTGGCACAGCATTTTATGATCTTGGCTTTACTACCTATGCTTACACGCAGACCATTGTGAGTCCAAATCCCACTGATTTTGCACAGTTCGGAGCCGCAGTGGCCGTCAACACCGGGGCAGAAAATTTGGTAGTGGGTTCGCCCAATGGCATTGTGTATGAACCTACTATTTTTGATGCCGGTGAAACCTACTTTGATGATCGCAGCACCACGTTCTTTGACTCCGTGGCCAATTCCGGTGTGGTTTACACCTATGATTACCTGCCTAGTGCAAACACCAGTTTGAGCAATCCAGGCAAATTTGTGTTTGGACAACAGGTTTACACCACTGCGTTGAACACTGGAGATCGTTTTGGATCTGCAGTCAATTACAGAAGTGGTCGACTCTTGGTTGGGGCCCCTGGCAATGATCTGGGCGACAGCAGCGCAAATTACGGCAGCGTGTCGGTGTTGGACAATGCCAACGATGACGCAGTGTGGCAAGTGATACATGCCCAACAACCCACAGTGGATGTGAACCTGATCAATTCAGTGTACTCCTATGACAAACTGCTCAACAGCACTCAAACCTATTTTGATTACATTGATCCGTTGCAGGGCAAGATACTGGGTGTGGCTCGCAGAAACATTGACTACATTGGTGCAGTTGATCCTGCCAGCTATAACACAGGTACCATACACAACATTGGCACCAGCTGGGGCCCAGCGCATGAGGGCGAAATCTGGTGGGATACTAACTCAGTGAGATTTATCGACGCCAATCAAGACAATCTGATCTATGCCAGCACCAGATGGGGTCAGGTTTTCCCAGGCAGCACCATTGACATTTATCAATGGACAGCCAGCAGTGTTCCTCCAGCCAACTATGTTGGCCCAGGAACACCATTCAGCACTACCAGTTACACAGTGCATGCTTCTATTGACAATCAAGGTCTATTACAAACCACATATTTCTTCTGGGTACGCGGAATTAGCACTGTGGCCACACAGGCCAGAAAAACACTGAGTACCACTGCCATTGCCAGTTATATTTTAAATCCCGCCGGCAGCGGTCTGCCTTACATTGCAGCCTTGACTGCCAATGCCATAGCCTTGTACAATGCTGGCAGTTTGCTGTCGGCCAACAACACAATTTTGCATGTGGAATATGATCGACAGATTCAAGGAGGCACAGCTGATGTGCACCAGGAATATGAGTTTATTCCTGATGGCAAACCCAATGCGTTTTTGAATGCCAATCTCTATAGGAAATTACTGGACAGTCTGAGTGGAACCACTACCACTGGAGCTGTGGTGCCAGATCCACTGCTGAGTCCAGGCATGCAGTATGGTGTGCAATTCCGCCCTAGACAGAGCATGTTTGAAAATCGTTTCAATGCATTGCAAAACTATCTAGGTCGCGCCAACACAGTGTTGGCTCAGTTTCCCATCAGTGAAACTCGTAATTTTAATCTGTTGAATTCTCAGGAACCCATACCATCCTCGGTGTCTGGTGCCTGGGATTTTGAAGTGGCCAATCTTGAAGTGTTGAGTTATCAAAATCTGTACGTCGTGCCCTTGGGTTATAGATATCTAGTGACCAATGATGCCAGTCAAAATGGTCGCTGGACCATATATCAGGTCAACGCTGGCACCCAGCCAGGTCAACGAGTGTTGGATCTGGTGCAAGTGCAGACCTATGATACCACATTGTACTGGAACTACATTGACTGGTACCGGCCTGGTTACAACTCCAGCATACAGCCTGTGGCCACGGTGGCCAATGTCGCTGGTCTGCAAACACTGAATTTGCAAACAGCACCAGTAGGCAGCAGTGTCAAGGTCACTGCCAACGGCCAAGGCAAATTTGAAATTTACTTGCGCACTGATCTTGGATGGGATCGTGTGGTCTTGCAAGATGGTACCATAGAATTCAGTGAAACTTTGTGGAACTATGCTCTGGGTGGTTACGGTTTTGACGCTCAGGTATTTGACGGCAATTATTTTGATCAGGCACCCAATACCGAAACACGCTATATCGTTCGAGCCATCAATGAAGAACTGTTTGTGGATGATTTGTTGATCGAACGCAATCAGAGTTTGATCTTGTTGTTCAAGTTCATTTACAGTGAATTTGGTGCTCCAGAATGGTTGATCAAAACCAGTTATATCACTGTGGATCATGTGATTCGCGGATTACTGCCCTATGAGCTGTTCCAACCAGACAATCAGACTTTTGTGCTGGACTATCTCAATGAAGTCAAGCCTTATCATGTGCAGAATCTTCAATTTAATCTCATATATGATGGTATAGATCTGTATGCAGGAGCTCTAACTGACTATGATGTTCCGGCCTATTTTAATACCACATTGGACATTCCGCAGTTTGTGAGTCCCGTACTCACACCGTATGACTACAGCAACAGTGTGACACAATCATTTGTCAGTGATGCCTCGGCTGATGCAGAGATCTGGTTGCAAAGACCCTGGAGTGATTGGTTCAACAACTACGGACTGAGTGTGCAGGCCATCACTGTGATTGATACCACTACCACGTATTCTGCTGTGCCTTACATAACCATAGGCAACGAATGGACTGCTTCAACTGCTCTTGCGTTGGGTGATCAGGTGTTTTATGGCAACAATTTGTACACTGTGACCGTGGCTGGCACCACAGGAACCAATGCACCAAGATTTACCAGTGGAAGTCTAGCCAATGGAACTGCTACTCTGACCTATTCAGGTCTGCGAGCACAGGCCACAGCAGTTTTACGAGCCAATGGAACCATTGCCACAGTTACAGTGACTCAACCTGGTACCAGTTATTTGACCACGCCGTCCATAGCAGTCAATGACACCAACGACAGCACTGCCAACTATGGCTATGGCTTGGTACCGGTCATGGGCAACAATCTAGTCAGAAGCATTAAAACCACGATCAGGTATGATCGTTATGAATACGCCAGTGACATAGTTGAGTGGTCATATCTAGTGGCCAGTTATGCTGAAGGAACACAGGTCAGATATCTTGATCAAGTTTGGCAAGCCAATGGAACAATCACAAATTCGCCTGTGACCACCACAGCCACAGCCTCAGCAGGATCATTCTCCATCACAGTGGTTTCCCCAGTCGGTTTAGTTCAAGGGTTGTTGGTCACCGGATTTAACATTCCAGACAACACCATAATTGCAGAAATCAATGGAAATGTCATTGAACTCAACAAGGCCACGCTGGCGACCCTGAACAACATTCCGGTTAATTTTTATAAAAACTTTGATTTGGATCAGTGGACTCGTGTACAGGCCGACAGTTTGAGTGGAGTGGATCGCACCATGGGATTTTACACACCCACCGACAACATGCCAGGACTGAGTCTGCCACTGTTGATCGATGGTGTAGATTACCCTGGAGTACAGGTTGATGCACCGGACTTCAATCAAAACACCGGATTTGATGTGGGCAATTATGACATCAATCCATTTGACAACATTTCATTTGATGCTGTGGGTCGTCCAACCTATGATCCAGGCATTCTAGATGCGGCCTACAGCAGTGCATATCTGGACCCGTATCTAGGAACCAGAGCCACAGATATCAATGTTGATGGTGGAGTTTACGTTGGACCTTACAGTAGTCATGCCCCCGAAGAGTTGGTGCCCGGCAGCGAATTTGACACCCTGGATCTGCGTGTGTACACACGCCCTGGCAGCGATTGGTTGCAACAGGGACATGGATTTCCTTCTGCACAGATCAAATATACCTTGGATATAACTGAACCAAATTTGAGTTTTGCAGGTGTGGAGCCTTATACCGCACTGGTGTTTGTGTCAAATCAAACTCAACAAATTGATCTACATCTGGGCACAGATTACACCGTGAACTATGTGGATCGCACTGTGAACATGATTCCTGGAGGAAATGTAAACGCTGGTGATATCATAGTGATCACAGCCTATGAAATAGGCGGGGGCAATCAACTTTACAAGGCTGTCTACAATGGTGCTGACATAGGTAACTCTGTTACTGTGCCAGTGGCTTATTATCAAATTGACGGTGTTACACCAGAAATACAAGAATTTGTGATCTTTGTCAATGGGGTCATAACCACAAACTATACCTATGCACCCACTGGACAATTTGCTACCACAGTTACCTTTGGCACCACCTACACCTTTACCGACAGCATCACGCTGTACGTGCTGGCTCCCACCATAACGGCCGTTGGCAACATCCCGGTCAACTACAGCTGGAGTGCGCCACAAACACAGATAATCAACGCCATTGGATCTGGACTCAGTTTTACCTTGGACAACAGTTTGATTTTTACCAATCCTGAATGCCTGATAGTCACAGTAAACGGAGTGCGTGCCAGAACTGCCGGCGGTATCCGCCACGTGGGCGATGGCAGTACTGCTTATACCTTGCCCGATCGTTTGGGATTCAATCAAAGCATCATTGCCGACAATCAAGTCAAGGTCTACATCAATAGCATACCGCAAACTCTGGGCACAGATTTTGTGGTGGAACCCTACGACGGCACAGTCAGAGAAGTGATATTTGCCACCGAGCCAGCAATAGGATCTGAAATACTGATCTATGTGACCACTAATGTACAGTGTTATGTCAACGGTGATCAACTGGTATTCAATGCCGGCAGTGGACTACAACCCAGCCTAGGTGACGTGATTGCTGTGACAACCTGGAATGACCCACGGCAACAAGCTATATTGACCCAGTGCTTTGTGGGACCAGTAATCACAGGCGTTGTAGTCAATGAACCCTACGACAGTGTGGACTTTGACGTTGGCAACACCACTGGAGATCCAGGCAGCTATGACTATACTCAAGGTAATACTACAACCACCAACAGTTTGGATCTAGGTGTGATCATCACGGATCCTGACAGATTATGGGTGTCATTGAATGGTAGTCGACTGTTCAACAATCAGCAATTTGTGATCAACGGAACAGAATTAATTCTGACATCGGGCATACTCAACGTCAACGATGTGGTCATGATCACACAATTTACCAATACTGTGGTTCCGGAAGCCATGGCCTTCCGTATATTCCAGGACATGCGTGGAGTGCAAGCTACCTATCGTATCACTCCAGAAACTACCACAACCACAACAGCCGCTGTGACCATCACCGATGACATTATCTACGTGGCCAATGCCACGGCCTTGCCTGAACCAGATTTCGCCAACAATGTTTGGGGAGTGATCACAATCAATGCCGAGCGCATAATGTATCGTGAAAGAAACACAAGCAACAACACCGTCAGTGGACTGTTGCGTGGTACAGCAGGCACGGCCATCACAGCTCACGTGCTAGGAGTCACGGTTTACAATCTGGGACGAGGTAATCTTTTACCAGAAGCCTATCAAAACTATATTGATAGCAATACATTCACCGGCGACGGAACAACAACCACATTTGTGGCCAGCGATGTCAGCATTGATCAAGAAGACAGCACGTTGAGACCAGATGCTCTGCAGGTGTTTGTTGGCGGAATCAGCCAGTCAGAACACTTTATAGGTGACGGGTCTACAAAGATTTTTGCGTTGTCTGGAGTTGTGGCAACGGTTGATTCGGTGGTAACCATAAATGGAGGGTTACAAGTCATCAATGTTGATTATACCATAGTTAACACAACGTTGACTTTTACCACGGCTCCATCTGCAGAGACAGTGATTGTTGTTGCTGCCTACACAATAGATGCAATAGATCCAGTGGAAATAACCTTTGAAACACCGCCCGACTCTGGAGTAGAAGTTTTGATTCTGGTCAGACGCGGTGTTACCTGGTACGCACCCGGCGCTGGCACCGCCAGCAATGGTGAACCCTTGCAGATTACCAACACCGCGGCGGCAAGGTTTTTACGGGGCCTATAATCAAGGTAAATACAGCATGAATGAAAATAAAGCAACCGAGCAAATCAACACAAACCCAGTACCTGCTCCCAAGCGTCCCAACGAAACTGGAAGCATTTCTGTGCAGGGTTTTGTAAAAATATTTGATCCTGCTACCCAACAGGTTTTTGTGGAGAAACGAGCATGATTCTAACGCCTACATTGACCAACGTACAAGGCTTTTTGAAAATCTACGATCCCCATTCAGGTGAAGTGTTTGTGGACAAAAAGAACGCCATACACTATGAAAATATCAGCATCTGCATGGCCAATACTCTAGCTGACAGAAATATCGGATATATCTACAAAATGGCCTTTGGCAACGGTGGTAGCGCTGTAGATCCCACCGGTGTGATCACTTATTTGCCACCCAACACCACTGGGCAAAATGCCAGCCTGTACAATGAAACTTACAGCAAAGTGGTCGACGACAATTCAGCCTCCAACACAGATCCAGCCAACAACTATTTGACCGTGGTGCACACTTCTGGAGCAGTATACACTGATATCATAACCACGTGTTTGTTGGACTACGGTGAACCCGCAGGACAACAGGCCTTTGACAATTCAACCAATTTCAACGGCGAATATGTGTTTGACGAGCTGGGGTTGCAGTGCTGGAACGGAAGTGCAAGTAATCTGTTGTTGATCACGCATGTGATTTTTCACCCAGTACAAAAGAGCTTAAATCGTCAGATACAGATAGATTATACCCTGCGCATTCAAACCTTGACTAACTTGAGTGCCGCATAAATATGAACATATTACGAAACGCTAAATACTTGAACACGGAGCAATAAATGTCATACACAATCACACTAACAGATGGTACAGTATTCGCTACCATAGCCGACGGTACTATCAACACAGCCAGTTCCATGGTGCTGGTTGGTAAAAATTATGCTGGTTATGGTGAGTTTTTGAACCAGGACTTTATTCGTCTGTTAGAAAGCGGTAGCAACACCACGCCACCGGGTGCACCCCTGGAAGGGCAACTTTGGTGGGATTCTGGCAACAGCCTGCTCAAGGTCTACAACGGTACCACATTCAAAACAATTTCAGCAGCCACAGCATCATCATCTGCTCCAACCAGCAACGTAACTGGCGACCTTTGGTATGATACAGTAAACCAACAATTAAAAGTATGGACCGGCTCCGCATTTCTGTTGGTAGGTCCACAGTTCAGCGCCGGTGAAGGTACTTCGGGTGCTATCGTGGCCACCATAACCGACAACGTCAGCGTAGACCACGTGGTTGTTGAACTCTTTGTCAACGATGCCATAGTGGGTATCATCAGCAAGGATGCCACGTTTACTCCACAGGTGGCCATCAGCGGTTTCACAACAGTACGTCCAGGCATCACACTCAGCACTTTGATCGGCTCGCAGGTTCCCTTGTTCCAGGGCACTGCTACAAATGCCCAGACCCTGAACAGTTTAACCAGCAGCCAATTCATGCGGTCAGACGCCAATACATCAACCACTGGCACCTTGTCGGTGTTGAACAACACCGGGCTCAGCGTAGGAGCCAACAGCGACCTTAGGGCCACTGTAAGCGGTACCGATGTGACCATTAGAAATCAAACAGCAGGTGGTAATCTTTACCTTGGTGTCAACGTGGCTGGTAACATCACACCGTCACTGACCATATTTGGTGCTAATGGATTTGTGAGTGGCACTAGAATCACAGCCCAGTACGCCGACATGGCCGAACGTTTTGAAGCCGACACTTTTTACGACGCAGGAACTGTGGTAGAGTTGGGCGGTTCTGCAGAAATCACCCTAGTTACCGACGATTTAAGCGAAAAAGTGTTTGGAGTCATAAGTACACAAGCAGCATACCTGATGAACAGCGGAGCAGGCTCAGACGAAACACATCCCCCAGTTGCAATGACTGGACGAGTTCCTGTAAAAGTTGTAGGTCAAGTATGCAAAGGCGATAGATTGGTTGCAGCTGGAAATGGTCAAGCCCGCGCAGCACAGCTTGGTGAAGCTACAGCGTTCAACGTGATTGGCCGATCGTTACAAGATAAATTGAGCACAGGTATTGGCACAGTAGAAGCCATCGTGACCATAAAGTAAACTAGGAAAAAGAAAATGACATATTCAGTAGGCGGACTAATCCAAGCATCAGACTACAACGGTTTCGTAGGACCCACATCCGCGGGCGGCACCTCTATAGCCAATCTCAATGACTTTTGGAATGTGGGTTCCACAGACCGCGGCTGGGGACAGACCGTGGTTGCCAATCCTTCAACAGGCAACACAGTAACTGCCACACAATGGGCTACCTTGGTCAACAATCTGGCCACAGCAAGCAATCATACTGGTGTGGCCATAACTGCACGCACAGCTCCTGTGGCTGGCAACACCATCAGCATCTTGTCCGCACTCAACACTGATCTACTCAATCTTACTGCTAGTCGCGGCAACGCAGCCGCAAGTGGCACAGAATACGGAATATTTTCCGGCACCACCAGCAAAACCACAGCCACTGGTTCAGGACAAGCGGCCTGGACCATAACATTCACTCATACCATCACATTCCCCAGTGCAGCCCAGGCCAGATATTTCTGGAACGCCGGTGGTCTGGTACGCATACAGTATGGCAAATCCAGTACCGGTACAGACCATGATGCCGATTGGAATGCTCTAGCTGGATTTTGTGGATCAATCTTTTTGTCAGGTCGTGTCAATAGTGCTTCACAAACCATTGCCAGCCAGGTCTACACTGGCACCACCAGGATTGGTGGCACTGGTGGCACCCAATCCCAACTGGCCACCACCACGGGCTGGTACAACCTAACCACTTCACCCATTACCATATTCCAGCTCAACCAAACTGCAGCACCTTATGAACCAGAATCCATAACCACCACGGCCACAGCAACAAGTAGCACCGTGTTGACCCTAGTCACAACCTGGACAGACGATGGCGCCACTGGTCCAGGAACAAGTGCCAATATTTCTGGCGGCACAGCCACCAACAGCCCCAGTACCACCATCACCGGCACGGCACCAACAACCTTGGTCACATATCGACCACCCAGCACAACATTTCTGTCCAACAGCTGGGGCACACCCACTATTGCAGCTAGTGTAGCTTAAGCCAAACTGTTTAGCCAAAAGCCCCGCAAGGGGCTTTGTTTTATCTAATTTTTCTGTTATAATAAACGCATGGATACTGACCAATTAATTGCTCACAGTCGCGCCAGATTTGAGCACGAAGCCGCAAGGAAGACCCTGCGTGAAAAATATCAAGCTAAACTGACTTTTGCCCATGCTGGCGGCATGTGGCAGGCTGGCCCAGAACTGCTCTCTACTTTGAACTGTTGTGTTATGGATAAGGAAGTGGTATTGATGGACCTGTACAAAAATCCTGTTAAGGTCAATACCAAGGAACTATGGAACCTGGCAACAGAACGCTGGCAAGAACAACTCAATGCCTGGTTGACGGATTACGAACAACTCAATCGCAATAGATGACTACAGGTGCGTTGATATTTGCTCGCAACAATGATCAGATTGATTACAAGGCCATGGCCTGTTGGAGTGCCAAGAACATAGAACGACATCTAGGCATACCCACACACATAGTAACCGATGATTCCAGGACAGATTCGGGGTCAAGGCATTTCTCAGATGTGGGCACGGTGGCCTGGCACAACACCAATAGGATGGATGCGTACAGACTCACACCCTGGGACCGTACTCTGGTGTTGGATGCTGACTATGTGGTTGCAAGTGATCAACTGCGCAGTGTGTTAGATTCGGGTCAAGACTTTGTAGCACACCGCTGGGCCTATGATGTCACTGGATGCAACAACTTTCAAGGCCTTAATTATTTTGGCGGTGTGCGTATGCCCATGTGGTGGGCCACTGTCATGATCTTCAACAAGTGTCGCCAGGCAGAATTAATATTTGACGCCATGGCCATGATACGAGACAATTGGACTCACTACCGAAACATTTACAAAAATAACACACCCACATACAGAAACGATCACGCACTCAGTATCGCCTTGCTGATCGTAAATGGGCACACTCTAGATCATCCCGATATACCTTGGCGACTGGCTACACTGACTCCCGAACACCAACTTACACTATTATCACAAGATCAGTATCGTGTGGATTTTGTAAACAGCGAAGGACGTGCTCGGTGGATTGAGCTGACTCAAGATTTCCATGCCATGGGCAAGAGCCAATTAGGAGACATCGTTGCCAATCACTCATGAACGTGGCTATGTGATTCCAGCCATTGGCACAGAATACGAACGCTGTGCTAAACAACTCAAAGACAGTATTATCAAACTCCATCCTGCGGCCAATGTGACCATTGTCACAGCAGACATGTTGCCCTATGGTGATCAAGGTGGCTTTGCCAATGACTGGCAATGTTTTGCAATAAGTCCTTACAGGCAAACTATTAAACTAGAAGCGGACATGATTTGTGCCAGTCCAATAGATCACTGGTGGACTTTGTTTGAGCATCGCGATGTGGTTGTGAGTCAAGGCGCCAGAACATTCTATGATCAACCTGCCGAGTCAAGATCGTATAGAAAAATCTTTGATCAAAATCAGTTGCCTGATGTATATAATGCCATCACTTATTGGAGACTCAGTGCAACTGCCAAAGAATTTTTTGATTTGGTGCGACAAATATTTGAACAGTGGGATAGTTACAAGAAGATTTTAAAATTTCCAGATGAGTTGCCAACAACTGACGTAGTATATGCCATGGCCGCTGTCATCATGGGTCCAGAACGAGTGACCTTGCCCGCAGGATTAGGCCCAACTATAGTACACATGAAACGCCATATCAATCCTATACAACGAGACGACTGGACAAAAGAACTAATATGGGAAAACGACCCATTTAGAATTAATACTGTGTCTCAATGGGGCATGGTGCACTATCACATCAAGGAGTGGACAAATGAGCAAAGACCAAGACAAATTTAAACACAGCAAACGGCTACACAAAGACCATGCTGCTATCGAGAAACAATTAAAGATTGCCAAAAGCCACGGCATGGTCAACAAAGTTGTAGAGGAACCACACCGTTTGGCCAAACATCATGCCATGGACTGTGGCGTTCCCAATTGTCCCATGTGTTCAAATCCCAGACACAATAAAACAGTCAAAGATCATTTGACTATCCAAGAAAAACGTAATCTTCAAAAGGCCAAAGATGAGTGACACTCCATTAACCGAAGAAGAATTTTGGGCGATCTTGAGAGCTATTCCGGAACCTAAACCCATATTCTATAGGTTGTATTACAATGATGATGGATCTCCTATAATCTACAGCATGGAGGAATTGCCTGGTAATTACGTAGAAGTGGATCAGTCAACGTATGCATTGGCGCCGTTTAATGTCAAGGTAATCGATGGTAAACTTACCTATATCAAATCGGTTATCACTGTTAAAAAATTACAACCCAGCGACTTGAATGGAACCACATGCGATCCTCGCGATGTGTGCGTAATAGTCGATCTGGATCAACCATATGTGAAATGGAACACGGTAAATCATGAACTCAGTTGACATAGCAGATTTAGACTGCATATACTTGACCTACGACGAGCCCAACAAAGAAGAAACATGGGTCAAAATCAAAAACATGATTCCTTGGGCCCGCAGAGTTGATGGAGTCAAAGGCAGTGATGCTGCACACAAGGCCGCTGCTGGTGCCAGCGACACCGAACGTTTTATTCTTATTGACGGGGATAATATTCCTAATCAACAGTTTTTTAATCTTACTTTGAAGTTCTCTACTCCAGAATATGAGCAAGCCGTGTTTCGTTGGCGTGCTCGTAATCATGTCAACGGACTCATGTACGGTAACGGTGGACTAAGTTCATGGACTAGAACCTTTGCCAACAATATGAAAACGCATGAAGCTACCAACGGTACAGCAGAAACCGAAGTAGAGTTTTGTTTTGATCCATTGTATTGGGCCATGCATGATTGTTATTCAACAACATATCCCAATGGATCGGCATTTCATGCATGGCGTGCCGGCTTCCGTGAAGGAGTCAAGATGTGCCTAAACCGAGGTGCCAGGCCTACAATAGCAGAATTCCGCGAACGTGTGCATCAACGTAATCTAGATCATTTAACCATATGGCACAACATAGGACGTGATGTGGAACACGGTGCCTGGGCTATAGCTGGGGCAAGAATGGGCACATACATGACCATGATCACTCCGCAATGGAATCATCGAGCAGTACAAGACTTTGCAGAACTAGAACAACTTTGGCACACAGTCAAAGATACCAATCCTGATATATTGGCCGGACGTGTGGCCGAAGATCTTGCTACACAACTAGATCTACCCATGCTCAATGTCATGGCGCCAGAGAGTGCTTTCTTCAAACAACACTACAGAAGCAATTGGCACAACCGTGGTGTAATGACTAGAGAAATTGATGTAATACGACAGCAAGAAGGTTGGTAAATTGCAAAACAAAGGCGATGAAGTTGTAACCGACTTTAAATCAAAATTCCTAGGCGATGCAGAGTTCATGAAGGCGAATCTTGGCCCCGCACTCTGCTTGGCCAAATGGAAACAGGTTAGCCTACACTTGCCCACAGGGCTTAACAACAGTTGTTATCATCCTCCACTGCACCCTATTCCTGCAGAGCTATTAGCAGACAATCCTAGTGCGTTACATAATACTCCGCACAAAAAAGAACAGCGTAAGATAATGTTACGGCAAGAACGCTCTAGCGAGTGCGGCTATTGTTGGGCAATGGAAGATAACAACAAATTATCAGATAGACACTACCGTAGTGGTGAGCCCTGGGCTGCCAAGGACTTTGATGTTGTAGTAAATTCAATCGGAGATGAAGATGTTGTCCCTAGTTATGTCGAAGTCAATTTTAATCATGCTTGTAATCTTGCTTGTAGCTATTGCAGTCCGCAGTTTTCGAGCACCTGGCAGCAGGAAGTTAACACCCATGGTGGATATCCTACTTCAACTGTCCACAATGATCCTAGCCACTTTGTTGGGCGTAATCGTCCTATACCAGTAAGAGAACAAAACCCTTATGTGGATGCGTTTTGGGCGTGGTGGCCTACCTTATATCCAGAACTGGAACACTTCCGTATGACCGGTGGTGAACCTTTACTAGATCGAAATACCTATCGAGTGTTTGACTATGTGTTGGACAATCCCAAACCAGATTTACACTTGAACGTGACATCAAACTTCAGCGTGGATGAAAAATCTTGGCAGAAGTATCTAGGCTATGTCAAACAATTGTGTGAGGGCGAACGGATTGAACACTTCATGCAGTATGTCAGTCTTGACAGTTTTGGTTCACAGGCCGAATACATCAGACACGGCCTGAACTTTGATTTATTGTGGGACAGAGTAAATCAGTTCCTTACTGAGATTCCTGGTCGTAACAGTGTGACATTTATCGTGACCATGAACAATCTAAGTGTTACTGGACTTCCAAATTTGTTTGCAGGCATACTGGGTCTGCGTAAAATTTACAGCAAGACTTATCAACGAGTATGGTTTGATACTCCGGTGTTGCGCCAACCCGCCTGGCAGAGCCTGCAAATCTTGCCCGAGTCGTATGCAGAACAGTTAGAATATCTTTGGGCCTGGATGATACGACAAACAGAAACTGAAGCCACCAGATTCCAAGGATTCAAAGATTATGAGATAGCTAGGCTAGATCGTGACATAGCCTGGATGCGTGATGGCCAACAACTGGATCCCACATATATAAAACAAAACAAAGCAGACTTTTATCGCTTTTTTAACGAAGCAGATCGCAGGCACGGTACTGATTTTTTGACTGTGTTTCCTGAAATGAGTGCCTGGTGGGCGGAATGTGAGTACCATGCTCGGCAATCGTAAGCTGGTTGTTGATCAATGTTGTGAAGTCAAGGAGTTCACCAGAGCCTGGCAAGATGAATCTTTCTATGACTTTGCCACGCACAAGGTGATACCCGGAGCAATCTATCTTATCAGTCGTCAACAGTTCAACGCCAACATTGATCGCATACGTGACCTAGCCACTCAAGGCACCATACTACCCATACTGGGCAATCCAGCCGAAGGCAGCGACACCATGCTCCGGCAAATACAAGGCCTGGGCATACAAGAACTGGTCCAGCAAGGTCGTATCTTGATCATCTCGGGTGGGCACATGCAATCGGATATACCTTATCTTTACTACGAAAACTTCATGCCCAAGATTCTTGACTACAGTGAGAACTACTTGGCCATACAGCAGTACAAGGATCAATGGTCAGATTCGCGACCTTACAAGTTTTTGTGTCTGAATGGTCGTGGACGGCGTCATCGTCGACAGTTGTTAGACAATCTGGCCAACGTGTTGGATCAAGCTCTGTGGACCAACTTGGACTCGGCAGCAGGTGATATCAAACTTTTACCCGCTTGTTATGAATTTGATTTTTACAAACAAAATACTACCATGTCTATGTCAGGATATGCCAAACCGGCATTGTTCAACAACGATTGGGGCGAAATATATCTTAATCCTAGGCCATATCTCGACACTTACTTTAGCCTAGTAACTGAGACTGTATTTGATTATCCGTACAGTTTTAGAACAGAAAAGATATGGAAGCCAGTAGCAATTGGACACCCGTGGATAGCCGTAGCCAACCGAGGCTACTATCGTGATATACACAAGTTAGGATTTCAAACCTTTGGTCACGTGATAGATGAATCATTTGATCAAATTGACAACAATCAAGAACGCCTGGCCCGCATAGTGACCGTGGTCAACGATCTTTGCCGGCAAGATTTATCAAGTTTTATAACGGCTGCAGAAGATAAATGTAAATACAATCAACAACGCTTGGCAGAACTTCGTCTGCAAGTTCGTAAAGAGTTCCCACAACAGTTTGCCCAATATATCAATGAACGATCTGGAGTTTAAACAACAAGTCCTGGACACTAAAAGTGCCAGCTTCTGTGCGGCCAAGTGGTACAATGCTACCATATGGTTGGGATCAGGACAGACTACCAGTTGCCATCATCCACCGGCACATGCCATTGATCGAGAAGAAATCAAGACCAATCCCAGTGCTATACACAACACCAAACAAAAGAAACAAGACCGTGTGCAAATGCTGACCGGTGAACGTCCGCCTGGCTGTGAGTACTGCTGGAAGATTGAAGACATGGGAGTGGATGCTGTCAGTGACCGTGTTTACAAAAGCAAAATATATCCCTTAGAGGCCCTTGATCAGGCATTTGCCACGCCGCCACAAGACGACGTGAATCTACGTACTCTTGAAATAGCGTTTGATCGCACCTGCCAGTTTGCTTGCAGTTATTGTAATCCTGCTTTCAGCAGCACCTGGGTCAAGGATATCCGAAACAACGGCGCCTATACAAATCTTGTCAGCGATGGTCGTAATCATTTCACACACGAACATGACAGTGCTCAAGTGTATCGATTTGGCGAATCAAATCCCTATGTTGATGCATTTTTTGCCTGGTGGGAATCCGATCTACACAAGACCTTACAAGAACTCCGCATAACCGGCGGCGAGCCTACCATGAGCGGTGAACTGTGGCGGCTGATTGACTGGTTCAAGACCAACAAAGGCAAAAGTTCCACACGCCTGGCCATCAACTCAAATCTAGGCATGGATCGTCTCAAGTTGTTGGAGTTTGTGGAAAAAACAAAGGATATACCACACTTGGAAATTTATACCAGCAATGAAGCCCACGGCACCCAGGCCGAATACATCAGAGACGGGCTAGACTATGATCTTTGGATGCACAATGCGCAAGAACTCTTGGAGCATGATCACATACGTGCTGTTCATGTCATGTGCACCATCAATGCCTTGTGTTTAGACAGCCTGGACACGTTTTTAGATCAATTGGTGCGATTGAAAAAGGTCTATGGGCGTGAACGTGTGAGCTTTACCCTGAATATTCTAAGATTTCCTAGTTTTCAAAGCTCATTGGTCTTGCCTGAGCATTTGAAGTTATATTATCGTAATCGTTTGATCATGTGGTTAGACAAACATCGCAATCAAGATTACATGCACGAACATGAGGTCAATCACACTCAGCGATTGATAGCATACCTAGACCAAGTGAAAACTCCACACAGTGAAGCCTTTGACATGCCTAAACTACTCAACGATTTCCGACAGTTTTATACACAATACGATCAGCGTAGAAACAAAAACTTTACGGAGACATTTCCTGTGCTGAAAGAATGGTACGATACATTATGAGCAAAATATTAGGCAAATATAACTGGAATGACCGAGTTCCCAGCTACGTCAAACTAGAAGATCTTACCGAACAACAACGTCACCGACTCATGGATTCGGACTCGTTCTGCATGTTGCCTTGGATACATTTGCATGCCTGGCCCGACGGTCGTGCTTATCCTTGTTGCTTGGGAGTAGCCAAACATCCAGTGGGCAACTTCAAAGAAAAGACCATGCGTGAAATTTGGAATGATGAGCCCATGCGTGAAATGCGTCGTAACATGTTGGATGACCGGCCCTGTCGAGAGTGTGCTGATTGCTATGAACAAGAAGCCGCAGGTTTTGCCAGCATGCGTAACAACAGCAACAAAAACTTTGCACAGTTCATAGACAGTGTAGATCAAACCTTACCCGACGGAACCTACCCAGATTTTCAATTGCACTACTGGGACGTGAGATTCAGCAACATCTGTCAATTAAAATGTCGCAGTTGTGGCAGTATATTCAGCAGCCGGTGGTATGATGATGATGTCAAACTCTGGGGCAAAGAATTGCGTCCACGTGTGAGTTTTGCTGGGCGCCATGAAGAAGATGTATGGGAACAAATGCAAGAGCACATTCCACACCTGGAACAGATATACTTTGCCGGTGGCGAACCTTTGATCATGGAAGAACACAATCGCATTCTTAAACTGCTGATTGAAAAAGGCAATACCAATGTGCGATTGATCTACAATACCAATCTCAATGATTTAAACTACAAAAGAGAAAGTGTGTTAGAATTATGGAAACACTTTCCGAATGTTTGTGTTGCTGCCAGCTTGGATGACATGGGGGCCAGAGCTGAGGTTATAAGATCAGGCACCAACTGGGACAAAGTAGAACAAAACATACGTGATCTCAAAAGAGAATGTCCGCACATAGATTTCATGATCAGTCCTACTCTTAGCATGATGAACATCTGGAACTTTACTCGTTTTCATCGCTACATGGTGGAATCAGGATTTATTGAGGCCAAGGATTTCAACTTGAATATCCTGCAAGGTCCTCAGAACTATCGCATAGACATGTTGCCGCCAGAAATCAAACAGCAATTCAAACAGGATTTTGAAGATCACATTGCCTGGCTCCAACCTATTGATACCATACAAAGAGCTGTGGGCGGATTTCGTGGAGCCATAGAGTTCATGATGGCCACGAACAATCAACATCTACTGCCAGATTTTTGGCGCACTGTGGATGATCTTGACTGGTGTCGCAATGAACAATTGATTGATGTGGTTCCAGAATTGCAAGCGATCATGCAGTATAGACCAGAATCAACTCGAGCACCAGCCGGAAGACAACATAGAATTTTAAAACAATTATGAAAATACCTCACAATAAATTTTGTGTGTTGCCTTGGGTCAGCTTGGAAACCAGTCCCGTTGGCACTGTGAGACCTTGTTGCTTGGCCGAAGAAGAAATAGTAGATAACTCAGGAGAAAAGTTTAATCTGGCCACTGCCAAGTTTGCCACCATACAAAATAGCCATAGTATGCGCAGATTAAGACAACAGTTTATTGATGGTGAACAACCACAAACATGCCGCAAGTGCTGGAGAGAAGAACGTGCAGGCCGTACTAGCAAACGCATGCACACCTTGGACAGACTCAAGCACATGTTACCTGTGACAGACTGGACATTAGATGCCGAACCTTTGATGTTTTTAGATTTAAAATTGGGCAATATATGTAATCTTAAATGCCGTATCTGTGGTAGCTGGAGCTCAAGCACCTTTGCCACAGAAGAACTGGCCAACCTAGGACCTGACGAAGATCGCAAAAGCAATCATCACTATCAAATGTTGCGGGCAGGTGCCTGGCCCAGAGAGAATCCCACATTCTGGCAGGAGATTGAACAAGTATCAGATCAGATCAGATACATCGAGTTTACTGGTGGTGAACCATTCATGATACAAGAACACTTTGACCTGTTGCAACGCCTGGTGGATCGCGGTCTAGCTCGCAACATAGAAATACACTACAATACCAACGGCACACAGTATCCTGAGCAGGCCGAGCACGTATGGCAACATTTTAAAACTGTGGAAATAGCTTTCAGCATCGATGACGTGGGTGCTAGATTTGAATATCAACGCACCAATGCCGTATGGTCAGAGGTGGTAGAAAATATAAACAAATTTGCGCTCATGCGTGATCGCCATAGCAATATACAACTACAAGTATGTAGTACCGTGAATGTGTTCAATGTGTACTATCTTGAAGACCTGGCCACGTGGATCGATACGCAGTCATTTGATTTTGTGTATTGGAATATGATGCATGAAGCCTACTATTTCAGTATCAATACCTTGCCCGAGTCGGTCAAACAAACAGTAACACAAAGACTTGGTCAGGCACAGGTCAGTCAACAACATCAGGATGAATTTATCAAAATCGTTGATTTTATGAACAATGGTGCCAGTTTAGATGGATTTATACTGCGCATGCGAGTGGCCGATCTTGATCGCAAACGACAACAAAATCTTGCCACCGTGGAACCCGAATTTGCACAATTGATAGAATATGCCGGCCCCTGCTAAAAGACCCGAAACCTTGTGCATGGCGCCATGGACACACACATACCTTAGTCCACAAACTGAAAGACGCATGTGTTGTGCCAGCAGAGAACCTGCACAAAACTTTGAACAGTATATTGACACTGCCACCGGCACTGGTACCTATCAACCGGTTGGCCTAGACGAACACTGGAACAGTCCTCACATGCGAAGCGTGAGGTTAAGAATGATGAAAGGCGAGACATTGCCTGAATGCGAAGTGTGCAACAACAAGTTATTGAACACTGATGTATATAGAGATTATTTCAATCGATTGTTTGAACACAAATATGAAGAATGTATGAGGTCTACAGATCGCTATGGATTCACCCGGGTTCGACCTGTGAGTTGGGATTACAGATTCAGTAATCTTTGTAATTTCAAATGTCGTACTTGCGGAGACATGTTATCCAGTGCGTGGGAAAGCGAACAACGTCAACACAACATGATTGATTGGAGCAATCCCAAAAACACCTGGATGCAACCCGCTGTGCGCGAACAAATCACAGCCTATCAAGACAGCCAGATTGAAGCTGAATTTGCCTTGGCTGTGGAACAACATCGTGTGGAAGAAGTTTATTGGGTGGGCGGCGAACCACTGATGTACGAACAACACTGGCGCTACATGCGCAGAATTATTGAACTAGGAGATGCAAAAAATGTTTATGCAAGATACAATACTAATCTCAGTCGCGTGTATTGGCGTGGTTGTAATCTTTACCGTGATGTCTTGGTATATCTACGTGATTGGCAAATTTGTGCCAGCCTCGACGGAACAGGAAAAACAGGAGAATACATCCGCACAGGACTGGCCTACGATGGGTGGTTGGTAAACTTTAAACAAGGCCTTGAACATGTTCGACATCGCAGACAAATGCGCATTGACTTTACTTTGACCTTGCCTGGCCTGTTTGAAGTGGAAAACATACAACAGCTAGCCGATGAGCTAGGAGTGGATGTCTTGGCCAAGGTAATATTTAGTTTTACTCCCGATATCATTATGAGTCCTTTGGCCTTGCCTAGACCGTTGTTAGACAGCACCGTAGACAATCTGGTAGCAAAACTGCCTGCTGGTGCCTTACAAGATGTGTTGCTACAACTCAAACAACGACCCACATTCGCTGAACAATGGCCTGAACAATGGCAAGCAGAACTTGCAAAAGGCAAACGTCGTGTGCTAAAATTAGAACAAATACGTGGCGATTCCTATACCATGGCCGACATACTAAGATCAAATCAGGATATCTATGACTGGTACCAATCAATTACCGCTTGATGTTGTAGAGCTAGATCTAGGCACGCCAGACAATGTGTTGCGTGTGTATGTCAACGTGTATGACAACAGTCTCAGTCGCAAATGGCTGGCCGCTTTGAACAATCTTCTACAAAATAATTATCACTTGGAAAAGAACTATTGTTTTTTTGGATTTGCAGACGGTCCTAGAAATGGCCCTTATCTATTGGAACAAATAAATCTCAGCATACAGGCCATAAACAATTCCAGCATAGGATATCATATAACGGATCACTTTGATATGATCAACAGTGTGGATGATCGAGGCGGAGTCAATCACGATCATTTCAATCAACTGCACAGATACTTTGAAGATCTACAAGGCAGCAGCGGACACATCAGCGATTACTACTGGCGTGCCGACAACGCCACACGCTGGCACATCAGACAATTAAATCTCCTGTGTCACGAGTTTGAAAGCTGGCAGCTATCGTGGCGCAAAAAACACACAGCACCTGAATGGCAAAGACCCAGCCAACTCATGTGCTGGCTATCAGCTCCAAGATTCGTGTTGGATGCAGAAGACTATGAACTGTTTGGGATTGACACAATCAATCGCAGTCTGGGCGGAGTATATGTGGGTGTGAACAAAGCCGTTGGCAAACATCACTGGGAAGTGTTCCAGGACGAAGGACGTGACTCAAGACTAGGAGAACTCACAACCACCAGCCTCAAAAATCAGACTGAGGCCGCGGGCGACTTTGACATAGAGTGGGCCAACAATCCGGGTGAATTTCCCTGGCAGATCCGACAGTTAAAGGAATTCCGCGAATGGCTAACGGCCAATGGCATTGACCCAAACAACAAGAGTTTGACCATTGGACATCCACAGGTAGGGCAAGTGGATCTTGTTCGCAGTTTTGGAACAGAAGATTATCGTGAAATTTGGCATCAATTAAATACACATCTTAATGTTCATGCCATACGCACCAGCACAGCCGGTGATGAGTATGAATATGACTGGAGTGACACCGATTACATGGAGAAACAAATCAAATGTCTTGGATAAAAATCTTAATCGATCGTATCAAATTAGAAATTCGTTATCGTAAAAAATTAAAAGAACTTCGCAAACGAGACCCGTTTATTTACAAATGAAGCATCAGTACACACTGGGACTCAGTGCTGGATTTCATGACGCAGCTGCCACGCTCATACGCAGCGACGGTGAAATTGTATTTGCCGGTCACAGCGAACGATATTCAAAAAAGAAAAACGATGCCAATCTTTGTCCAGAATTATTGACAGAATTCTGTGAATACGACATAGACACCATTGCATATTATGAACGTCCTTGGTTAAAACAAGCACGTAATTTTGTGTCAGGACAAGGTATAGATTGGTCCAATGTGACTGTCAAGCAGATATTAAAGAATCAATTGGGCTCATGGTTGCAACATCCGCCCGGACAGATAAAAACTTACAGTCATCACCTGTGCCATGCGGCTGCAGGTTTTCAAACCAGCCCCTACGATCGTGCCACTTGTGTGATCGTAGATGCCATAGGCGAGTTTGATACCATCTCGATATGGGGAGCAGAATATAACGCAACAAATCGAGCATGTTATAAGAAACTTTGGAGCCAAACTTATCCCAGGAGCATCGGGCTGTTTTATAGTGCGATTACTCAGCGCATTGGCCTACACCCCCTAGATGAAGAATACATCACCATGGGCATGAGTGCCTACGGACAGCCATGTTACGTTGAAGAATGCCGGGCCTTGCTGGAAGACAATCTACACATAGGCATTGAGCCTGACTGGTTGCGGTCTGCATCCAACGAAGATATTGCCGCAAGTGCCCAGGTTTTAACAGAAGAATTGATATATAGTGTTATGCGTCGTGCCCAAGAATTTGGCTGGAGTTCTAATCTAGTCTATCAGGGCGGCGTGGCTTTGAACTGTCTTGCTAATAGAAAACTCGGTGAATATTTTGAAAACATTTGGATCATGCCTTGTCCTGGCGATGCTGGCAACAGCCTTGGTGCTGCCGCACTGGCCCATGGAAGACGCCTCCACTGGCGGAATGCGTTCCTTGGCCATGCAATCTCAGGAACGTATCCTGTTGATGCCCTCGTTGATCATTTACAAAGTGATAGAATCGTCGGTGTCGCTAGTGGTCGAGCAGAATTTGGACCCCGAGCCCTTGGAAATCGAAGTCTCCTCGCCGATCCCCGAGGATCAGATATAAAGGATCAAGTCAATGAGATCAAACGTAGGCAAAAGTTTAGACCGTTTGCGCCGGTTGTCCTGGCAGAGCATGTGCATGAACTTTTTCATATGCCCCGCGGTTGGCATAGCAGTCCTTATATGCAGTCAGTCGCAAATTGCCGCCGTCCTGACCTATACCCTGCTATCTGTCATGTGGATAACACTAGCCGAGTACAGACTGTTGCGTCTGACGGCTCAGGCATTAGATCGCTCTTAGAGGCCTGGTATGAAGCCACTGGATGTCCCATGTTGCTGAATACCAGTCTCAACATTAGAGGCGAGCCTATGATCAACGATCGTGCTGACGCTGATAGATTTGAACAAAAGTATGGAGTTAAGGTTTTCAGTTGATGATTGAACAAATTGATCATCGTTTATGGCATGTGAGTGATCTGTTGCCCCAAGAGCAATTGAATGAAATTTTAGTAATACAATGGACTGAACTGCCTTGGCAAAAAGAAAATCTTCAAGAAAATTGGCCCCGTAGAAAAATTACAAATGATGACTCACGAGTCAGACAAGTCAATCGATACATAGAAAAGTGTTTGCCAACAATCAATCAGAGCCTGGGCACTGAATTTCAATCCTGCCACGGGCACTGGTGGTTGGACGAACCTGGATTTACTTGTAGCATGCACACCGACGGGCATTTACCTAATGCCATGCAACTATATTGGATAATGCCCAGTGACCAGTACGGAACTGGGTTTTATCATTTTAAAAACACAAATAGTTTGAAACATCAATTTGACAGTGTGCCCAATTCAGGCTACATCATGTTGAATCATCTTGATCCTGACGGTAGCCAGCCCTTACAATGGCATGGTATGTTTAATCCTGTGCCAGCAGACGCCTACAGACTCAGCAGTTATTTTTATTTTTACAAATAAGTCTCAAGACCACCGCGACGACGTAGATCTTGGGTGCAACAACTTATACCACCATCCCAAAAATAACTATGACGCAATTCTGCGATTATGGGATTGATCCTGTGTTGCTTGCAGAAATCAAAAACCTGTTTGTTGTAGGCACTGAATATCACATTTTCTTCATCCAGCACCAGGCAGTTGACATCAAACACAGTTTCGGCCACAAAGCCAGTCCACTTGTTTAGGTAGGTATCAACAAATTGCGTGAACTCGGGTGTGGGCGTCTGTCCCTGCACATACCATGCTCCTGGCGACTCTTCGTATTTGAACTTGCCCACTTCCATGGCGGCCCAGATGCTGCTATCCCAGATCTTTAATACTTCCCAACCTGGAAAATCTTGTGCCAAGTTTAGGTGCATGTCATGTTTACTGCTTAATATCACACCAGGTTTCAAAATAGCAAACACAGCATCACCATGACCGTCGGTGACAGCTTCGTGTATTCTGTATTCAGGTCCTAGACAATTTTCTACTATCCAGGCTGTTTGTTCTGGTCGTAGAAAATCGCTGTTGTCAAAAAACACATCACGTCCTACACGCACAATACAACTTGCACTGGCACCATTGAGTAAGCACTCAGGATCCCAACGTTTTTTGTGTGGGTTTACAACCTGATCAGAATAGTCATTACAGATGTCATCCAGCTCAGGCATGTTGAGCACACGCAAGAGTTTTTGCCCCAGACTAATTTGCCAATCTCTTGGTGTCAGCGGAGGCAACGGAGCACCTCCACCTTCAGTCTGAAACCATATAAACTGATCTTTTGGTGGTAGATTTGGTCTACGCACACGGGCTCCGTATTGTTCTATGGTCCTTTGGAGATTGTCAAGGTCCTCTTGGGTTTCAGCCAGGATCTGCTGTAATTGACAGCGAACTTGGGCATTGTCAATAAAGTCAAAGTAGTCAGGGCTGTAGGCACGACCCACTATGACTTCTTCAAGTGGTTGCCAGCTGGTGTAGGAGTTTATCATATAAGGTATTTAATCTGTCGTATTTTGAACTTAAAAAATGTCGTTGATTGTGTTGGATGTCGTTGGCACATTGTTGAAACCACTGATCTGGATCTTGTGCTTGTATGTACTGTATTGTGGTCAAGATTTTTTGCCAACGTCGAGTGTTGTCAGTTTCCAAATCATAACTGGGATCAATCACATGATCAAATGTACGATAACCCAGATCTCGCAGGGCCTGTAAACTGCCAGCCGCACCAACTATCACAAAAGGTTGGCCATGTTTGATGGGTTTGAATGTTTTTTCTGTGAGAAAAGCACCGCCCGACTGATCGGTATCAAAGTGTGTTTCTATTGCAACATGGCAGTAGCTGTCTGTGTAATACCGATTCACGTGCAAATGATGATCATTGTGTTGATCAGCAGTGAAGTTGTCGCAGGCATAAGGTCCACGTTTAAGGAATTGTGACACATCGTCACGTAGGCCCAACACATCTACTTCTATGGGATTGTCTGCGGCATCGTCACCTACAGTTATGTCAGTGTTGTAACTCCATTGGCTCACATCTAACATGCCGGCACGCTGTAAATCAGCCATGACTGTGGCACGCCACCATTTGTGAGTGCGATTCAATATGGTAAACCAATAAGGTCTGGGGTCAAAGTGAATGGGTGTAGCAGGCACTGATTGATTGCGATGCCAGTATAATAACTCATGATCTGGAAACCAGGCAAAGTTTTCTATTTGATCGGCAGCGGTGTTACCTGATACAAAACGATAGCATTTGAGATCTAGCCCATGGCTGGCACACAGTCGATCCAGGCGATGTTTTATGCGATAGGGATTGTCTCCTTCGTGATAGTAAAAGACCACAGTGATACCACGTTCAAACACTTGATCGGGAATCAAAGAAAAATAATCAATATTGAAATCAAAGAATCCCAAGCCAACGGTATAGAAATTTTTTGCACCAGAGCAATTCTCTACAGTGTGAATGTGATGAGAAAAATCATGGGTGGCACAATGTTCGTGCAGTTCGCAGGGCACAGTGTAAGGCCAGTGATAACGGAATTGACGCCACTCTGCGGTATAAGGTTGCGCGGACCATTTGGCCAAGGCCGGATAAGCCTTGCTTCTCGACACGGTATCAGCAGCAAAATTAAACTGGTAGGCCATTTAACATGTTGATCAATTCACTCCACAGTATGTCGCTAAATCCACTGCGATAAAAATGATTGTAGTTGTGTTCTACTCGGGGCAAGCAGGCTTGATGTATCTGTTGTCGCTCACGTACACTGAGATCGTCCAGATCTTTCAAAAGTTTTACTACCCGTTCTACCCGTCGAAGGTCATCGGTTTCTTCGTCATAGCTTTCGTCCAAGATACCAGCAAAGGTTTGGAATCCGTATTCACGCATGTATTCAAGACTGCCAGCAGGTGCCACCAACACAAACGGCATCTCCAGGGCAATGGCCTTGAATGTTTTTTCAGTGAGGTGTGTTCTACGACCAAAATACACTGTTTCCGTAGGCACGTACACCAGGCTGTCCTGTGCTTCGGCGAAGTTTCCCAACCAGCAACTGGTCATTTGTTGTGTTTCTTCTCCGGCAAATAGTCTGGGCAATTGTGCTTGATCAAAAACTGTGGCAATGTCCTGGTATACATTGTCGTACTTTTGTGCTATACTTGTTATATCTACATTTTCATATTGACATATTCTGGGTGCGCTGATATGATTATGTGCCAGCCCTTGCTTGAACACATGGTAAAGAAACAACACACGATGATCTCTTTTACCGGCCACAATGCGATTTGGACTCATAAACGTTTGAATGGGATTTCTATATTGAGCGCGAGGAATTAAAAATGTTCGATCATAACCACGGAACCAATCTAAGCATGCCCACCCATGGTAAAAATAATAATGACTGGTCCATTCATATGTGTCACATAGTTTTTTTACACTATCACCGCGCTCGCTCACTATTACGTGCCCAAATGGTATGGGTTTGTTTGGCCACCATACGTCTGAGTTTCTACGTAATACGTCATCAAACAACTGGCTATATAAATCAACGTCCACCGGTTCTTGATCGTGAAAAAACACATAGTCAGTTTCTATGACATCATCATGGCCTAGATTAAATAAATGTTCAGGATCGGTATGGCCCGGTGGATCACAAAAAAACATTCTGGTTCCTGGCCTATTTTTTTCAAGCCAAGGCCAAAATGTATGGTTGTAAATCTCATCTATTCTAATCATGTTTGACGTATTTTATTCTGGAATTCGACCCAACTTGTTTGCACATGAACAGCAGGCTGACAACCTTGAACATGCACAACAACTCTGTAGGACTAGATATTTTTGGTGGGTCAACTATTTAACTGACTACACTGGCTTTGATTTTCTTTGGGAACCAGTGCCCTGGCAAGCACATCAACGTCATGCCTGGGCCAGTCAATGGCAAAAAGACTCAGGTACATATCTAGTGCCTAAACGTGACTACACAGAAACACACTATAGAACTGAAAAACAACTAACTCGCTATTACGATTTACCCAGCTGGACCATACCTGCAGGATTTGACGTGGAAAGTTTTGATTGGTCATGGCATCCTGATCCCACAGATCCGCCCTACACTTATCAATTTGGTACACAACATCAACGCACCGGTGGTCCACAATACTTCAACGGAGGTCCGGATCTCAAGTTTGTGGATCAGATACGAGGCAGTGCCAAACAAGGAGTCACGCCCATCATAGAAATAGATCACATGGATGGCAATGCTGGACAAGTTGCCAATGCTATCAAGACTGTTAGGTATTTTGATAATTATAAAGATGTATTAACTCGTATAGCTAACACAGTTGAACATGAATATGTTTGGATTGTTAGTAGTGTGTGTGATTACCGTGGATTTGATTTTAGCTGGCATCCAGAATTTTGGCAAAGCACCATGCTCCATGTGTTCGCCAGCGATGGTGAAAAGTTCGGCGACACGTTCTACATGCATGTGCCCAGCTTCCGCCAACGCATAGGTCAGTTTGAACTGTTGGATTGGTATGACCTGAATTTTGTTGGCACATCAGTTCCACGCCGGCCTTTGCCAGTGATACTACACAATCATGATACACATGTTGAAGCTGTCAAAACTATTTCTTGGGCCGGGCCCTTGGCAGTGTTTGCCACTGAACCAGTCTCACAGGTTCCTACAGTGCCATTGTGGCGAGAAAAAACCAAGACCGTTGTGCCGCTTAGTGCAGGAGCAAGCCAAGTTATTGTTCCCAAGACAGCGGTGCCTTATATCAAAACACAACTCTATGATTATTCCTATATAGATCGCACACAGAGACACCTGCACGATGAACAGCCAATTGATATAGTGTTTATAGAAAATGGTGAACCCAATGCCTTGGAAAACTTGCGTGCATTGTCTTTGGCAACGGCCAGCCGAGATAATCGTGTGACTGTCAGTCGAGGAGTCACAGGACGTGTGGCTGCATATCATGCTGCAGCAGAACTCAGTACTACACCTTGGTTCTTTGCTGTGTTTGCCAAGCTACAAGTCAACCCAGAGTTTGATTGGTCATGGCAACCAGATAGATTACAAGAACCCAAACACTATATCTTCCATGCACATAATCCTGTAAATGGATTGACCTATGGACACCAAGCCATGATAGCATACAATAAAAAACTGGTGTTAAACAATTTAGGTCGAGGATTGGATTTTACCTTGGATAGTGCTCATGAAGTTGTTCCTATACTTTCTGGCACAGCTGAATATGCTTCAACTCGCTGGATGGCCTGGCGCACAGCATTTCGCGAGTGTGTGAAGCTGTGTGGCCAAACTGATGTGGAAAGCAAATATAGATTGGATCGCTGGCTTGGACCCGTGCCCGAGACTGTAATAAACTCAGAATGGAGCCAATGGGGCGCCGAGGACGCAGTAGAATACTACAAAGAAGTCAACGGAGACTTGGAACAACTACGCAAAAGCTACGACTGGGACTGGTTGGCCACTTATGCCCTGATCAAACGCAATCTGTTAACGAATCAATAATGTAGTCCACTTCCAGATCTGTAAGTTCTGGATAAAGAGGCAGGCTTAGTGCCCTGCGTGCAAGACTGCTGGCCGCACTCAGCATGTCAGGTCCTGGAAACTCTGCATAGGCCGGCAATTCATGCAAAGGCTCGCGGTAGTGTATGCGAGTTTCTATCTTTCGCAGATCAAGATTCCTTTGCACTGTGTCGCGGTTGGACACCTCAATCACAAACTTGTGATAGGCATGCGTGCCGTAGTTGTTGTTGTCTATGAGAGTGCGAGCTGCGGTACCTCGCAAGCGATCCATCCAATACTTGACTATTTCTCCACGACGCAGTTGCCAGGCATCTATGTGCCTTGTTTTGACCATCATCTGCGCACAATCTATCTCACTCATGCGGCTGTTGGTACCGGTTGTTTGATGATGTGGTTTAGAATTATTGCGCCATTCACGCACAAACTCCAGCAAGTCTATGTCATCGGTGACCACAGCACCACCATTGCCATAACTGTTTAAATTCTTCATGGGATCAAAACTGATGGCACAACTGTTGCCTATTCGATGACTGTCGCTGGCCAGCCAGTGTTGGGCACCGTCTTCTATGACCACGCTGCGATTGTTCAAGTATTCGTGTCGGGGTACTGCGGCTCCGTACAGGCCAACGGCTACTATGGCTTGATAACTTTCTGTATTGTCGATCTTTTTATGATCCATGAGTCCATGATAGTCGGTGTCTATTATGGTCATGGTCCATCCTGCTCTTAGGAAAGCATTGGCTGTGGCCACATAAGTCATGGCCGGCACTAACACACGCGGTGGTCTAGGCATATAGGTCTGTGTGGCATAGTATTCAGCGATAGCTTCCAGGGCATGTGTGCCAGAATGCACTGTCACAGCATACTTTACATGATTTTTTTTGGCCAACCAGTTTTCAAACTCTAAGGTATAGTTGCCGTTCATGAGATCGCCTGACCTAAGCACAGCATCGGTTACATCTAGGATTTCAGTTCTTAGATTGTTATACTGTTTTTTGAGACCAGTAAACGGAATGTTTAAGCCATTCATAGTAGTTTTGAAACCCTTCTTCTACATCCACTTGGGGATCAAACCCAAGATCTTGTTGCGCCGCTTGTATATTTAATGCACCACGACTAGGAAAATCTTCGTCCTTGTCTTGAATCTGTATGATACCTTTGCCAACAATTTTGACGGCCAACTTGGCAGCTTCAAGCAAGCTACGTGAATGACTTTTTGTGATGTTGTATGTTTTGTTGACAACATCAAGTAATGTAGCGGCAACTATACCTTTGGCAGCATCATCTACATAGGTAAAATCCAGGGTTTCTGTTGCGCCGTTGACCTTGACAACGCCACCACGCATGGCGGTCAATAAGAATTTTGAAATCACACGATCCTCTACATCCAATGGACCATACACCGCACTGGGCCTTATTATGATGTGTGACATGTTGGTACGACGTGTGTAATCTCGCACAAGCCATTCGCCGGCCAGTTTCATAATACCATACTGCCCCTGTGGTCGGCATTGGGCATCTTCTGTGACGTCATCTGCAAAATCCCCGTAGACCATGCTACTGCTGATGTAAACAAATTTGCAGACATTGTGTGCTTTGGAAGCTTCTAATAAATTTAGCAGTCCTTCGCTCATGGTACGACTACCCCATTGAGGGTCTGCGTTGACAACTTTTTGTCGAGGAAAGCTGGCCAAATGTACTACGGTATCTGGGCGATGAGTGCGTATCAACCAATTGATTCCTTCATGATCGGCAATGTCTATGCTGTAAATTCTATCTGTGATTATTTTTTTACGGCGTTCGGTTAGGAGATAATCTAACTCCGCCGGCGGAATAATTCCATAGTTGGTTTTGGTATCGGTAATGATCACGTGATGACCTTGTTGTTCTAATTGTGCTACTACATTGTGCCCAATAAGACCCAGGCCACCTGTTACCAGGATTGTTCTATTTTGTTCCATCGTAAATAATACTCCGTTGCTGATCTGTCCTCTACCTCACCATACACAATCACACGGGTACCATATGTGTTTGGGTCAGGACGGATAATGTATTGTGGATCCGCACAGTTCGCTCGGATCCATTGACCTTTTTCAGTTTCCATGAACTCGCCCAAGGGCAATGCCGCATACAATTCTGGATCCTCCACATCGCCCATGCCAAAGGAATGGAAGTTTATTCGTTGCACTTACTTCTTCTTGTGGGCTTCGGCCGACACCACACGTTGCCGTAGACCTGAACTAGAGAATGAATGATCTCGACCGTTAAAAATTGGAACAATGCCTCGAACTGCGCCTTCCTTTTTACCAGTGTATTCTTTGTCTTGATATTCAACACCAAGCACACGAACATCCAATGGAAGTATTAGCAATAGGTCCACTAGATCCTGTTCTGTTTGATACACTACTACCTCGTCAACATATCGACAGGCTGCCAATTGTATTTGACGCTCTACAATACTTTGTACAGGTTTGTTTTTGGTGTTTGGACGATCAATTGTGGGATCTGTTTGTAAGCCGGCAATTAGATAATCGCAATGATTCTTGGCCTCGGCCAACATGGCAATGTGACCGGCATGCAACATATCAAATGTTGAAAATGTGATGCCAATCTTCTTGCCGTCTTCTTTGAGTTTACGAATATGATTGAATATCATAACACTATTATAACATAGTCGTTGAATTATTGCAACAGATTTAGAGCTTGCCCAACAACTTGTCGGTTTCGGGCTGGACAAGATCAGCCACTGCTGTGACATCCACCACAAAGTCTACATCACGGATTTCATGATCGTTTTCATTGAAAAATCTTGTCAACATGCTTTCTACTTCAGACAGATCTAGACCTTGCTTTAACAAGGTATGAACATTTATGGTTTTTTGGCGGTTGCCTGCTAGTTTTACAACAACTTTTTTAATGCATTCAAGGGGAACGTCGGTTTTGTTTACTTCGGCTACTATTCGTTCCCAATGTGTTAAAAAATCATCATTGTGTTGCATCCGCCGCCGCCTTGGTCTTAGAGGGACGGCCGCGCTTGCTGGTATCAGCTTTTGCAGCAGGGGCTGGTGCTTCTTTGGCCACCACATTGGGATCCATGCGCTGTGCATCTTTTTTCATGCGTGCGGCTTCAGCAATCATGGACTTGGCTTCGATCTCCATTTTTTTGGCCTGAAACACCATGTTGGCAGCAATGTCTCTATCACTGAGTGCACCATCCTGTGAGGCTTGAAACTTGGGCACGGCCTGTGATTGTGCCTGGCTGGCTTTGTATTCGGCTTCGGCTTTGCGTTTGACTTCGGGTGCTACCATGCCGCGACTGGCATCGTTGTCGGCCATTTTCTTGATGGCTGCTTCACCCAGTTTCATTTCGTTAAGCATCTTGTTGAGTTCATCCAGACGAATTTTACTTTGGGCTGTGGGAGTAACAATGATGTCACTGGTACGAACTTTCTTGATCATGCGTTCTTGATGCAGGGTTTCGAGTATTGGTCGACCATCTGGCAAGAAATTACGGTGCAGGGCATCGGCTAATTCTTCAGCCTGCTGTGCTATATCACTTTCTACCACAGCCTGAATGGCCTGTTGCCAGTGTGCTTGTAGAGTTTCTGGATAAATGATCAAGGCCATGTGATCCTCACCAGGAACCTGTCGGAACAGGATGCATACCCTGCGGTCTCCATGTTTGCCTACGTGTTTCATAAATGCCATATTATTCTCCTTGAGGTTGGCTGACAGCGTTGTTGCTGGTTTCTTGCTCTTTTGCTTGAGCTATTACTGCTTCTAAAAATAATGAGAGCTTGTCGTATACAGCACCCACTTGACTGATTTCTGCACCACGAAATGCACCTCGTGTGCAGGCCAGATCAATGATATTTTTTATGGTGTCAAGATCTGCGATTGTAATTTGTGTATTGTCCATGCTGATATTTACGACGGGCATCAAGGCCTGATTTATTCTTGCCGTAAAAAAACACCCCAAAGTGGGGTGTTTTGGCTAAACTGACTGGCTTATTTGTTGCGGAACCAGAAGTTGGCCGCGGCTATGAACCAACAAAGTACCGCATTTACGTACTGCTCTTGGCCAAAGTAGATCAAGCCACTCATGATCATGGCACCAATGATAAACCAAGTGATTTCTACTGCGTTGGTCAAATACCAATGTCTAAAACGTTCAAGCATGTGCTTTTTCCTTTTCATAGTAAGCATGCTGACCCCAGGGCGGAACCACAGTAGTATTACCGTGTATGATCCACACTGTGTCAGCATAGTTTTCGTCACCCCAGGATCCAAATGGGTAACCGTCTGTGAACACGACCAGGCGCTTGGGCTCGATCTGTTCTTCTTTCAAATAGTTATAGATAGCGTCAAAGTCTGTACCGCCGCCACCTTTGACTTCATAATCGCAGATGCTGTCCAGGTTATCACTGTTGTATTGTGCTGGATTATACACTCGAGTATCAAAGGTAAAGATATGGATCTTGTAGCTCTGGAACTGGTCCATGATGCCCTGGGTTTCACTCAAAAAATCCTTGAGCATGCGCTCGTCAATACTACCCGATGCATCGATGCCAATGGCAATATCGATCAGCTCGTCGTTCTTCATACCGGGCATGACAGCATCCATGTGCCAACCACGTCGACTGGCTCGCATCCAAGTAAAGTCAGATTTAATTGTGGATTCCAACTGCATGCGAAGCAATTCACGCCAGTTCATCTTGGGTGCAGTCATGTCCTGTATAAGACGTTTTACACCTGCAGGCAAGTTGCCAGCACCATCCGACGCCGCAGCCGCTGATAGCACAGCTTCTTTGATCTCGTCCTTTATCTTTTGACGCTCTTCTGCACTAAGTTTGGGCTTCTTACCCCGGCCATCTTTTTCGTCACCATCTTCATCACTGTCTGAATCACCTTCGCCATCTAAATGATCATCCAAGAGCTTGTCAATGAGATCTGACACGTTGATCTTTTCAGCGTTTTCATACAGGTCATCATAGATTTCTTCTGAACTCTTGCCTTCATATTTTGAATCATACAAGCAAGGTACTGAAGTGATGAACTCGCCCACACGATGTTTTTTCAAGTCGCCGTTGACAGCATAGTCATTGGCCACGTTGAACAGCATGGGATCACGGTCACCACGTCGACCAAAGTGATCATACACACAATGCAAGACCTCATGTCCAAACAAGAATTCAATTTCTTTGGGCTTGAGCATGTCGATGAAACGACTATTGTAATAGAAATGACGCCCGTCTGTGGCCGCGGTACCACACCATTCGTCAGCATTGACCAACTTTAAACGGGTGGCCAAGTTACCAAAAAAGCTGGCACGGAGTAGCAAGCCCACCCTGGCTGTGATCAGTTTTTCACGCACTTCACGATCCAGTTTGGGATCCATGGGTCCAATCAGATCTTTGAACTTGTCGGCTTCTTTTTTGTTTTGTGTGGTGCTGGCTGTGCTCATACTGCTCCTATTTTTTCACTGTATATAATATTATAGCAAAAACGGATTTATTGGTCAACCTGGTGTCCATAGGCTTTGTTTTGTGTACTCAACTAGTTTGTTACTGTGCCCGTCGATCCAATTTACAAATTCAACCTTTCTAAAATTATCAACCAAATCAAAATCGGGAATCATTCCTTGTTCCTGCAAAACAGCAGCGGCCCAGATTTGCCATCTCGCATGATGTTGATTTATTACTACTTTGCTTAATGTTTTTCGATAATCATCGACCGCTGAGTTCCATTGATCAATGTTCCAATGGTTGGGTTGATTGTTTGATTCTAAAAAATTTTGAATGGTTTTCCAACTGTTGGCGGGATTTTCCAACATTTCTATCCAACTAATTTTCCAAGGTTGGTTAGTTTGATATTGCATGATAAATCTACACTGATTCAATAACCACAATCCGTCTTCTCTGGCAGTTACATCTGCATATGGACATTTGATCCATCTCTGTTGCTGATATCTATAATGTATGAGTTCATGAACCACACGTTTTCTAAAATAATAGATCCAAAAATTATATTTTGCCCGGCTATCGTTGATACTGATAATATTGTTGGCCCGATCATCATACCAATGAGCATTGTTGACTTTATAAGTCAAATTATGGAAATTTATCGGGCCAGGTTTCCATGGTAAATTTGTGGTGCAACATGCCAACACACGCGATAAAAATGCACCTCCCGCACCATGCGGATATTCAACCAAGATTTTGCTATTAACAATACGATGTTTGAAAGTCATAAGTTTTTTAATTTTAAAATATTATTGAGCGTTGAGATATTTTAACACAAACCAGGTCTGTTGAGCGTGATCATAGAAATCTAAGTGTATTTCTACCTGATGAGTATAACGATTAGACAAATTCCGATCAATACTAGCAAGAAAAACATTTTCGTCATTGCTGTATTTTTCGCTCCAAGGCACCCAAGCCTTGTGTCTGCGAACGGTAAATCCTAGCTCTCGTCGGCACACATAACTGATCAACACACGGGTTCCGTGATCACGGCCTAGTTGATACTGTATGGGTTCCCAATCCTTGGGATTGTGGAATATGATCAAGCCAGGTTTGACGGTGACCTTCATGGCAAGCCTCGCACAGTGTCAATGGCTCTGCGAGCATACTGTTTTATTCGATCTTCCTTGCTCATGCGTTCTATGTCTTCCAAGGCTGTCATCATGATTTCAGCTTCCTCGGCCATTTTGAAACAACGGTTTCTTAGATTGCTGGCTTCTATCCATGAACCAATAGCACCAACCAATCTGGCAACAATGTAGGCCCAGTTGATCATTTATTGAACTTTAGTAGAAACACAGTGTACTTTTTGTCGTCTATCACAGTGTAGGCCAGTTTCAAATCATCGCCTTCGAACATGAGTTTGACTCCGTAGTATTCTTTCACATAGTCATAAAAGGTCAGGAATCCCTGACCCACTGGCACCTCTCTAGCCAACTCATCGTATTCGGCTTTGACTCGGATCAACCTTTGATAATGGCTGGTGTCTCCACCTATGATAGTGTCCAATCTTGCGGCTGTGTTGGCATAGTATTCGTCTTTACTCATCTTCCCACCACTTTATGGTCCGGGCACGCAGTTTGATCATGGTAAACTCACGATCATCTACTTGCCCTCGGTATATACCCCAGACCGGCTTGACCAAGTAAACTCCATTGGCATTTTCCAACCAGACTCTACGGCTGTTGGCAACAAAGTCATCGTGTGTTTTAAAACACATACGTCCACCTTCAGCCGGCGAGCAGTTGGGCATGCACCACAAGTGCCACTGTTCTAAGTTGGCTTTTTTTGTGCGTTCGTCAAGTTCGTAATAGTAGTTCATCGAACCCAGAACAATCTAAATATGGTAGCATCGCGAGCATCTTCAAATCTAAAAGCAAATCCTTCGGTACTCTGGAACCCATGCAGGTGCCAACGTCCGTGCCCAGGATGTCTATAACACCACTCAGTAATGTTATTGGGTACCCGATCAGCATTGTGCAACATGGTCTCCCAAGTGACCACAACCTCGGTCCATGGCGGCGGAGGCCATAGATCTAACTGGATCATTCAAATCGCATCCTAAAAAAAGTTTCCTGTGCAGGATCGCGGAATATGAATCTGACTTCAGGGTGTGCATGTGAGCTGTCGTCGTAGCCGTCATAAGGGTCAGGTCTATATTCCCAGGTAAAATCTTCATGCAAAATCAAGCCAGCATCCAGCACCCGCTGTTTGAGATCCATGGCTTGTTGGGCGTTTTTGACCAATACTCTGATCATGTCCACCTTAACTGGAACAGCACAGCATGATGCTCGTCACGGAACATGTAGGTGCTTTTGTAATCTGTCATCATGCTGGCCATAATATCTTCGCCCAGCTTGTACCAATCCTGATCAAACACACCAACGTTGGCCTCACACCAATCCTGCACTTCGGGCCAAGGGTGGCTGGTGTAGCAGATGTAAGGCCAGTCTGGATCAGGCAGGCGCATGCTGTCTCCACTTTAATTCAAACATGGTCAAGGCCGAATCGCTCACATAGATCCTGTATTCTTGATATCTACAACTCCAAGCCCAGTCGGTGTTGAGATAACTGAAATCGTGTATGTCTATGTTCAAGCGCACCTTGCTGGCAACCATTTCTCTACGGGTGTCTACTTCCTGGCTCCAACCGTAGGTCTCATTGAACCACTTTCTGGCACGGTCAAAGTCTAGCACACCTGTGCCCATGCCCCACTCACGATTTTTATGGAACTCAATCATGTAGTTGAATTCCTCCCAGTAAGCGTATCTACGATCCAGTCGGGTAACAGTATAGTTCATATGCAGTCAATCAAAGATGGAAGGCTGTAGGACACAGCCTTGTTGAACCACAGCCTTCCGGGCCTATCTCTAGGCCGAAGCTTGCAAAATATACTTGCCGAAGCGGTTGTGGAACTCATCAAAATTCTTGAGCTTGGTAGGCTGGAACGGTAAGTTGTAGGTGGTAAGTGCAATACGGGCACCCATGACCACAAGCTCGGTCTCAAAGTTCTGCATCATGTACTTGAAGAAGTGGTCGGCCATTTCATGGAACTGTTTGTCCGGCACCTTGCGTTCAATAGCACCTTTGAGTTCGTAGCACATACTGATGACCAGGCTGTACATGGCACTTACTTCTTTGACATTGAGATCTTTCTCTTTGCCACTCAAGATATCTTCGGGCTTGGGCATGCGTCCAGCAACCTTGCGGTGTGCCATGAACTTCACAGCAAGACCTTCGCCCACAGTACCTGCAATCAAGTTCATGATAGTGTCATCATCGCCATCTTCATCTTCAAGCAATTCACTTACGAATGTCCATGACCTTGGTGTTGCAAAGGCACGGCTGGCTGATTTGGGATCAAAGTCATACAAGTCCTGCTTGGCAAAACTCAAATAACCAACCACGTCTTTGTGGATGTTGTTGTTGACTGCCCACTCTTGATAACTCGCAAAGTCCACACGCATTTCTTGGTGTATGAAACGATTGGCCAAGGGCGTGGGCATACGATAGGTCACACCTTTGTCGCTTTCACGATTACCTGCAGCCACCATGACCACATTGTCAGGCAAGAAGTATTTGCCACAGCGACGATTAAGAATCAACTGATAGGCCGCGGCTTGCACACTTGGTGCGGCACTATTCATCTCGTCCAAGAATAGCACCACGATGGGATACTGGCTGGCAAATTCTTTGGTAGGAAGATCTACCGGTTCAGCCCAGTCCATTTTGCCAGAATCTTTGTTGTAAAACGGAATACCACGGATATCAGTGGGCTCCATCTGACCAAGTCGGAGGTCGATCATGTAACCACCAAGTTCTTGGGCAATGTCTGCTACCAATTCACTTTTACCGATGCCAGGAGGCCCCCACAAAAAGAGTGGGCGTTTTTTGCTGAATGCTCGGAGAAGACTTTTGCGAGCCTGCACCGATGTTACGGTTCTTGTATCTGACATGGCTGTGTCCTTGTTTTTAAGTTAAAATAATTTATTGAATTATGTTCAATAAAGTATATTGTAACAAAACAGGCATTGCTGGTCAACCTAATATGTGGCGTAAAAGCAACAGCTATTTTTTGTTGTATTGTAGCATGGTGTTAACAAATTGAGTTTGATCAGAGATCCAATCTGCCCGAGGGCGTGTTGCATAAACTCCATCAAAACTAGAAATTCCTTGGAGCAGTTGTGGCATGACCAATCTATACCAGTTCATGAATTCTGTTGACGATTTATCATGTACAGCCACGGCGTACCAGTTTTGGAAATCAAACCCAGGGACATTCTGTTCGATTGATAGCAAATTGGGATATTGCTTGGGAGGTTTGTTGGCCATGGTGGCCAATATGGAGAGTTTTCCATCTTGAATCAGCGGTTGCAGGGTAGTCAAAGTATCAAAGGCGCATTGTATATGGTTACCAAGCAAAGATGTATTGACCCCTGTGCTGCCACTGAATGGAATAATTTCTACATTGGGCAAGTTTAATTTTTTTATTAGGTATTGAGCGGCCAGATTAGAAGCACCGTTGCTGACACCACAACTGAGAGGTTCATTGCGTGCTCGCGCCAAGAATTCTTTCCAGTTGCGGATATTAGATGTTGTGGTAGTCACCAACACACTTTGAGTTGTCATCACAGGAGCTACCACATAAAAATTCTTCAAGTCATTGTTACTGTCTATCACAGACTGTACAAAAGTTCCTGTGCTGATTATCAGTATCATGTCTTTTTTGGTCGAGTTGCTGGTCACATAGTCCATGGCTATTTTACCAAAAGCACCGGGTTTATTGACAACTATGACAGATCTGTCAGTGTGACTAGACAAAATAGACTGTATGTGCCGTGCCACTTGATCCGTGGTTCCTCCAGGAGGATTAGGCACAACTATTTCTAATTTGGGTTGTGCCGTGGCCACAGTAGTCCAACAAAGGAAAGTTGTCAATATTGCACGTATAATGTTCATATGATTTCCAACTGATAGACCTATATTTAGTTTGAGTCATGACCACTGTTTATTTTTAGACAAATGCAGATGCCTGTAAATAAATGCAGTATGACTGAATCATTTTCTTTGCCAGTGGTGGCAGATACCGCAGCTAGCTTATCTTTTTTTGCCAAGAATGGATACTACCAAGTGGGCCAACGAGCGTTCAATCATAAAGTGTATGCCATGCAAGAAGCCACCAGAACCGGCCAGGACATCAGTTGGAATTTCAACAGATCAACCTATGACAAAATCAATTGGATGCAGACCAATGGTCGGACTCTGAATGATCTTTATCGAGACCGCGCCTGGCAACTGCGGCAAAAATACAAATGGCTTTGTCTGGCCTGGTCCGGCGGCGGCGACAGCACGACCGTACTGCACAGCTTTTTATTGAACAATATACATCTGGATGAAGTGGTGATTCTATGGCCTCACAGTCGTCTCAAAGGTCGTTATAATCCCAGCAAAGACACCCGGCCACAAAACATGTCCAGTGAATGGGATTTTGCCATTGAGCCCAAGCTACGCTGGTTGCAACAAAACTATCCAAGAGTCAAGGTCACTATCTGTGACGTTTTGTCTGAGTTGGAAGAAAACGAATGCCACGACGATACCATACTCATTGCAGAAAAACACAGCTACAGTGTAATTCAACGTTGGCGTGCTCTAGATCAAGTGTTAAGGCAACGCACAGATCAACACGGCAGTGTGGCTGGAATTTTGGCAGTTGATACTCCTTTTGTAAAAATCATCGACGATTGGCTGTGTGTGTATTTTGATGACATGGCCGCCAATGCTGGCAGCAAAAGTGATGTCATGCCAGATGGATGGGCTCGTAACATAGAATTTTTTTATTGGACTCCGGACATGCCAGAGATAGTTCGTGAACAAGCCCAGGCATTGTTGTTGTTTCTCAATCAATATCCACATTTCAGAAAAGCATTTGCCTGTTGGGAGACACATAAAAATACTGTCAACCAAATCAGAAAAGAAAGTTCCGAAACAACCCGTCGCTTGAAAAAAGCTGTGTTGTATCCCAGTTACGATCATAAAACATTCCAGGTTCATAAACAAACCAACACACACCATAGTCCCGAATGGTTCCATTGGTTTCATTCTGACCCACATGCACAGGAATATTTGAAGCCTTGGCAACATGCCATAAATGCACATCAGGCCCTGATAAATCCCAAGTTTTTTGTCAAGGCCCGTAATGGAGACATTGGGCAATATCTTAGATATCAATCTCCGATGTACACTGTAGGAAAATTACATGGTCAGACCATGCCACCCAGCAAAATTACCACAATAAACGGAAAAATATTCAGTGCCAGTGATTTGATTGCCACCGACCATTGGTCTTGTTGACTTGGTTTTATACAAGTTTCGCTAAATCTTTAACTATATCTTCCACGGTACGTATTTTTGTAACATAGTCAATGCTTTGACCAGCATAAATCAAGCCTTGGGTTCCATCACCGTGGATGCCAGCTTTTAGGCTGTCTAATTTGTTCCAGTGTCGAGTGTCCTTGTTGATTTCAGACAAAGAGCCCAGAATCAGAGCTCGTTGTCCGGTGTCAGGGAATCTATAGAGATCTTCACTGGTGGCTTTGATCATGGCCTCTTTGATTTGGGCACTCACACAACTTTCTTGACTGGCCGCCAACAAGGTACCAACAGCCACGCCTGGTGCGCCTAGGTCAGTGTAATGTTTGACGTGTTCTGCCAGACCTATACCACCATATGGAATTACAGGTATGTCTGGAGTAAAATTTTTTTGTTTGACAAACATCTGTTCAACTGTGAGTTTGCCGCCAAACCCTGCCCCATCTGAACCTTTGGCACAATATGCATCGGCAAACCAGCACATTTGATTGTGATCCGACACTCTGCACAGTATTTTGGTTGTTTTTTTTGCTTTTTTCATCAGTATGGTAGCCTTGGGATCTTTCATGATCTCTTCTGGTGCCACCAGGTCTGACAAAAATTCCACATACCCCACTTGATAATCATTGACCAATTTGACCATGTTGTAATCTAACAAATCATCAAAAATTAAACCCAGTACCAAGTCACAGTGTCCGGTGGCTGTCTTAAATTCATCCAGGGTTCGGTCTAGCAATTGGTAGTTTTTGTTACCATGAGCATCACGTATCCACAACATCAAACTGGGAGTGGCTCCAGCCCGTGCAACTGCTTTGGCCAGTGATATATCACTTGCACCGTTCATTACAGCGCACATGATGGGATAAGTGGATTTGAAAAAAGACATCAAAGATTTTGTAAAATGTGTGATATTTAGTGACCGGTGACCCGCCATAAGTAATTGCATGACATGGAATTACAAACTTTTACCTGGTCTTCCTGTACCTCCAAAAACCTTGTTGGATCAAATCGATACAAGCAACATTCCACAAGAACACAACATGGGATACACAGGAATAAGAATTTTGGAAGACTGGCGTGGATGCAACGGACCAGCCCGACGCAACATGTGTCGTGTGCCACCCCGTGACTGTGAATCCTGGATGCGCCAACACATATGCAATGACATGTTATTCACAACTGTCATGTACTGCGATGGTGCTCCTGATATTTCCAGCACCGGTGCACATACCGACAAGGTTAGGAATTATGTGTTGATATTTCCTATCACCAACGGGGGCCCAGATGCAGAAGTTTGTTTTTGGCAGGAAAAAAATCACCCTGTTGTGAGAGAGGATGGACTGGCCCGAGGTCGATACTCGGATCTAACTTTGATAGATTCGATCCGAGTTCCGGCAAATACCTGGTATCTGTTGAACGGGCAGGTGTTGCACAGCACCGAAAATCTTGTCAGTCCAAGAATCAATCTACAGATCAGTTTTGTACAACTTCCAGATAAGATCAAAAACCTTTTTTGATCTCGAGCGCATTGCGCTCGAGTGTGTTATGACTGTTTGATTTTGTCAATAAGGTTGGTTGAAAACTGATCCTTGTATTTTTCATACACAGGTGCTGTGATTGCTTTCATTTCTGCACATTGCTCATCACTCCAGTCCCAGACCTTGATGCCGACTTCTTGGCATTTGGCCATGACTGCGTCATTGTCTGCTAAACTTTCTTGGCGCTCTTCTTCGGCTGCTTGTAATGCTGCTGCTTGTAGCATGGCCTGTGTTTCGGCAGTGAATCCATTCCAGACGTTTTTGTTAATTATAATTGCAGTCAGGAACAGGCTGTGACGTGTGTTGGCCACGTGGGTGGCATAGTGCGACACACCAGATCGGAAAAATCTAGCCCAGGTATTTTCACCAATATCCACTTGATTGTCTCTCAAGGCATCAGCTACAGCATGCACACCCATGGCCACTGGATCTGCACCCAGCAAACGGAAAGTGTCAGAAGCCACTGGTGTGAGTCCCACGCGAACTCGTTGTCCAGAAATGTCATTCACTGATTCCAAGGGCTCATTGGCCACCATCATGCGGAATCCACCTGAATATGTAAATGCCAATCCTCTAACGTTGCTGTTTTTGGAAAGACCTTGTAGCATGTCGAGTCCGATATCTCCGTCAAGCACACGGCGTGCATGTTCGTGATTTTCAAACAGATAAGGCATGTCCAAAGCACGTAGATCATGATTGATCGCACCCAGTTGTGCATTGTACATCTGACTCATTTCAATAACACCCTGATCAACCAGATTCAACACTTCATATTTGTTGACGGGTTGATTGTTGTTGTATCGTTGTTCGTATTGTTCAAGACCCATGATCTCAATTTCAATTTGACCATTACTGATTTCGTGAGCTTTTTTAGCAAAGGCTGCTGCACTGCGCAGGAATAGATCGTAAGGTACGTGTGCTAAAACCCAACGAAGTTTAAGTTTATCGGTCATTTTTATCTCCTTGATTTGTATGAACGTGTCATCGGCTGACGAAAGTCAGCAATTTTATCAAGTATTTATACCAATCTAATCAAATGCGTTGATTAGTGCAATCATTGACAATGATTGCGACATAAACAAAACAAGTTGCATACCAAGTATTCGATTACTTTAAGTTGTATTTTTTAATGATTTTTTGATAATATTGATAGTTGTCAAACAAAAAATTTTCATCAACTGTATTACCTGCACCTTCCAGTCCTAGATCTGTAAATAGTTTTAGATTGTCTGGATCGCGCATGACTCGTTGCACGGCTCGACGTATGATTTCAATTTCCTTGGTATCAGCTGTGCTGTTTGCTACAAATACCTGCCAATTATTTAGAGCCTCTAATTTTAAACCTGCCTGCCCAGCAGTTGGCACCTGAGGAAATTGTTTAAGTCTGTTTTGTCCTAATATCAAAACAACATTGAGTCGATTCTGTTCGACCAAGCTCATGGTCGGGCTGGAAATCCAGTCAACTACAAAATCCAGGCGTGCTGACACAAGATCAGGCATGGCTGCAGGGGCACCTTTATAAGGCACATGGGTGGCAGAACAGTTGATAGACTTTAAAAATTCTTCTGAAACCAAATGCACAGTTGATCCAACACCAGCTGACCCATACATTATAGGCCTAGTCCGACACAGTTGTTGTAATTCCTTGATGTTTTTTGGCCCAGCAGCTGGAACTACTACCATCATTGGCAAACTTCCAAAATATCCCAACATTGTAAAATCGTTGGGTCGATAATTTATATTGTCATTTGAGCTGGGTGCTATCATTAGACTAGCACTTGTGAACAGCAAACGTGTTTCACCAACCGGTGCAGTGGCCACATGTGTGCCGGCTATGCCGCCCCCGGCTCCGACCCTGTATTCTGTCTGTAGCTTGATACCGTGACTTTGCAATTGCTCAGTGAGCTTGGAATCCAATACTCGCCAAACTCGATCTGTGGCGCCGCCGGCTGGAAATGGCAGAGTCACTGTGATATTCTTTTTATCTGCATGCACACCGGTGGCAAACAAGATCAATGATAAAATTAAACCGCGTAGTATATTCATTTTTTTTCCTCTAAATAGTAATGGGGTGAGATACAATTTTTTAAACCTTTGCTGATGTGATCAACATCATTCAACCAGGTCAAATCTAATTGTTGTTTAAGACTTTGTAAATAGTCACGATATTGCTGTCCCTGTGTGCTGACAAACAACCAATTGTCTCTCCAACTTAACACCATCGAGGGAGGTTTGCCATCCACATAAGTCGAAGTATCCCAGTAAGGATACAGTAGAGTTTTAACAACATCTTCTCGTAGCCATTTTTTAATGTGTGGATTATATCCATGTCTTGTAAACGTGTCCTGAAAGTTTGCAGGATCCAAGTTAGTCTGGCAAAAATTTTTTAATACATGAACTTGTTTTATCACAATTTGTGGCAGTTCAGGAGCCCAATAAAACAGTTCATCGTACCAGCCTTGGTGATATTGACGCTGAGTGTAGGGATTCACACAATTGTCAATGATGTCTTGGAACACACAGTAGTGTCGACCATCCCAAAGCAAAAACGGTTTTTCACTGCCCCATACAAAACACAGTTTTTTTCCAGACTCTATGATTTGTCTGTATTCGGTAATCTGATGTCGCCACATGTTTTTGGCGTAGTTGTTGGGACTTAGAGCGGTATTGGCATGATAGGCATAATCATGTGCATGAAACTCAATGACATTTTGAGTATCTGCACTAATATCCAGCAAGCGAAAATTAAATTCCAAGCCTTGATTTTTTAATTGTTGGATCCAGGGCAAAGCCACTCGATCTACTTCTCCATTCCAAAAAGTTGATCTGCTTCCAGTTCCAGCAACATTCCATTGAGTGGCAATTTCATCAATTTTTAAACCACTGGCCATCCAGGCGCTGAGCATGTTTTGGCTGTCACTGCCCCCGCTGTAAAATAAAACCACATAGTCATATGAATTTCTTATTTGCACTGCACGTTGTTTGTAAAGTTCCCAAAGCGTGGTGCTGGGCTCTTGTGTCCAGTCCTGGATTTGATAAATTTCATTGTTGAAATTCCACTGGGGAAAGTCGCCGGTTACTTTTTGTATTTCCAACGCTTCTAGTTTACTATAGGTCTTTGCGTTGCCAACCAAATAATATCCAAATTTGTCCGGTGTTAAATCACAGTGATCTAGCGTGAACATGTATTGAATTTTGAAACATTTGTATCAACGTCCACGCCCGGCACTTCTTGTGGGCGGTTTTTTGCCAATCACGGGCGCTCGCTGTTTGGCTGTTTTACGTTCCACTTGAGGAGCGTCATCGCCCTCGAGGTGATGTGTACCTTGTTTTTTGGCCAAGGCCTGTTTTAATACGTCACTCATTTTGCTCATTGTGTGTCCTCGGAATAGTATGCCCTTTGAGAGAATCGAACTCCCATGTCAAGATTACAAATCTAGCATATTACCATTATATTAAAAGGGCCCAGAAATTTACTCTGCAGTCGCTACTGCTTCTTCGACTACGGGCGCCACATAACCCAAAGCAGTGATGCGACGTTGAATCTTTGCCTTGATTTTGGGTTTACTGGTGCTGTCCAGTAACTTGGTCAATTGTCGGCCATTGAGACTAACAATTTTTACATTACCAGCTTTGGTGTAGCCAGGTTTTTTGCGTTGTAGAGATTTTGCCATGATTGTGATCCTGATTGATATGTTTACTTATTTTGCATAATCACTGATAAAATATTTGGTACACCCTAGGAGAATCGAACTCCTCTTCCGCCCGTGAAAGGGGCGTGTCCTAACCGATAGACGAAGGGTGCGGTATTAGGTTATTCGTTGTTGTTGAGCAATTTTTTTGAGAGCTTGATGTGCCTTCTTGTTGGCTTCTGTGATGCTTCTACTGGCGGCCGAACGCTTTTCACTTTTTGACCACTGTCCGGCAATGGTACGACTCAGTTCACCTGCACTTTGACGTTGTGCCATGTTATTTTACCTTTATCAAATAATCAGTCATGTTAAAAGTTCCACTCTGTACTTCTTTGAGTGCATCAATGGGCGTGACCCAAGAGTTGGTTTCTCGGGCACGGCGTTTCATTTCTCTCAAGCGTTGAGCTGCTGCAATAACCAAATCATAACGACCTCCGGCATTGGTTACACAGCGTTCGGTATCAATTTCACTGCTGCGACTTTCGATTCTTACACTCATGGCTTCTCCTTGTAAACAACAATTATACTACAAAACACTGCGGATGTCAATGGTACCCCGGGAAGGATTCGAACCTTCAACAGCTCCCTTCTGAGGAGAGTGCGTCTACCAAAAATTGCGCCACCGGGGTCGAACTGCTAGGTCGCTTGTGTGGTTCCGTTGCCGTTCTTGAAACCTATTGTACCACCCTCTTCTCGGATGCGTTTGAGCACATCTTCAAACAGGATCGGAGCAAAATCTGGAAGTTGTTCTACACTAACATTGTGATACCGTGGATCAATCTCATCGCTGTACAACACTTCTCCTGTGCGGGCATCAACACCACGAGCCCGCTTGACACGATTAGCGTGCAAGTGACCGTGGATGTTTACTCCAAAACGACCCAGACTCTCTGCATGAACCGGAATATGGCTAAGGATCATGCCGTTCATGACATGGTATCCACGCAGGCTACGGAAGTAAGGTGTATAGTCCTCGTCCTTGAAGATATCGTGATTGCCACGGATAAGAACCTTGTCACCGTTGAGTCTATTCATGATAGGTAAACTCTTGCGGTTGATAACCACATCGCCCAGGTGATAGACCTTGTCGTTAGGACGCACACGCTCGTTCCAGGCTGCTACCATGGCTTCGTCCATTTCCGCTGGATCGTCCCATGGTCTTAGTTTGGTCACACCATCGTTACGTGTGAAGCGACATACACCTGCGTGACCAAAGTGCGTGTCGCTGACTAAAAATACTGCTGGCATACGTGCCTCCTTTCTTTTCTAAATAAATTGGCACCGGAGGACGGATTCGAACCGCCAACACGCGGATTTGGAGACCGCTGTTCTGCCAATTGGAACTACTCCGGACTTGGAGGTGAGGGTTGGATTCGAACCAACGGTTGTAGAGATTTGCAGTCACTTGCCTTGGACCCCTCGGCCACCCCACCAGATAATATTTGAATTTTAATTAGGAACTACACTCTTTCAAAGACCATTATTGATCTTTGTGCATCAGGTACTGACAACGTGTCCACACTGGCAGAATAATATTTGTCATAATGAACCGGTTGATAATTTTTTTGTGATAGATACAGTTTAAACCATGCAAAATTTGGTGCCCCATTGGTAATAATTTGCTGATTTTCAAACCATCCATTCCATACATTTTCCGCAGACTCTGTTGACCACGTGACCACGGCCTTGTCGCTGTTGATGATAGAATTATCAACTAAAGTGTCAATTATAATGGTATCTGGCCCAGCGGCAGTTATACTGTCAAGTATCTGGCAGTGATCGTGGACATGGTACATTATGCCGTATAACAACACGGTATCTATTCCGTTGCAAATTTTTTTATTGTGCTCATAGTCGTGTATGTCTGCTCTAAAAGTTTTAAACTGTTTTTTGTACTCAGAGAGACCGAGCATTTTTTGAGCCAAACTCACATATTCGTCTCGAACATTGGTACAGTGTACAAACTTTGCTCCCATCTTCAGTGCCATTAGACTTATAATTCCACCATGTGCAGCAAAATCTAAAACAATTTTTTCTTTGAAATATTTTTTGAGATCCAATATCACATGTTTGTATCTCACTAATTCCCACACAGGCCAAAGACCATTTTGAAATTTGTCCCATCTTTCTTGGTCTATATGGTCTTCTCCGTAGATGGAAAAATCAAAACCGTGCACCTGTCTACACTCTTCGATTATGTGAGGTGGTAGTTTCAACAAATCCTGATAACTATGGCAGTCAGGCCAGCTCTGATCTTTGATCTTGGCATACGAATCGAGTTGGTATTTTTCACCGTGTCTGGTTGATTTAAACTGCAGACTGTTTAAAATTAAATCAGCATATTTTGGATGCGGTAATTGCATTTCGATTGATTTTAGATCGTTGGGATCAAGATTCAGTTTAGAAATCCATAACTGTTGTGCAGCGGCAAAGTCTAAATTTTTAGGTATCATATATAAATTTACTTATAAGGATGATTTTTCAAAAAAATATTTTGTCATGACATAAACTTATAACAAAAATGTATAGCATCCCTACAAAAATCACATATACAATGTGATATATATTACTAGGAGTTATACACATGGAATACATTTTAACCTTATTTGTTTACTTCAACGGCGACCTCGTCCGTCGACTGGAACAACCAGTGTCCACTGCTGCCATATGTCAACAACTCAGCAACGGCCTCAACTTCCGTGACCCTGCTGTGACAGCCTTTGCCACCTGCCGTCCTAGATCATAATTGGTTGCGGGTGACGGAGTTGAACCTACATTGCCCGTCGGCAAACTTTCTCTTAGTCCATCCAATGTGCTTTACTATACACTGATTTTTTGTTCTACAATAAGAACTCCATCCTAGTGCCCGCCCGTTTGTGTTAGTTATAGTGTAACACAGGCCCTCGTTGCCTGCAACCACTCAAGCGATTAATTTTCCTCGTTTAACTTTTCAAATTGCTCGCGAGCCCGAATCATTGCGGCCGCACGATCAATCTTGTTCTGAAACAGTTTTTCTACCTGCTTTTGATTCAAAAAAGCTGTGTTGTAGTCCCAAGCCTGTTTCACAATTTGATCGTTTAATTTTGTGTAATCAATCGACATGTTATCCTTTCTCTATAAAATAAAAAACCCCGGAGTGTCGAGTTCCAGGGTTTCGAATATCGTATGATGTTTTATACTATTCAATACCCTGAATCCCATTCTTCGCAAATTGTCCATAGTACGACACTCCCGCTGAAATTGGGCTGTGGTACGAGATGGGTCACAGTGCGATTCAACATAATAGTATTATAAACAGGTATTTATACCTTGTCAACCACCCATTTTATAAATATCTCTATGCTCGAACTCGCTGACATTTGTCAGATTCAAATAGAATTGACCACCCGTTGTAATGCTCGTTGCCCCATGTGCATGAGAAACTATCGCGGATACGATTACAATGGTGGGTATCCTGTGACCGAGTTGACCTTGGACAACATCAAGCACATATTGAAACCAGATTTTTTACAACAACTCAGTAGAGGTATCAGCTTCAATGGTAATTTGGGAGATTTTGGTCTGGCACATGATGCTCATGAAATTGTACACTATCTCTGCGATCAGGGTGTGCCGGTGTATATCAACTCCAACGGCAGCATGCGCACTCCAGAATGGTGGGCTTCCTTGGCCAGGCCTGGTGTGCGGATTGGATTTGCCCTGGACGGTCTGGCTGACACGCACGATGTGTACAGACAAGACACCAATTGGCACACTGTGATTGCAAATGCTCAGGCTTTTATTGCAGCCGGTGGCCACGCTGTCTGGAGATTTATTCCATTTGATCACAATCGCCATCAGGAAGCGGCCTGTAAGAAATTGTCTCTGGACTTGGGATTCGCTGGATTTGAAAACATTGATGAAGGACGCAATCGTGGACCAGTGTACGCTCGCACCGGAGAATTCAGTCATTGGTTAGGACAACCTTACACTGATCATGAGCGGCAAAATCCGCCACCGGTCAAAGATCTCCTGGAGAGTCATATCACGTGGTTTGATCCCCGCACAATTAAATCTGACAAAGATACCATGCCTTTACAACTGACTTGTCACCACAAGCGTTTGAAAGAAATATACATAGCTGCCGACGGGTCAGTTTATCCTTGTTGCTTTTTGGGATTCTATCCAGGACAAATGACACATCCAGGTAACCAACAGTTGTTGCCCTTGATCAAGGAAAATAATGCATTAGAATACGATCTTGAACATTGTGTTGCTTGGTTTAACAGTGTAGAGGCGACCTGGGCAAAAAATAGCATAGCCGAAGGTCGATTATATGGATGTGTGAACAGTTGCGGCGGTCGCTGATTATTTTAACAAGCCTTGATCAGATATGTAATTAGTCAAAAACTCATTTAGTTTTTGATGATGTCCTGGTGCTGGGTGATGCATGTCTGCTGGTACATTGTGTGGAGGGTTAGTGCCATAATCCATTGGTGGTACACCATTTTCTGACTGCCATGCCACAGCTCGCCAGCGATACCCGAGAACGATTTCTGGGGATGTTGCAATCGGTGCCATTTTAGAACTATCCAAAAATTCTTGATAAAGATTATCGGCCTGTTGATATATGATAACCCCATGTCCTCTACTGCGAAGATCGCGAACCAAGGATAACATTCGATATTGTAAATCTTCTAGTCGATCCAGTATGCTGTACACTTCTGTTTTTAGTTTGATTTCAACAAAGAGCTTGCTGTCTTGATCAGTCCAGTGGTGTTCCCAACGATCTTTGAATTCTTGATTCTGTGGGTTGATCCATCGCCCTTCAAAGTCTGACAAATCTTTGAGAATCGGAACTTCGAGACGACTCAGAAAGGTCATTCCCAAGACATAAAATGTAGGTTCATTGGCCAGATAACTGTGTTTTAGAACAGTACGCATTATTCTGGTATTTGCACTGCCACCAATGGCCAAACTTTGAGACTCGGGAATATTCAGGCGTTGCGCTAGGTCTTGATGCCCGCCGCCCTGGGCATAGGCCTGCATGTAACTGCAACCATTGACCACAAGGTTATTGTATGCCATGATCCTGGGTTATGCGTCTATGCCAATTTTCAGCTATGAGCTCTTGACTGCGAGGACTGCCGTGGTATCCAGGATCCTGGTCAGTGAATGTGTTGTTACCAGTTAGCGGCAATACACTTTCTGGCTCATTGAGCATGATATATCGATCGGGCAACACGCTGGGGAACGCTTGACGCCACTGCGTGACATTGTTGGGATTCCATGGCCATAGCAGACTGGGCTGTACAAAAAATGCCAAGCCATCAAAATACATTTGTAACACGCCCTCGACCATGATCCATTCGTCTTGTTGTTTTTTCCAGTTGCTGTCATACAGTTGATCTATGTAATGTTTGACTGCTGTTTGAGTCTCACGCGGAATTAATCCCAAACGATATGGATGTGATCCATTTTGCGACAGTGTGAAAATAGTTTCACAGATCATGTTGCTGGGTTTTGTGCCATAATTAACATTTCGGATGCCAGCATCTTTGTTGTATCCATTACCAATGGTGCGATCTTGAAGATGATCTTGCAGTGAATTTTGGTTGTGAGTCTGTGATTTGTCCCAGTCATAAGCGGCACCATGTGCAGGTATCTCCATGCGATCCCAAAAGGTAGGAGTCACTATGGCAAAGTCTGGACGTTGCCGGCGTATTTCCTCTATCTGTATTCGGATTCCTCCGTTGCTGCATCCTTGACGAGCCAAGTTGGTCAACCGCCAACCCAGACGCTCGGCCAGCACTTCACTCCAGCTGGTGCCAGGAAGACTTTGACTGGGTGCGCTGTAACTACAGCCTGCTACCATTAGGTGTTTTTGCATGTGTTGTATTCGTTGGTATGTGTGTTTGAATGAAATCCAGCAATTACATCTCTGTGCAAGGGCAATTCATCTAGACTGTAGGCACCTGGTTCCACTGAGTATTTAACAGTGCCCTGTCCGGGCCCTGCAAAAGTCATACGGTATGGATGTTCTGCTGTGGCCTGATTGACAAAAACATGATGTAAATGTCCGTAGTCACCGTGTTCATCATGGGTGAGTATCAAATCATAATTCAAAATAATATTGTTGATTTCTTTGCGAGCCTGTGCTTCATCAAAGCTGATTTTTTTATTTTCGATATCTCTATAATCATCTCGATAGCCCAGGAATATTGTTGGTATGTTTCTGAGATTCCAAAACTGTCGAAATTCTTGTGCTCGTGGTTCCCACTCACAGTAGGTAAGGTAACATATGGTCCACTCATAGTCGGGATGGTTGTGTATGAAACTGTAGGCAAATATCACACAGTCGTCAGGATGTGCCACCATGACCAAGGCTTTCATAACAATATCTGTGCCTTGCTGATATTGCGACTAAGCAAATAATCCACGTAAGATTTTTTTTGTTGTTTAGTCAACTGTGCCCACGCTCGCCTATGCACTCCGATGGTCAGCGGAGTTAGTGTATTTGATTGTTGTAGTTTTTGATCAAACAGCTTGATTTCGGAATGGCAAATGTTTCCAGATAATTTTTTTTGATTAGTTCCTGTATAAATCTGATCAAGGGCGCCGTGTTTGTATTGAACGTAAGCACCGTACAGTATAAATTCGGTCAAAATGCCCTGATCTTGAAACCATTCTGCAAACTTCTCCCCGGTAAGTTGACTTACCAGATCAACAAGTTCTCTAACTGTGGAGTTGTGGAATATAAATGGAACGCCGCTGGGCTCTGGAACACTCTCAACCTCAATACCAAACAATTCTCCTGCAATTTTTGCCGACGGCAAAAACACCGGCAACACCTTGTGTGTTTTCAATCGCAGTTTGTTGTTGTCCTCTACAAAAATATCTGGGTAAACTTGATCGGTTATGATTGTTTTTGCATCCAAAATCAGACTCCAGGAATTTTGACTTAGGGAGGCTCCCAACAACTTCAATGCCTGCTGACTGACCCAGCCATTGTCTACAAATCGGCAACCAAATTGGGATCTGGGTACTATTTGCACACAATCTTTTAGTTGGCCCCACCAGTCTTTATAGATTTGATCAGCCACTGGATCATGATCATTCACTACTACATAGATATTTTTGATGCCAAGATTTTGACAATATAATTCTATACTTTGTGCCTGCACTTCAAGAATAGGTAATTCTTCATTGAATACTACAGTAACAATATCAATCATGCAAATACTTATCAAATAAAAAAGCTCCTTCGGGAGCTTTTTTATTCCTAATGATCCAACTATCAGAATGTGTGACGCATGCCTAAGGCATACTGGTTGCCACTGAGTGCGCCGGTTTGGCTTGTGCTTGAAGTTTGTGTGCTACCTACGATAGCATACAAGTTCGTGCGCTTGCTCATCCAGTAGTTGCTACCAACTTGGTAAGCTGTGAAGTTGGCTGTGGCTTGGTTTGTACCAAATGCATTGTACTTGCCGTTGCCCACAGAAGCCCAACCTTCAACTTTCTTGGTAACGAAACCACGTACACCAATCTGCTGTGCTGTACGATTCAAACTAGCATTGCTGTTCAAATTGCTCTGGATCTTGCGATCAGTGTAACCTGCAAACAATTTGACCTTGGCCAAATCATATGTGGCACCTGCATAAAGCTGGCTGTCTGTGGTGTTGGTACCAACAAATGCCGAGCTAACACTGGCAGTGGCTGATGTGTCGTTGATGCTTTTGACACTTTGATATGCTAAGGTAGCATACAATTTACCCATGAGGTAGTCAGCACCAAGACCATAGGCGTTGTTGTTGACTGTGCCACCAGTAGTTGCACCTGTTTTGGTGCTGTCTTGGTTGTTGAGCGAGTAGATCGCGTTGGCACTGAAGCCTGCACGACGATCCATGGTTGCTGTCACGCTATTCGCGAAACGAATCGTGTAGGCCGCATCAACACTTGCTTGGCCACCGTCGGTGCCAGCAGCTGGATAGATCACCGAACCAATAACTCCGTTGTACTGGCCTGGATCAGTTACACCAACAGCCTTGTGGATTGGACCATACTGTGTACCAACGGCTACATTACCCAGTCCTTTTTGTCCAAGACCAATAAATGTTTGACGATTATTGAATGTGCTTACTGTGGAGCTGGTTGGTGTCAGGCCAGTTTCAATGGTAAAGAATGCAGAAGTGCCGCCGCCCAAATCCTCTGTGCCTCGAAAACCAAGACGGCTAGCGGTTTCGTAGCTGGATCCAATCTGATTGGAGTTGAGAGTGTTTGTGGCTGTTGCTGGAGAACCTTTGAGATTTCTATCACTGAAACCCACATCCAAGATACCATAAATGGTAACTGAACTCTGAGCTTGAGCCAAAGTGGCTACGCCAAGAGATAACAACATAGTTGCTAGTAGTTTTTTCATGCTTGAATTTTCCTTTTAAAAGAATGCTGAGAGATTTCTCAACCCAGTATTTAGTAATTGTAGACATAGGTCAACAAAAAAGCGACATTTCTGTCGCTTTTTTTGAACTAGTTTGGGTCACAAGGCATAGTTGCCCCGGAGATCATGCCGCTAAGGCAAAGGTCTCGTCATTAGATGCGTTTGCATTTAATAGAGTTGCTAGGATTAGGTCCTTCGCCTTGCCTGTTGCCGTCCGCACTAGCTCACCATGTCGATCCTAATTCATCCCCGCCCAAACATACTAGACAATACACTTGGGTGGAGATGCTGGGAGTTGCACCCAGGTCCACAGCGCCTTCACTTGGAAGGAATTACAACAATATCGTTATTATACGACACACCTATTTATGTGTCAACCAATTCTACATAGTCATGGCATGGAAAGCCAACAACACCAGAATCAATGTCCGTTTTTGAAATTCTTCCATGCTTGTCTCCTGCGGCCCGTCCTACCACCACGTTTTAAGAACGTGGAAACTATAAAATCAATAAGAACATAACAGCTACCACAACTACACCAATGGCAAAACTGTAATCTTGTTCCATTTCATTGTTCGTCCAGATGTTAGTTTAACCACATGATGCCATAACAAATGACTATGGCCATAAAGGCAAAAAATATCAACCACATGTTAATTGTAGCCTTTTATGTTTTTGCCGTCAATCCGGGGATTGCCTTGAGACACTACATTTTCTAACTGCCTGGCACGATCTCGTTCGGGCGGCAATGGACCACAGCCCAGCCTGCTCCACTCGTCTTCGGAGTAGTAGTAACGTTCCACGGGCGGCTTCTTTTGCTGTTCCACGATCATCATATTTATCTTTTAACTGGTGGGCCGGGAGGGATTTGAACCCACAGTGTCATTTCTGAGGCGGATTATGAGTCCGCTGCCTGCAACCAATACGGCGTCCGGCCCAATAATTTATTATAACACTAAGGGTTATAATTGTCAAGAAATTGTTGTAGGTTGCCATAGAGATTGACCATGACAGCTTCTTTGCTGCCAAACAACACAATTTTTTTGGGTATGCCTTTGGTGGCTGAAATATAGTAAGGCATCTGCATTTTCCTATCTAAATCCAGGATCATGTGTTGATTGAATGCCAGAGGATCCTGGATTGGCCACTCGTAGCGTGCCAGATCCAATTGTTCTGTGAACACTGTGTAACCAGGCCCAGTCAATCTCATACCACCGTTTTTTCTTATGTTGAACCACCAGGTTTGCATGGCTTGTTTGACTGTGACGCCCAGGTCGGGATCCAGTTGCTTTATCAGCTCTTCGGTGAGTTTCTTTTTGTCACGCACATCAAGGATATACCTGGTCACCGGTACGAAGCAACACCACCGTGAACCGATCGGTTTTAAACTGTGTGTTGAGTTTCTTGGCAAGATTTCTGGCATGACCGGGATTTGAAAAACTGACCTTTTTGTATTTGGGTCCAGGATACTGCACTAGGAGATTGAATGTTTTGAGATTGATGGGCTTGTTGTCGTAGAACACGGCCCACACACCTTCTGAAGCCAACACTTGCTCGGTCTTGTAGGTACTCTTGTTTGTTACTTCAATTAACACAGTGGGTTTGGGTCGGCTCATCAATAAACTCCTACATTTATTTATGGCAAAATATAGGTATATTTTAGAACTGGCCGCCGCCTATTTCCACCTGTACCACCTCGTTATTGTTGGTTTTTATTGCCTGTTCTTGTAGGGTCTGTAGGTTGATTAGTAGTCGCGTGATGTCGGCATGTAGATCCTTGGCTTCGTTCATGGTCATCACAAAGTCTCGAGATCCGCGGGCTTCGTGACCACGCACACGATCAACGAACTTCTGTAAGTGCATGGTCATTGGACGCCTCCTGAGTCATAAATGGTCCTTGATAAGGATAACGTTGTATCACGATCAATTTTGGGCACATCACGGTGCGCCAGGTTTTTCCTTTGCGCACACGATACCATCCGGCGGCAAACCAACTCTTGCTCTTGGCTGTCTTGGTGTACACTGGCAACTGCCGAGTGACATCCCACATGGGATTATAAACTCGACCGCTGACTGGATATCCATGCACCTGGTCCACGGTGGCCTTGGGTTTGGATAATTTTACAGCAGATTCAAACTGTATGTTGATTCGTTGAGCTGCCATTTTAATAGTTTTAAATTGCTCCACTTGATTGTTGAGCCGGACTTGATATCCTCCGGCACAGGCTTCCACATTGCCTACCTTGCGATTGTTTTCTTGCAAGATCCAAAACTGTTTGTCTATCACGGGTTTAGCTATTAGCTTCATTGAGCACTCCTTTGTATGTTTCATTCATCCAGCGACCAAAGCTGTCGGCTGATTCCGAACATTTGTTCAGTTCATACTTGCCACAAAACTGCATGAATCGCACTCCCACCTGACCCACATCCTTGTGGCTGATCTGTTCACGTATGGCCGCATCCACTAGAGCCTTGATGTCTGCAGGTTGCGCTGTCAAATCAATCAAGGTTCGATTGCGTTCATAATCGTCCAACACACGGTGTTCCACACCGTCGGGATCTAACCAGCGTTGCAACATCATGTTGTTCCAGTTGTAACCTTTTTTGTCTTTGTCCGCAAACGCTTCCTGGAGTCCAACCTTGTTCTTAGTGCCCTTAGTTCTGACACCGGGATACGCTGAGAACACGTTATCCGAGCTATCTCCTCGCATACACTTTTCAAAGAGTAGCCATTCTGGGTTCGGCGTTGACTTAGGTTCTTTAGTTTTCTTATCGATAACCGCTTTGCCTTTGGCATCGAAGATTCCTTCCGTGGTAATTAATTCGTCGGTGATTCCGTTGTACTGCTTGACGTTGGGTGCCACTAGCTGAACAAAGTCAGTGTCACTGCTGACTATAACATGTTCGTCTTGGGGATGTAATGCGATCCAGCGAGCTATGACGTCGTCGCCTTCGGCTGTAGCACAACGAATCACGCTACAGTTGGTTTTCTCACTCAAGTATTTAGTCAGATTATCATAGGTTTCCCAGAACATCTTGTCCTCTTCAACTTCGGCTTCTGTGAGTGCGGCACGGGCCACAGCGCGGTTGTTTTTGTAGAGTTTGTACAGGTCCTTGCGCCACGAGCGACCTTCCAAGGCAAATACCATGTGATCAGCTTCAAAACGCCGGGCCATTTTGTTGGCAGCCATCAAGGTCACATGCAGGGCGAAACCCACTTTTTCCCAGGTATCACTGGCTCTAAAAGCACCATGTCTGGCACGGAAGAACATGTTTGCTGTGTCAATCAGCACATACCGCATAGCACCACCTTAGATGAATTTGTTTGCAATAATATATTGTAACATAAAACGGTGAAAATAGCTATGCCCGTCCTTGCCAAAATGCCATGAATTGGGCGCAACTGTGCCTATTTTTTGGCTACGTATGATAGCATCATAGGTCATTTTGGCATCATAGGGCCCAATATAACTTGTTCCCCAGTCACGACAATCAGTGATACAATCAAAATTGTTATTGCCATTAAAGAAAATATGGTGAACACCCAGATCATTTAGTTCCTGGTGAAATTTCCAAATTTCATTGTGTGCTTCAAGGATTTTTTGTTGCCAATCAATGCCAATTACATAGTTGCGATATCTTTCTTGCAGAGCTTGTGGTACATGATCTGTGCCGCTGGCCCCCACTTGATAATAGATTCCGTCGTACAACCATTCTTCGCGTTCCCAAGTGCTCCACTGTATAATGATCAGTTGATCTGGGTGATCCTGCCCGCCACTGTTTAACCAGTCTCGGGTGGTGCGTATAATTCTGGTGTTGCTACTGGCACTTTCGGCGTCGCAACGAAATCCAGATCTTAGAGAAAGACTTACCATTTTCCCCCAGCTTACAGCCAGATTGGCCGGATGTGGACTACGCCCTAGATAAAATAATGCAGGATCGTCTTGGGCAAAGGCATGTGGATTTACGGCTTCGGCACCAGCGGTGTGGCTGTCACCATTGACATATAACATCATATAATATTGTGTTCTTTAATATAGTTAATCAATTTACGGGCCCACGCGGCATGGCCGTCAGATCCAAAATGATACCATTTGTCGCTGACATATCCTTGATTGCGTAGATACCAGTAATAACTAGAATCATTATCGTATGGTCCAATAAAAGTTGTCCCCCAGTCGTGCTGATTATTGGGTTGGAAAAAATTATACATACAATTAAAAAATAAATGTTTGATATTTTTTTCTGTGAGTTCTTGATGTAGTTTGTAAATCTCATTGTGCCAATACAATGACTTCACATTCAACGTTTCTGCTGTTTGTTCTATCACCCATTTTTTATATAAATCTTGTAGCTCAGTTGGTAATTGATCGTGTCCGGAACTATTGACATTGTAGTACCGATTTTGATAACACCATTCTTCGCGTTCCCACGTGGTCCATCCAATCAGTATAAAATCAGGACTTGCTCCACTTGCAATATATTCCTGGGTGATACGCAATATACTAGCGTTGCTTGCACCAATATGAGCGGCATTTGTAACACTGAATCCAATTTCTTTTGCCACGATGTTGGAAAATTTTTCATGAGGATTTAAATGCATTCCGTGACTGTGACTGTCACCATTGACATATAACGTCATGACACTTCAGATCTGCCATCTCCAAGGTTGCGAGTTTTGACCACACGATCGCGTTCGGGATTCATGGCTTCGTACTGCTCATGGGTTTCCAACACTATGTTACGACACACAGCAGTAAACCAACGATCTACGATGTCACTGTCAGTATCTTTGGCATTCATCTGGTAACCTGCACGCACCAGGTTGGCCACAAATTTGTCATTCCAGTCTAGCTCAAATGATCCGGCCTGCATGTTGTCGGGATCCACGTCCATACTGATCACAGTCACCCAAGGTTCGCCACGTTCGTTGGCCAGTTCTTTTTCTGTCTTTTCTACTTTTTTAGGCCTTGGCTCGGCCTTGGTCTCAGGTTTTTTCTTCTTTAAAAAACGATCAAATAGTCCCATGAGTATCCTTGTTAGAATCTAGTATTGCCGTAGTGCACCACAGTTATGTCCGGCATGTCAACAGGTAATTTACGCCACGGATCAACTATAACACTGCCGGATTCAATTTTGCAGTACGGTTGCGTGTCAGGTGTGTTACCGGTGTATTCATACGTGATCTTGCGATTGTGTGCCCATAGAAACACTGCTGGCTGATCAAAATCATTGACCACATCGGTTGTGTCATCGGCCAAGGGATCCACATAATAACAACGATGACCGGCTTCGGCTACATAAAATCCAACTAATGTGCTATAGCTACCGATACAATATTCAACGTCAGGCTTGTAGGCCTTGCCGTGGATCACAATAGGCAAGTTGTGTTTCTCGGCCTGCTCGACCAAGAACAAGGCCAAATTTCGTGCTTGGATTTCACGAGCATGCATCACTGTGTCAAACAGGTCATAGCCAATGTTGTATTCCGTTGCTAACCAACGCAGAGCAATGTTGTCTCTGGGATGGCAAGCACCTGCATCGCCCATGCCTGCTGTCATGTATTTAGGACCCATGATACGCATGGTGCTGCGAGCCAGGGCATTGGTCACAACATCCACATTGATATTGCCAATCTTCATAGCAAAGTCCTGGATCATATTGACCAGGCCAACTTTGGCACTGATAAATGTGTTGTAAAAAATCTTTATGGCTTCACACTCGTCCCAGGTGCCAACTTCGTAGCGTGGATTGTTCTGCATGATGGTTTCATACAGGTCGTGAAGTTCACTGGCAACGCCGGTTAGGTTACCATCTTCAGTGCCCAGCATGATCATTTCTGGATTGACCATGTCCCACTTGACCGAACCCATGGCGATCAAATAAGGATTGTAAACAAACTCGTGTTTGGAATCCAACAAAGGAACAAACTTGTTGCGAGTCGTTCCCGGCAATACTGTACTAATCAACACGACTTTTTTAGATGTAGTAGCAAATTGATTGACTTTATTAATGGCATCAATAACAGCATCGTGACCAAAGTCTCGGGGAGTCATGTGACTGCTTGGAACACTGCCATCGTAGCCTTCAGCATGCGGAGTAGGCACAGCAATAAAAATCCACTCACTTTCTTTGACTAATTCTTCAATGCCGCATACTTTTACACTATCGCTGGTGCGTGGGTGAATGTCGTAACCGCGTACTTCGTGTTTTTCTGCAAAGACTTCTGCACAGTCCAACCCTAATTTTCCAATTCCTACAAATCCAATTTTTGCCATGGTTTCCTTTGATCAGTATGTCACTAATTTATCTGGAGAATCAGCACAGACTAAGATTTTTTGAACACCGGAATAGGTTGCATTTTGTGTAGGCTACGAGCACGCAAGGCTTGATACTTTTGCAAGCGTTCTAGTTCCAGCCCATTTTTGACCAGTTTACTACCTTCGTCTTGGGCCATGGCCAGCTCAAGTTCAGCATAGGTCAGTCCACCCAATTGATCTTGATCAGTGCGTCCATCATCCCACAGTCCATCTGTGGGCGCCGCATCAATGATGTCTTGCAGGATACCTAACTCACGGCCCAAATCCCAAACTTCGGTTTTGAGCAGGTCACCAATGGGACTGATATCCACGCCACCGTCGCCGTACTTAGTATAAAATCCCACACCAAAGTCTTCTACCTTGTTGCCTGTGCCCACTACAATGCCATTAACACTTTGGGCAATTTGATACAAGGTAACCATGCGCAGTCGACTGCGACTGTTGGCCATGCCCAACAAATTAGCATAGGAGGCAAGACGCTGTTCAAACTCATCAAAGGTCGAAGTCAAATCAATGATTTCATGCCGTACATTGTCAAAGTGTTGTGCCAACCAGGCACCTTGGCGCATGCTGAGATCGTGTAGATCCGGACGTTGGCGTATGGGCATGGTCACTGCCACGGTGTTCAACCCTGTTCGGGCGCACAGTGCGCTGACCACAGCACTGTCAATTCCGCCCGATATACCCACCACCAATGACTGGATGCCAGCATTGTTGGCATAGTTCTTGATCCATTCTGCGATTTGATTTGCAAGTTGTTTCATAGTTTATTCCTTTAGTTGCCACATTAAATGTTCCTGACGATCATGCCAGTGTTCTTCTAAAACAGGTTCCCCCGGACCGGTCCAGGTAGCAATGCCACGATAGGCCATGGTTCCGGGCCATAGTCTACGTCCTGTGATCTCACAGGTCTTGGGCCATACCACCCTACACAGTTTCCACTCAGCACGCATGTAGAATGCACCATCGGGGCGATTGACACGTTCTGGTATTGGACTCATTTGCCCCAGCCGTTGCCCCAGAGATCCACATGCAATCTAGGACTGTAGTTCCAGCCCTGCTGACAGCAGATGTCTGCTATGCGTTTTTTATTTTTATCATATGGCTCAACAACTCCGCCCTGTGGCATCAAATAGATTGCACCAGTAAATCCTGCACGGCGATATGCATCCGTGGCACGTATGGCCTCCACAATATGCTCATCGGTTTCCACAACAAACTTTAGATAAGTGTGTCCGATGTCGGCATAGCTCATCACAATGTCTGGACAGATGGCATCTTCCCATGACTCACCCGATGCTGAAAGTTTAGCACTTACACTGAACGTCAAGGCCGATGGACCTTTCTTTCCTAATTTAGGATTTAATGTCCAATCCAACAAGAAGTGACGGAAGTCCTTGTGTAGTTCCTGTGTGCCGTTAGTTTCAAATGTGATGTTTTTCAAGTCTGCCATCCTAGGATGGCTCAGCAGTTCTGCATAGGCACGTTGCCATCCCAGCAAAGGTTCTCCACCTGTGATCACAAGATGCACGTCGTTGCCATTGTTCTGTTGCCACATGTTGTTGGGAGTCAGTGCCAACATGCGTTCTACCAACTCTTCTGTGGTCTGTGTAGGGCTCAAATGTTTGAATGCCGGATGCCAACTTGCGTAGGAATCACACCCGGTTTCTACCAAGGGCAGTTCTTCAAACCGGTTATATAAATGCACAACTTCGGCCACATCGTCGGCACCTGTTGACTTTTCTCCTGACTTGCATCCAAATCCTGCACAGGTAAAGTTGCAACCATAGGTCCGTAAAAACACACTGGGAACACCCACAAAGCGACCTTCGCCTTGTAGACTATAAAATATTTCACTGACTTTTATTTTCATTCTTTAACCTTTACCGGAACACCCTTGTATGAATAGTGTATAACTTTATCTTTTATAGTCCTATCAAAATTGCTGTAATTGGCGTTAAGCTCTTCATCTGACAACTCAAAATAATCAATGGGTTTTTTGGTGTCACGAATAGCGTCTGTCATTTGTTCTAACAACGTAGGTTTTCTATAATGTATCTTCATTTCCACCAATCTTCCCAAGGAAAAACAATCCAACAATCTTCTTCAGCTTTATTTAGATCAACTGCGCTGTAGCTCACAGGAATTTCATTCTTGCTTGATTCGTTGTCAACCAACACAGCCACACGCACATTGTGACCCCATATCTCATCCCACACCGGACTGGTAGCAAAACAACTACTCATCCAATCATCGCGAATCCAGTTGAGTGTAGCACCTGAATCGTTGATGTCATCTACAATCAATATGTTCTTTTTGCTTTCTTCACTGACACCGCTGGCTTCTTTGGGCCATCCAAACGCATCTTCGGCCATCCACAAGTTGCTTTCCTGCTCTGCGCCATCACGCAAACTGACCTTGAGTGTTTCCATTCTACACTCAAGATACTGGCTGATCAGGTTGGCTGGAACAAGTCCGCCGCGGGTGAGTCCTACAACATAGTCCGGGCGCCAGGCGTCTAAATGGATCTGTCGTAGGATTTCTTGTGTTTGACTTTCAATATCCGACCAAGTATAATATATTTTCTTCATATACTATTATACAGTAATTTTCTACTGTTTGTCAATTATCGTAAGAGCCATTTGGGATTGTTTATATACCATTCAACCGTTTGGGTTAACCGTTGTTCATGGGTATTGGGTGCTTGCCAGCCTAGTTCATATAATTTTCCAGGATCCACACTGAAACACAAGTCATGCCCAGGACGATCAACTGGAATCAAACGATACTGTAGTTCGCGGCCCATTATTTGGGCAATGTGTTGGGCAAATTCAAGATTGTTGATAAACTTGTTGCCGGCACTGTTCCATTTTTCACAACGGGCGGATTGGGTCTTTAGGATAAATCGAGTGTGGCTGGCCACATCGCCGGCGTAGAACCAACGGCGGCCACCAATCAATTGGCTGGGACCCACGTGTATGTCCAAGGTTTCATTGTTGAGTAATTTGCGTACAATGATCACCGGCAAGCGATTGCTTTGGCAACGTGGCCCAAAGGTATTGTTGATGTGTATGATGCTGGCAGGGACATTGAACGAATTGGCATAGGCCAGGCACAGTTCTTCTCCGGCGGCTTTGCCAGCCGCATAAGGACTGTTGCTGTTGTAGGCATCAGTTGGTTGACTGTCGTGTCCAATGGATATGGGACCAAACACTTCGGCACTGCTATAATAAACAAATCTTTCAACTCCGGTATGACGTGCATGTTCCAACAGGTTCAACGTACCCAGCACATTGTCCATGACAGATGCTGTGGGATCACTTAGGCTGTCGGCCGAACTGGGGTTGGCACCAGCATGCAATATAATATCCGCCGCTGGCAAGTGTCTACAAGGATTTTTGATGTCGTGCTCAATCACAGTGACACGATCCTGCAAGTGATTGATCCGTTCCATATTGGTGGAGCCTGGTCGTACCACGCAGATCACACTGTGATCTTTGGCGAATTCTTCTACTAAGTAGTGACCAATGAATCCATTGGCTCCGGTAATCAATGCTGTTTTCATGGTTGGTATTTGTAAATGCAATCAGTCATGTTGGTCAAAATTTGGCGGTAGCCGAGATCGCCCAACAATTTCTCAAATTGTTCAAAACTCACGCCATATCTCTTGGCCCAAGGCGCACACCATTCTAACATGAGCAAAGGATGATATCGTTCAATGGTACGTCGAGCTCCCAACAAGGCAAAATATTCGTAACCTTCAATGTCCAACTGTATGAGATCACAGGCCGGCAGATCCATGTCATCAATGATCACTGTGTATAAGTTACCTGGGCCGCTTACGTGAATTGCGCCCGAATCATGGCCTTTGCTCGTGTTTACAAATTTTCTTTCATTGCCTACACAGGCCTGTGTTTTTATCACATTGTCGCCGCAGTTCAAAGTCAAACACAAAAAATTTGTTGGATCTGGTTCAAATGTATACACAGTGTCAAATCGTTGACTAAACTGTCGTACATACTGTCCACAGTTGCCACCAGCTTGTACCACGACACCAGTGCCAGTGACATGCGTCATCAGCTGATCAAAAAATTCTGGCGCGATACGGTGCTTGTGCATATAACTCCACATGCTCTGATCATATTGAGGCCACCACAGATTTTTTAATTCTGGGTACCGTGAACTGTCTCTTAATTCAACCAAGTTTTCTAATCCAGGAATCTTTTGGTATGACATGGTGTTTTAAATTTTAACAATCATTTCTCGAGCCAGTTCTTGGTCACTAATGAATGGAGTCATGTCGTGCAGGCCTGCTTGCTTGCCATCCTTTAATGCCTGGGCTGGCAGAATTTCTTGATCCGTGTGGCAACGGCAATCAATGATGCAAGGCCCTGTCATGGCAAGGATTTCTGGAAACCGGTCCAGGTCGGATGCCGACCTCATGTCAACATAGCTCATACCAAATGCAGAAGCAACGTTCATAAAATCAGGAAACCACAGACCAGTTTCTGAGCTGGTACCATGCACACGACCGTTGAAATATTTTGTTTGTGTATTTTTGATACTCAAATAACCTGCGTTGTTGAGTATGACAAATTTGATATTGAGTTCGTGTTGCTTGACTGTGGCAAGTTCTTGGATATTGCTCATAAAACTGCCATCACCTATGATGCTGATGATAGGTTGACTGCTGGCCATGCTGGCACCAATTGCGGCAGGCAGTGCCCAGCCCATGTCTGCCTGTGCTGGACTGAAAATAAAACGTTGACCCGGCTTGGCATTCAGCGCAACAGGACCTGCGTAGCTGATACTGCCAGCATCACCCATGAGAATCTCTTCAGGACGACTGTGCTTGTTGATAGCATCTAGCACAGCATAGATATTCAATGAGTGATCATTGTCGTTGGCCCGGTACTGATCCTGCATTACAGGCCAGATATCTTTCCAGTGATTGCATTTGTCTATCCAGGCTTGGCGGTTCATAGCATGCTCCTGAAAAATTGTTCCAAGTTGACATTGTATTTTTCATCAATGTTGACAATATCTTTTTTTAGTTCGTTGATGTCTAAGTCTACAATAATTTTATAACTTGCAGTACTAAACTGTGCAGGATCGTATCCAATCACACTTGATCCAAGACTGCTACCTAGCACAAGCAACAGATCTGCATTCTGCATGGCAAAATTGCCTGCACGGCTTCCTTTGATGCCAACAGCGCCAATGCTTAACTTGTGATCATTGGCTGTGTAATCTCTTGCTCCGTAGGTACTGACATAAGGAATCTGATAATGCTCAATGAATTTGACAAAGTCGTCAACGGTGTTGCTTTGACGGATACCGTAGCCGGCCAACACGATGGGACGTTTGGCTCGGGCAATGGCTTGTTTTACACGACCATAATCTGACACTGTGTCGACCAAGGCGGTAGCAACATACTCTCTATAGTTCTCGGGCATCTGTGCTGTTTGAATATCTCCAGGAATGTCAATCCACACAGGCCCTGGACGACCAGCGGTTGCCAAGTGTACCGCATATTGGATTGTGTAGGCTACGTCTTGTACATTGTCAACAAAGCAACTCAACTTGGTCATGGTCTTGTAGGTGTCAACCACATGATGTTCTTGGATACCATACTTACGGATGTTAATGTTGTTTTTTTTGTTGATGTGTCCGCTACAGGTTGCCAATCTAACGTTACCCGACAAGAACAAAACAGGTACACTGTCTTGCCATGCATTTAAAACTGATGTTGCACAGTTGGTACCTGCACAGCCTGTTGTGGGATTTACTACGGCCAGTTTGCCAGTGAACTTGCTTTCGCCAATGGCAGAATGTCCTGCACCTTGTTCGTGATGATAGCAGATGTAGGGCATGCCTTGTTTGATAAATCCGTCATTGAGTCCACTGGCACCACCGCCCATTAGGCCGTGTACACGTTCAACTCCGATTGATTTTAGATAATCGGCGATCCAATCACATACTCTCATTTTGTTCCCAATGCTTTGTAAATTCTATTCAGACCTTCTTGAATGTTTTCACGACTGGTTGCATAACACAATCTAATATAGCCCTCACCATGTTTTCCAAAACAATGTCCAGGCAATGTTACTACTCCAGCAGACATTAACTTTTCAACAACTTGGTCACTTGATAACCCTGTTTCTGTGATATTAGGAAACACATAAAATGCACCGCCTGGCCGGAGACATTTAAAACCCTTGACACGATTGAGTCCGTCGACCAGCAGGTCTCTGCGTGCCTGATATTCTGCCATCATGTTTGTGACTGTTTCTTGGCTGCCGCGAATTGCTTCAATGCCGGCACGCTGAACAAACGCACTGACACAACTTGACGTGGTTTGTAACAATGCCGCCATGCGTTCAATGACATTGGCCGGTCCGATCAGTGTGCCCAATCTCCAGCCTGTCATGGCAAATGCTTTACTGAAACCATTGCTGAGGATAACATGTTCTTTGCAATGATCGTAAATGCTGGGACTTGCAAAGCCGATTGGCTCATAGTTCATGCGTGCATAAATCTCATCACTGTAAATGTATATGTCATGCTTCTTGGCAATTTCATAAATGCGTTTGACTTCGTCAGTGGTAAGCACACTGCCTGTGGGATTTTGCGGACTGTTGATAATGATCAAACGTGTCTTGTCTGTGATGGCCGCTTCGATATCATCCGGGCTCATACGGAATTCGTTTTCTTCTTTGAGTGGCACTCGAACAGGAACAGCACCACACATTTTGATGTTGCTGTAATATGTGCTGAATCCAGGGTCTGGAACAATGACTTCAAAACCGGGATCAACCAAACAGAACACAGCATAGTAGATGGCAATGTTGGCACCCGGAGTGATCAACACTTGATCTAGATCTGGACGAAATCCTCGGCTGCGTTCTGTGGCAAACTGCACAGCTTCTCTAAATTCTTGTAGGCCAAAACTACTACCGTAGTGTGTTTCTCCGTTGGACAAAGATTGCACAGCGGCCCAAGTGACATTTTTGGGTGTGTCAAAGTCTGGCTCACCTATCTCCATGTGAATAAGATGTTGGCCTCGGGCCTCCAAAGACTTGGCCATGTCCAGGTACTTGAACATTGGCTGACCATCAATTTTGGAGGTTACTTGGCTTAAACTTTTCATAGGTATAAACTCATAAATCCATCGACCTTCTCTCCAATGTAAGCAATCTGCTCGGGTGTAATAACCGGACTACATCCATGGAAGTAAGTATTCTTCATGGTAAATGTGGCCACAGGATAATTGTCACGTGCTGCCACAGGATCCATCAAGTGACTATACGCAGGTTGCAACATGATGTTGCCAGCAAAGTATGGACGGGTCTGTATCAAGTTTTCTTCAAGATAGTCAACGATATCCATGCGTGAGAACGGAGCATCTGCACGAATAGTCAATGGGAACGCAAACCAACTGACATCGGCTTTGTCTCTAGCACGTGGCAAGTGGAAGAATTGTTCATATTTTTCATAGATAGCAAACAACAGATTGTAGTTGCGTTGACGTAGCTCATGGATTTCTGGCAATTTTTTAAGTTGTTCAAGGCCCATGGCTGCTTGTAGTTCAATAGGTTTTAAGTTATACCCAATTTCATCATACACATACTTGTGATCAAAAATCTGATCTGGCATTTCAGGAATCCACTCATTGAATCGCTTGCCACAGGTGCCACATTTTAATTTGTTGGCCTCGGGCCCTACACAATAACATCCACGTCCCCATTCACGTAGGCTACGCACGATGATTTCTTGCTGTGGATCATTCATGGCCACAAAGCCGCCTTCGCCCATGGTCATGTGGTGTGCTGGATAAAAACTGCATGATGCCATCTCACCAAAACTTCCCAAAGGCTTGCCATCGTAAGTTGTTCCCAATCCATCGCAACAATCTTCTAACAGGATTAGATTGTGTTTATTAACTAATTCCATCACACGGTCCATGTTGGGCGGGTTACCCAACACATGTGCAAAGGTTATAATTTTAATGTCTGGATCACCGGCAAGTATCTGTTCTGCGTGATCTAGATCAATGTTCAAGGTATCAATTTCAATGTCGCAGAACACTGGTGTAAATTGATTTTGCAAGGTTGGATTAAGTGTGGTTGGGAATCCAGCAATGGGCATCAATACTTTGGTGCCAGGTGGAAAGTTGTGTCCGCGCTTGCTCTTCATTGCTGTCATCATCAGCAAGTTGGCTGAACTACCACTGTTGGTCAACACTCCGCGTGTCTTGCCAAATTCCTTGGGAAACTTTTGTTCAAAGCGCAGGCTCTTGTTGCCCATGACCAGCCAGCCATTCAGCAAGGCTTCTGCGGCTGCCACGTACTCGTCGGAGTTGAAATGCGGACCTGCATAGTTGACAAAGTCCTTGCCGGCTACCCAGGTCTTGGCAGATTGTTTTTGTTCAATATACTGTTTGATCAATGTTAAAATTTCATTCATAGGTGACTCCAAGTTCTTGACATAATACTTTCATCATATTGACCACTTGACGGCTGCCTCGGCTGGCACAAAAATGCAAAATGTTTGCGTCAGCGAATGGCACTCCAGAATTCCAGAGTCTAGTAGATTCTAGTTCAGCTGGGCTGTCGCTTCTTAAGTTATGACACATGTAATTCATTTCTGGATGTAATCGATCATCCTCAGGAATATCTTGAGTCCAAAACATTGCGTTGTGTCTTAGTTGATCAAATCCCCACAAGCGATCTGGATGTGTTTCTCTTTGCGCCCAGTATTTCTCGCCTAACTCCCATATTTCTCGTGACATGGTATGCGGATAGTATTGTACATCATCATTGAAATGATGTCGAAATTCTCTATGGTTTCTGGGCTCAGTGTAGTTGAACAATCTGTATTCTTGGTAGCGATCGCCGAACAAACTGGTAGGTCGAATCATGAATGTGTCAGCTCCGGCCCAGAAAACGTTGCAGGGTTCTTTGTGCCACAACGTTTTGATTTCTTTCCAGTTGTCTACGGTATAGGTATCACTGTCGTTGGTAGGTTCAGTCCATAACACAGCTTCAAATGGTTCTTGACAAAATTTACGGAATGATGCCAATCTCATTTGGTACATTTCTCCGTAGGCCTTGTACAGGTCTTGATTGTTTTCCAGGTGCCAGCCGTTGCGAATTGGCCGCACAGCTGATACTAGATAATTTTTAACTGTCATTTCGATCTGCCTAATATAGCACCGCTGTTGTGACGATGCCCTTCACTATGTAACAGCCGATAACCTTCGGATAACAAATAAGGAATAGCCGCGGAACACTTGCCAATGAACACTCCTTCATCGGGTTCGTACCAAGTATCGTCACACACAATAATGCTATTATTGCACATCAATGGCATTAACCGGATAGCCTGTTTCAAATGAGCTTGTTGACTATTTAGATTGGTCATTTCGGTTCCCATTTTTTGTAGGTAGCGTTCTTTTTGAGCTGGCACAAAAGGTTTGGCTTTTCGGTTGACCCAGTAGTCCCAGTCAAAGTTGTCTAAGTACACCAAACTCACTTGAGCAGTGGGTTCCAGGTTTCTAAAGTTGTCCAAGAAGTCTTCGCCCTTGGCTTGTATGGCTCGAACATGCTCGGGTAATTCTACAAATCTTTCTTTGAGCCCGGTGATTTGATCTTGATCATAGTCTACAGCATAAAATCTTGTGGCATGTATTTTTGCTAGATCAGCAAAGAACTTGGTACTGCCCTCGCCGCGATCAACACCAATTTCAATCCACACACCTGGATCAATTTGAGGTATAAATTTTTCTACATTTCGATAGTATGTGCCCATTGATCAACTCTCTGAATCTGTGCGTTTAGTAAATCTGCCCAAAATAGCACCACTGTTTTGTCTGTAGCCTTGGCTGTTTAATACTTCATATCCTTGTAACAACAAGTAAGGAATTACTGCGGAACACTTGCCAATGAACACTCCTTCGTTGGGATGATACCAGGTGTCATCACATACTATGATACTGTTTTCAGTCATCAATGGCATTAGTCGCATGGCCTGCAACAGATGAGTTTTTTGGCTGTTGATGTTGGTCATTTCGGTGCCCATGTAATCTCTATAGTGTTGCTTTTGTGCTGGGACAAAAGATTCTTCTTGACCGCCAACCCAGTAGTCCCAGTCAAAGTTGTCAAGGTACACCAACGAAAATTTCTTTCCTGGATTGTCGCGTGTGAATTGCTCTAGAAAATTTTCACCAAAGGCATGCACTAATTCTATGTGATCCGGCAAAGGTCCTTCGGCCAATCGAAATTGACCGTCGGCTCCTAATATTGCTTGTCCTTGTGCTGATAACACTGTTCTAGCTCGAGCAATTTGATTTTCATCGGCATCAACACCATAAAACTTAATGCCTTTTGTTTTTGCTATGTCAGCAAAGAATTTGGTGCTGCCTTCGCCACGGTCAACTCCGATCTCAACCCAGGCACCAGAGGGATCAACTGCATCCATAAATTGTGCTACTGCTTTATAATATGTTCCCATGGATCACCAAATAAAATTTAACATATAGTACTCTATAACTCTTTGTAATTCTTGATCAAAGTTGGCCACGGGTCGCCATCCCAGGGCTTTGAGTTTGGAGTCATCGATTGCATAACGCACATCTTGGCCTTGTCGATGACTGCCAATTATATAATCTTCCCAACGATCTTCAGCACCGCTGCCGGGATAGTGTTGCAAAATCTTCTTGATAACTTCCTTGTTGGGCATTTCCGCATTGCCTGAAATGTTGTAGATTTCGTTGACTTTGCCGTGATCAATCACGGTCATGGCCGCACGAGCAGTGTCTTCGACATGCAACCAAGTCCTCCGCGGCTCACCACGATCATGCAGGTCAATTTTCCTGCCTATTTTGAGATATTTGATCGACTTGGGAATTAATTTTTCAACATATTGACCAATGCCATAATTGTTGGTAGGACGCACGATCACATATCGGATGCCATATGTTCTTGCCCAGGCCAGGATCAACATGTCGGCAGCTGCCTTTGATGCTGAATAAGGATTGCTGGGTTTTAACAGATCGGTTTCGGTATGTGCGCCCGAATCAATATCTCCATAGACCTCGTCGGTTGAAAAATGCAACAATATTGGTTGCTTTTGAACAGGTTGTTGGCGGATCAGTTCTAACAGACGGTGTACACCGTTGATGTTGCTGTGCAGGAATATCTCGGAACTCATGATTGAGTTGTCTACATGAGTTTCAGCAGCCGTGTTTATGATATAATCGCAATCATACAACCGGTCAAGGTCATTGATATCTCGGTGTATGAATTTAAATGTATCGTATTTTTGAAATTCATCTAAGAAATCAAAATTGCTGGCATAGGTACCTTTGTCCACACCAATCACATGCCATCCACGTGCCAGACATTGTCGTGTGACGTGTACTCCTATGAATCCCAAACAACCTGTGACATATACAATTTTTTTCATTTCATTTTTATTTGGAATTGACGCATTTGATTATTGACGTCGTTTTCTCTCAGCCGTTGCCAGGGATCTTGCTGTTGAGTTTTGACGGCATCCCACCAGGTAGGATTCTGCCCTATGGTTTTCAAATAATCATTCAATTTGTCACACTCACGCATGCGTTTTGAGGTCTGTTCTGGATGATGAAAGTCTTTGGGGTTGCTGGGATTACCTTCCAAGAGTTCGCGTTGTTTGTAAGTGGCATCTAAATTATTGCCAGTAAGGTCAGCTCGATCATGCGTGACATGCACATTGATTCGCTCAAATATGTCCACACAGTAAGCATTTTGACTCAGCCAGGCATCGTTCATGCTGTGCAAACTGAGATGTCCAATCACATCCAGCCAGGCTCTGGGCACTATGGGAAATATACTGTAGGGATGGTCATTGTGAGTATGAACTGCTAGTAATTTAAATTCACCAGTGTACTTGCAAATTTCCGTATCCCAGGCTTCACTGTCCATGACAGCATCGTCGTTCCAGAAAAACATCCAATCTGCCGAACTGGCTCGCGCCAGGGTGTTTACATAATCATGCAATTGGCTGTAGCCTATGGGCTCAAAAGACATGGCAGTATAATCCACACCCATGTCGTCTAATTTAGGTTGTAGTTCTTCTTGGAAGTGCTGGATGCCTACAGTGTCATCTGTGTCCAAGCCCAACAACACTTGTATGGAATCTAGATCTGTGGCTTTTTCTAACAGGCCAATTAGACTGCGTGTCAAGGCGTCGGTGCGGCCTCGTGTGGGAAGTAATATTGCTATTTTATAGTCGTTTGCCATAGTGCGAATATTTATATACGCCGTTTACGGTGCCAACAAATCTTATCCTTCGTAGATGGCACTGTTGGCACCGTGTTCAGCACATTCTACCCTGACGCAAAAGCAACGACCATTGGTCTTTTCGCGGATTAAGAGATCTGCAAAATTGAATGCATGTTCGGCAAACTTTTCAGCGCCTACCCCATCAAACATTCTGATCTCAGCTAAACCCAATGTTTCTAGTTCTTGAAACTTGTCCAAGTGCGGATCTGCACGATCCAGGGCCAGCTTGTGATCAAAATGATCTTCTAGCCAGGCTTTTAGTTCTTTGAGTCCACCAAAGTCCACTGCCCAGTTTTTATCATCTAACTGATCGCAACCAAAAGTGAATGTGAATGCCAGGCTGTAACCATGTAGCAAGTGACAGTGACTGTGGTCAGCATTGGGTTGACGGAATACAGCACTCAACCCAATGTTGTGTCCGTAGTGCTTGGTTGAAAGATACTTTGCCATTGTAGTTCTCCTATGTTAGATTATAGCATAGGCGGCAGAGTTTGTAAAGCGGGAGTGACGCCAAGACCGCTGTGGATAATACTTATTGACATTAGTTTGACCCAACAAGTTTTTTTATCAATTCTTCTTTTTTTCCATACCAATACGGGTAAGGCGCTATTTGTTGTTTTGAGATGTAACAAAACTTATCAATAACCTCTGCCACCGTGGAACAACTATGTAAAGAAGATATGTAATCAATTTTTGGTCTAGGCGATACATTATAAAAATTTAATTTGTTTTCTTGTTCCGTAATGTTAACATCAAATTCAGAGACGTAGCTCAATGCCAATTCCGGAGTGTACATAAAAAAGCTGGTGGGGTGTCCATTGTTCAGTAAATCGCTGATAAAATCCAAACTGTAACAATAAAATTTTTTTTCTTCTAAATCTAGATTGATGTCTCCGGCAGAATAGATACAATAACCATTGAGCTGATTTACATAATCATACAAATACATCATTGGTGTTTGAAGTGCATTCTGTAATTTTAGCAAGTACGGATAGTATTTTTTCATTTCCTGGATGTATTGATCAGTTGTGAGACTCAGTCTTATGGGATCAATATCATGTTGCTTGCACCAATACTCGGCATACCATGATTCCGGGCTGTTGAATGAATCAATTTTTAAGATGATTGGTCTAAAAGGTATGGAATTTTTCAGCAAGAGATTGGCAACAAACTCACTGTCGATGCCACCACTGAGTGCCAAATACAAAGGACGATCACAGTATCTATCTGCCAGATATCTAATCGCGCGATCAGCTTCATGATGAAAATTTGACTTGACCACGGTAGCAGGTTTGAGTATTTCCACACAAAATTGACCAGGATCCAATGTGAGACCAAGCCAGTCGTCGTGTCCGGCCTTAATCAATCTTGACTGCCTGTGGCCAAGAATCATATTGATACATACTGGCAAAACAAATTCTATTGCTGTCTGCACTGCCTCGGTTGTACCGGTCATATTTGTGAGCAAAATCCAATCCAAAAATCACTGTGTCACTGGTTGCTAGTTCATGTTGTTGACACCATGACTCTTGCTTGTCTCTGTAACGCAAGTAAGTGCAATCAGCAGAAAGTATTTTTAACAATTTTAATCCTATGCCTGCTCCCGCACGATTCACATATTGTGTTTGATTGTAAACAGCAAGCCCGTCCTGCTGATTACCTCGGGACAGTCTCATTCCAATTCGTAAAAGGCTAACAGGAAATGTTTTGCTCAAACTAAAACAAACATCTGAAATTGCCGGGTGTGCCAAATCAAAATCGATGTTTCCACAGATACCAAAAAAAGCCATGTCTACCAGCACTGGAATTTTCAAGTAGGCACACTGGTCCAGAAAGGTTTTGTCTATGCCAGCATGCACGTTTCCAGTATCAGCAAACGGCACACTTAAAACTACAGCATCGTTTGACATCAACGGCTCGTCTTCTATGAATTTCCAGTTTGGAAAACTGCTCTTCCAAACCAATTGATGATACAGATATTCTCCGCGAAAACAACGAAATCTTCTTTGAGAATTTTTAATATAAAAGTGATCAAATGATTCTGTTGTACCTTGAGAATAATCAACTTGATCAAAACTATCAATGCCGGTGATACAATTCAACTGACTTTGTTTGATCCAGTGAATATACGTGCTCAGAAAATCAGACAGCACACTATCACTGTCCAGATAATCACTGGAGCTGTCAATGATTGAATACACTTGTTGTTTGAGAGCCGGATCTATCACACACTGAGCAGGAGCCAGAGGTAACCCCAGCAAATTTGGTTGTAGTGGGAGAGTCATTGACTGTTTTCTTTCATTTGCGATAATTTCCTTTGCCGGGTATGGTGTTACGCACACCGCCCACTGGATCTGCTACATCTCCGACTCGACGTGGAATAAGATGTATGTGTGGATACATGACAGTTTGTCCGGCTGCCTCGCCGCTGTTGTAACCAATGTTAAACCCATCGCACTCACCAGATGCTACCATGTGGGTACCATCGGCCAGGGCCTCCTCAAAGGCTCTTACTACCCAGTTGGGATTGTCATTGTCTTTGGGCACATACAATCTATGTCCGGGCGTGCAGGGATACCGGTCTAGGTAAACAACCACTCGATTACGGTTGTCTATTTCATTGTCCCATGGTGCTATTCCAGCTTGTTGAGCTTCTACAAGTGTCATGTTAGTCTATCCAAAATTTAAGTTCGGTCATGGCCCGATACTGTCCTGCGGTAGTGCTCACAGCACTCAGTCTCAACTGAGTTCGACGGTCCAATTGATTAGTATATAGTGTTCGTAAATAACCAGTGGTTTGATTTTGCACCATTAACTTCTTGTTAGTATATACTACATTACCTGACATGTCAACGGCTGTGGGTATTCGGGCTTCAACTGATCCTGATAATACCACAGGTTTGATGCCAGCATATATGCCCATGTCACCGGACCTTTTGGCATCACCAAATCTATATCCGGATTCTGCCCAGGCACCCCACATGTTGTTGACTCGAGTGATCAGACCCGGAGTTATGTTGGTTGTCACATGCATGGCACTGGCCTGTGCTGAGAATCCATCGCGGCGATATGTGATCACATTGTCCATGACGCCACTTCCGGTGATCTCACCCCAGGCACCACCAAAAGCCATCCACGGGTTGGAATTTAGATAGGTATATTGTGTGCCTGCACTCCAGTTTCCCTTGCTGTACCATCTTGGCACACCCACGGTGTATTGTCGAGGTCGGTTAAGACCCTGGCCGGTGTTGTCTCTACCGGCAAAATCACTGCCAAAGCGTAGATTGCCCACAGTGGTCAAGGTACCATTGACTAGATATTCGGCATGGCTGGTCAGTTCATACTGATCATTGTGTTCGGTATTGTATCCAAACGCATTCATGGCAGTGATATTCATGGGTTTAATGTTGGTAGAGAATGCACGACCCAAGCTGTCAGTGACCACAGCTGACCCGTCACCAATGTTCAGGCCTGTGATGTAACCACGTATGGGTGCTATGCCACCGGTGGCAAGCGGTATGCCCAAGTTGCCGATTGGTTGAAATGCTTTTTCTGGGTCCAACACATTCATGCCAAACCATGTGGTCGAGCTCTGTGCCAGCACTGTGTTGATCTGGCCGTCACTCATCCAGGGCCAAGCCTGTTTGATTGCCGCGGCAGTGGCCTGGGCATTGGTAACCGTGGAGCCCAGCTTGCTGAGATAAATGGCTTTTTGTTGCACACCGCCACTGACATAACTGACCGCGGTGGCCAGATACATGTTGCCATCTGGCCCACGCACAAAAACAACGCCATTGGCGCCTGTTTCTGCACTGGCATTTATGGCTTTTTCCAAGTTCAACGACTGACCAAGAAAAGCGTCGAGCACTGTGCTATAACTGGCCACGTATTTGTGTTCTTTGGTGTGTATCAAGACCTGGGCTCCAGTGGCACTGGTCCAACTGGTTCCGCCCAACACAATGTCAATAAGACCATCGTTGTTCACGTCCATGAGTTTGGGATTGTAGTGTTGTGAAGATGTGTTTGTGTTATACCCAACCAAGGTCGAGTCAGTGACATCTACAAAAGTGCCACCACCGCGGTTTTTCAAGAACTGTATTTCACTGTAGTCGGGCCAGGTGTATCCGCCGGTGCCGTTGGCTTTAAGGGGTCGACTGAATATCACAGCACTGGGCAGACCTGAATTGTCAAAGTCAAATGCCAGGGCTCTATAGTCGTGGCTGCCAGCAAATCCATGCCCACTCCACTTGGGCAGGAGAAATCTCGAATCCGGCAGGGCACTGATCATGGTCAGTCGAAAATCCAGTGTAGATCTACCACCGTCGACCATGCTCCAACTATACAAGCGATTATTTCCTGTCTGCCAGGCATTTTGATCAGTAAGTATGATGCTGCTGCCACCAGTGCCCATGAAGTCTGCTATGGCCACTGATCCTGCGGTGCCGCCATAATTTGCGCCTGAAACTGCGTGTGTGGTGAAAGTTCGATCAGCATTGCCAAAGCTCACACGACTACCAGTGGTAAAAATATCACTGCGACCATCTCCGTTGATATCATAAACTGCACTGTCGTGGCCATGTATGCCGAGATTTAAATCTACTCGGGTAAACCTGGTACCGTTGTTGAAAAATACCCACCCGGATCCGGTTGAGCTGGCATCAGTATTGGGTGCCACATACATGTCTTTGCGACCATCACCGTCAAAGTCAGCAAATTTAACACTGGGTTCTGTGCCTAAGATCACGTTGTCTGTGCCGGCGAACCACTGACTGGTTCGATTGACCAAAGTGCCGTTGCTCCAACCAAACACATTGAGATTAGATGTGGGATAGGAACCTTGATTACTGGTACTAGATCTGCCGGCTGTGATTAATTCTTCACCGGTACCACTGAGATTTTCAGCAAACATGGCACTGGAGTCATATTCTCGTGCGGTGCTGTTTATGGGAGTGACTGATCCAACTCGTACAGGAGTGGAATACGGAACTTGTCTAAGTATAGGGTTAGGACTGTTGTATGGAGAGCCACCACCTCCACCACCTCCTCCACCACACCCAGTGACGACAATAACTGTACCAAAAAGACAAGTCCACAGCAGTTTGCGACGCATATGACACCCATTAGAGTTTATAATATTGCTATTATAGCAAAACGGGTATTTTGTGTCAACTCAGGTTAGTATACACTAACTTCTTGTTCTAAATAGCGAATCAGCTCTTTGTCTGTGGGTTCTACTCGGTAATTGTTCTTGAAAAACATTTCGTAACTGTCCGAACCGTATTTGCCAATACCATATAACTTGGTGGCATCACCTAGATCCCAGCGCATGAAGTCGTAGGTCATTTCAACCAATCTTTTATACCGCACATTGACCATGCCTAGACTCCATATCACATCTCGAACTTGTTGTTCTGTTGCTCGTACAAACTTGCTGGGACTAGGCCAATAATGCATGAAGATGGGAAATACAGTTTTTACAGGCTTACGACCAGTCTGGTTCAACATGATTACAGCCACCATGTGTTGCCAAGCGGCCACCCGACCTTCTAAACCGTTGGGCAACTGTTGTTGCACCATGAGATCATCTCTCAAGGGCTGGATCATCTTGGTGCAAACTCTTGTTGCAGTTTGATATTATCCATGAACTCTTTCTTGGTGCCAGGATCAGTTTTGAACGCACCTTTGAGCACCGTGGTCTGAGTCAACGAACTGTGTGCCATGATGCCACGATTTTCACAGCAACCGTGTGTGGCTTGGATATAAACGCCAATGTTTTCGCTGTCAGTGGCTCGGGCAATCTCTCTGGCAATGTCGTTGGCTAGCTCTTCCTGGAGAGTACCACGCCTAGCGCACCACTGAGCAATACGAGTATACTTGCTAAGGCCAATAAGTTTGTTGGCAGCAATGATACCAATGTAAGCCACCCCAGATACAGGCTGATGGTGATGACTACACATACTACGCAATTCACTTCTAACAACCAACATTCCTTCATATCTGTCCTCGCTATCGTTGGGAAATGCTGTGGCATCGGGTCTGGGTTCATACCGGCCGGCCATGATTTCATTGAAATACATTTTTGCCAAGCGTCTTGCTGTGCCTTGGCTGTTGGGATCTGTCGCACGATCAATCAACAAGGTGTCCAAGACAGTTTCAAATGCTTGTGTGGCTTCGTCAATCAGCTGTTCGCGTTCTCGCTCTGATTCGATAAACTCACTAATGTTGTCGCCAGCCCAGAATCTTTTACCTGAAGCTCGCATGCTGTCACGTATAACCACGCTCAGTGGGCGGCCTTCGTCGGGATCTACTACAGCATCTTCATAGCCTGGATGATATGGTGCTTCGGCAACAATACGGCTTTGTTGCAAGGCATCAAATGTTTTTTGGCTGGCATTATTTTTCACTGCGTTCTCTCTGTCTTCACTGGTAAATGTTGTCATGGTTTCCTTTTATTATACACGATATTTAGATTTTTGCAAGATCAAATGGATTTAATTTCGAATGTTTATAGTTCTACAATCTGGATAGTTGTAGTGTTTTTCAACCTGTTCAACAAAATTTCTTTGTTCTAAAAGATTTAACCCTGTTACACAATCTTCGGGCCTCAAATAATAATGATATCCGACTTCAAAATCTTTTTGCACGTCCCAACTATGCTCGGTTCCGAGGCTGAATTGAAAAATATCACGCCCATCATAACGCATACGGCTTGCTCGTTGATAAAGTTCTGGATCATTGGTCAATATGCAACCTCCACGACTAATTTGTAACGGTTTGGTTCTTCCAAAACTCAAACACTGTATGGTTCCGGCTTGATACATGTTTTCTTTGAACAGTCTTGCACAATCCCATATTTGTGATCCTTTGAATTGATAACATTCTCTCCATTTGATATCTTCAAAAACATAATTAATACCTAGTTTATGCATGGTCATGGGCACACTGAGATAGGTTCGGGCAGGAAAGGATACTGCAGAACTATCATGTGCTAATCTAAAAGCAATTTCAATGGCATGCGTGCAACAATCAGTGGTGATGGCAAATGGAGCTCCAGTAAAATCAGCCAACGCAGATTCAAAATCTTTGATTGCTAAAAATGCATCAGTATAGTCATTAAGGGTTTTCATCTGGTGTACCAGGCCCAGGCATGAGCTATCATGTCGTTGAGATCAAATTTTGGTTGCCAGGCACTGACTGCAATGAATTTGCCGCAGTCTGCGGTCAATACAGCAGGATCGCCTGCACGCTTGGGACCGTGCAACACGCCCACATCTTGTTGGGTGATTTTTGCCGCGGCCTGAATTACTTCAAGATTGCTTGTGCCCCGGTTGGTTCCAAGATTATAAATGTCGCTGGGTATAGAAGGATCAATGGCCATGACATGCGCAGTGGCCAAATCCTCCACGTGGATGTAATCTCTTACACATGTGCCATCATCGGTGGCATAGTCAGTGCCGTACAAGGTAAAGTCTTGTTTGTTTTTTACCGCTTCTAGCACACGAGCAATGATATGAGTGGCCCCAACTGCTTGTCCGTGGCGAGCTTGACTGTCTGCGCCGCAGGCGTTGAAATATCTAAAACTCACGTAATCAAGGTCGTATGCATGTTTGTAGCTGGCCAACAACCAATCTACCATGAGCTTGCTTTGACCATATGGACTGATAGGCTCGGTGGGATCTACTTCTTGCACTGGTGTCATTATGGGATTGCCATAGGTTGCGGCACTGCTGGAGAAGATCAGTCTAGTTTTTATTTTTTTTTGGACCAACCAATCGCAAAGAATTTTTGTACGAACAAAGTTGTTGTCATAGTATTCCGCAGGATTGGTCATGCTGGGTCCTACCAGGCTGGTACCAGCACAGTGTATGATTGCATCGGGTTGGAAGGTTTCAATGGCTTGCAATGCCACCTCGCCAGCAAAATCGCCAATCAACCACTTGGCACCCGAATGTTCAAGATGATCTGGAGCCCATACACGATCAATGGCAAACACACTGTGACCAGCATCCAACAGTTTGAGTACGGTTTGCCCACCGATGTATCCGGCTCCGCCGGTGACTACTACTCTCATTTTTCAATTTTCCTTACCGGATATTTGGCTTGGCTGACATGGTCACGATAACGGTTGCCTGCACGGTTCCACTGTTCACCAGTGCCTTCGAGTATGTCCACGATACGATCCACAGTGCCGTCGGTCCAATCTGAAATCAAGCCCTGGTTGTGATGTGCTTGATCCAACAAGTTTTCTAACTTGTGGAAGGCATCATCAATGCTCCAAGGCACATACAGGCGATTAGGATCGTCAGCAAAGGTTTCTGGGAAACTGCGATAAGCAGGATACAACACGTTGCAACCAAGAGTATCGGCTTCTGATACTGTGTTAGATACCCAGTCTTGCAAAGCACAATTAAACAACACACGAGAATCGTTGACAAGAGCGTAATAATCATTTTTCTTCAAGTTTTCATAGATTTTGAGTCGACCTTGATTTTCCAACTCTCTGGCTCGCAGAATATATCTCGCATTGTTGCTACGCAGTGGGCCACCCTGAAACACGGCAAACTCAATGTCCTTGTGACGTCCTTGTGCTAGATACATTTCAATCAAGTCCATGTAGAAGTCTGGCTGTTTCTCTTGATCAAATCTTGCAGCAAAGCCCACACGCATTTTTCTTTGGTCAAAGGGTTTTATATTCTGTACACCGCCTATGCGCTCTAGAACTTCCTGTTTGCCAAAGGCCAATCCTGAAATATTGTAGATAGGAGCAGTCCATCCTGCGATACGCATATGAGCAACCATTTCTTCATTGGTGGCCAGGACACCTGTTACGAATTGGTTAACCATTTTTTCATACGTTGACATCCACTCCGCCATGCCCCACACATGAACGAAATCATCAGGATCAATGGCTTGAGCAAGACAGCGAACAAAAATACGAGGACGCTGGCTAGGATCCACTTGATCGAGAATATAAGGTAAGCTCTCGATACCGGGCTGAAACATGTCTTCAAAGTAGACCACATCTTCATTGGTGACTTCTCCATTGCGCATCATTTGAACCAGATTCATCATCTGGCTCATTGAAAAATAACTGCGGCCGTGTGCATCTAGAACCTGACCCACGCTGATGCTCTGTGTGTTGTCAATGGTCGACCCAGGAACATATACAACATCGAGTCCACGGCGGTCGAACACACGACGATTCCATTCTGTGAGTTGTAGGGTGTAACGAGCTTCATAGCTCTCTAGGCCCATGTAGAACAGTCGTCTCATATGTTGCGTCCCAGTCTGCGGGCATCTTCCACCCACATGTTCTTGGCGTTTTTGCCTTGGCTGAACTTGTTGTACTGTTGCCAGGCATAGGCTTTAAAGTTGTAAAGATCCTCCTCGCGGAATCTGTAGCCATAGTCTCGACAGAACTCCAGGAAGTTGCTCAACTCTTCTAGTGTTTGTAATGCACGTGGATTGGGACGATATTCACGCTTGCCCATTGTATTTCCTTTTAATATTTGATTAATAAGTTAGGGCGAGAAAGTTCATACTTGATAAGGCAACCGTTCTCACCATCCTCGGCTACCTCAATCCATACAGCACGTTCTGGATAACGTGCGGCTATCTGTGTATATAGGTCGTCTGCGATCATCTCGCACGATTTGAAATCCAGTTCCAATACATCTTTGCTGTAAAGACTTTCTAACCAGCGTTTCATCTGTATAAACTCAATATCACGATCGTTATGCCACACATCTATCCAAACTCTGAACCAGAATATGTGTCTATGCGCATTGGCCAAGAAACTGACATCATACTCACCAGCAGTACATAGTTTGGAATCTGTGGCAGCAGCTGGGTAGCGATGTATGCCTTCGCGCCTGAACGTGACCCAGATCTTGCGTTCTGCATGTTCCTTGATGCGTTCTATAGTTTTTCTTTCGCTTTGTATCATCCTGCGTTCCTCATTTCACGAATCCACTCGTCTACACGTGTCTCTGCTTCCTTCTGGCTCATGGCCGGCACAGTGATACGGTATGGCGTGCCGGGTCGGTGGCGGATATCATAGCGTATGACACCATCCAGGATCATGTCATTCTCATCACGCAACACTGTGAACTCTTGCAAGTTCATGGCGCGATAAATCAGTTCTTCTGCTTGTTGTTTTACATCATTCATTTTAGCACCTCATCTTGAGTATATTTAGACCAGTCAGTAAACACTGATCTTTTTTGTAAACTATGTAGGCTGTGACACCACACTCCGGGGTTGGTAGCACGAAAGTCTCGATCATCCAGTTTGAGTGTGGCATTGTAGCCAAATTGACGTATGTAAGGTAGTTTGACCGAAATCATGGGAACGAAATTATCAAATTCTACCAGACTGCTTTCCAGCAAGCCCTCGGCCTGTGCCACATCCAGGTCCAAGGTACAGTAGTTGGGAATCTGTTCCAGACAAGTACGGATCATCCATTCCCAATCGCGCCAGCCCTCGGCATCGTTTTTATCTAACGCTGGAAAACTTTGATTGGCACCAAAATAAATGTGTTCACAATCATTGTTGTTGAACTGTTGTAGAACGATCTGTGGATCTTGTATGCCCACTACAAACAAGGTACGTTGTCCAAATGCTGGAGTGTGCTCTACTTCGGTTCCTACAAAGAAGCTAACTGCTTCGTGTCCGTCTCGGTTCATTGTGCTTGATCATGTTCGAGTTGATCTAATCGGGCCTGTTGGTCCGGGCTAAATTCTTCTTCTAATTGTACACTATCTGATTCGTCTTCGTCAACAGTTTCGAACAATGCATTGAACTGACTGTGTGCGTTTTTGGCTTTTTTGCCTTTGAATCCACGTGTGCCTACGATGTCCATCCAATAACGGTCATAGTGTTCGATTATGGACTCAGCTTCGGCTCGATCTGGAGTGGCAAATATGGCATCCACAATGTCTTTGAATCGGGCATGGTCACCATTTTGATTCCACATCATGGCTGGCCATGAACCTGCGTCATACTCGCGATTGGCACGTTGCACGGCTTCGATATGCATCCACACATTATGGCCCATCAACAATGCATAGCTGAAACTGTCCCAAGACGTTTTGCCTTCCTTGCCAATCTTGTTGAGATCACCGGGCTTGTAGATACAAATGTCCTTCATTTGCAACTGTTGGCTGATAGGACTTTCATCAAAGTGATTGATCAACCCGTCAGCAATCACAGCCGGACCAAACTGACGTGTATCTGTGGCATACTTTTTGTCATCCACGATAGGGCTCATTCTATAGCACCACTTGTCGTTGTGTGGCAAATCAATGTGATGATATACTTGTCCATTGGCTGTGGCCAGGAACGGACTTGCACAGTCAAAACTGATGGTAAAACTTGGATTCACATACTTGCGAACAGCACGTTGGATATCAGTCAACAACACTGCCCACTCTAGCTTACTTGTGCCCAAGAAGTGCATCCAATCATGTATGCCTTCTTGTAGGAGATTGTCATGACGCAAGGCCACCAGGCGCTTTAACACTAGATGTACATCACACATGTTCTGCCCACCCATACTCCAACCATCAAAGTGAGTGTCGGGATATACCTTGGGATCACAATAGTGCTTCATGATGTCATACCAACGATCTGCGTCGGCATGATTGGCACCCTGCAACACATTCAAGAACCGGGCACCGCCATTCTTGACACCTCGACGGTGTTTCATGAAGTAGTCGTTGTTGAACTTGGTGGCATCTACTGCTTCTTCCAAGGTGGTAATCTGGCAGGCCGCTGACGCTTTCTTGTCATGTATGACCCAGGTTGGTATATCTAGGATCATGCCATAGTCAGCAATACTGTCCAGCCACTTTAACACTGACTCACGTTTCTTTTGTGCCTTGGCGCAACCTGAGTTGGCCTTCCAGTCACCTTCCCACAATCCTTTGGCAATCTGGAATCCACCTGAATCGCCCAGCATCAAGGTATTAGGGTCACGATTACGAACCATGTCTTCTGACCAGTCTTGCTTGTTGAGATCCAAGTTGGCATGACCGCCCGAGTACAAGGACCACTTGTAAGGAAACAGCCCCTTCTGATCATTGAGCCAGTTCATCATCTCCATGTCTTGAATGCCTGCGGGCATACGGGCAGGATCTACATAGGGGCCGTTGACCGGATCACGTTGCTTGCCTACAAATGTGGCATAGAAACCCGAGATGGCCGGCAAGAACACAGCATAATCATTCTGCTTGGCAGTTAGATTGTCTTGGCTCACTTGCTCTGTGCTGGAAGAATGTAGTTGTAAACAGCCAAGCCCGAATCCACAGTGATCATGGCCGCACCATCATCGCTGATCTTAAATGTCTTGTCACCGGTTAGATCAAGAATACCAATCACTGTTTTGATTGGCCAGGACCAGGTACGCTTGAGTGTGCCGGTCACACCGGGATGAAACACAAAGTTTCCTGCATGGGTACTATGATCACCAAAGAAAAACTTTAGATCGCCGTTTTCAGTCTTGGCCTGGAAGTTGACTTCTTCAGCATTGGCCTGTGCCTGCATTTTTAGTCGCTGGATGCTGGCCACAGTAGGAGTAAACTCAATGTGCCAGTTCACTCCTTTGAACTTGACAGTTTTTAGCTTTTCATTCACAATTTCACTGGCCATGAATCTGTAGTTGTTTTTAAAGTCTCCGGTGGCATTCACAAAGTTGATGCCGTCGGGTGCGCCAGTATCTTTCCTTGTTAAACTTAATTGAGCATTTTCTCGATACTCTTGCAAGTTCAAAAGAATCTTTAACTTGCTCAAGTTTGGCATGCCAAAGTTGCCAATGAAATCTGCATGTGGACCTGCAAATGTGCCTTCCACTACCACGCTGCGATCTTCTGCTAGGCCGTTGATCACGGTGCTTTTGTCATCACCGGTGATTTTGACCAGGTCGATAACGCCCAGGTCATGTGTGTGTTCTACTAAGTCTAATAAATGGTCTCTCATTGATATTTCTCCTTGTGTTTGATTATACGGGGTTTATTTAGATTCTGCAACAGATTTGGGTAGTATTTTTGCCAGGGCCTGACCGCCGCGGGTGGATGACCAAGTTCCTGGTTTTCTAAATTCCATCCAGGTACTGGGTCCCCGATCGTGCCAAACAAACTCAGTTTCGAACCCAATGCTTTGAGCCAAATCACGGATCATACCACCGGGTGTGTAGCAACAAAAATGCTGTTCAACCAGCATGACTCCTTTGGCCCGATCGCAATCATTCACGGTCATCAACAACATGCCTCCGGGTCTGAGTTTTTCGTAAAATTCCAACAACCATTGTTTGATCACTTCCATCGGTCGGAAATTAAAAAAGTTATAGGCCAAGATTAGACCAAACTGTGTGTCGGGCAGGCGCTTGAGAATTTTTTCATTTTCACGTTCGCTGACCATGTAGGTTCTAATCCGATTTTGATAAGATTCATTAAATGTGGCTAAACAGGGTTGAAAAAATTCATAATTGACATCCACTAGGTAAAGTGGATCACAACTGACCATGTCATTGACATAGTTTTCAAATCCAGGTCGCACTATCATGGCTGTGTTTTGCCAACCGGTATATCGCATGATCCTTGCACGATAAAAAAATTCTGTTTTTTGTGCAATATTGGGTCTACGGAATTTTATATCGGCCAATGTTTCATGATTCATTTCTTGATCATACAGTCTATAACTTTCCGCAAACCAGGGTTTTTCCGCAATTTCTATCTGTTGTTTGAGTTGATGTTTCAATGCCTGTAGTTCCTGTTCGAATGACAAGAAAGATTCTGATACTTGTTGTTGTCGTTTTTTAAGCAGTTGTGCAGAGTCTTCTATCTGTATGGATTGTGTCTGAACAATGTTAGTGATTTTTGAAATTTCAATCTGTGTATTTTTTTCCAAGGTCATCACCGACATTTCATCAAGGATGTTTTTGTAGTTGACTAGATCACTGAGTTTCATATCACCACTCAAATAAAGTTTGGAAAGTGTTTTCTGTGTTGGTGGCACTGGCCAAATCCCAGTCTAACACACCTAACAGATTATCTAATTTTTGATCCACTACTGTGGCTTCCATTTCTGCATCGTCGAAGGGTAGTTCTTTAAACCAAGATGGCAAATGGATCTCGTCTGTGGGATACCCTATGCTGGTCCAGCCCAAGGGATTAGATTTCAACTTGCACACAATGGTCTTCATGCCATCAACAATCTGCATGCTGTATTTGTCCGAATTCATTCTACGTAAGTTATTCCAATTGATAGCAGCACGCACATGACCTGGCATGTTGGCCTTGCCCAGGCGTTCTTCTTCCTTGGCATACCGGGTCAAGTTGTTCACACGCTTGGGACTGCCCTTCTCCCAACCTGGACGCTCTTTGAACTTGTATTTGAATTCGCGAATCTTTTCAATGATCTGCTCACGACTTGTACCAATCAGCACCTCATCGAGAATTTCGCTTAAAAACTCCTGGATGACCTTGGGCGTGTCACTGCGCTTGAGATCAAGACCCATGGCTTTTACTCGGCCAGGACTACCGTGTGTGTCCACACGCTTGTTTTCTTTGTCGTAATACATGACAGCATAACGCTTTTTGGTAATAAACAAACCTTTGCTGGCAACAATTTCGCGACCACCTCGGATCACATCGCCCATCTCACGCGGCACATGGAATGCTTGTTCCATAAAACCAGGAAAGCTATCGTTGACTTGATCAGCAATGCTGTTGTACAGTTGAACAGCGATTTCTCTGTTCCAGGTCATGTTGCCGGCTTCTATTTCTTTTTGTAACACTGGATACGCTGAGAAATAACATGAATCTGTGTCACCATAGATGATTGCGTCACCCACATGATCATATTCGCCAGTGATACATTCATTTACATAAGCATCCATGTGCCGGGCAATGGCACGACCAGTAAGAGTTGTGGATTGGCCAATACGCTTGTCAAAGAATCTACAACCTGGATTAAGAATAGCACCATACAGACTGTTGAGGTTAATCTTTTTAACAAGTTGTCTTTTGTCCCAATATTCTTCATCTTCTGCATTTTTACATTCCTTTAGTCGGGCCTGCATTTCTTTGCGTTCGGCATACCAGCGTTTTAACAAGCCAGGAATGACTGCTTCCTTCTCGTAGGTAAAGATAGTGCCATTGGCCGTGATCATCCAAGGGCGGTTGCTATCAAAGATTATCTTCCATACGTCAGCGGCACTGTGAACTGACGCTTCACCATCTTTCCAATCAATGGTAATTTCTGTGCCGACTTCGGTATTCATCACAGCCGTGTATTCCAAACTACCAAACAGGCCTTCCCATGCCGCAGCAAAGCTGGACCCACTGCGCATCTTTTCGCTGATATATCGTTCGGTCATTACAGGACGCAACTGCCCAACGATGGTTTCTGGGCCCATGTTAAGCGCACGAATGGCACTGGGATACAAACTGTTGATGTCTATGCTACCTACATATTCGTGTATGCCTTTTTTTGGAAATGCAACATAGGCACCAGCGGCCTGTGTGTCTTCATCACTGTAGCGTTCCTTGCGATTGGGAACAACCATGCCACGCTCGTGTGCTTCATTGATAATGGCCTGTTCTGTCACAGCCACAGCACCCATTGTGGTCTGTAACAAAACAGTATTTTCATGTGCCAAGGTATTGGCCAGATCCAAGAACTTTAATTTCTTGTCCAACTTGCCTAGAATCATTGTGTCTTGACGGTTGTATTCAATGAACTTTTTGAAGTTTTGATTGTACAGTTGATCTAGTGTGCCTTCAAATACTGTCTTGGTTTCTTGCAGTTCATATTCAGCAATGGCATCCAGGCTATAACTGTGACGTTCTTCATATGTATACTTGCGATACAGTTGCATATAGTCCATGTGTACACGACCAATCAAGTCATAGGTTTCGTTCTCGGCACCAAAGCGTTCAAACATACGCTTCTTGGGGTATTGATTCCATAAACAAAATCTACGTGTGTCGTCTTTGCTTAGGACCCGAGTCACACGATTTATCGTGTAGGGTATATCATAACCCTCACTGTTCCAACCTGAAAGTGCATCTGCGTCTTCGATTAGATCCAAGAACGTTTTTAACATTTCTTCTTCGCGATCAAACACAATGCAGTTTTCAAACTCGCCGGCGATTTCATCCGCGGTCGCACGGCTCATGTGCCGAGGAGGAACAACCAAGGTGACCATTTGCTCTAACCATTGCAGATAAACTGAGATAGCAGTGATAGCATTGAATGGATCTGTTGTTGGCGAGAAGCCACGTTCGGGATCAAAGTCTACCTCAATGTCGAAAAACGCTACGTTCAGGCGTGGTGCATCTTGTCCTTTGTAGTTTTCTTCCAGGCAACGGAATATGGGATTGATATCACTTTCATACAGTTGCTTGCCACTCTGTATGCGGATTTCTTTGCGAAACTCTTTGTTGTTTCTAGTGCTGAAGCGGCTGACCGGCGTGCCATAGATACTGGTGAACTTGCCACGGGGATCATCATAGTAGAATATGTAGTTGGGTGCGTATTCCTGATAGCATCGTTTGCCATCACGCCGTTCAACCACATGTATGCGATCGTGTTCACGATCAAATAGTGCGTCAATGTAACTCAATGATTTCTCCAGTTATGGCTGGTCTGCCATGATTCATGTTGCTTACGGCAACGACTCGTCTCCTGCGAGATATTTATAGCGTCTTGCCTACAGTGGTCAAGATCTGTTCCAGGAGTTCATGGTCCTGTTGCTCACGACCAAACTCGCTTTTATGTGCCAGGCGTATGGCTTTTTTTAGCACATTGGGTTTGATTTCTAGTTCTTCGGCGATGGCTTTAACAGTGTCATTGAGTCCGCCTGTCAAGGTCTCGATCTCGTGCATGACCTGCATGCCTTCATTGATGACTTGATTTAGTTTTTTGGTTTGTTCTGCTGTGAAGTTTTTGGTTGACATAAGTTTCTCCTTAATTTGTTTACTATACAGTATATTTTACAGCTTGTCAATGGTTACTGTGATTGCTTGATTTCTCTTTCAAATTGACCTCTCAGTCGCCTGATCAACTCTATATTTTTGGTAAAATGTTCCTGTGCGCTGATTCGATCAAACTGTGGCGGCACGAATCCGCTTGTTCTAACTATTTCAGTTTCACCAATTTGATTGGTAGCTTGTTCAAGAATTTTACCCAACTGTTGTCGACGATCTGCGGACATAACCTGGTTGGCCACCACAATGTTGATCACCGACGGCGCCACTATACCTTGCTCACGCAGTGTAGGCACATCTGGATACTCCGGCAAACGTTTTGTACAACTCACGGCCAAATTCTTCAGGCGTGGGTTTTTTGAACGTAGATTTTCAAATGTAATTGGAGTATCGATGCCAAAAGTCACTCCGTTGTCGCCGGCCATGTTTATTACTGCATCATAGTTGGACTTGAATGGTACCAAACGTATTTTTAAATTGTATTTCTTTCCAATCTGCAAGGCAGTGAGATGGGTGGCATTGCCAAATCCCACAGTGCCCACTGTGAGCTCTTGGGAATCTCTGAGTCCAAAAATTGATGAACTACGAGCTACAGTAGATATGACCATCCAGCAGGCATCACCCAAACTCCAAACAGGAATATAGTCTGCGGCCGATAAAATTTTCTGTTCGGTATTTTCTACAAACGATGCTGCTATAATGGCCAAATTGCGCTGTGGATCTTGATCCATTTGTTTGACCGCTATGACTTGATTACCGCCAGGACGGAATTCCAGCACAAAGACATAGTCTTTTTGAATGTTATTGGATGTTTCGATGATACGCAACATGGCCGGAGTACCACTGTGGCTGGCCGCGTAAGGAGTTTGTATGCGTATGACTTCCTGAGCTTGAACCGCCGAAATCCAGATCATGCCCAGCGTTAACAACAGCATTTTCATTTGGAGTTTTTTCCTTTTATAAATAACTCATTATATATTAAATTTCCCAGGTAGGTCAATGAAAAGAGCAGTGTTGTGTGTCCCTAATCCTCAAGACTACATAGATCAATTGGATGATTACAGCATCATGATCGTGAATCCAGATTATACTCCTGCGAGGAAAAAATATCTTTTGGATCAATCTGATTGGAGCCTTCTGATTGAACCCAATCACCAACAACAAAGATCAGGTGGCGACTACAGCAACGAACGACTGCTGTGGTATACTTCAGGCACTGTGGGCGACAGCAAATTCTATAGCTTTACACAACAACAACTTGATAACCTTGTAAGATCAATACAGCAAGATTTGGAAATCACTGCCAACGATAGGTATGTGGGAGTAATGAGCCTTTGGCATGCACATGGGCAATCTCTTTACTGGGCCACACGAGACGCAGGATGTGAAACACATTTTTTGTCGGTGCGCCAGGTGCGACAGATGGTCGATTACCAACCCACATTTGTGTCGGCCATACCTGACATATTGTCTGTGATAAACGAACTGCCATTGACTGCATTGAGATTGATCCGCAGTGGTAGTGCTCCACTGAGCCCGGAACTGTATCAGGCACTACAACACAAATTTCAGGTGCCGGTAATAGAATATTTTGGCATGACTGAAGCCATGAGTCATGTTTTGTGCAATCCTTTGTCTGGGTCTCAACGACCTGGCACCGTGGGCCTGCCCACCACTGGTGTAGAGGCTGACATAAGAGATGGTAATTTGTGGATCAGAAGCCAACAAGCATATACCCAGGATTGGTTTGATACCGGTGACTTGGCCGAGCAGGATGATCATGGTTATTATCGAATACTGGGTCGCAGTGTTGATCGTATCAATATTCGTGGTTACAAAATTGATCCGGTCAGTATAGAGCAACAAATGCGGCAAGACATTCCAGAACTACAAGAAATCGTGATTTTTGGCACAACAACAGTGAATTGTGTCTATGTTGGTGCAGTGGACGTGTCACGAGTCGTGCGGGGCTTGCAACTTATACACTCTGTTTGTTATCCTTCTTGGATTAATCAATTAGAAAGCATACCTCGATCAGATTCCGGAAAACTGTCAAGAAAATCGTTGATCAAACATTTTGATTGTAAATAGTTTATGTCCGCTGTATTTCAATCTCGATATCCCATTTTAGAAGCCTGTATGAACAAAGGTTCAACTGTGGAACTAGCCATGGCTGTTCACAAGGCTGGAGGGTATCCTAGTCTATGTTCGTGGACGTACAACGGTAATCCTACCCGCATGCAACAAGATCTAGATAAATTTGTTCAAAGCACTGGCAGTAATTGCATACACCTAAGTTTTGAATTGTATGAATACGAATCGGTGGCCGTACAGGAAATTGTAAGATCTCATCGTATTCCTACTATGGAAATTATTTACGGTGCTAAAAATACTTTTAATTTCACAGCCACCGAACAAGAATTGACCGCCGATCTGATTGCATTGTTGGACCCAATCAAGGCTTTAGGAACCAAGGTTTTTAAACGCATATATGACCCAGTGGATCAAGCCACCGTGAATCTACATTTACTTGACGGGTTTTGTATTAAAGGTACCGAAAGTGCTGGATTTACCGGATCTCATGCGATACGAGAATTATTTTTAACACAACGTGAATTGACTCCTGGAGCCATGTTAATACCTTATGGAGGTGTGGGCACAGCCGAGCAGGTCAAAGATTACATCGACCTGGGTGCAGAAATGGTTGCTGTGGGCACGGTGTTAGCCCTGAGTGTAGAAAGTCCATTGAACACAGAAATCAAATTGTCAGCCATACAAAAACAAAGTGCCGATTTGACAAAATTTGTGCATCAAGTGGGCGGCGTAGAGCGCAAACAAAGTGCCTTGCAGTTTCAGCCATATCATGGCCCCGATGATGCCAATGGCACCATGGGATTAGTACGTGGAATACATGGCAAGAAAGATGGACACGTTTATCTTGGACATGGTATAGATCATGTCACGGAATTATTAACTTGCCAACAGATAATAGATAATCTAATCAAACAATTAAGTTGATGATATAATCATTGATCTTGCCGGGGAGCCAATGTAAATGCCTGGCTTGGTAATATTTTTTGTCACACTACTGAAGGCTTTAAGTTCCACATAATCTACCATGTGTGCCTTGTTAGTTACTGTAGACCGTATGTTTAAAACACAGTGGTTGCCAATTCTAGATTTGTCAGTGACCATAACTCCTGGTCTTAGAATACAGTTTGACCCTAGTACACTGAAATGTCCAATCATACTGTAAGCACTTATAATACAATGTCTACCTAGTCTAGCATGTAAACCAATGTTACAAAAAGGAAACACAAAAGATCCAGGATTAACATTGCCATTTACTATGGCAGTGTTGTGGATATAAGTGACTAAATCCAAGTCAAGCTGGTCAACCTGCTCCAATATTTTTTTACGTTCTTGCAAGTCGACCGTGACTGATACTATGTATTGATAGTCTGTATCAATGTCTGTGACAAAGTCTTCTGGTGATATCACTGTGCAAACATGTGTTTTTGATATCTCATTTACAAACTCTTGAGTCATAGATGATTCACTGTAGCCAATGATTCGTATGGGTTTTTGGTTGCCTATGATCATGATTTATTTTAGTGTGCTAAGAAAATCATAAAAAGGTTGGTTATCCTGTTGGCAAGCATCAATGAAATTGTCACTGAGCAAATGTTTTTTGTTGTAAACTGTGCTGTCTCGTGTCATGTCAAATAGGTCTTGTGCAGAATGATCAGCCAAGGTCCTGATCAAATCAACAATTTTTTCAAGTCGTGTTAGATTGCCTGGATCGTTATCAAAACTCAAATCAAGTGCTCCGTAATCAAATTGAAAGCCCAGTTTCTGCAACCAGTGATACGAAAAATATTGTCCAACAGGTATAAATGCTGTTTCACTCAGGATACATTTCCAGGTTTTTTCTGTTAAAAACGGTCCTGGCTGAATAAAACAACCTTGTGCATTGTGAGTGTAACTGTAATGATAACTTTCCTGTGTAAAATTGATGGCAGATTCTACATAAGCTGGATTATCGTAGGTCCACATGACATGATCATCCCAGGGAAGTTTTATTTCTGAGTTGGCCCATTTTGTTCTAAACAAATGCATGTAATGATCGCAAGTGGCATTGCCGGTGGTCTGCCAACTGTGTATATTTTTTTCATCTCTTAACACTTTATGGAGACTATACACAGCATCGTGATCACCTAATATTTCTTTCATGGCAGAAAAAATTATAATTTTACTCTGTGAAATTCGTCGGGTCAGCGCACTGGCCTTGTAACGGATGTTTTTATTTGACATGGGACCAAGTCTATTGGCCAAACGGCGACCTCGGAGATGAGCGGTGTTATAGGTAAAGTGTAAAGTATTCTCTTTAGTAAAATCGTCAGGTATGTAGCTCTGAAATAGTTGTATTATGTTTGCATCGAGTTGTTGACTCAACAGTTCTGCCCAGCCTACCATCAGGCTGTCGCCACTGATGATATAGTTTGTGTAACCTGTAGGCGGTGATTCTGGCCAAGGTTGATCAGAATTTTTGTCGACTTGCCATTGCGCATGAAGATGCACATAGGTATCCGTGCCGGCTATGCCTTTTAGCCATGGATACCAATACAAAATTTCTTGATTCAAAACTAGATCTTTGGCAGGACCTTTGACGGTCAACGGTATACTAGGAGCAGGCGAGTTTGACATGTTGATGAAAATTGTAATTACCTAGCTCACTTCCACTGAAATAGGTAGCGAATCTATTTATAGTGAGGCAGCAGCCGCCTACACATAACCTCAAGGGTCCTAAGGTGTGTGTTTTTGATGAAAGACCAAATCCCAGGTTCGATCTTTCCATAACAGATCCGGTGGTGTTGCCTGACACATGTCGCATTCTGATATGGGTTTTCCATATGTGCTTAAAAAGTGATCAAAGTCTGTTTGTTTTAAATTTAACAAATCAAGAGGTTGATAATCTAAATATTTTTTCCAGTCTAGATCTCCCACCTGATCAACAGATTGCAACAGATATTGCAAGTTGGCCAATCTGCCGCATTTGTATAACTTGGTTCCGTAAAGGTAACTACAGGTAGAGCCTATGCATCCATGTAGTATAGAATTTTCTGGATCATTGGTAGCGTGTGGTTTAATTTGACCATTTGGAAGCGTATAATAGTGTGATGACCAAAATTTATTTGTATAAAAATATACATTGGCTCGAATATTATCTTTGATATGAAAGTGATCGTTGTGAATTTTAACAATAGACGGATGAGAAATCAATTGATCTATACTTTTTTGCCATTGCCGACCAACCACTGACGTTATATCGCCCATGAGATGTCGACTTATGGTCAAAGATATATTGTGTTTGATCATGATATCCAAGATCCGTGAGATATTTTTTCCAATCAGGTGTCCATTGGTATAAATGTTGATCCGTGAGTTAGGAAAATGTTCACGTAATTTTGCAGTCAACGGAACAATTTTTTCGTCCCAATACAACAGAGGTTCGCCGCCAAGCAAACTTATCGATCCATTGACTTCAAATTTTTCAGCCAAAATAGGAATAGCAGAGATGATTTCCTCTAAAGAAGGATCAGGGTCTAAGTTTTTTCTGAGATCAGATCCAGATGCACAATGTTGACAAGAGTAGTTGCATCTTGCCCCAATGTAAATTGGCAAGTTAGTTTGCTGAATCTTTGGCATGGGTTATTTAGTACCAACAACCATGTATCTAGTATATTCAGTTTCAGGGTCACGCAGTTGCATGCGTCCATGATACAAGACTTGCGATAAAGGAAAACGATCTACAATATCTTGTGTGCTCGAAAAACTGCGATTGGGATCATGATCACGTGCCTGCATGACCACAAGTGTGCCGTTGGGTATGTTTAAAAACCAACTACGTCCCTGCATGTCGGTCAGGCTGGTGTTGATCACAACTCCTGATTCGCCTAGTTGACGGTAGTCCAATTTGTTTGAATCCTCTAACATGTATTCTACATTGCGGGCACCGGCCAAGTCCAATAACTTTTTGCTGGTACTCAAAAACTTTTTGTCTTTTTCTACCAGCACAATCTTGTCAGCCTGTATTCTACCTTCCAAAGTCATGTACAGGGCCAAGTTGCCATACCAGGAACCCAAAATGTAAATTGTAGAATAATTTGTTTGTATGCGTTCTAGTTCCGTCAACAACCACACCTTGCTGGCAGTGAGGTCACGTGTGAAACTGCCTGCTAGGCTGTAACCACTGCTCTCGTCCAAGTTAGACTGGTGCGTAGCGAAGTCTTGGAGTATCACTGCCGTTGTCCTCGGGATATACTGGATAAGGGTTCATTTGCCTGCCTTGTGCAATGCCGCACCATTGTTGAAACTCTGGCTCCATGAGTTGGGCACCTTGGCTCCGCCTCTTGCCTGGCTCCAGTAGTAACCAGCTCTATGTCCTGAGCAGTCTCGGGTGCATGGACTGCCTAGGAAGCTGAGTTCATTTAATTCATCTTTGAGCCAGGTGTTGGCAAATTGTCGACACAATTCTTGTATCCGTTTGTTGCGTGTTATTTGTAAGTGATAGGTTTTATCGCCTGGGCCTGTGTCCTGGCTGGGATCTCTATAACCAGCATAGACCTTGTGGACCGGAGTTGAACTGATTAGATCTCTACAACTTGCGCCCATACGTTCGGGCATGGGTTCAGTGCAGGGACTACAGGTAGTGACGATGATACTGCCTTCAGGAATTTCACCATACTGCTTTCTATACTTGTCTATGGCTGCACGCTCGCCATGCACATCCTTGCGGCCTTGGGCATGATTTAGTGCCATGACTAGACGGTTGTCAGGATCCAACACAGCTGCCGCTACCATGCCATAGAGATCTGGATCTTGTTGTTGACCCGCAATGACCATTTCACACAGATCTACTAATATGCGATCCAGCTTGTCATGGTTTTCTATACGGAAATCACTGATACGCATTTAGTTGGCCTTGTGACCTTTGTCCTTTTCAGTGATAGGACCGCCTGTGATCCAGGCCGAACAAGAACGAGTTCCTGCACATTTGAAATGCAGGAAGTTGCAGTAGCCGAGATCTGACAAATTGATACTGGCGGCTGCATCTATGTTTTTCTCACCGGACTCTATGCCAGAGGCTATACACTTGCGCATACTGTCACTGGCATCAAAGGCCGCGCAGTTGCCACAGCGCATGGTCTTCATGGTTTTTTCTGTGACCCGCCAACGACGAGCCGCATCTTTCCAGTAGGTGCCAGCTTCACCAGGATTGGGAGGTCCATAGTGATATTGCTCAATGGCCTTCTGACGGTTCTTGAGATTTAATGCTATGTCGTGTGTTGCTCTAGGACAATTCTTCTCGGCTGCTTCTACCAGTGTGATAAGCTCTCTCATTTTTTCTTGTTGCCCCAATTGGCGGCACCTTTCTTACGACACTGGACCAAAGCTCCACTTGCATAAGCTGACGGCCAGACCTTGTAACGACTTTTTACCTTGCGGTAGCAGGCGTCTTGTTTTTCATCAAGATAGTTCATTGCACCTGCATTGCCATCCACAGCAAATATTTTTTTACCTGTGACTTGATCAATGATTTCTGTCCTGATATCGTCATAGTCAGCCCACTCAATAGCTTCTTGTTTGGCTGCTTTTAAATCGTTAGTGGTCATTATAACGGCATCCAGCGTTCTGTCTAACACAGCGAACCTATCTGCCGATGATTTTCTAAGACCAAGTTCTTCATAGTTGCCGCCGCGATTTTCTTTGACTTTGGTGGCCACATTTTTTGCTGGGCCTCTGCGTTCGGGATTGGGATCTTCTCTGCGCTTCTTGGCCGCGGCCGACGCACGGCCTTTCTTGCCTAGAGCATGTGCCTTGCTTTGTGGCAGGCATTTTGGTTTGCCTTCTTTGCTGCTGCCTCGGGCACAGTCACCACGGATTTTACCATCGGGGCCAAAACGCACCCACTTTTCTTTGAACCACTTTTTCAAATCTTCGGCCAGTTCTGCTTCTGTTTCTTCAAGAGATTTGGTTGCAGGCTTGATACGATCGGTAGGAAGAGCATGTGTCTTCCAGTATTCGTCGGCACCGGCTGGTGTGGGTGCTCGTTTTTCTTGTCTGCGAGCCTTGGCCACTTGTTTGCCTTGTTTCAACAGGGCCAACTGACGATCTATTTCTTGGCGCTGGGCCAGTAACTTGGGCAGTTCACTGGGTTGGTAAGGTATGCCATAAATTTTGCTGGCTTGCTTGATGGCCTGTTCATAGTCCAAGCTGATGCCTTCGTGTGACGCATCACGCATGGCCATGGCAGCTGCCTTGAACAACAGGTCCTTGCCAGTGATCTCTGGACCTATCTTGACCTCTTCCACGGGCACACAGTTGGGCACTTGACGGTCGCCCTTTTTCTTCATGCCGGCTTGCCGATATCCTGTCCAGCAGGCTTCAAGAATTTCTTGATATCTCATTTTTTCCTTCCCGCACAATGAGCTTTTTGTGAGAATCCTTTTGGGTTACTACAATTAATGCTCTTTTTGTATTTGGCACTCCACTTCTCATCTAGATCTTCAGGCACGCCCAGGATCTGTTTGACTTGATTGACCCAACCACTCACATCACTGCTGCCAATCTCGTCAGTGTCACCCACGTTGTAGGCCACTTCTTCTATGGCATCGACTACCTTGTCCAGACCAAATTCTACTATGAGATCAGTGTGTGCCACCAACATTCTGCGCATGATGGCCATTTCCACTGCTTTACCACTGTCGCTGTCTTCCTTGAGATCACGATACCTGGTCTGCAGGATTTCTATATCCTTCTTCATGATCTGTAGATTGGCCGGATTTCGATCCTGCGTCATCATTCTGCGTATCTTGTCGATCATTTCATCACGTTCACGAGCTGTGCGCGGTTCGCGGGTTAAGTTTTCTGTTAAATCGCTTTCTATCCTGTCAATCAATCTGTCAGCCGCTTGGCGGAAATTCTTCATGCTAGGTGTGCCAACTCTTGCTTGTTCAATGGCCGCTTCTTCGCTGTCGCCACCACGTGTGACACTGACCACTTGTGTAGTAGGATTCCAAAACACTGTGTAGCCTTGTATGAGACTCTTGCGTGGAATTGTTGTGCCAGGCATGCCAAAATCTTCCTGTACCTTTTTAGTTTTGCTGGGTGCTATGGTAACTGTTTGATCGCGACCTTGGCGTTTTAAATTGGCCCGAACTTTTTCTGCCACAGCACGGGCATGATCATCACTCTTGTAGGCACGCCATTCACGTCCGTCGATGTAGACTGAATAAGGGGTGGGGTTGCCCTGATCACTCCAGCCTTCTGCCATGCTTTGCGACAGTTTTTGTTTGAGTGATTGGATCTTTTGCTGATACATTTTGCATTTTGCATCATCACCGGCACGATTGGCCGCCAGAGCCAGTGCTTCCAACTTGGACATTTTCTTTTTGATATCATCGGTACCTTCCGCTACACCTTTTTTCTTATCAGCACGGATACGAGCTCGTTCTTGTTTATCAGTGGGCATACCGTGGCCTTGATAACCTGTGTATCCATAATCATCTTTACCAGCACCGGTCCAGTTAACTGGTTTGGCGTGTTTGTTTTTTGGATCATTGACTTTTGGCAAATTCTTTTGTAGTTTAGCAAGCAAGTCTTTTTTGCTGATAGCCTCATCCACATCGTTGTCTTCAAACGGCAGGAACCAGAACCAGTTTTGGAAACCACCAGGATTGGTGTCATATTCCATGTGCGCACTATTCCTAGCCGTGGCCATCATGCGTTTGAACTCGCCTTCGGCACCATGCAGTTCAGCATAGTTTTCCAACTCGTCATACAGTTGGCCGGCAAGGAAGCTGTCACGATGGCGTTCGATTTTAGGTGCCAGGCGGCGATATATTCGAGCCATGCCTGCTCGAACATTTTCTACTGTTTCAGTGACACTTTGTTCTTCCATGTACTGTTGCATGAACTGATAGTATGATCTACCAATGGGCAAGCGATGCCGCTTGATTATCATGCCAATCTGTCCCAGTAGTCGAGCTTTGCTGTTTGCACCCAAGGCAGGATCCCTACTGATGGCCTGTATGGCCTTTCTGACAGCATCTACATCGGTTTCTGCGTTGATGGCCAGATAGCGATGTATGAGTTCTTGTGGTTGACCTTCCTGCATGAGGTCTTGCCAGTGTTGCCGGGGACCTATGCCACCACCGTGTTCCTCGATGTCAGATCCTGAAACTTTTTTTGTTTGTTGATCACCATCATTAGCGGCTTTACCTCTAATATCAGGTGCTACTTGACCAAGTCCTTGTATTTGTTGAGACGTGTATTTCATAGCTTTATTGCTGGTCGTCGATGTTGTGTTGGACGCCGGTGCCACTGTAGTTGCATTGGGCATTGATGCCATTGGAGCACCCACATCAATTATGCCGCCCTGGGCCACGTCAGCAGAGCCTTGTGGCGCAGTTGTTTTGGTTTTAGTGGCAGCTTTTTTGGTGCCGGTCATTTGACCAATGGTCTGTTGCAGTCGATCATTGGTGGCCTGTACCTGTGCTAGGCGTTGTTCCAAACTGTTGTTTTCTTTGTCTAAGCCGTCAATTTCGCGACCTTGTTGTTTGTCCAGATCAACCAACTGTTTGAGTAGGGCATCTTGTTTGTCATTGGCACCACGTATGGCTGCCAGTTGTTGTTGACTGCGTTCTGTGCTGTCTATTTCTGCACTGGCCACAGCTTCAATGTCGCTACGCACAGCAGGATATCTCGCACGTAATTTTTGTAATTCGCGTGCTACCTTGACATCACCGGCTTCTAGATCGTCGTTGTTAGACTTTTTTTTTTCTTGCAACGGCAGTTCGCCCTGTGTGGGTATGCCGGGCAAGGATGGTTGTACTTGTTGTGTGGTCCAACCTAGTTGTTTGAGGATTTTTTTAGTTTCGTCACCACTGGGCAACACACGATAGATGAAATAATTTTTGGCTTGGTCACTTTCCAGGCCATCGTAATAATCACTGATCAGATCTAGACCTTTTTGATCTAATTTGAAGTTTTCTTCGGGTCGGATGAATTCCAAATTCACAGTGGGGATGTTGCCCATGTTGGCCTTGACCAGGCGTTGGAAATTGGCCACACCTAGAGCACGAGGATTTACTGTTTGTTGTTCTTCGTCCATGGGCTCGGGTTCGCCTTTGATAAAAGCCTTGATGCCTGCACCTACATTGGCCAGGTGACCTTTCTTGGCCCGTTGTGTCAACTGCGCCATCTTTTGTTTAGGATCTTGCGTGTCACCAATTCCTTGGGGATCAGGCTTGACATAAGCGAATGGATCTTGTTTGCTGGGACGTTGTGTGGGTTGTTCGGCTTCTTTCATGCCACGCACACTGAGAATCTCCATGCGTTCGTCGTTGTATTCTTTGATACGCCCATCTATGGCACGTTGCATTTCGGCATCCGTGGTCTTGGCCCGTGCTTGTTTTAGGTAATCAATCTTTTCGCCAAGTTTTTTAAGGCGAGCATATTCTGCATCATCTACTGCACCTTCGTGCAATTTTTTCTCATATCGTGAATTAAATAAATCTAGGCTTAACATTATTCTTCATCCAGGTAATCTTGTGACTCGTCGGCCATTCTGCGGCGATGTGCGAACATTTCTACAGCCATCTCGGCTTCGTCTAAATTCTTAAAGCGGGTAGGTAAGCAACGACCAGCCCGACGAATTTCAAAGCCATCACGCTCGTTGCCATGCATTTCCCAAAGGCCACACTCGTTGGTTAAAGTTTTAACTGGAGCTGATTCGTCAGTCCAATTGCGCTCTTTGTAAGCATCGTATCCAGCATCCATGTCTGACTCACGTTCGGCATGATAGTGGCCGCCGGCATCATAACAACCATATTCGTCGGGACGGCCATTGGCATCGTACCATTCTTCTTGGTCTTCTTCACTGTCAGTGGGATCTTCAGCGACTGGGGCTACCTTGACTATGAGATCCCGATCCTTGGCATCTCGGCTTTTGAGATCTGTGTCTTCTTGTTTCTTTTCTTTGATGTCGCTGTCTTTGATTTGTTCTTCGGCTTGTCGGATAAAATCTTTGAATGATTTTTTTACTTTTTCAAGGACATCTTCGGCCATTTCGGCTTCCAGCACTGCCTCTTCACGTTCCACACTTTCATCACTGCCTACCATGTAGCCTGACATGGGATTCTTGGCATTGGGATTGCCGCCTAGTATTTTTTGTGTCTTTGGCTTGAACAGGGCCGGCATCTGTGGCACTGATCGCTGTTGTGGGTTGAGACCTTTTTTTACACCAGTGGGAGTGATACGGCCTTCCAGGATGGCCAGTTTTTCCACAATGGTATAGATGTCGTTATGGTCTTGTGCCACGGTTCATGCCCTTGCGTCTTTCAGATAACTCCGGATCTGCCACATGTACTTGCCGTGTGCGCTTTGGCGCTCGGCAGCAAAATTGGCTACATCTTCACGACCTTCGGCTGTGGCAGCATCAAACAACTGCTTGCTCATGTCCTTCATGGTCTGTGTGTCTGCGAGCAATTCTTCTAACATTAATCGGGCACGGGGAACCTTGGTCTGTCCCTGTATCTGTGTGAGTTCTTGGAAGCGTTCAAAACTTCCGGGTGCATATTCTTCTGTGGTTCTTATGTATTCGGCAATGGGATCTACAGCTCCAAACGCATCTTCGTAGATTTTTTGGAAAAACTTGTGCAGTTGGCCAAAATCTGGGCCTTCCACGTTCCAGTGGAAATAGTGTGCTTTCAAATAATAAGCAAATGTTGAAGCTAGATAAACTTTTAACAAATCAGCGAGCACGAGGCTTTTTTCCTTTTTTCATGTAGGCAGGTGTATTAGGATACGGATCCGCACTATTAGAGTATTTACCAGAAAAGAAAGATCCAGCATTTCTTGTGATCATGCCGCCCAGGGGCATGGCCACTGAAGCAATACTGCCGCTTACAGTTGTTTCTACTATAAATTCACTAGCTCTCATCCAGTTATCCTTAGCAGTTCATTGTTTTTTACGCTTGCTGGACCCTGATCCACACGCACATTACTGACAGTGAGTCGTGCCAGGCAAGGCTGTACCAGTTCCCAGCGCAGTCGGTATTCTCCAGGTTCTGCTTCGATCTGCAACATTTCTTCCAGATATGCATCAGTCCAGCGCCAGCTACGTTCAGCAAATAGTTCTTCGTTGACATACACGCGATACACAGGATCCAGTCCTTCCCATTCGCAGTTTACATCGGCTAGCACTTGTACAAAATACCGGTTCATAAGGTATTTAGCTGGTGCCGATTGCTAGGGTGTAGGGTATCTGATTATGAGCACACCGGGCTGTGCGGGCAATCGATCATAGTAGGTGGGACCATCGGCTATATCATAGCCACCTCCAGCACCATAGTTCTTGTAGCCAGGATTGTTGTTGCCAATTCCTTGGGGGCCTATTCCACTGCCGCCTGCAGCATAATAGACAACATTGCCAGTTATGTTGCTGGCTAGACCAAGCCCACCTACACCACCTACTCCATCGGGTGAGCCTTTGCCGCCTTGACCGCCTGCGCCACCGCCCCCACCTGGTCCAAATGGTGGATATCCACCGCCATAGGGTGCTCCACCGTTGTAACCCTGTCCGGGTGTGCCGTTTCCGCCAACAAAACTTGCAAAATTTATATGTGTGGTACCCAGGGTTCCACCTCCACCGCCAGATCCACCACTGCTGCCGTTGCCGTAAAATCCGCCCTGACCGCCGCCAATGGCTGTCATGTTCAAGAACGTGCTGTTGTTTCCAATGGCACCAATGACCACAGGATAACTGCCTGAATTTAAATTGATATTACCGGTCATGGCTCCGCCTGCACCACCACCGGCCACATAGGTGCTGGTAGGGAAAGCAGCTTGACCGCCACCAGCTACAAGCAAGTATTGAACATTGGCCAGTGTGCCTCCTGAGACTGTGAGTGTACCCGATGATTCAAAGGTGCGAACAGTGTAGTCACCGTTTATGACGGCTGTGCCGCCTGTGACTGTGATGCTCATCGCACTTCCTTTACGCTACCTATGTGCCAGTCGGCCACCCCATACTGGGCTCGCATGAGCCTGCGGGCATCCTGCTGATTGTCGGCTGTGACCGTAACATCAATGTAGCCTACGTAGTTGGGTTGCTGTATGCGCACAGGGGCAGTCCACAACTTGTATTTGGGATATATTTCTCGGGCTTTCATTGGCCTCTCCACTGTGCTATCATGGTACTGGGTGTGTCGTAGCTGTACAAGGCCACTCCGCGCTGACCGCTGCGCATGCTTTGAGCACCTGGTTCCACAGCAAAAGTGTACCACACATATTGTTGATTTTGTGCTAGGATTTCATTGCTGGGTCTAGGCTTGTACTGGTTGCGTCGTGCTCGAGTTACTCCACGTATTTCAACTCCAGGTATCTGATTCAGCTTGAGCCACATGGCCCTGCCGTGGCGGGTCTGTGTGCGGCCCGCTTTCAAGGTAAGTCGGAGCTCACTGAGTGCTATGCCGTACAAGGCCAAGCCCAAGGCACGACCTCGGTAGTCAGGATCTACCACTATGCCTTCGACTTCCCAGGTGTTGGCCGGATAAATGCTGTCTATGAGATCCATTTCGGCCACCAACTGCCCTTGGTCAAACATGGTGATTTGTTTTTTGTTATGCATGTTTTTGACATGATAGCTCAGGCCTGATCCTCCGGGCAAAGGTCGTGAACTGCGTGGTTCACTCATGGGTATGAGATTGTCTTTGTCCCCAAAATCTCCCACAGGTATACGTGCGATCTCCATGACTTGTCCTTCATCGGTTCTATGATATTCACTAGCTTGTCCATTGGGGTCCACATGCCAGGCATAAAATTTGCTGTAGGGATAATCCTGCTTCAAGCTCAAGAAAGCATTAAGGTTGGGCACTGAATCATCGTACATGATCAGCTTGTCAAAGTGCTCTTTGCCCAGTAAATGCTTGAGTATGATTTTTTTCTTTTCTTCGGTGGCCGCTTTGATGGCAAGATTGCCAGCACGATATACGTGGACCCGGTCCATGTCTATGCCAAATCTGCGGAATGTGTCCAAGAACACATCACGGTCATTGAAGTCACTGCGTGCTGTGAGCATGATCACTCTGTTACCTGTGGCTATGTCATGCTTTAGCTGTTTGATCATGCCAGGAATAGGTCGGGCCTTGGTAAAGAACTCTCTGGCATCCTTGAATGCTCCAAAGTCAAATGTTTCACCGGGTGCCAGTTTGTAGTGTGTGAAATCGTGGCTGTTCAACTGCTTGATGACTCGGCCATCCTGCACCACATTGACTCTAGTGTCGGTGTTGACCAAGGTGTCATCAATGTCAAATATGACCAGCTTGCCGGATCCCAGCTCTTGTGCTCTCATTTATATCACCAAGGATTAGGAGGAAACTTGTATTGTTTCTTGACAGGGCCGGTGGGCCTGCCTCTGTTGGTTTTTTTGATCTTGGGCTCAGACGAGATCGTGGTCAGATCTTGTGGAATAAAAATATAGATTTTTGGTCCAGTGGCCCCAGATGCCTGTCGCCCTTGGTAAACAAAATTGCTGGTGTTACCCTTGATTGTATCGTCAGACTGCAGTCCTTTGAGTAACAACACTATATCTCCTGTGACTGGATTATACTGCTGAATGTGATATGTCAAATTGCTAGGTCCTTGTATACGGATCTGGTTGGTGCTTTTTCCTTTTTCCAAGCCATATAAAAAATCAAACTTCTCTTTGGCAGTAGCCAGGGCTTTGAACTGTTTTTCTCGATTGTATTTTTCTTGCTTGGCACGTTTGACAAAAATTGGATCCGAAAAGCCACGCGGTGTAGTGGTGTTCGGAGCGGTCATACGCTGGGCCGACATGCTAGGAGCTCCTCCACCATAACGGCTTGGACTTTTGGTGATTATTTCATTGATTATCATTTGTTTTTCTTTGCCTTTCCACGACGCATGTTCAACTGCCACTGTGCCATTTTGCGACGCTCGCCTGTAGAACTTTTGGCTATTTTTTCTAGTTGTCCCAGTGTGGCTTTTTTAGGAATACCTACCCTGCGGCTCAATCCTTTACGTCCAGGGTTTTTTCCGTCAGCAAAGTTTTCATCTACATCTGTCTTATTCTTGTAAAACAATTTTTCATGATGTGGACCTGTGGTCTTCATGATAGTGTTAGCCAGCTTGGCCACGGTCATTACAGCACTGCTACTGCGAGGATTGGCCTTGACATCTGCCCAGTTCTTGTAGCCATTTTTTTGTGCAGCCTGGTCCAATGCTCGCAACACTTCGGGCGGAGTATCTTCCATCTCCATCACACTGTCGCCTAACTTCCTGGCCACTTGTATCTGTTGTGTCATGTTTTCCAAGTCTTTTTGGGTGATGGCTTGTCCAATGGCATTGCGGTAAGGCTGGCCCTTGACCGGATTCTTAAAGACCTTTTCTGCTGGAGTAACAGCTTTCTTGCCCGTGTTTTTTGGATCTTGTCTCGGACTCACAGCACCAGCACCGCTGACGGGATCAATGGATTCAGATAGCCCTCTTACTGACATGTTATGTCCAGTGCTTTGTTCCAGTTCGTTGGCACGATCGTTGGCCTGTTGCCATGGAACATTGTCCATCCTAGTGATTTCGCGCCCCAGGGTAACATCATATATGCTCCAGGAACCCGATCTTTGTGTGGCATCTTGTGACTGACCAAAATTCTGTGCCACATCCGTGTCCACATCCTGCACACCCAGTCTGCGTTGTATATCTGCTGAATCTCTTTGATTGTCTGCGGCCTGCGCATTTTTACGATAGCCATAGTTGGCAGTGTCATCGGGCAGGTCTTTGCTCTGCAACCATTGACTGTAAATCTTTTCTGCTTCTGCTGGTGTTTCGGCACGGAACCTGTCAACTACCCGCAACTCTACAGTGCGTTGATCCACTATGTCATAGTTGAATTGGGTCGCAGTTTTTGGTTTGGTTGTGATACGCTTGGCCACTTGAGCACGTGGACTCAGTTTCTTTTCTGGCTCAGGTGACTCATCGGGTCTGCGATATACTTTCCAGTCCTGGGACTTCTCGCCATATTCGTATTGGACCCGTTGCGTGGCTTTGTCAATGTCAGGAGCACGCATGGTCAGTATGTTTTTGCCCGTAGCATCTTGCACATCAAACCATGGTTGTTTTAGGCGTATATCAGTCTGTGTCCAGCGAGGGTCGTTGACGTATTTTTTAGTGTACTGCTCATAGGCATCATTGTAGTCCCGAGCATAGAATGTGTCGATCACACCCTCGGGACTACGACTCTTGTTTGCATCGTAGACTTCGTATTCTTCTTGGCCAGTGGTGGGTATTTCTTTGCGTAGCACACTATCAGCCCACTGTTTTTTGAGCTGTTCTTTGTTGATGGTGCCGGCCGAAAACTCCGAGAACAAGCGTAGTTGGTCCGCATACTGTTCATTGTCTTGGGTGACCAACTTGTACAGCTTCTTGGCATATTCTTTGCGATCAGCACTGGGGTCGCCGGCTATGGCCATGGCTCTAGCAAAACGCAACATAGTGTTTTCTAGTATGCCTATCTCTTCGTCACTCTTGGCCAACCAGTCACCACCCGGACTACGAAATTCAATGTAGCCATCCTGTATGTGTGCTGAAGTATACTTGCTGGTGCCCACACCTTTTTGCAGTTCTTTATAGGCTAGTTCTGTGAGTCCATGACGCAGAAGTTCGATCACACCTGCGGGATCTGATTTCTTGCCCTTGATGTTTTGTTGCAGTTTGCCCAAGGCACTGGCACAGAAGTTGTTGGCTTCGCGACCAAACTGTTGTTGCACATACTTGTCGCCCATGAACAGGATCAGTTTCACATAGTCTATGCCAGCATCTGAATCAGCATCTTCGGAGGTAAACCGAGGCAGGCTCACGCCCATGTGCAAGCCAGTGGTACCATTGGTATAAGCGTTGCCACCGTTGGGATCATTGGCCCAGTCCGTGACTTGTTTTAATTTTTCAATGGCTGTGAGCAAGGGCATGGGTGGGCTGACTATTTCCAAGCCAGCTTCTTCGCTTTGATCGTCGGGATGTAAACTGCCGTCGGGTTCTATGATCCACTGACCGGGTCTACGACGGGTTGAATGATAGTTATCGCTGACCACAACTGGCATGTCTACCACTGCCTGTAGTTCGCTACCAATGTCTTCCCAACTGCGTGAACCGTTGTTGCGGTCGCTGTCCATGTTCCAAACAGGCCAATCCAGGCCAAACTCGTTGGCAATGTCGCTCATCCAGCGCAGGCCCACATCACTAAAGAAACTGTCATCATCGCCGGAATAGTTGTCGCGGTAATCATCCAAGGCTTCGTCCCAGTATTCGTCTTCACGGCTCACACTGTATTCCACTGATTCATCCAGTTCTAGCTCGACTGCATCAACAGCGTCCAGGTATGCTTGATAGTAGGGATTTTGTGCCGCATAGGCCGCTTGGTCTTTGCTGGTGTCAAATTTAGGTGCGTCTACGCCGGCGGCTATGATCCGGTCGGCCTCTTTGTCTGACATTTGTTCACTGTCAGTGAGATACAAGTGTATGCGTTCGCTCAGGGGAGTTTCATCAAGCAGTTTTTCACGGATCAAGTCTTCGGCGTCGTTGCGGAAGTCGCTGATCATCTGCTCGTCGCGCCATGTCATATAAGTTTCGTCTAGGTTGTCAGTGAGTCGCATTTGCTCACGATCGCTGAGTCCATAACCATAATCATCGTTGCTGAAAAAATCTATGACCTGCTGTATGCTGTAGGCACGCTCATCAGCATCGTAGTCGGGTTCAGGATCTAAGTCATCGCTGCTGCCCTGTGTGTCGCGGAATATGAGTTCGGCTTCAAAGCCAGCACGTATACCTTTTGCGGCATTAGACGTAGCAAACTTTTCCAAGGCTCCAGGACTCATTTTTACTTCGTCTAGCTCTTCTTCACTTTCCATCAAACCTGTGGCGCGGCGCAGTCTTAGATTGTAGTCCACGTCACTATCATAGTTGTCATTGTACTGTTCGTAGTAGCGTCGAGCTTCTTGAGGAGTGTCAGCTTCAAATCTATGCACTATGCGAGTGGGATCTTCGGCGTCATAGATTTCATAACCCTTGTTCAAGCGTTCGCGAGCCTGGGCCATGCGTTCTTGCCGGCGATCCACTTGTTGGCCAGCGCGGCTCAAGTATTGTTGCAGGCGTTGATCACTGACTTCATATAGGTCAGGATCAAATTCATCGGCACTGATAAAATATGTAGTGCCATCACGGTGCTGTAGTTGCACAGCATCATCTTCGGACTCTACCTGTGCTATACTCCAGCCTAGGCTGTTTAGCACATGCTCAATCTGTGGTTGCTTGTCTGTGGCATTCCACCAGCGATTGGCCAAAATCAACAACTGATCTGGAACGTAATCGTTGTCATCACGATCTGGCGTGGGAGCAAATTCATTTACATTGTAAGTGGGATCGGTCTTGATTGTTTTGCCTGGACGTTTTACAGGATCACGAGGGTCAATGTCTGTGACATCCAGGCCTGTAGCTTCCAGATCCCCAATAAATTTGTGTTCTTCATCTTCATCACCAAAGCTGATTATGGTGCTGGGTGGTCCTTTGCCAAAGTCGTGCTGGCCTAGGCCTTTCATATTGGCGATATGTTGTCCCAATTTGTACCAGTCATACACATCGCTTACATCTACTCGTAGCGTGCCGGCTGGCATGGTTGGCTTGAACTCTGGGCCCGGTGGATTGTCTGGACTGTAGTCTTCGGCGGCCAGTGCAAACAGTTTTTTTTCTTTGAACTGTTGATATTCCAACATCAAATCCTCAAACAAGCCATTGGCACGGGCTATCTGTGGATGTCCTTGGCGATCTGTTTTTAATTTCAACTTGTTGGCTTCTTTGCCCACTTGTCCGGGTTTGATATCCACTGTGAGTGCCATTGAAAATCTTGGGTCCTTGGCCTGCTTTTTTGTTGGAATATAACCACTAGCGCTTTCCTTGACCTCAACACCCGGTGGCAAAGGAATACGTGCCGTGGGGTTTCTGATATAGGCATAGGCCACCGCTTCGGCACTGCCAGGACCTTTTTCTTTGGCCAACGCGGCCAGTCTGGTAGGATCCTCGCGGTATTGCAGGATCAAATCACGCACTTGTCGTTTCCAGGCCTTGACAGGATCTGTGGTCATGCCGGGCATGACAAATCCTATGGGTGCTGTTTCTTGCATAGAATCCCCAGACAGACCCTGTGCTTGGCCCACGGTAAAGTATTCGGGGTGTAGTCGACCATAGTCACGCATGAGCACACCAGCTCGAGCATTGGCTTCATTTTCATAAGGGCTGCCGGTTTCGCCAGCGTCGGGGCCCATGCGATCACCTTCACGCTCGTGTTGATGCTTGTGTGTGAGTTCATGCGCCACGGTTCTTAGCACATCCATGATGTGACGTTGTCCCCAGGCCACTTCTAGTGTTTTGTTTTCATCATTGTAGCGACCAAAGGTTCGGTGTACCGCAGGCCATTGTGGATCACGGCGTAGTTTGACTTGTGGCATGTGTTTGATCTTTAATTCTTTGATACAAAAATCCACAAAATCTCGAAGTATGTCTTCGTCAGCGGTTTCCACAGACTCTCTAATGCTTTCGCCGCCTCCGTCACCACCGCCATCGCCACCTTCGGTACCAGCAGGATGATCTTGGCCTGCATAGGCCGTGCCCGGATACCAGTAAGCACCGTAGCCGTATCGTACTGATTTGCGTTTCTTTTTCTTTCGGCGCTCATCCAGGCTCAGCAGTTCGTCTTTGGCCGCGTTACGAGCGTCGTATAATTGTTTGATTAGTCCTTGAGTTCTTAGTATCTTGAATGCTAAATTTTCAGGACCAAACTCACCGTGAGCATCCAGGCCGGCTTGACGATATTCTCGGACCTTTTCGGCCATGGTTGAAATCTTGTCGTAGTCACCAGTTTTGATCGCCGCTTCAATACGATGGCCGAGATCTTCAAACTTGCTTTTTACACTGATGTCGTCCACATCGGGTCTGCGACGTCGAGGCACTGCAACCCAATCATTGTTCATTATGCTGTAGATGCCTTGACTGTGATGCTGTTTGTTGGCATCTTGCACATACAGTTCCACATCATAACCACCAATCTGGATGTCATGCATGTCATTATATGCATACTTTTTGGCATCAAACAGCTCGCGATAAACTTCACTTGCATCAGCCTTGGGAAGGTCAACTACCAGATGTAGATCTATGTCTGAATGTGGAGTATAGGTATAGGCTGCGTTACTGCCTGAAACAGTGATGTCCTTGACTTCGACATCTATGCCCAGGAATTCACGGAAATCATCAGCGATTTTTAATAGTTGTTCACGCACTTCGGGACGCATTTTTTCGTCTGCGCCCCAGAGGCGTGGATTTAACTGATCATTGAACTTGACAGCATCGCCTAAATCGTAGGAATCTAACTCATGGATGTTCATGAGTGTATTTACCGCTGGTTAGGCTTTGGCTTTCTTCTTGTCTTTTTTGCTAGTTGCAATGGTTTTTGCTACCACCGGCTTGTCTGCCACTGGAGCCGGCACAGCATTTACTGGTGCAGCCTGGCCGCTGGCTTGAGCCAAGGCATGTAGATCCTTGTACAACTGATCCTGGGTCTGGAAATCAAACACATAGGTTCCAGTGTGTTTCAACAAGATGCGTTTGTCTACCCAGACTCGGCCGCCTATATCACGCCAGTTTTCACAGAAAGTCCAGTCTTCACTATAGTAGCGATTTTCACGCACTGCTGTGTCAAAGTAGGTCTTCATGTAGGGATTGAGTTCTGCTGGCAGGCCGATGTCATTTATGAATGGGCGGGTAGCTGGATGTGCATTTAATTTTTCGAACACATGGCGCTTGATCAGCATGAATCCAGTGCCTGTTTTCGATACTTCTTGTAGGCCATCAGGACCTTCTTCAGCACCGTCAAAGCCGTTGACACACCATTTCACCGGCAGGCTCTTCATGGGGTACAGGCCACCGATCACATCCACGTCACGATTCAGCATGACCAACAGGTGCCAGGGTTCCCAACCAATGTCGGCGTCGATAAACATTAAATGTGTAGAATCTTTGTTGTGCAGGAACTTGGCTGTGAGTGTGTTTCTGGCTCGTGAAATAAGACTTTCATTGGTCATGGTTTCCATGGTCCAATCAATGCCCAATTGTCGGCAGGTATTTGACCATTTGATATAGCTCATGAATGTGCTTTCTGTGAGCATGCCACCATAACAAGGCATGCAGATATGCACTCGGGTGGTCTTCAAATAATCAATGTTGACTTGTATTTGTTGTTGTCCTGGCTGTGTTGCTGGTGCCTGTGGAGTTTGGGTGGTAGGTACTGCGTCTTTGTTTTCAGCCATGAGTTCCTCTAGTAAATTGTGTGATATTTACTAGTGATTATACAGGCTGTTATTTTTTCTTGCGACCGGCGCAGTGTGCCTTTTGGCTGAATCCTCGTGGCCTGGCACAGTTGATACTGCGTTTGTATTTACGACTCCATTTTTCATCAATGTAGTCCAGGCCATCTCTTAACTTTTGTATGCGCTGTTGTAGATATTCCATATTTTCACGCAGGCATGCCAGGCGTTCTTCACGCATGACGTTGACAGGATTATCACCAGCAAATACCGCTTCTTGCCCGTAAATTATGCCTTCCTGGGGTTCGTTGACTCCCAGGGCCTTGTCAAATACGTCCCGTAGTTCTGGGTCAGCGGCGCCATACAAATCCACAATGATCTGATCTCGATCATTGTCGTTGCCCGCTGTATAAAGTTTGCGTATCTGGCTGGCGCTGTTGGCATCTGCTCCTTGTACTCGGAAATTCACTGTGGGAGTCACCACAACATATCCATGCTGGGTCATGGGCTTGATAGCTTTTTCTTTCTCGGGCAGGGGTTGTAGGTAGGACGGAGAACCGTCGGCTCTGGGTCGATAATCGAAACGCTGGGCATCTTTGTCGCTGACAGCAAATACCAACACTGTGTTGGCCTTTTCTTCATCGGACAGGGCGGAGGTGATTTCCGTGGCCTGATAAGGATTTGTAACTTTCTTGATGCGCCCAGCGGGCACACCCAATTTGGTCATCATGGTCACTTTGTCGCCATATTTGAATGGACTGGTTTCAGGATCCTGTTTTTCACTGCTGGCTATAAACACTGAGTTTTCACCAAATTCATTGGTCAACCAATCATAGCTGGCCTTGTGACCTAGGTGGAACGGATGGAATCTGCCGGGATATATTACAAGATAGTTCATTGTAATATATTTATGGTTACATGTGCTCTAGTAACCAGAGATAAATGGGTGTGGTAAACTTCAGGCTCACTGTGCCATTGCAACCCATCTCGCCGTAAAACTTGTGTTGAGACAGGGCATGAGTGCCGTTGAAATTATGTTCGTAGATTGCCTGCTCTGTGGTCATATGCCCTAGCTGTACTTCATCAAAGGCTATATCTGTGATCTTGAGTCTTGCATCAGCTATGATATTTCCTGCTTCATCTACTTGAGTATGTTCCGTGGTTTTGTTTTTCATGATCAGGCGCAGTTCATGTTCGGCATCGTCATCTGGGATTTCTATAAAAATCCGTTGACAATGTGCTACATGATCTGTGTCATGGAATTTTTTGTCATCAATCCAGGCTTCGAAACCCAACTTAGCCACTGGGTCAGTGGTATCTAAATCACAGGAAATAGTAACTGTATCGGTCATGTCAGTAGGCCACTGTGACAAAATTAATTTCACCACTGTCAAAGTTTTGTACTCGGGCTCGCAACCAAACAAAGTTGCCGATCACATTAGCAGGATGATAATCGGTCACAGCCGAGCTAGCTGCGTCATATTCATACACATCAAACCAGGGGGCCGAATCTTGTGTGTCGTTGAGTGTAGCTTCAATGGTGATGATACCTGAAAAACCTGTCAGGCGAAATGTGATGGTTTGTAAACTGCCCTGGCCGCCATAGTAATTGGCCGCAGGCAAAGCATTGCTCACAAAGTCTTGGCTGGAGCCGTCATAATTACCCGATGCTGTACCATAGATCACATCTTGCAACAGATATTGAGTGGTATACGCTGTCATGCCTGTTTGATTTCGACCAAGGTGCCAGCACCAGCCAGTTCAGCCACAACCACTTCCAACTGGGCCACAACTTCAGCACTTAATAGATCTGCAGTGGGCACATCGTCTCGAACCAATTGGCTCACAGTTACTACCAGGGTTTGTTCATTAATTTTTGCCATAGTGTATTATTTAGCCGGGATAATTTGAAGTGTTTTTCTTATTATACCAGGGCGTACCAGGCTCAGCATGCTCAGCCAGCTGGAGCCGTTGTGATCCACAAAGAAATAGTCCTGTGTGCGTGTGAATGGGTCGTCAACCCAATTTTTCAAGCCTGGACTCATTCTTGTATGCTCCTGCTGATTGTGCAAAAAATCTATCAACACTTGTTTTTCCTGCCAAGATAATTTGATCGTACGGAAATAGGTCCTGTATTCATGCCGGGGATTATTTAACTGTATGGTATTTTTGGGCCTGATAATCCGGGCCCGGCTATAAGTTTTGTGTCTCAGTTCAGGCATAGTATCCAGCTGATCAATCAAGGACAGTTGGTTGGTATACACATAGCCTTGATTGACACTGACCACCAATTTGTATGACGTAGCTGTGGTCAGCAACACGTCGGCCAGAGTGTGCAAATCTGCCTGGGTCTGATCTGTGATATCTCGCCAGCTTCGGCTAATTATGGTGCCGTGTTTTTGTTTTCCATTGATCCAGCGTTGTTGGGCTACTTCACGCCAGGCTTTCCTACGCTGTATAAGATCATCAATGCGGACATGATCCAGTTCGCGTAGAGCACTGACTTCATCCAGGTAGAAACCTATGCAGTATTCAAACTGATCGTAAAACAGGCGATCTTTGGCTACGGTCTTAAATGGACGAGTTGGGTTGGTCAAGGACTATGTATCCATCTTGGTCGACCATGGGTGTGGCCGGTGGTGTGTCAACAGAAAACTCAATTTGATCATCAACCACTGTGGTGTTCACTGTGCAATTTTCAAGTCTGTCAAACAAGATGCGGCGGCTCAGCGGCACACGTATCAGTTCGTCTATTTTGCGACCTAAGGGCCTAGCACCCATGCGACTGTCGTAGCCACGTTCAGCCAACAGGTTGATCACTGGCTCGGCTAGATTGAGTTTGATGTTTCTGTTGAGCAGGCTGTCTTTGAGTTCATCCACAAACTTGATCACCACTTTCTTTATGGCCAAGGTATCCAGTTTGTTGAACTTGCACACTGAGTCTATGCGATTTCGCAGTTCTGGTTTGAAAAAATCTTTCATGGCACGGTCTTCTTCGCCGGTGCGTTCCAGACTCTGTCCAAAACCAATGTTGTTGTTTTCGTTGTCTCGGGCACCCAGATTCGAAGTCATGATAATGATGCAGTTTTTGAGATCCACGGTCTTGCCTGCACTGCTGGTAATTCTGGCTTCGTCCAGCATCTGCAACATGATGTTTATGACATCTGGATGTGCCTTTTCTATCTCATCAAACAACAAAATGCTGAACGGGTGCTTGTTCACGTCCGAGATCAGCTTGCCGCCGCCGAGATTGCCATCTTCAAAGCCCACATAGCCCGGAGGCGCACCTATGAGTCCTGACACAGTGTGGCGTTCCTGATATTCACTCATGTCATATTTTAGCAACGTCATGTCAAGATTTTCTGCCAGCAGTTTGGCCAGTTCGGTCTTGCCGGTGCCAGTGGGTCCCAGGAACAAGAAACTGGCAATGGGCCTTTTGGTATTGCCAATGCCGGAAAAATTGATGTAAACACGTTCCAGCACTCGATCCACTGCGGCATCTTGTCCATACAGTTTTTGTTTGATATTGCTTTCCAATTCCACTATCTTGGTGCTGCGTTCATTTTCCAGGCGATCCAAGGGCACATCTGTGACACGACTCAGCTGAGCCATGATCATTTGTTTGTTCACAGTTACATTTCCTAGATCTTTCACACGTTCTTGAGCACAGGCACCGTCCAGCAAGTCAATGCTTTTGTCGGGATTTTTGCGATCGTGTATGTAACGACCACTCATTTCCACAGCGGCAGTAATGGCTTCGGTGTCGATCAGCACATTATGGAACACTTCCAATCGAGGGCTCAGGCCAATCAGGATCTGTTCCGTGGTTTCTCTCGTGGGTTCATCAATGCTGACCCTATGGAATCTGCGCATGAGCGCACGATCTTTTTCAAAGCTTTCGTAGTATTCTTCCCAGGTGGTTGAAGCTACCACTTTGAGGTTGCCCTTGGTTATGGCCGGTTTAAGCATGTTGGCCATGTCCAAGGTGCTTTGGCTGCTGGATCCAGCGCCCTTGATGGTGTGTGCTTCGTCAATGAACAAGATGCAGTTTTTCTTGGTTTCCAGGGCAGTGATCACGGCCTTGAATTTTTCTTCAAACTCACCGCGATACTTTGATCCGGCCAACAGGCTACCAACTTCCAGACTCCAGACTTCGTGACCCTTGAGAAACTCAGGCACACGACCTGCACTTACTTCCTGGGCCAGGCCCTCCACTATGGCAGTCTTGCCCACGCCAGGATCTCCAACCATGAGCACATTGGCCTTGAACTTGCGGGCCAACACTGTGATCATTTCTGCCAGCTCGGCGGTGCGACCAATCATGGGCTCCAGTCTATCTTCCTGGGCCAGACGTGTGAGGTTGGTACAGTGTTCTGTGAGTATTTCTGTGGCCTGTTGATCAGTGAGTCGTACATCACTTTGTTTGTAGTTGGTCTGATAAAAATCTACAAATTCAGCTTTTTTGACTCCGTACTTGAGCAAGAAATAATGTGCATGGCTATTGGTTTCGCTCATCATGGCCAGATAAAGATCCACGGTGCTGATGGTCCTGCGACCGGTAAACAACACCTGCGTGAGTGCGCGATTGAAACAGCGTTCCAAGGCATTGGTCTTTTTGGGTTGGATGTCTTTGTCGGTAACCACTGCGACCAAGCCAGACAAATAAGCATCAAGTTCTGAATCCAGTCGCACCACATCAGTGCCAAACTTTTCTAGCACACGACGGAATGGTTCATGACGAATAAGGCTCAACAACACATGCTCGGTCATTACATATTCATGATGCCGATCTCGAGCCAATTTTACAGCCAGATCGACAATTTGTTCAATTTCAGGATTGTTTTGCATGCGGGCCTTTGTTGTTGGTACTTACGACTAGTTTACAACACTTTGGTACTTTTTGCAAGTTGTTAGAGTATTTATTTTCGGCATCGGTCTCGGATCTGCACGACCAGATCTTCGGGTATATTTGTGGGTATACGGGTCTGGATCTTGATCAAAAGATCTCCTGCTTGACCAGATCTGGCAGTGATTCCACGGCCCCGTAATCTCATCATGGTACCGGGTTGAGTGCCTGCGGCAATGTTTACATTGAGTTGGTTGCCAAGTACATCACGTACCGGCAACTCAGTGCCCAAAATCAGGTCCCAAATGTTCAAGGTGTGTTCGGTGACCAGATCTAGACCTTGTCGTGTCCACTGCGCATCAGGATGTATTCTAAAGCTGATGATCAGGTCCATGCCACCAGGGCCAATGCCTGGATACTGTACCGAATCACCATCGTTGATGCCCCGAGGTATCTCTATCTCTACTACCTGGGTGCCTTGGGCAGTGCCAACAGTGATGCTACGAGGGCCGCCTTGTGCCGCATCTTTGAGTGTGATCCAGAGACTCATGCGTGCCTGTTGTTGCATGCGTTGATGCGGTTGTTGGAATCTGGCACCAAATATGTTGAATATATGATCAAAATCAAATGAACTATTGTTGGTCTGGCCAAACGGATTTTGTGTGTTTTGGAAATTGTTTGGCCGGGGATTGGTTATAGACTCGTAGGCTGCTTGTATTTCCTGGAAGCGAGCCTTGTCTCCGCCTTTGTCAGGATGATGCTGGCTGGCCAAGCGGCGATAGGCCCGTTTTATTTCATCCGGTGATGCGCTGCGATCAACGCCTAGAGTTTGATAAGGATTCTGCATAAAAGAAAATGGCCAGCATAGTAATTATACTGGCCATTGGGTGCAAGGTCAATTACTTCTTGGCTGATTTGTCAGGTACTGGTGTACCTTCCAGTTTCTTGTGTACTTTGATGTCCTTGCACACTTCTTTCTTGGTCTTATCGTCGGTTTTGCAAACACGTTTGATTTCACCAGCGGCATTGGCAACGGTGATCAAGCTCACGGCAATGACTGTGGCCCAACAGATTTTCATAATTGAGTTCATTTTTTATCCTTTATCATTGAAACTATTTTTTGTTGTATGGCCTTGGCCCAGAATGGCTGTGGAAAGTTCCAGCCCACGAATGCTCCTAGTGCTATCCATAATATAGTGTCTAACATGTTGAGTCTCCTTAAATTTCAGGGTGTGGCGGTTGTACCGGTGCTCCAAACGCTGGTGCTGGTGTTGTTTTTGCCGCAGGTGCGCCGAAACTTGGAGTCGGTGTGGGTGTTGCACCAAAGGCTGGTGTGGGTGCGGCAGGTGCGCCGAAACTTGGAGTGGGTGTGGGTGGTGCTATTCCACCGTTGTTGGCACCAGCCATTTTTTCTTGTGTGCGACCATAAGCCGCGATACCTAGTATGGCACCCATGGCCATGTGGAACAGGCCTGCGCCTTGTAGTGTGATTGGACTCCATTGGCTTTTGACTTCGCCGCCAGCTATAACCTGGACCAGGCTCCATAAAACTGGAAATAGTACAAAGTCCGCGATGCACACCAACATGTACATCCAACCCATGGCTGGACGCCATTTTGAATTCATCCAATCTTCGTTTTTCTTTGCACTTTCGCTTTTGACTTCTTCAGCAGGCATGTCTGCTCCTTTTATTTTTATTATTATAATATGCTACTATTACACTGCTGAGGCTATGGTGATCAAAGCAGTTATGGCTGTATTTAACCTTTGTTTGGTTTCGAACTGGCTCATGTTTTCTGTGATGGTGATTTGGCGTTGTAGATCCAACAATAACTCTGCATACTCGCTGGATCGAATATTGCCTGCACGCAGTTCTTCACCATAGGCATTGGTGGCTACCGCCACCATTCTGGTATTTTCATCATCAGGATTGTTTAATATATGTAGAACTTCTGTTTCCCATTGTTGCCAACTCATTGCTTTCTCCTTGGGTGCATTTTGCCATAATCATACCAGCGATCTACAACATCAAATCCTGGCCGGAAAAATATGGCCATGGGCACACCTTGATCTTGTCTGATCATGCCCACACGGGTTTTGCCCTGGGGCGCATCGGTTTTTTCTTCCTGGCCCACTTGTTGTAACCAAGCATCTGGCCGCAGTCTGACCAACCAGGTGTATGGATGTTGGCTGGCAAACAAATCGCCACCGCGTAGGTAAGTTCGTAAAGGGTAGAACCACAGTGCTGGACGTCCTGACGGTCTGGGCAGGGCCAAGGGATCATAGCCAGGATCGTCGATGTCAGGTGTGCGACCAAAATGCTGGCGGGCACTGAATCCCAACTTGTCCTGGTCGGTGAATCTCACAAAGTATTCGTCGGGCGAGCCGGGCAAGATGGTTGCCATGTTTTCTATCTCGGTTCTGGCGTCTTGACGTTCCAAGAGCTGTGTTTCCCAAACATTGCTATTGGGTCTATGTTTCTGCCAAAATGCTGCGCCAGCGTCGGTTTGTTGTCCACTGCGTCGGATTCTGTATCCACGGCTTTTGGTAAAATCATACATGGCTCGGGCAATGCCTTGACCGCGATATCGCTCATTGACTTCTAGGTCCTGCGGATTGAGAATCAGTCCCTGGCCATCATAACTCATGGTGAACAATACCTGCCCTAGCTCTCGGCCATAGCTGGTGGCTCGGACAACAATGACTTGATTGTCTGCGTCGTCGTCATCCACATACGCATCGTCTTTTTCAACGTCGAGAGACATAGTCATGCCTTCAAAATCTTGGACGAACTCTTGGGCTCTCATAGGCTGTAGGGATCCACTATGACCAAGTGGCCGTTGTTTCTGCGGCCAAGATTTTCCACTGCTGTCAAATCTAGTGGTGCCTGGCCACCCAGCACCTGTATCATGTCTTCGGTGGCCTGGATCAGTCCAAATATTTCTGCTTCGCTCATTTCTGCGGGCACAGGATTTTTTTCTAAGAATGCTTCGCCTTGTTCACGGTCCACAGCACGCATGAGACCTTCTATATAATCCAAGGTTGCTTCTTCGTTGGCCACATAGTTCACACGTTCCATTTCATATACAAAGTAAGTTTCACCCGCCACTGTGAAGTTGCCCGAGTTGTAGATTCTGGGGTAGAAAGGATTCTGCTGATTTTGTTCAAAGAACTGCACATAGTTTTTTACTATCTGTTCACGTTCGTCTTCGCCAATGCCCAAGACTTTCACGATGGTGCCTCTTGGACTTTCGAACGCCATTTGATCACGTCCTTCACCGGCCAGTTCATAGCCACGCTGGAAGAAATATTGTTGTATCTGATCGCTGACTGAGAGTTCATCGGGATAGTTGACTTCTTTCAATGTGTCAAACTTTCTAACCCAGGCAAATCTAGTGGTGTCCGGAATCCATTTGACTCCCATGTGGCTTTTTGTGTCTGGATTGGTATTGATCAAGAAGTCACCGTCCTGATGCTTCAATATCTGCACTATTTGGCCAGTCTTTTCTATCTTGGCCATGACTCTGGTAGAGGTGAATTCTTCGGCTCTCATAACATTATTTACGCGGTCTGCCTGCTGTGACACGCTGTATGAGTTCGGCTGCATGCTCTATGTTGTTGTATTTCAATCTGCAGAATGTGGCACTGACTATGCCCTTGCTGTAGGCAGTGCCCAAGCCTTGTGCTATTTCATTGAGTGTTCGAGCCGCTTTGAATCCATTTTCGTTTCGGGGAATATATTCTGAATAGCGTTCGAACATCATGGTCCTGCGTGTGATGTCTTGGGCGTTGACAGCACTGGCCTGGAAATTGTCACACTGCTGACGATACTGACCGGCCATGACTCGGATCTCAGTGATCTGCAGGTACTCGTTGGCGTCATAGGGTGCCATCAAGTAGGCATCCAACAAGGCACAACTGTTCAGCAACACACAGGTCAGGGCTAGAACAATGCGTTTCATGGTCGTTCCTTGTCAGGCCAGAATATCACGGCCGCGGCCACTGACACTGCTATCATCACCACAGTCCAGCCCAACACTTCCAACGCATAGAACATAAAATCAAGCATCAGTGAAACTGTTCCTCTTCAGTGCTGCCCTTGAGTGCCTGTGTTGACGCTGTGGCTTCTATGGTTGTGGTCACACGGTCAAAATAGCTGGTTCCTACTTCTCTTTGGTGTTTGACTGCTTCAAAGCCTCGCGCACCATCGGCAAATTCTTTCTGCTGTAGGTCCACAAATGCCGACATGCCATTCCTAGCATAGCCATGAGCCAGATCAAACATGCCGTGATTAAGAGCATGAAAGCCAGCGAGTGTAATGAATTGAAACTTGTAACCCATAGCTCCAAGTTCACGTTGGAAAACGCTGATTGTTGTATCATCTAAATTTTTCTTCCAGTTAAAAGATGGCGAGCAGTTGTAGGCCAACATCTTGTTAGGGAATTTGTCATGAATTGCATCGGCAAATTTCTTGGCAAAATCCAGATCTGGCGTGCCTGTCTCACACCAGATCAAATCTGCGTAAGGTGCATAGGCCAGGCCACGACTCACTGCCTGCTCAAAGCCGTTGCGTGTTTCATAGAAACCCTCCACTGTGCGCTCACCGGTCAGGAAAGGTCGGTCGTTTTCGTCCACGTCACTGGTGACCAATGCGGCTGCTTCGGCATCTGTGCGTGCCAATAATACTGTGGGCACACCCAGCACATCGGCAGCCAGGCGTGCAGCATTGAGTTTGTTGACAGCTTCGCGGGTGGGAATCAAGACCTTGCCGCCCATGTGACCGCACTTCTTGGCCGACGCCAACTGATCTTCAAAATGCACACCTGCGGCGCCGGCTTCGATCATGGCCTTCATGAGTTCGTAGGCATTGAGCACACCACCAAAGCCTGATTCGGCATCGGCCACTATGGGTTGGAAAAAGTCCACATCTCCTGAACCTTCCATCCACTGTATCTGATCTGCTCGTGCAAATGTGTTGTTGATCTTGCGCACCATTTCAGGTACCGAGTTTACTGCATACAGACTTTGGTCCGGATACATCTGTCCGCTGGTGTTGGCATCAGCGGCCACTTGCCAGCCACTTAGGTAAATTCCTTTGAGCCCAGCCTTGACCTGTTGCAAGGCCTGCATGCCTGTTAGTGCGCCTAGGGTGTTGACATAATCTTCTTCCAACAAGCTCATCCATAACTTGTTGGCACCACGTTCGGCCAAGCTGTATTCCACAGGATTACTTCCTTGCAAGTCTACCACCTGTTCTGCGGTATAGTTGCGCTTGATATGGTCCCAGCGTGGATTGCTTTCCCATTCTTTTCTGATGTGTGTTGCTCGTGCTTTTTTGTTCAACGACATTTTGCTTCCTTTCAATGGTTATTATTTGCTGATGCTTTCGAATATTTTTTTCTGTTCACGATACCATTCCTGCCAGGCCTTTAGTTTTTCTGCGTTTTCGTGGCAGGCTCCGTAGTTTTCGATGACTCGGTCGAGGAGACGACTGGCTTCAATGCCACTGGGGGTTCCATCAACTGCGGCGGCACGGTTGGGAATTTCATTGCCACTGGCACTGTCGTGCAGGCTGACAGTGCTACGAGGCAAACTGCACTGAGCATCCAACTGCCGGCCCGCTGTGTCACGGACGATTTCTCTTGTGATATATACATTTTCTTTGACCACCTTTACTTTCTCAATTATCTTGGTTTCAATCACAGTGTTGACCTGCTGTGACTTCTCTTCTGCGACCCGGATTCGTTGCTTCATTTCAGCTATCTGTTCTCTGTAGCTGATGCCACCATAAAAATAAGCGGCTATGACCAAGGCTACGATGCCCACTAACTCTGCGGGCAAACGGTACTGACCCATGAGTGGTATCCACGACACCAGCTTGCTGGCCACGTACAACAACACACCTGCCCCAAACAAAAGATAAGTCAACCACACAAATATACCATCAGGTATCAGTTGCAGGAGCCATTGTATCTGCCACATCAATGACCGCCAAATACATGCAGGGCATGAGCATAGTGTTTCATCCTGTCCTCGAGTCCGATGGTGCCACCATTTATTCTTTTGGTCATGGTCAGGATGTCATTGTTGTCGGCGTATTGATTTAGATTGTTGGTTTCCCAGAACCAGCAGGCACTTTGTACTGCACCTTCAAAGGTTTCCAAGTAAGCACTGGTTTCTTCCACTGGTGTTTCTATGCTGTCAGCAAAGTTTGAGTAATTGCTTTTGCCAGTTAACTGGATAAGCCCGCGACCGCAGTAACGGAATCCGTCGCCACTCTCTTCTGGGCCATTGCCCATCCTGTTGGCATAGATCCTGTTGGCTATGGCTTCGGCTTTGTTGGGTAAAGCGGCATATTGTTCAGCCAAGGCGTCGTTGGGAAAATACTTGGGGAATATCTTGCGTAAACTTGCGGCACGATAGTTGAGATTTTCTTTCAAGAACACAAATCCACCGCTCTCATGGGCGCATTGTGCTAGAAAGGCAGCCACACGCTGTGGCGTGTCTATGCCGTAGTCAGGTAATAACTTGTTTAAGGCCGTACACCACTGATCAATGTAGGGGTTTTTGGGTATGATTTGAGCTAGTTGTTCTCTGGTGATTTCCATGGGTATTCCTTGATGATATACCCATATTTAGTTGTTAGTAAACTTTGACTCTGACCTTGTGCTCTGCGTAGTTTTGTTGATATTGTTCCGGCGGCTGCCTTATCCCCAAACGATCACATAATTCCGTGTTGGTGTAAACAAAACTGGACAAATCCCAAAAAGGACGCATGTCCTGATTTTGTCGGATTATTTGTTGATACATGTGTTCAATGTCTTTGTAATAGGGTCTGTAATTGGGATAATCAATGTCGAATCCTCCACAACGAACCCACCAACCCAGACAAGCATCATCACCACGATGAACTAAAATAATTGGCGAATCTGGCCAGGTATGTTTTAAAAACGCTATGTGATGCATGAACACATGACTTTTTATTATTCTAATACCTGTGCCACCAAAAGGTCGGTCAAATTCACGTTCACATTCTTCACGACTGTGTTGATCTAGCCGATCAAACCACGAGCCAAATTCCATGCCAGGATCAAAATAACTACCTAAGTGCATGGGTTGGCCAGCATAGGCCGCTGAATGAGCATAACTTCTTTGGGCAGTATCATCAGATCTGTCAATGTCAGAACTATAATAAATGTTTTTGACCACCGAGCTCCATTTGGAACCCGGTGCTCCGGCTACAAAAATATATTTCAATTATTTCTCTACTCGGATGTTTCGTGCTATAGGAGCAAAGGCTGTGCGTAGTTCTTCTGCATAGGCCATGACACCACGTGGGTTGAGTTCATCCTTGTCAATAATTATATAGTTCTGCTCGGCCCAGTCTTGATATTCTTTGCTTAGTATTGCTTTAGAGAACTTGTCCACATACCAGTCCACAATAGTGTTAGGAGTCTGTGGCGGCAACACAACTATCCAGCCTGCATAGACCTTGAGTCCTGGAATGGTGTCACTGAGCAAGGGCACGTTTGGCAAGACTTTTAGTCGAGGACCACCGGTGAGACCGACGGGCTTGACTTTACCTGCTTCAATCAAGGGTCGGGCTACTGCTATGGGCATGATGCCAAATTCAGTTCCAGTCTTGCCATCGTAGCTAGCCACACTGGTCACAGCTGGTAATGGACCCGTGAAAGCCACGTGCTGTATCAGTTTAGGATCAGCCTTGGTCTTGGACATTATATATTCATAGGCCATTCTGTGTGCGCCGCCGCCCACAGCAATGTTCACAGTCTTTCCATTGGTGATGTATTTCACAAACTCTTGTGGGGTGTTTACTGAACTCTTGCTGGCAGCAACTAACACCAAGGAACTTTTGCCCAAGGTCACCACTGGTTTGAAACTGTTGTATTCAAAACGTTTGATGTCTCGTTGCCAAATGTCATTGGTAACAAACAGGCTCATGTGACTAGGTACCATGACATGTAGGCCATCGCTGGACGCTGTCATAAAAGCATTGCTGGCCACTGCGGCATCTGCACCTGGTCGTGTTTCAACAGTAAAGGTGACACCGGGATTTTGTCGTGCAACTATTTCGCTGGCCTTGCGGAAACTGATTTCATTACCACTTCCGGGAGCAAATCCAATGGTGGTGTTTATAGGCTTGTTGGGAGCCCATTGTGCCCAGGCCAAAGCTGGAGCCAATAGTAATACGGCTATAATACGTTTCATTTTGATCCTTTAAAAAAATCGCCCTACACTGAAAGTGTGTAAATACTTATAGAAAAATTCAACAGATTGTAAATTTTTTACTTTCTGTAAAAATTATTTACCAACTCTAGAAAAAATCTACATGAATACCAAAATTTTTGCCTTAATCAAGAAAAATTTGGACACAGCTTTTGCCTTGCCCAAATACGAAAGTGTACGTGCCAATGTTGGCACTGACACCATAGTAGAGGACCTGCCTTGGACTCCGGCACGCTATCGCAAGTTCAAAGATGCTGTGGAAGCTGAACTGGGCTTGCCTTGTGAATACCGTGGCACCCTAAAACATATCGTAGATGATCTCAGTGAGCGTTACACCCATAGATTTTTTGCCGAAATATGGAAGCCCAGGACTGGTGAATATGATCACTCGGGCTGGGCCTTGGCCGAAACCATTGCCAAACAAAATCCCCAAAATGTATTAGACGTGGGTTGCGGATATCATCCGTTTAAAGGTCGTATTCCAAACTTGATCGGAATTGACCCTTACAACGATTGCGCAGACTACGAAGTTGACATCCTGGATTACCGAGTGCGTGCAGGTACACATGATCATATCATTGCCCTGGGATCAATCAATTTCAACAGCCAGGATGAAATCGAAGAAAGATTTGCCCATTGCATAAACTTGTTGGCACCAGGTGGTCGATTCTATCTGCGTGCCAATCCAGGTATTCCGCACAAGGCTGGTCCTTATGTAGATATATTTCCTTGGACCTTTGAAATAGTAAATGAGTTTGCTGAACGTTACAATTTAAAACTATTGGAATTCAAACGCGAACCTGCAGAGCTGGGTCGCTTGTTTTTTGTTTATCAAAAACTGTGATCATATAAGCTGCTGCTGCTTCGTGTGCCTGTTGCAATGGATGCCAGGCATCGGATTCTGGGTATCCTTTGCTACGACTCCACTCTAGAAATGACTTATCATCAAACCAGCTCAGATACGGACCAATCTGATTTTGTAACAGTGTGACAGATCTAGGATCTTGCCAATTGGGATTGATGATCTCCATCAGTATCGGATCCATACAGGTCATTAGAAATTTAACATTTCTTGCTTTTAAGAGTAAAATCACGGCCATAATCCAGGCCGCATTGGTCAACACAGTATGATACTGATTGTAAAAGTGTTTGTAATACAACTGATGTTCCTCAAGATCTCCATCCGGCCGTAGGGTCAAAAAAGATTCGTTGACCGGATGCATGTAGTCAAACCTGTCCAACCAGGTCCAATTTATAACAAATACATTGGGTTCTGAGTCTGAGATTTGTTCCAGTACCCTGTGCATGATTTGTAAATTTCCTATGCCGGGCCAGGCATGACATTCATAGGCTAGATCAAGTTTTTGTGCTATCAGGGCCGGCCAGGTCAAACAACTGTGACGTTGATCGGTACAGTCAGCAAGATCGCTTCCGTAGGTAAAACTGCAACCAAAACTTTTTAATTTCATAGGTACATATATACCTACTTTTAGAATAGAGCTTTAGATAATTCCAGCAGCGCTTTGTATGGTTTGCAGTGCGCGATCTCGTTTGTCGTAGCTGGTGATCACAGGAATACCGGCTGCCACACGTACTTCATTTAGATCTTTTTCATAGCGGTCGCGATAGGCCTTGGGAGTCAAGGGCACTGTGCTGTCAAATGTGTCGCGGCTAAACGGGATTTCTTTGCCCTTGTAATGCATGAGCCATTGATCGGCTGATTCAAACTCAGTCAAAGTATTGAGATCGTTGAGCAACTGTTCTACATTGCCACCAGCTGTGCTTCTACGTCGTATTTCCACATAAACCAAGTAACGTCCGGGTCGAATTTCTCCTGGACTGCGATCGGCATCTAGTACAAAGTCATAGCCTTTTTCAAACCACATCATGAGGTCCTTGGCGGCTTGTTGATCACGCACAAAAAAACTGATCACTATGATGTCATCGTCATCGCCCATTTTACTACTAAATTCATCCACGTGGATGGTGGGCTTGAGCAAGCCATCAAGGTCCTTGAAGCTCAGGCTTTCAAATAGCTGGTTGTTGGAGTGTTTGTTGTGCATTTTGTGCCTGTTGGTCGCTTTGATAACTTTCTTGATCCAGATCCTGTTCATAAGCATCATCTAGATCTTCTAAATCAATGTCTTGATCTTCTAATTCCACTGAACCTGTGCGTATGTCGCTCATGAGAGCCTTGGGCATGGTGATCTGCACCAGCCAGATTTTCTTTTCTATGAGCCTTGCTTTTTTTGTGCCAGGACGATAGTCCGACGGATCCGTGATTTTCATGGGCACTTTCATGGCAGTTTTTTTGAATTTTACTTCGCAGTCAAAGGGCAATAATCTACGGGCACCACGTGGGTCGGGCATGAGTTTCTCGGGCCACATGAATATGCAGGTCACACGATATTTGCCAATGTTGGGTCCACTTACTAGTTCCCCAATCTGCCAGTTTCGGAAAGCATACAAATCCAGCTCGTCCAGCACACGCTCGAAGTCTAACAAGGTCAGCAGGCTGCCTTCGCTAAGATAGATATCTTTGATATTTTCAGCCACCTGCCAATAATCTTCTCCGTCGCGGAATATGGCTTGATCAATAGTTTTACTCATGTTTTTATTTATGGTGATTTTGTTGTGCGGCAGATTTGAAGGATTTTGAGTGTAGCTTAATACTTAGCATAATTTTTTCAAATATCAGTACCCATACTATTTTTTAAAATTACAACCTAAATACCTGTGACAGTAATCACTGTTGAAGTACAATTTAACCAAAACGGAGAATCGCACTTGAGTAGAAATCGCGCACAAAAAGCACAAAAGCGTATGCAACAAGTCGAGAACACCATCCAGTTTAGCCAAGCCCAACCCAAGCAGTACCGCCCTCGCGCCATTGAACTTGTGCCACGCACAAGAAATCAAGAACGCCTGGTCTTGGCCTTGCAGGATAGTTCTCAACACATTGTTGTCACAGTAGGACCCGCTGGCACAGGTAAAACTTACTTGGCCATGCAGGCCGCTGTACGAGCTCTTCAAGAAGGAACCACAGAACGCATAGTAATGACACGACCTGCAGTGGGAGTAGAAAATGAACGGCACGGATTCCTGCCGGGCAATCTTGTGGCAAAAATGGAACCATGGACTCGCCCCTTGTTAGACGTACTGCGCGAGAGTTACCGCCCTCAAGACATCAGTGCGATGATTGAGGATCAGGTCATAGAAATAGCCCCCTTGGCTTTCATGCGGGGTCGAACGTTCAAGCGTAGCTGGATCATTGCAGATGAAATGCAAAATGCCACGCCAGCCCAATGTAAGATGTTGATGACACGCATAGGTGTGGATTCAAAAATCATTATAACGGGTGACATTGAACAAGCCGATCGCAGTCACGGCGACAATGGTCTCATGGACCTGAGTCAACGGCTGGGGAAAGGGGGTGTTGACGGAATAGCTGTGTGCGAGTTACAAGCTCGCGATGTACAGCGACATGCCATTATTGGCAGTGTATTACGACTCTACACGTATTGACCTGTGATGACCTGGTAAATCTCCTTCCAGTTTTTTACCAGGTTTATATCTTCATGGTAGTGATGCATGTTATGGCCGTGCTCTAACAGCAAACATTTCAATCCTGCTCGATACCCGGCCTCGGCATTGTCAGGCTTGTCCTCGATCCAGTAACAACCGGTGCCTTCATATTCTTCCAGGGCTTCGTCTTTGTGAGCTCCGGTGTCTAGGCATACAATTCGCTCAAAGGCCGTGGGCCCAAATAACTTGTGTATGTTCATCTCACGCAGTTTCTGCGCATTGGGATCCAGACTAAGACTGGTTATGGCATGGAATCTGAATCCATGTTCCTCGTGCAGTCGCTTGACATAGTACATGGCATCACGCATGGCAGGCAAAAAGCCAATGGCGGCACTCTCGTTGAACACCTTGATCAACTTACGGATCTGATCCTTGCTGACTCCATATCGCAGGCTCATGTCATACTGTAGTTTGCTGCCAGGAACTTCTTCAAAGCCATGTTCCTGCATCCATACATTGAATGCCCATTCCCAGTCCAGGCACACGCCATCACAGTCTGTGAGTATCAAGCGATCCAGATTTTTCCATTTCATAACTTTATTATACTACCAAATGCATTTTGTGTCAAGCAGCAGTCTCTGGCTCAGCCTTTGGTAGTTCGTGTCCGTTTTCTTGGAACAGGCGTTCAATGGTGGCAGCATAGTGTTTGTAATAGTATCCGACTATGGTGTCCCAGTCTTTGTTGGCAGTTACACCGGCCACACTACAGGTCAGTACCCGGCACTCTTTGAAATCCAAGATCACATTGGTCATTTGCCAATCTCTAGTCTTGAGTCTTTTTGAGATGGTCATAACTTCGTCAATTTTGCCCGACGGCCTGGTATAGTAGGTCAATAATAGGTATCTCATATGTGATATTTTTCCATGATAGAATGATAAGTTGATAAATCTTTGGCTTTGGGAGCGCACAGACCACAAAAACAGTTGTATTTTTTACATTGTATTACGGGCATGGAATCTGTGTCAAGTTGGTCACGAAGCGTAGACAAAATCTGTTGAGTGTCGCTGAGATTGCCAATGGGGCCAACCTTGCCATCAAAATTCATTTTACAATCTTTGTTGACAAAAACTTCTCCGTTGACCTGTTTGACATAAAGAAAAAAATGATTCACGCTGCAATACCAGTCGGGAAATTTGTTTCCCACATAAAAGTGTCTTTGTTTGTAATTTTGATCGGCACAGATTTGCCGTCCTCCACAGCAGGCTCGGCCCACATCGGTCAAGTTGGAGTCGGTGTTGCCATCCAACAACTCCATCGACTCACCAAATGTTTTGTTTTTGTAGAGTTTACTGAACCATTTCACCTGATTTTGTTTGTAAATTCTAAGACCATCTAAACCTTCATTAGCATCTAATTGTCTTGGTAATACTCGGATATTGTTATGAGTCAACCAGTCAATCATGTCCACAGCATCTTGAAAAAGCTCCGGTTGTTGATGCATGAGTACCACACATTTTTGTTGTACGCCAGAGCCGGCAATGGTCAGTAGATTGTCTTTGAATTGTTGTTTTTGTTTGGCTGTATTTTCAGTGTGATAACTCACACTAAATTCATCAATCAAGGGTATGATTTGCCGAAGTTTTTTGTTGGATACTATAGCATTGGTGGTGGTGGTTACTGTCAGTCTCCAACGATCAGCATAGTGCTGATGTCGATGTCTAACCTGACGTAAAATTTCAACAATGTCTGGATGATGTAGACTTTCGCCACCATACACATTTAATACAACATAGCGCAGACCCGGAGGTTTTGTACGCATATACAAATCCACGTAGAGAAACATAAAATCCAAGGCATCCAAACATTTGTCCAAAGATGGGTGCCGAGTAGTATTGTCATGTCCGAAATAGATACCTGTTCCACAATAACTGCAATCTAAATTGCATTTCATGGTCAGTTCCCAATCCAGCAGGAATGTGATCCGGTTGTTGGGATCTATAGCAGGTTCTAGGGTATCAAATTGTGATGTTGTTACAGTTGACATAGCTCACAAAGAGTTGCGCTGAGATTGATTTCCTGATCTGCCACCATGGGCACATTGACCAGACCGTTGCGTATGATTATGATGGCCTGATCCTGCCGTTCTGGATCCTGGGCCCATAAATCCAAGTTGTCGTACATCCAACGGAATACGTCGTCAGCTTCTTCTGGAGTGCTTGATTGACAAATCAATGTTCTAGCTTCACGAATACGGCCATCTTTGAACAGTTGCACACAGTCCAGTTTCCAGTCTCCTGCGGCTTTGTCTGCCGAGCTGGGTGCCAGCAGTTGCCCTGTGGTGCTGTTTTGTTGAACTAGGTTCAAGCACTTGCGCAGATCTGGATAAGTGGCTCGCACATAACTGTCAAGAGTATCAATGTCAAATTGCACTTGTTCTGTGACCAGCACAGTGGCCACTCGGGCAGTGAATTCCACTTGATCTGTTTTGACTATGTGCAGTTGTTGGCAACGACTGTGTATGGGCGGAATGATTTTGTTGGGATAGTTACAGGTCAGGATGAATCTCACATGATCACTGTAGTCTTCCATGAGATTACGCAGGGCCGGTTGCACACTTTGTGGATTCATGTAGTCGGCCTCGTCAATCAGGACAACCTTGAATGCACCAAATGGCATGGTCTGACAAAAGCTGATCAGTTTGTCCACCCACTCGATTTTTCTGGCTTCTTTAGATCCATTGGCCCACATCACATCGTATTCATCAATGCCCAGCTCGTTGATCAGCATCTTGGCCAAGGTGGTCTTGCCGGTGCCGGGACTGCCCGAAAACAACAGGTGTGGTATGCTTTTATCCCGTATCCAGCTCTGAACCTGTTCGCGTTGAGCAACGTCCACAAACACATAACCATCCACTGTGGTGGGCCGATATTTTTCTACCCAAAGTTCTTTCATGAAGCCTGTTCCGCAACAGCAATCAGTTCGGCCACGACCAACAATACCGCGGCTGCTTGTATTTCATAATAGGCCAGGAAGCCAAAGGCCACAAGCCTGATGGCGTTTTTACTGAATGCAGCAACTTTGCGCAGTCGCGATTGTGGTAGTTGTGTTCGGGTTGGTTTGGTTAGTGCCATATACTTCTCCTTTGGAATTTAGATTAAACATTATAACATGATTACAATCTTGAGTCAAGACGTTTATTGTTGAAATTTTTTGCAATTTGGGTCTCGAGGATTATTACGACACCAGCGTTCACGACCTTGACGATCCCATTTTTCTTGGCGTAGGCGTTGTTGTTCTTGTTCGTAGCTGGAACGCCAGGCCTGTTTTTTTGTGGTGTTGTATTCTTGAGCACTGATCTGTCGTGCTGGATCCACACCACAGGTGTCACAGTTTTTCAAGATATAAGGCGGTTTGTTCTTGCGTTCTCTGGGTTCGTGTGTGATCCACAAGCCCATGGCCGAGATCCAAACACCCAAACCGATCAAAGTCAGCCACTGTTGCCATCTAGGTAATTCTTGATACCATGCATGAATTCGAAATAGGTCTTGCATTATCTGCGCCAGAAAAGATTAAAAAAATTACGCATTGCCGTTTCTGTCACGCTGGGCTCGCGATGTGGGCAACGTCCTTGACGCCAATCGCAATCAGGAGTAGGGACCCGGTAACAAATACTGCATTTGGCCAGCTTTACCGCTTGAGTATTTCTACCAGTCGTTCCTGTTCCCATGTTTCTTCTCCTGAAAATGTTGGTAAATGCCGATACTCATCTTCTAACCAACATTTTAACTGATAAAGTTCTTGTTTGCAACTGCTACTTGTCCAACCATCGTTGTAGGGACTATGTATTTCGATCAAACTGGTTTGTATGGCAGATCGGGCATCGTCGAGATTGGGTTTTCGGAATCCCATTAACTTGGTATGATATGTGGAATGTAAGGAACGTTTCTGGGGCCGTGGCGTTGTTCAAACAGCACTCGGGCTTCTTGCAAGTCTTTGGCATACACTCGATCTTTCCGTTCACCTTCGGGTGTGCGCACTGTAGTTTCATACATGGGCATGATTATTCTCTTGTCTGTTTCTGCACATGTATCGCTGTGCTCATGGTATCATCTTGTGGACGTTGATCACCGTCGGCAATCAGCAGAATATCATCGGGATCAATTTTTCGTATGGTGCGCTTGTGGTCCTGTTGTCCGTCTTCGATGTCGATGCCACGAGTCCAACGACCGTGTGCCACCAAGATCCACTGTCCTACTTTGACATCCTGTTGATCCCGGCCTACTGCATACACACGACCCCATCTGGGACGTATGCCCAAGGTAGTACCGTTGTCGTTGGGCAGTATAAGACCGCTTTGTGTGATGCGTGTGTCAAACTCCATATCTGACACTATGACGTTGTCGTGCAAAGCCTTGATTTGTTGTTGAGTGATTTGATGTGGTGCAAATGCTGATTTCATAAGTCCTCTTAGATTTTTCTTACGCCCTGGGCCTGTTGTTGCTGGCGCCGAGTTTTTTCCAGCTCTTGTTTGACTTCTCGACTGCGGGCTATGGCAGCTGCCAGGCCGCCAGCGGGTATTTTTCCAGCCGCCACTTCATCTTGAGCTGGCGGCTCTGCGAGCACCGCCGGTGATGATTCGGGCAAAGGAACCAAATCGGGCACATTTACCGAATCGGGCACATTTACCGAATCGGATTCAACTGGATTTTTTCTTTCTTTGCGTGCTCGGATCACACTGGTCTGGACTGGAGTAGTAGACACATTGGTAGTGCGAGCATTCTGCCGTTGTATCTGGCGCGGCTTAGTTTCAATCACACGATTCTCATTGTCCAACAGATCGCCGCGAGCATTGACATTCATGTTGCCCACGGCCCGCACATGTTCGTTTTGTAGAATTATAGTTCCTAGATCAACTGACTTGCCCTGTGCTGATTTGTAAACTTTGCTGGTCATAATTGGTTCCTTGTAGTTGTTGCTATTTAACGCAAGAATTCGCTGATGTCTAAATTATAATACAAACTGTCGATCCTATGCACTCCCAGCTTGTACAACACATGACTGGCCACGCTGCTGCCGCGGCCAACTCCCCATATGATTGCATGCTCTTGCATGACATCTACTAGATACTTGAGATACTTCAACAGATCAAACAGGTCACGTTCTTGGTACAGCAATAATTCTTGACCACAGCGTTGCAATTCGGCCTCGCCGGTACACAGACCCAATACATGTGCGGCTATGTCCATGTGCTTGTATGATTCGGGCATGTGCCAATTTTGTTGTTGCTGTGTGTGGAATTCTTCGACTGAACAGGTGCGAGACTGTTGTTGCTGTAATTTAGGCACAGTTGATAAAAATTCTGGCCAGTGATGCAGGTCCACAGAATCGTCCACGATCATGCCATCCAGCACAGTCAAATCTTGTCCTTGCATGATCAGATCAATCACATCAGTTTGGTTGAATACTAGTTCGCCAAATTTATTTTGCTTCATGATCCGCTTTGAAATCAGCAAATACGACGTTGCCAGTGGCAACATCAGTATTAGTATCAGGGTTATTGACCCAGGCCATGTCTAAATCTCGCCAGGTAGTACCAGAGGTCATGGACACTATGTTGTCAGAATCTTTGGACACAAAGTCGCTGTGAACAAGATCAACAGTGTTCCACCAGGCTGGTGATTCAATGCCCCAGGTGTTTTCGCTTTCGTTGTGCAAGTAAGTCATGTTTTCGCCATAGACACTGGACAGTTCAGTTTCCACTATGATCATGCGATTTTCCATGATGGCATTGAGTTTGTGATATAACATTATGCCCACCAATTGGTCTGTAGGATCTCCTGGCATGGTCGTGATGTTCAGTCCAGCGACTACAAATTTTTTACACTGCTCGGCGTGTTCTGTGTTGATAAAAATACCACTGTCAATTTGATTGTACATGAAGTACTTGATGCGTTCAAATGATGTGTTTTGATCGGTGTAATCTTCAGAGTTGGTGATCATCCACAGTCTGAGATTGTAGTTGTTCATGCGCAGGCGGCTGTCGTGATATACCCCGGCTGTGAACACAAGATCGTATTTGAGTCGCACGTTCATGATATGTCGATCACATCATCAAAGTTGTTGTTGGGACCAGATCGAATCTTTTCTTGATATTTGGTCTGATGACTTTCTATGGCCATGCGCAGTTGATTGCACAAATAATGGTTGCCCATGCGCATGGCTATGCCTAATTTTTTATTGAGTTCGGTGATCTTGTCCAGCAGTTGTTCAGCGGTACAGTCGTCCAAACTGCCAATTAAAGGATGTTCCATGCTTTAATTGTACATGATTCATTGAGCCAAGTCAATGATTTTGATTAGGCAAACGTAGCCCCATTGTTGCCGATACAGAACCATTTGCTGTTGATGTATTGCAAGATGACACCCTCACCAATGGCATTGAATGTAATGGTACCAGATCCGGATGTTTTCCAACCTGCATTGGCCACGGTGATTACCATGTTACCAGACTGTGCATACATAGCAAAAGTTTTTATCTGTCCGTTGACTCCGGCTGCCAAGGTGGCTGTGCTGGCAGTAACAGTGCTGAAATAGCTGGTGGTGAGTGCCAAATTAGCAGCCGACGTGTCAGTTAGATTTTCAGAGCTGTTGTTGAATGGTTGTATTTGTTTGTTGACTTCAACAAGTGAAACCGTGGTTCCACCGTTGGATGTGGAAAATGTAAAACTGTATACGCCGGTAGAAGAAAAACTTATGACTCCAGTGGATGTGTTAAGTCCTTGTACTCCGAGAGCATTGACCGAAACAGATGACGGTAATACCAAGGTATGAATCACATTGGCCACGGTGACTTGCACTGTGACAGAACCGCGTGCTCCCGCTGCAGGAAAATTGCTAAAGGCCAGGGCCACTGCACCATTGGTGGTCAAAGTTTGAAAACTGCCCAAAGCATAATTGATAGTGGTAGTACCGCTGACCGTGCCCAATGGCACCACTGTTTCGCTCATGTCCTGCAATTGTGCATTGCTCAACACAGATCCTTGCATGTTGTTGTCCAGAGTGGTTCCGACCAATGCTGATTTCAATACTGCGTTGTTCTGCAGGTCAGTGATTTCGTCGGCAGCATACTGAAAATTTGTAGCAGTATTGGTAAAATTATCTCGGAAACCTTGACTGTTGTTGTCTTGGCCAGCCACTGGATAAGCGCCGTCTATGTTGTTTGGGTTGATATTACTGGTCATAAATGTTCCTAGGTTATTTTCTAATATTTATGAAAGATTTATTCAGAGTTTAAAACTTTTGTTAAGAATAATAGCTTATGGTTATAGTGCCAGCCGGCCCGACCGTGTCAGGGGCTCCGCCCCCGCCTGCAACACCCCCGGTTATAACACCCCCACCGGGTGCCAAACAGTTGCCGTTTTCACCTGAAAAAGCACCATCGTCGCCACCTAAAGTAGATCCACCAGCACCACCATTTTGGCCACCGCCACCGCCACCGCCACCGGCACCATCGCCGCTGCCCTTGCCCTGGCCCGGAGCTCCTTGTGTGGTTCCGGCTGTTCCAGGAGTGCCTTGATTGGGTCTACCAGCACTAAACTGCCCACCACCGCCCCCACCACCGCCACCACCGGCTACAGCTTTGGCCACACCATTGACGAATATTACCGAAGCTGACCCGCCACCACCACCACCACCGCTGAAGCCAGCACCACCAAAACTGCCACCTAGTCCACCTGCATAATCTGATCCTGGCATGTGTGTTCCTGATTAGTTTGAGAGTTTCCAAGCGGTATAGGCCTGGATAACCGGATCATTGTTGGTGGTATATCCACTCACGATGTATTTCAACAACGCTGCGTCGGGCACCAGTTTGATTAAAATTCTAGCATGATCCGTCAGCATCCGGAACAGTTGATCTTGTTCACTGGCTGTTAGATTTTGTATGTTGTGATTTATTATATCTATCATGATTTTTTACTTTCAATCAATCGACCCAGTTCAGCCACTAATTTAAACAATACAAACACCGGAATCAACATGGCACCCTTGACAAATCCTGCAGGCTTCTTGCTGGGCCCAAACACCCGTTGCCAAACTCCAACCACTTTGCAAATTGGAATGCCTGTGGCTGTAATCATACGTCCTGTTAAACTGCCTGATTCTTTTTTGCCCATCTTGTAGGCCATTTCTTCTGCCCATGGTGTAGCGATATCTACGGCCCAGGCGGTAGACCAAAGTTTGGCCGCTGCGCTAAATTCTTCGGCCGTCATCCACGGCATCATCTTGGGACCAGCACCATCCATCCAATCTACCACAATCTCTGCCCAAGCACGATATCCATTATAAACATCTGGACGCACTTGAACTAACTCTGCACCAAATGCTTGATCTGCTAGATATATTTCTTTGCTCATTAAACCAAGTTCATACAGTTTAGTACAAATAATTTTACCGCCACCACCACCACCTCCACCACCACTGCCGCCGGCGCCACCGCCGCCACCTACATAGGCATTAACAATGTCACCTGCACTGACTGGTATTTGAGCATTGGTAACAATCAGTCCGCCATATCCACTGGCGCCAGGTTGTGAATCTGGTCCACCACCGCCACCACCAGCACCGGTCATGGTAACAACCAAATTGCCCACAACAGTGGCTGGTAAAGTAAAGAAATTATCGCCAACCGCGTTAAATGTCAGTGTGGTCAGAGTGGTTTTTCTAGCACCGTAAAAATCGCTGATATTGATAGTGCCAGACGTAGGCACATTGGGAGCATAGTCTGTGTTGAGCACGAATGCGCCACCTTTGTAGTATTCGTTGAGGCTGATGGGATTTGTACCGCCAAATTCGGCCTGTATGTCTGACAAGGATAATGGTCCACTCTCGGGCAAGGCCATCACAAGGTTCCAAATCCTGTCACGTTGCCAGTGGTAGTAAAGTTACCGTTGCTGTCTAATTTGGCTTTGTTGGCTCCTAGGTATTGGAAAAACAAATTGCCGCCAAATTCGCGCACGGTCCAGTTGGTGGTGTTAAAACCTGCAGCGTTAAGGCTGGTAACAGTGATGTTGCCACCGGTGATGTTGACTGCATTGGCATTTTGATTGATCTGATTCTGCACAAATGCTGTAGAGGCTACTTGATTGTTGGAAGTGGCATTGGGTGCTGTAGGTGCTGTGGCCACACCGACCAATTGAGTAATTCCAGCAATCACAAGATTTCCACCAAATATATTTCCTTGAGCACTAACTGTCCCTAAAATACCAAGAGTGTTAGATCCAGAGTCATAAGTCAGTCCGCCTGCTGCACCAACGTTTCCGTTGCTGTTGAACAACACCTGAGTATTGGCGCCGCCAACACTGAGATTACCAGTGATGTTTCCTAAAAAATTTCCAACAAAATTTGCAGCGGTTACAATATTACCAATAGCTGACACTATACCTTGAGCTGTAATATTTCCTTGAGCACTTATTCGTCCAGCAGTGGTGATGTTACCACCAGTGATGTTACCTGTGGCACTGACAAGTCCTCCGGTTAACACATTTCCGGCTGTGACAGTGCCGGTAGCACTGGCTGTTCCTGCTGTGGCGAAACTACCGCCGGTTATTGTACCAAATGCACTGACCACACCACCTGTGCGGACATTTCCTGTGTCAATGTTCCCGGTGGCACTGATCGAACCTGCAGTGCGGTAATTTCCTGCGTTGACGTTGCCACTCACAGACAACGAAGTCAAGGTGCCCACACTGGTAATATTGGCTTGTACAGCATTGGTCACATTGCCAGCGGCGTTGGCAAACTGCGGAGTTACCGCAAAGTTGGCATCCAGCTGACTCAGCGGAATTGGACTTTCTTCATTGCCAAATGTGTATGGAACTGTCGTCATAAAAAACCTATTGTAAAATGTTTATTTTTGGAAATACCAGATATTTATCAAATTCTGTGGTGTTGGTAGTAGTACTGTTGTCACCACTATACATGTCCACAGGTGTTATGAATTGCAGACTGCCGCCATCAAATATGGTACCAAGATTGTTGGCACCTGGAGTACCGTAGGTCCAAGTGGCCAGAGTGCTGAAATTGTCCTCCCAGGTACAGATCACGTTGGCATTGTTGATCCAGGTGGCCAATGCGCGGCTCTGATCAAAAGTGGTCAATGTGGGAGGTTGTGGAGTCCAATGTTGATCTTGGCGATCCCAGTGCTTGGTCAAGAAGTTGTCCAGCTCATAGCGATCCACCTTGAAGTCTATTAGATTAAGCTGTGACTGAAACAAAGTCTGGATGTTGTAGGCTATTTGTCCACTTTGTCCGGGTTTGACATAGGCTATGACCCAGGCAGGAGTAAAACCCAGCACAGTGCCATTGGCCTGACGACTCAGCATCCATCTGGGCAACACACGGCTGACTTGACCTACCGTGTCTATGACCTGATCACGCATGTTTTGTAAACTGTTGGGATACACGCTGTCAATCTGTGTGGAATCATCTGCATTGATAGGAAACGGCAACACCACTTGTTTGCCCACACTCTCGCCGTCATTGTTGACCAAATTGTCAACAACAGTGCTGTAAACCACTTCATAGATCACGTTGCCAGCATCGTCCAGGGCCTGGGCTGTGCGTATCTCGCCCAACACTAGATTTTTCCAATAGTGGTTGAGGTCAAGACTGGCCACATACTCGTCCAACGTGGCAGCTGTGAGTCCATAAGCATGATTGTAGATTACACGTCGCGCCACACCAAAATTGGGGTCATCTGCGCGATAAATCAAGTCAGGTACAAATATATTAGGACTTTGCAACAGGCTGGCCAAGATATCTCGATCTTGTTGTGGTGGCATGGCCTGTATGTAAAGATTGTCAAAAGGTTGGTCATAGCGTCTGACCACAGTGATACTAAATGTCTTGTTTACACTGACAATGCCGTTGATGCTGTAGGCATTGACAGTGAACGTGGCCACCATGTCAAAAGTAGTGGGTTGATCCACGGTGTTGAGACCCACATCAAACACAGTGGCACCGCTGTCTAAACAAAAAGTATTGAAGCTGACACGTCCTGCTATGTGACCCGATGGCAACAGTTGTAGACCTTGCGGTAATTGACTATCGCTGCCACTCAACAGTCTGTACAACAAAGGTATGCCTGACACATTTTCAGCGGCTACATAAAAAGTACTGGTGGCTCCGTTGTCAATAAAACCCAGACTGCTGGGAGTGCGAGCCAGTTCTACCGGATCAGCAGGTGTCAGCCAGATCACATCTGAATTTACAGGACCAGTGATGGTCAGGCTAAAATCATAGTTGCCACTGACCACTGCGGGATTGTCTATTTGTCTGACCACTAGACTGAAATCATATTGATCGCTCAACACTCCACCAAATGGAATGTATCCATACATCCATCCCGACACCGGGTCAAGAGTCAGGCCTGGCGGCAGTGCAGTGGTAGCAACAAATTCAATGGCATTGCCTCCAAAATCCAGACCCAAAAACTGAAATGCATAAAAATTGTCACTGCGTGTGGAACCGATGCTGCCGGTGGGCGTGATTATGATGGGTGATTGCACAGGACTGATGTCGGCTGTGATAAAGGTATTGTCGGCTGTGACAAAGGTATTGTCCGCAGTCATAAGACTGCGAGCATACACCAGTATATTAAAGGTTCTCACGTCGCTGGTCAACCCATTGGTCACTCTCAGCGTGAATGAATATGTGGTTTCTGTGACTGTGGCATCGGGATTGGGAGTAATATATCCTGTGATCACTCCGGCTGTGGACACAGTCAATCCAGTGGGCAATGCGCCGGCAATGACCGTGACTGTATTGGTGGAATAGATGTCGGGATCCGTGTACTGCAAGGTAACAGGATCAATCTGTTCACCATCAAAAAATGTAGCTATGTTGCCGGCCGGTGTGACCCAGGTCACTGTGCTTTGGCCAGTGACTGTTATGGTAAATGTGCGATCTGCCAGGCCTGTGATCACAGTTACACCGTTGATCGTGGTCTTGGTATAAGCACGCACAGCAAACTGGCTGGTGGTATCATTGATCACATCTGCGGGCACACCTTGTGCATCACTAGTGGCCAAGGGGTTTCCACTCAGAATACCAGTTTGGTCTATCTGGATACCGGGTGGCAATCTACCGGCTATGACCGAATAAAAAACTGTGTTGCTGGCCGTTGCCACCAAGGGAGTGCTATAGAACACACCTTCGGGTATGGTTCCTAGTGTTCCTGGAGGAGTGACCCATGTTGGTTGAGTGGACATATTACAAGATTACAGCTTGAATAATTTTTTCGCCCGGGCTGGTATTGGTTTCAATAGCCTTGGCAAACACAGCCTGGCCATAGGATCGATCACGACCCACACTTTGAGCATGCCCAGAAGTGTCACTGGTAACCAAACTGTCACCTTTGAACACAGGTCCCATGACCATGACCGGCACACGTCCACGCAGGGCCACTGGCAGTCCTGGTTGCCCCGCATTCATCAGGTGAGCGGGATTGGTACTGATCACACCAGCCACACGTTCGTCGGCTGCTTCGCGGCTGATGGTTATTTCCTGATCACCACCAAACACAACCACAGTACCCGGGGCATACATGGAATCAGATTTGTAATTTTCTGCTAGGTCAGCGTACTGTGCTGAAGTGGCTTGGGCAAATACTGTGTTAAAATAATTTGTAGACGTTCCAATGTTGCCCACAGTATTTCCATTGCCGTTGACAATGTTTCCAACTGTGATAGTGCCCGTAGAAACTGTGACATTGCCGCCGGTGATGTTGCCTGTGGCTGAAATCAATCCACTGGAAAAGATGTTACCACCAGTGATATTGCCAGTGGCACTAACTTGTCCACCTGTGATCACGTTACCAGCCGTGACATTGCCAGTGGCTGACGACACACCATTGGTTCTAATATTGCCTCCACGTATGTCTCCAGTGGCACTTATTTCTCCACCAGTAAACAAATTACCGCCGGTGATAGATGTTGTAGCAGATAGATTGCCAACCAAGGCCATCCCAAGTGGGCTGATAGTAACAACAGGACTTATACCATTGACATTGATCGACACATTGCCTGCGCTGGAACCAATCAACACATTTGAATTGCCGTTTTGTATGGTGTTGGTAATTAAATTGGTAAGTTGGCTGCCATTGCCAATGAAATAGTTGCCTGTGACATTGCCCGTGGCACTTACGTGCCCACTGGTGCGTATGTTACCACCAGTGACATTGCCCGACAGGCTGGAACTTGTGCCTGTGTAGGACGTGGCAGTGACGTCGCCACTTACGTTGACGTCTTGACCTGCAAAAAGATAAGCAGCAGTTCTTATGTTGCCTGTGGCTGATATCTGTCCAGCGGTCCTTAAATTACCACCCTGTACGTTGCCTGACACGCTCAAACTGGTCAGGGTTCCTAACGAAGTAATGTTGGTCTGGGCGGCTGTGGTCAAGGTACCTGTGATGTTAGTACCGCTTAGGTTGCCGCCTGTGATGTTGCCAGCAGCAATGACACCACCAGTGGCACTGTATGATCCTTGAACAGTTAATACGTTAGGACCACTGTTGTTAAATACTAATCCAGCCGTAGCAGCCACATTGCCAGTGCCGTCATTGTATAACACAGCGCCGCCTGGCCCTGGTACATTGGTGATGGTACCAGTGATGTTTCCAGCAAAGTTACCCACAAAGAAGCCACTGGTTGTAATGTTACCAGTGGCACTGATACGGTTGTTGGTGAGCAAATTACCGCCAGTGATATTGCCTGCTGTCACTGTGCCCGTGGTCGAAATAACGTTGGATCCAAAAGCGGACAATAAACTGACCACATTGGCATTGCTATAGGTAGCAGCAAGTCCGGTAAGTCTGCTACCATTGCCGACAAAATATTCGGCTCTGATGTTTGCAGCGGCATTGATTCCCCCATTCACAAACATCCCAGTGGGAGATACGTTCAACAGTTCAGTACCACCTATGCGGGTAACCACGTTACCGCTGATGTTAACGATTGCTACGTTGCTGGTGCCACTGCTGATTGAGCTAACGGTTATGTTGCCAACTTGGGTTACTTGACTCCAAATAGTACTGACACCATCATAGGCGTCAAAACAGTAATAAAAATAAGTAGAATCTACAGCATACATTCCAGGAACATCACCGGTTGTTCCTATCAAAGACGCAGGTGGATCAACTTGAAATCGAGCATACAACTCGTTAAAATTGCTGTTGCAATAGTTAAATGCAGTTGCTAATGGGGTACCGTCGCCAGAATTTGTGGGTGTGGTAACAATCGTAAGTTGAGTCATAGATAATCGTCCTCTGGCTTGTATTTACCAGCAGGCAAACTCTTGGGTGTTGGGGGTATTTTAGTAGGGGCTAAAACTGCTGCCGCAACCGCAGGTGGTCTGGGCTTGGGGATTGTTGATGATAAAACTGGCACCCATGACATCGTCTCGGTAGTCAATTTTGGCACCTTGCAGATAGCCACCGCTCATGGAGTCAACCAGGACTTTTACACCAGCGATTTCAAGATCCCAGTCGTCTTCGTTTTGAGTTTCATCCAAGGTAAATCCATAGGTCATTCCGCTACAACCTCCACCTTGTACAAATACACGCAGTTTGAGATTGGCGTTGTTTTCTTCGGCCAAGATGTCTTGGATTTTTGCCGCAGCTGATTCAGTTACTGTGATCATATTTTCTCTCTTGGCCAGGCACTTGCCTTACCACCCTTTATCATTTTAGTTACCACAGAATTGAAATGCCTTTGTTTATTCTGTTCAGGAGTCAAGGCAAAAATCCCTGTGCGATGTTTTTTTGCGTATGCCCCACCTTTTTTGCCTCCAACTGATCCTGCTCTAGAAGCATGTCCTAATTTGAATCCCATTCCTAATTCAGATGCTTTTTGACCACCCATCGAAGCAATAAGTTTTTTTTCTTCCGGACTTAGAGAATGTATACCAAGTTTTTGTTCTTTGGCTATCTTGCCACTTTTCTTTCCATTTTGAGATCTCATTTGTTGAGCCAACTCAGGATTGTTCTTGATCCAAGCAGTTAATCCTATTCCCTGATCTCTATTTTTAATGGCAGATTTGCGACCGTTTTCTATGGCCATCTGTTTCCAATCTTCTGGTTTAATTTTCATTCTTTGAGCGATCATGAAACATGCGTAGTGATTGTTTTGCTGTTTGTGAATGTCATAGTGTTCTTGAAGAGTTACCGCTTGTAAATTAGCAATAACATTATTGTCATGGTTACCGTCGATATGATGTATATCAGTTCCGGGCAATAAACAACATTTGTGATAGCGTTCGTAAAGTTTTCTGTAATTTTTTGACATAGTCCTTGTGTGTTCCCACAAGTATTTATGTCAGAGACGTTCGTTGACTACATCCCAATCGATGATTTTCCAGATGTTATCAAAGTATGCCTCTTTATTCCACTGGTAATCCGTAGACCATACATGTTCCCAAGCATCAATTAAAACTGCAATATCTGTTCGCACAGCATGGTTAGCAATTTTTTTAATGTCTCCACCAGTTGAAAGATAAACCCATCCACTTCCCTGAATAGACATAAATTCTTTCTTCATGGCTTCTTTGAAATCTTCATAGGTTTTGAAGTTTGACTCAATGAGCTCTAGCACAGCACCTCGGGGGCGATTGGCACCCTTGGGCGGTTTCAGCTGTGGGAAAAACTTGTTGTGCAAGAAACTGCCTGCACGATTGAAATCGGCGTTGCCTTCGCCGGCGTTGTATCTTTTGGCATAGCCCTTGGCCAAGTGCTCGTAGTGATAGTTGATGCTGTCCTTGCTGAGCACAGGATCCAGACCGTTTTCTGCATAGGGCAAAGGTGTGGTTTCCAGTTTGGCCGGACGTGTAGTGGCTTCTAGTAGATCTAGGTCTTGACGAATACTGGAGTGCATAATGATATTTATCTCCGGCGAGTGATGCGACCTCGGGTCAAATCGTATGGGCTGAATTCTAGCTCGACTACATCGCCGCCTAGAACCTTGATGTTGTTCATGCGCATGCGACCATTGAGACTGGCCAGAACGGGTTTGTCAAAGTTTTCGATTCGTACCCGATACATGGTGTTGGGTAGAACTTCTTCTATAACACCTTCCATTTTGATGACGTCTTCTTTGGCCAAAGTTGCTGATTATCTCCTCATCTTACTTATGTCCTTGGCTTCCTCGTCGCTGAATATTGGTACAGCATTTGATTTATGCATGGTGCCTATGCCTTTGACTTTGGTACCAGTGTATTCGGTATCTTGATGTTTGACACAGGGCACCCAGCCAGTGTCACGGCTGGCAATGTAGGGAGTTTCACGTCCGGGCGGAATTCTTGGACCGCTTTTTAACGTACCTGTAGGCTTTGGAGGTGGTGTGGGGTTTCTACTGAATTTGGGCGCCATTTTTTTGAAGTTGCCCAGGCGTTGTTCCCATTCTTGTTGTAACAGCTCGGCCTTTCTTTTGGCTTCGGCACTGGCCCATTTGCGTGGACCGCGCTTTTTACCTGTGGTGCTTAACCAAGGACCTTCTAGATGAAATGCCATTGTGTGCCTCCAGATCTTTTATTCATACTACTATTATAACAGATTTGGAGTTTTGGGTCAACCGTTTACTTGAACAAGATCATGGCCATGATCACGGCTTGTATGGTAAAACCCATGCCAATTGTGACAATGTTCAACATGTCTTTGAGCACTACGGCTCTAGCAAACAACAGCACCAGACCAGTCCACATGAACAGCACTATGTCTAGGTTGGGCACAGTGTCAGACAGTCCTGTGAGCAAGGCTAGAAGCGTGGGTATGGTGGCACAGTGTATGATTACTACTGCCAACCAACCCAGGGTTTCAGCACTTACTTTGGGCAAGTGTTGATCTAACCAGGTTCTTAAAGAATTCAATAACTCGTCTAATTTGATTATCATATTTTGTCCGCATAAAAAATGTGTCTCCCAAATTTAGCTACCTGTGGTTTGCCCCACTGGGGTTTGACATAGTCTGCGTGAAAGTACAATGCGTTTTTCACGCTGGGCAAACGGAATCCTTCTAGGAGGACTTTTTTGGCTACTTCTTCTGACTCTTTCCAGTGCGCTGGATATATGGGCCGTACTTTGCTGCTGCCATCACAGAACCACGAGAACTGGCAAATTACCTTGTCGTAGACCACGTTCTTTTGATAGACCACGCCGCAGATGTCAGAGGCAAACTTGCCAGATTCCACACGGTTGATGGTGACCTGGGCCACGGCTACCTTGCCTTCAAAAGGCTCAGTGGCACTTTCCCAGTAGATGTTGCGTGTCAAACAATCCAACTGTTTGGCACGATCTGCCACACTGACAAAACCCTGGCGTGCCACTTCATTGGTGGCTTTGAGTGTTTCTAACTTTGAGTCAGTGACAAAAACCACGGCCAGAGCCACAGCCACAAAACTGACGGCTTTTATTGCTATACTACCTAGATTGGACTTTGAAGATGTCTTCAATGTTTTCTCCCATCGGCTTTAGTGAGCCGTTCACCGGAGTGCCCAGGATGGGCGCATAGACAAAGTCGCAGGACAGATGTAGACCTCGGGCCTCAGTGCCATACTCTCAGATCTGATCTTTGTTTCCGACCAAATCATACCATTTGTCAATGAAGAGGATTTCCGAAGTCCTCTTGTAAAAAGACCAGCTTCACGGCACTGGTCAATCCGTTGTGGAGTAGATCTGATTTGTAATCCTCCGCTGAGCGTGTCAGTGCCAGCCTGGTTGTGTTTTCTACTCTCTAAAATACTTAGTTCTTGACAGGAATCAGGACCAAATAACCATAAATTTTCACTCATTTTTGCCATAATATACAGCTATTATAGCATGTGAATCGGTTGCTGTCAATCTATGTCAGGTGCGGGCATAGCCTTTAGGCGGTTCCATGTGGCCTGCTTGTCCTTTATGTGTTGTTCCAGCTTTCTATACTGATCACCCAGGTCACGCAGTTCCTTCCACTCCACTTCTAATTCAGGATTGACCTGCATGATGTTGAGACGGTTGGATATCTCCTGCATGGTCTTCCACAGGCTCACACCGTTGATTTCGATGTCAGCATCCTTGCCATCTAAACTGATCTTGGAACTACCAGTGCTGGAACTATAGGCCCAGGGCGAAGATGCGGTGCCAGTTGTGGTGTACACAGCATTGGGCAAGTTTATACCTGAGCTAATTGTATAAGGACTGGTAAGGCTCACGTTGCTGTAAACCCCGCCGAGATCTATGCTGTAGGTATCCGCATCTTTGCCGCGATCTAGATCCCATTCGGCTAGAATCTCTTCTAGCCGTTGTTCATGGTCACCCATGTTACTTGGCCACTAGGGCTTCTTTTTCCGCGGTGATTTCTTTGCGTCGCTCTTTGATGGCCTTGCTCATTTCCTGCAGGGCTTTTCTAGCGCGAGCAGCAGATGCTTTAACGCCTTTGCCTGTGAACTTGTCATTTTCGGCGATGTATGTTTCGAATGCTGTTTTGATTGCTTCATGGTTGCTCATTTTGATTCCTCTAGGTTAGTGTGCCAGGGCACCTAATAATTATACTATAAAAATCCAGGATGTCAAATATTGATGTGCCGTTTTGACCACGGATCCCAGATAACCAAGTTGTCCCAACCATGTGTCCAAGTCAATAAAAACAGGCTCAAGGTGTTGTGGTCGAATATGTGCATGCGGTTTTCTTCTACTTGTGCCTGTATGCTACGGCTGGTGGCCGACCAGGCAATAAGACGTGCCTTGGCGGCAGGATCTCGATGTATCACTGTAAAAAGAGGGTATGAAGTGCGATAACTGTGTAAGGTCATTTAGTGTAGAGCTTGATCAACGGGTCTGGGTTCATTGATCTGGTCTACATATTTAACAAATTCGTTATCTAAGATGATCCGTTCATCGTCATGCTCCTGAGCCAAATTGTCAGGCACACCCAGTATTCGCATGATGCCGCCCACATGAACTTCGGTGATGCCACAATCATGTAAAATCACGCAGAGATTTAAAATAGCCAAACGCACAGCCTGGTCTATGTCGAGATTGTCCAGCATAAAACGTACTTATGCTAACGATATTTGGATTCTATTTCTTCAATGGTTGATGGCGTCACGCCTGTGGTCACTACTTGAACTTGCACGGTTCCTTTGGGTTGACACACTGGTTCGTCACGGAACGCCCGTCCTACGCGACAGTCTTGCTGGGCTACAGCACTGACAGCATGGTCTGTGGCTGTTCGTCCTGTGGTTTCTGAAATGGCCACACTGCCTACGCTCATGCCAGTTACGATCACAGGAGCGGCCGCACAACCCGACAACAAGATAGGAACCACTAAAAATATTAGTTTTGTTGTCTGCACTGTTTGCCTAACTCACCAGCTTTACTCGAGTTTACTGGAATGTTTGTTTCGGTTACATAACGCATGATCAAGCCTCTGAGCTTACAAACAACAAAATTAATACCAGGGGACTTATGGTACAGACCTGCCCCTGATGAATTATACTGCTACTTTAGCAGATGACTTTGCTGTGGTAGCGGACTTGGTTGCTTTGACCCGGACTTCGCCCTTTTTAGCGATCTTGGTCTTTTCTGCCAGCTTGTTGGCTACTGCGTAGCCAGCGTCACCGGTCTGACCCAAGCTCTGTAAATGCTGGAGAGCTTCCAACTTGGTCATTGCTTTAGGCAATTCGATCAAGTTGATGTCAGTACAACCAGCCTTATTAAGGATCTTGATACGAGCTACCAAGTCATTGGCAAAACGAGCCTTGACTGTGCCATCGGCATTGGTTGCTGTGCCTGCTACTGTGAATAATTTTTCTGCTGCCATTTTGTGTTGCCTTTCTAAGTTGCCTTACTGAGTTAATAAAAAATTTACCGCTTGCTACAATAACCATTATACTTGATATTGATGCCAATGTCAACCATAATAGCCATATTTGGTGGGCCAAAATCATTTGTTTTGATCCAAAATTCCTGTGACCGCACCGTTTGTGACATCCACAGCTTGGGCCAAAAGATTTTTGGTCACAGCAGGATACAACACTGCTAGAGTTACTATGATGCCCAAAATGAATCCTCTCATTTCTTGTCTCCACCCATTTTGTCCTTGGTCCATTCGGCTGCGCTGGTCACATCCTTGCCCAGACCAGCCACGGTGCCGCAACCAGACAACATGATCAACATGACCACGATCAAGGTCGCTATGCCCAAGGTAGGACCGTTGAGACTGATCCATGCTATGATTCTATCCTTCATACTGACTCCTGTTTTTGAATTTTGACACGACTCAGTTGCGTGGCACGGTCAGCGTGTCGTTTGACACGGCCACAAATCTTGACATTGACACCAGGATCGATGCGTTCGCGATAGGCAAAGAATACCTGACGATTCACATCAGTGATCACGGTCACATAGTGGGTGTTATATTGACTGCTGTAGTTGCTACGCACCACTTCGCCCACAACTTCCACACGTTCGTTGATCCGACCCACAGGATCCGAATCACAGTAGGTCAATCTAGTGTCCACGGTTTCACGTGCGAGATTCTGAGCATGGCTCTTGGGCATGGACGTGATCACACTGATCTGATAGTCGGTGGTTACGGCGTCCAGGCTGGCCATCTCGGCTGTGAGCAAGGTCCATTCCGTAGCTTGATTCTTCAAAGCCGCCATGGTGGCCTGTTTCAGCAGATCTTGGCGACATCGGCGTCCTTGTTCTAGATCGTCGGCAGTGACAGTGCCAGGCTCAACCAGATACTGCCGTACCAACTCGCGATTGGTGGGACGAGTTATCACACCTTGATCAGTGACTTCGGGTTGCTTGAAGTAGCCACCATTGACTCGGTAAGCGGCCGAGGCCGCGGCCCAGACCTGATCTGCCGTGAGATCTAGAGTGGGTCGTTGACGTTTAGCCATTGCGAGTCTCGGTCATGAATGTGTCCAAGGCCTGGCTTTGTTCTGGAGTCAGCAGACGCATGTTGCGGACCATGTGCTCGACCGAACTCAAATCGTCCATGTCTTGGTCTACGGCATACAGTCTCATGATTTCTACGGCTTGATCCAATGTCATTTTATTCCTTGTTCAAAAAGTACTGGTTTTTCTTTAGAGTCTATAACCAGTAAAAATAGACTGCAAGTTTCTGGGGTATCAAGGCTCCCCAAGGACCGCACGGACCCATTACAGCCTGTTTAATCTAGTCGGCTGCCTGCGTATGCACTGAAACCATATTTCTCAAACACCTTTGCGGCCGCTTCGGCACCGGCTTCAAGGGTGTCGATGTTTTGCACAGCCATTTCCGACGGATTCCAGATCTGGTAACTGCCGGTATAACTTTTACGGATACCTGCGGCCTTGAATGCTTTACCAAGACGGGTATTGCCTTTGACACCATAGATGTCGACCCAGGCAAAACCACACGAGTATTGATCCTTGCCACCCAGCTTGTCCTGGAAGAATTTTTCAGCGGCTTCGCGGGCGGCCTGTTTGGCTTCGTTTACGATGGTGTTCACTTGGATAATGTTGTTGATTTCTGTCATCTTCTGCTCCTTTTTATTAACTATACAACTATTATAGCAAATCGGTAAATTCTGGTCAACCGGGCAGGTTAGTGCCCGCTAACTTAGGCTGACCAGTAGCTCTCACTTGCAGGTGAGCAAAAGTGCGGAGTATCATACCGCTCAGTGAATTCCCGACCACCCATGAGGTTTTTCTTGGTCACAAAGGTTTCGTGAACTTCTGCAATAAAGCCTCGGGACTTGAAACCTCCAACCACGCTGTTGATATAATCTTGGGTAACTGGCTCAAAATCACGCTTCTCAACCAGTCTGCGACCAGCCTTGACACGGCGATCGGCTTTGTAAATTTCTACTGTGTATGCTGTAAGTTTGCTCATCTTTTGCTCCTTATTGTTTACTATAATACTAGTATAGCAAATCGGTAAATTCTGGTCAACCTTTTGGTAAACCCAAGAAAAAGCCCTATTTTACTAGGGCGTTTGGGTGTTGTTTTTACGCAACAGATTATGTCCGGTTACGGGCTCCGGCGGCACCTAATCATTGTGCCCGATTTATGTCTACTAAATTGTCACGGAATATGCGCCAACATGCGTCCCAGGTCCAACGACGACTGGCCTGTTCCACCCGATCACGATCCAGAGTCAAACAGCGTTCCACGGCATGAGCAAGATTCCAGTCCAGGTATCCTGTTACACCAGATTCTACTATGTCTATGGGCCCAGGCACAGGATAGGCCGCCACTGGAGTGCCACAGGCCAGGGCTTCGATGTTGACCACGCCAAATGTATCGGCCCGGCTGGTGAACACAAACACATCAGCCTGTGCATAGTAACTGGCCAGTTCCAGACCACGCTGTGCGCCCACAAATTTCACCGTGGGGTATCTGCGTTCTAGTTCGGCTCGATAAGGACCATCGCCTACTACGATTTTTTCACACCACGGCATATCCAGCCGACAGAAATCATCCAGACCTTTTTCTTTTGACACACGTCCCACGCTGAGCAACACGGGTCTAACATTGGAACCAGTTCGCAGACTGCTGGAAAAATAAGTTCGATCCACACCGCGTGTCCAGACTCGAAGATTCTCAAAGCCACGGGCCGTTAACTCTTGCTCGATGCTGGCAGTTGTGACCAACACACGTTGACTATTTTTATGAAACCAACGCAGATACCACCAGGTCCAAGACTCCGGAACATGATACATGCGTTTCAAAAACTTGGCAAAGTCCGTGTGGTAACTTGTGTTGTAAGGAACGTGATTGCGTTCGCACCACCAGCGAGCAAAGAAACCTACCGGACCTTCCGTAGCGATGTGTATAAAGTCTGGACGTAATGCCTTAATTTTTTTACTGATACCGTGCGGCCAGCACAAGCGAACTTCAGCATAACCAGGGCAAGCAAAATTAGGGAACTGGCTGGGATCAACATAAACAACACGATAACCGTCACGGTCAGCGCAATCTTCCAAGTTTTTGAAAGTTGTGACCACACCGTTGATTTGACCGGGCACATTGTCAGTTATGATCAGGATCGTTTTTGGCATTGTGTGACTACCTTGAAACTGTCAAACTTGAGCCAATAGGCCACTGTGGCCTGTGCTCGCATGCATTCTGCTTTGGTGGCAAACTCAATGCTTGCTCTTCCGGGCACGTCTTGGGGATTGTTCACGTGAACTGCTATCAACATCAGCAACCACATCGTCCATCTCCTTGGTCCATGTAACTATTTCCCACCTGCCATCGTGATGTTCAACCAGGGCAGTCATTGATTCCACCCAGTCGCCATCATTCATGTAGGCAACACCATCTATGTCGCGGATTTCTGCATGATGTATGTGCCCGCAGATAACCCCATCAAACCCACGCTTCTTGCAGTACGCGGCCAAGTTGCGTTCAAACTGGAACACAAAGTCCACAGCTTTTTTCACACGATATTTCAAGAACTTGCTCAAACTCCAGTAACCAAAGCCCAGCCTATGACGTAGCCAGTTGAATCTGCTGTTGAGGTTCAGCACAAAATCATACAGCCTATCACCCAAGAAACTCAGCCAAGGTGTGATCCTCGTGATGCCATCAAACAGATCCCCGTGTGTGACCAGGTAGTGACGTCCGTCTAGACCTATGTGTTCGGTTTGATTGACCACTTCCACCATGCCAAATCCTATGCCATAGGGTATTAGTGGTCTGAGAAATTCGTCATGATTGCCGGCCACATAGATTACTCTGGTGCCACGTTTGGCATGACCCAACACTCTACGGATCACATTGGTATGGCTCTGTTTCCAACGCCATTTGTTCTGTTGTATCTTCCAGGCGTCTATGATGTCACCCACAAGATAAAGTGTTTCACAGGTGTGGTGTTTGAGAAAGTTGTTGAGTTGTTCAGCCTTGCAGTCCTTGGTACCAAGGTGAACGTCTGAAATGAATATTGATCTATAAGTGCGGCCTGTCATACATTATTTACAGGACCGTGTGTTACAGCAGTGTGACACCAGAACTGTTGTCTGAGGCAGATTAACAGATATATAATGAGATCATGATAGAAACTGTCAGTGACTGTGATGTATGGGCAACATGTCCTCAGGACTGGTTATGGATCTACGACAAACTGATAGTGGCACGACAGCAGGGCCTGCGGGCCGGACCAGCAGGAATTACTGTTCCAGAACCGGCCTGGTACGTGGTCCGACCCATAACCAACATACGCATGATGGGCCGTGGTGCTCAACGGCTGTGGTTGACCGCCGATGATGACCACCTGGTGCCCGACGGACATTTTTGGTGTGAGTGGTTGTTGGGTCTACACATCAGTGTGGACTATCACTGGGGGCAACCTCAACTGACAGTACAGGGTTTTCGTGATGGGGAGCGTCTGGATAGATTTTGCCTATGGCGACGCATTGCAGATTTTCTGCCCTTGCCCACCTGGTTACAGGGGCTGGCACGCACTCAAGAATGGATCAACGTGGAATACATTGGTGACCGTGTGATAGAAATACATCTTAGATACAACGACGATTTCCGCAATCACAACAGTGACGAAATCATACCTGTTTGGCAGGGTCAAGATCCTACACCACCGCCGGGCTACAGTTGGTATTCCAGCGCCTCAGACGAACGTGTTGGATTCTGGACCCGCGATAAATAGAACTAATATGAAAATACATCAGATAATCCTGGAAAGCCGAGCGTCACTGACTACCTGGAAAAACGAGGAGCCTGTGGCATTTGTAAAGAGTTTGACCAAGAAATTCGGCGAGCCTGATGAACTCACGGACAATCGTGCGGTGTGGTACAACAAGGATGGGTTCAAACGCATAGAAGTCAAGGACGAATACATCCTGCACTGTTGTCCGGCTCCGCACTATGATTTTGTGTACAGCACCATAGACCTGCATGTGCCCAAAAAATACGTTAGGGTGCTGGCAGACAGCTCTGAAAGCATCTTGCTGGATTTGCTGAAAAATGAAGTCACAGCACGTTGTGCCACACTGAGTGCCAATGCAGTGACCTTGAACTATGTGTTGGATGTGGTATCGGGCCGTGTCAAAGGCAGCAAAGAAGAATACGAACGCAGAATCAAGGCCTTGTATAAAAATCGTCTGGATCCAGATCCTGATTGGTGGCCCGACCAAACCGGTGAAGTTCGCAAAGGCAAGTGATCTAGGTCAGTTGTTTTAAAATTATTTGCTGGCCAGCACTATCTTGCAGATGTGTTCTAATCTTTCAATATGCTCATAGGCACGCCAGGGATTGGTATCAACAGCCACTACTCCATGTCCTCGTATGCCCACGATGTCGTAGGCTATGTTGCCTAAATCATCCAGTTCTAACTTTTCAAAACATTGATCTGCTAGTTCTTGACTGATTGGTGGCACATCTGGAACATTGGCGGCCACTCGTGTGTATCTTGAAAGTTCTGGAAAATCTCGCACCAACTCATTTAACTGTATGCCCGCATGCATGGCCGCCACCGAGTAGGTAGGATGTACATGGAGCACTACACGCACTTCTTCCGAGTGCTGACCCATACGTTTCTGTAGGCCAAAATGCAAGGGGATCTCTCCCGACGGTTTTAGATTGGCACTGATGTCAGTGTAGGGCAACTCTATCCATTCTGGACCATCTCTCCACACATCGTCCAAGATGCCAATCTTCTTGAACTGATCTGGTTGAAGAGTCTGCTTGCGTACACTGGATGGCGTAATGTAGAAATGATCTCTATCGTGATGACGAATACTTACGTTGCCATCCCGACTGGTAATCCAGTTGCGGCGATAAGCTTCTACCAGTGTTTCACATATTGTTTCAAGCATTTTTATCCTTTTTGGTCAGTTCGTATTCGTTCCAAACATTTCGATTATGTAACACACTTTCTTTTAAGACTCGAAAAGTTTGTTCGGCCTTGGTTTCTGTAAACTCAAAGTGCCGACCCCACAAAGGCGGCCGTCCTGTGGTTTCATCATACAGATATTGATGATGCCAGTAATGTGTTAACCATATGCGTTGTCCACTAGTCATTTGAGTAGGCAACCAGGCGAATCGTAATCGTATGTTCATGACAATCTTATCACTGCCATTAGTGCTTCGTTGGCATCCCAGAACACCCAATACCAGCGTTGATGTGTGTCATTGTCCAGGAACACAGGTTCGGCTCTGTAGCGCAGAACTCGTATGTCCGCATCCATGGCTTCCCAGGTTGACCAGGCAAAACCACGCAGGCCTACACGTCGATTGCGATCCACAGGGTCGACTATCAGCACCGACGCTGGTGGATTGTTGTAATAACGATTTTGTTGCCGTTCCTTCTCGTAGTAAGGAATGTGCCTGTCCAACCAGTCGTGCCAGCTGACTACTTGCACACTCCTGCCTCCGATTACTGCTCGGCCTTGTGAGCCGCTAAGGTCTTGGTAAACTTGTTGGCGTGGCTGCGTTCTGCCTTGGCTAGTGTTTCAAACCAGTCAGCGATTTCGTCAAAACCTTCGTCACGTGCTTCCTTGGCCATGCCAGGATACATGTCACTGTACTCATGTGTTTCGCCGTGGATGGCAGCTTCTAGGGCTTCAGCCACAGTGCTGGCAGGCATGCTGGTACCAGGTTCGCCGGCTCCACCAGTGATCAGGTATTCCATGTGACCATGGGCATGTCCTGTTTCACCTTCGGCTGTGCTACGGAACACTGCGGCTACGTCTGGTGCCCCTGCCACGTCGGCCATGTTTGCGAAATACAAATAACGACGGTTTGCTTGGCTCTCACCAGCAAATGCTTCTTTGAGATTGCTCTCGGTACGGGTTCCTTTTACGGATTTTGCCATTTTTACTACTCCTTTAAAAAAAAATAAATCTACGTTACATTATAACATATTCATCTTTGAAACAACCACATTCTGGACAAATGAAGTTGTCTGAAAGATCTTCCCAAGCACCTTCGGTGGTTTCGTCATGCACGTGACCACATACCTGGCACACATATTGTTCCATAGTATTCTCCTATTAAAAAACTATATTATAGCAGTATATATGGTGCTTTTTAATAGATTGTGCCTATAGTTTGCCGAATATATTTTTATAGGTATATTTGAATCGGTAAGTATGTAGGCAAGGCAACCCAAGTAAGGCAACCATGAAAAGCAGATATGACGAACTAGAAATACTAATCTCAAAATTTACACGACAACTACCCAACGATCCAGCTTACGCAACACGGCTTGAAGAAGAACTAGAAATCATAGCCAACTTGAATTTCGCACGACATTTTTTGCGTGTGAGAGAAATCCTGGATCTCACACGAGACATTCCACACATCACTCGAGGATCAGCTGGCAGTAGTTTGCTATGCTGGCTCATGGGCATTTCGGATGTGGATCCTATACAGGAACGCATACCCTTGTCACGCTTTATGAATCCCAAACGTGATGACCTGCCCGACATCGATCTAGACTTCCCGCACTGGCAACAGGAAGAAGTCATGAACAGGATATTCCGGCGCTGGCCTGGACAGAGTGCCAGGGTAAGCAACTATGTGATGTACAAAGAAAAATCAGCACGCAGAGAAGCAGCCAAGCGCCTGGGTGCCAAGGGCACACTGAAAAGAAACTTCCGGTTTGAAGAAGTAGTGCCCGACTATGTGGAGGATGCTGAACGGCTCACACAAAAACTCATGGGCAAAAAACGTTGTATTTCAAAACACTGCGGCGGTATCCTGATCTTTGATCGTGCCGTACCAAAAAGTTTAATCAACGGCACCAATCAAATACTTTTGGACAAGTATGAAATAGAAGATCTTGAACATTTCAAGATCGATATCTTGGCCAATCGCGGACTCAGTCAACTGTGGGAGATAGATCAGCGTGACTTGTTGGACTATCCCGAAGAAGATGAAGCCACAGCAGAGTTGTTGAGCTCAGGCAATGTGCTGGGTGTTACACAGGCCGAAAGCCCAGCCATGAAACGATTGTGCAAGGCCATTCGTCCAAGAACTAGAAGTGATTGTGTGCTGGCCACAGCACTTATAAGACCAGTGGCTACCATGGGTCGGCGTCGTGCGTCAGCGTTCCAAGACTGGTCGACAGATCAACTGCAAGATACCATAGTGTTTGAGGACGATGCCATAGAGCTGATTTCAGAAATCTTGGGTTGTGATCAATACACTGCGGACATGTGGCGGCGAGCCTTTGCCAAAAAGGATGAAGAAAAGATCTTTGAGTTCATGGTGCTAGTAGGAGACCATCCCAAAAAAGAAGAAATATTTTTAGCACTACGTGAGCTCAGCCATTTCGGACTGTGTAGGGCACATGCCATCAACCTGGGCCGATTGATCTGGGCCTTGGCCTATCAGAAAGCACACAATCCTGAACAGTTCTGGCGTGCGGCTCTCAAGCACTGCCAAGGTAGCTACGCCCGCTGGGTTTACTGGCAAGAAGCCAAGTTGGCTGGTGCTGTGCCTGCTGTGACCGAAGGTGGTGAAGTGGCCGAACTGCGTGCCAACGGTCGCTGGTCAAGTCAAAGATTCATTCCGGCCTGTCAAGAACGACGTGGCCCAGGAACTGTGGAGTTCTGCGGCCTAGTAGCCAACTATAGAGTATTCAAATCCGACCGAAAGAAATACATAACCTTTGTTACACTAGGTACTGGCAATGGTCGTTATCTTGATGTAATCCTACCACATGCGGCTAGCTTTCATGATCAACCCATACTCTGGGGTCAGGGCAAACTGGGGTACAAAAATAATTCAGAATATGTTACAGTGTATAAACACAAGAAGCTAGACTTAAAGGACATAGAACACTATCAATGAAACCCACAGGAAGATTACACATGTATCCACCCACCGGTCCTCGAGGCACCGGTTACATAGTAGCAGATCGTCAGGCCTTGAAGGGTCTTGCTGAAGCGGCCAAAAACGCTGCCGCAGGCGGATTTGGATTTGAAACTATAAAATTGTATAGTGCCGATGGTCACGAATATGAATTGATTGTGACTTCAGCTGTGGACGAAGAAGAATGGCAGACCATGGAAAGCCATTATGATGCTCGGACCACACCAACGGTCAGTACCATACAAGACTATCAAACTCTAAAATGCGAACTCAGTTCTTCTTGACGCCAATGTATTCGTGGCTGTAACACACACGATCTGCATCTCTTCGAGCGATTTCTGCATTACCACCGTAGCCGGGCATGGCTCTGATTGAGCCATCCTTGAGCAGATAACTGCCTTTTCGACTCTTACGGTTGGTACTGGTTGGCCGCCATAAGGGACTCTTTTCTCTGTGTTCACCAAAACTTGGATGAGCAGTCTTGCTAAAGTATCTTAGGCCGCGATCCACATAGATCTGTGCTATGGCATCACTGAACGCAGTGCCTATACCCATGCCTTGAAACTCAGGCAGTATCACAGTCCTGTGTCCACGCCAGTAACTGTGAATATCTCTATTGGTTGAATGTATTGCAGCATGGAAACCAATGGGCTTGTCACCTAGCAACAGCACATAGCAATGAACGCTACGGCTCATCCGGGTATCTAGATAATGATATTTACTGAAATATCGCCAATAGTCCGGAGTTGTGCTTCGGATGGTGAGTGTGAGTTTTGGTCTTGTCCCCAGTCGAAGAAGTGACCTCCGATTATCAAGTTTCTGCAGGTCTGTGTCGTAGACCCAGTCAGGATCCAACCACTCCGTTATGTCTCTGTGGCAACTGGCAATATATAGCACACCAGGATTCTGATTGTAATACTTCCTCACACTGTAGGCCAAGCTCTTGGCTGTGTCGCGGTCAACTACGCTAGTGAATTCGTCAATGCAACGGATACCTTGATCTATGGCCATGGCCATTTCAAATCTGTGATATTCACCATTGCTCAATGTATTAGGTGGCCGGAACCAAGTGGGTATGCTACGCAAGCCTGCGGCTAGAAGTAATTCCTCGCCGCGTTCAGGGGTAGAAAAGTTTTCTATCACAGTACTGCAAGGACTCGACGTCACGGCTTGGGTGTGACCAAGTCTGCGCAGGATCGTGCTCTTGCCTGAACCCGAAGTTCCTACTATCAGCACAATGCCTTCAGTAGGCAAATCAGGTATGGTCACAGGCGTTTCAACATAGTCCTTGATGTCGTACTTGGTTCGGATGGTTTCTAAGTAATTGTTCATAACACAAGGTGTTGAAAGTAATTGTAATGCTTTTCCAAGGTCCATGTCAACGGATCAACAGCCGTTCCGTCGTGGGTTTGGTAAGTAGCTCCAAACACATTGGTATAGCGTTCAAACGGCAACCACATGTTGGGAGTTTTGGCGGACCAACCTGCATCTTTGAGTGCCCGGTGTTTGGCCCGACTCAATCTCACTGTAGGAGCATTAAGAGCTTGTTCTACTGTAATGGCGCCGGCAAGAAGTAAATCACGAATACGAGCCGCTGGTATCAGATGTTCAAAATCACAATCCGTGTCGGCGCCTATTTCATGATAGTGAGCCAGCATGCCATCACGTTGCTGGATGCAGTATTCATGATAGCGACGCAAGTATGTGTCAATATCATTACGGATTTCACGCAATAACTGTTGATCATTTACTACTTCATTGTAGTTGTTGACCAAGCGATCCAGATTCTTCTTACAGTAAGCGGCCACTGTGCGATAGGTATCGGGGGTGCGCTGAGTTTTGCCGTAGATGGGTGCCGTAAATTGATCAAGACTTTCTTTTAACATGTCGATGCCTTTTTGCAAAGATCTGCCCAGGTTGGTACGTTATAATACCACCATTCATTTTTAGTGTATGGTCTACCACGCTCGTCAAATGGAATACTGACTGCATTGGCATTCATATGTTTGTATCCTGAGTACGGTATATAAAAAAAGTATTGTTTCTTTGTAACACGTTCTGTAACAATAACAGCAATTGGAGCCGTGCAATTCTTGATAGTGAACCAGGCTTTGAGAAATCCGTTTGTTGGATTATCAGGATTTGTTTGAGCGGTTTTGATTTGAATACCGTTGAGCAGATCAATGTTAGGAGTATTTTTGGCACATTGACTGATTCCAGTTTGTATGCTTACTGCTTTTTCACCCAACTCACCAATGTTAATGAGGTCTAGGTCACTTAGCAAATCAATTGCATCACTCAGTGACATTTGTTCATTTAGCCGTTCTCCAAATACAGTTTCTTTTAACACGCATTTCATATTATTCGCCTCCTTGTGGAAACAGTCCTGGAGCAACATTACCATCCACAATACCAACCTTGGCACCTTCGCCGTGATAGGGGAGATTTAACTGACCACCGTTGCGTAAGTGCATCTCACGCAGGAAGTTGCTCATGGCAGTGGGTGCCACCCAGCCTGCACCTGGATGACTGTGTTCCCATTGGATTTTTGCCTTGGCATGTATCAAGTGACTACTTTTAAAAGTAGTCTTGGCAGATTCCAATAAAATTTTCATCCAACCGTCGGGCAATTTGTTGCGTGAGTTTGTGCTGTTTAGGCGTTGCAATTCGCACAACCCAATAAACACACCTTGATCGATTTCTTCTTGCAAAGGAAACACTGTTTTTATAGCCTCCAGTATGGCATACAATACCTTGCCGGATTCGTCAATCTCAATGCCTTTGTATGCGTACTTGAAATGACTAAAGAAGTAATCATGATCGCCACGTAAATTATCGCTGGACCGGGAACCTTTGTCTTGCAGGTCGATTTGTAAATTATCAAATTGATCTTGCAAAGTGCGAGCACACACATTCCGGCTTTCTCGGCTGCCATTTTTGTAACGAACCAAGGCGTTACGATGCAAGTCTCCTGGACCTAAACGTTTTACACCAGTGTCATTGAGCATTTCAAAGGCCAGGCTAGCAAAGTTTGGATCATCGGTATGAACCACTGCTCCGGGAATTTCTTTATAGCCTAAAATAGTAGCCGAGATGGTTCTGTGCTGACCATCATATGTATCGTTGCGATCGCGATCTTGCAAACGGCAAGCCGACACAGGACTACAAATTCTTGGATCCCAATTTTTCATGATACTGATGATGTGTTTGTGCAAGACATCTCGTTGGACTTCGTAGTCAATCCAAAGATCATCAATAGGAACCATTTTTGATTCAGGAAAATCTAAACCCAATTTATGTTTTGCTTGAGCTCGTTCACGGAAAGAATCAAGTTCTCGTTGCGTGATGTTGTAGTGGGCCTTGATTTGCTTTTCAACTTCCGCGGCCACATCGGTAAGTTTGCGGGTAAGGCGCTGTGCCATTTTACATCCTTTCATAGCAGTCCTGAGACTGTCGGTTAATAAACAGCCGCCAACTTCTTCAAGTTTAAATTGGCTAGCTATTAGTAATTATACTACAAATGCTGGACTTTGTCAACTACTGATGTTAGTGTTCACTAACATAATGCTCTGCGTCCCCCGGCGGTTACTATAGTAGAAATCCGTGCCATAATCCAATGACAGCACATCTTGGTTGCCCGATAGGACTCAGCAAGACCACAATCTCTACCTCACCATCCGCTCCACGCGGGGACCGTTTTCGCATTGCCAGCGGCCTCTAGGTTGGGAGACTGCCACCCCTGGTAGCTACTCCAGTTCAATCGTCCGGGTCAGACTAGTTCCTGCTACAGAACACGTTACTGTCATACTATGATCGAGTCGGTGACTCGATCACTGTAAATCTTTGTGCCATGCTCTCTGACGAAATCCACCATGGTTTGCGGTGTGGTTTCAAACATTCCACGCACTTCTATCAGCCCATGGTCGCCCGAGTCAAAAGTGTAGATCTCGTAGTGCCGTTGGCTGTTGAACTGTGCTCGTAGTTTCAACATGTCAACGCTGAACCCTGGTGTGTATTTCTTGCCACGGAGTTCGGCCCACATGCACTTTTTTTGCTCCTCGGTGATGTCGATCACGCACTCCAGGCCTTCGCTACACCACATGGCCAAGATCTGGCTCAATGCAAAGTATCCTCATCAAAGCCCCAGAACACGCTGGGATTACCTGCGGCTTCGGCCTCTTGCAGGCGCTTGTCCATGATGGCTTCTTGCACCAGCACAAGAACTTCGTCTACTTCTTCTTGTGTCAACATTTGTTCAGGCAATTTGCCCTCCAACACTGCCCACACAATCATTTCACGTTCGGGTGTCATTGTATTTTTTCCTTAAATCTGTATGTAAAAGCTTCAGCAAAACATCTATAACTGGTCCGATCACCTATTCGGGTATAGGTCACCCAGGTTTCGGCACCGTTGTCACCAACTGCATCAATCACAAATTCACGACCTTGTGTGTCTGTCCATAAACTTCCTAATGGCAGTTGCATCGCATCAACCTTTCATCTCTATGACGTCGCCATACCTCGTCTAAATTTTCTCCGCGGAATACCTTGTTGAACAAGCTGTCTGTTAGGCCTTCCAAGCCTGTATATCCCACTTCCTCACTGAGCTGGTAATAATTATAATCCACCACCCAACGTGGCATCAAGGTCATGGTAGCATCACCATCATGCATGGCTGGCATGCTACGCCACTGCAACATGAGCCGTTCCAAAGTTTCAGTCCAATACCAACGAGCCCAATCTGTTCGAGCACGACTCAAGGCTTCTCGAGCCGCATCCAGCCTGGTCCCCAGGGCCTCCATCTCCATGCCCAGGAACCTCCAGTTACGTAGATCCGTGTGCATGGGTACAAATTCAACGGTGCGGTTTTTAGCAAAAATATTGATCATTGTAGTATTATATCATAAAAGAGATTAGTGGTCAATCAGACCTTTTGTAATCCAGACACATTGACCCGATTGGCCTGTTCTCGGGGCATGCACAGCATGTTTTGGTAATCCGCTATGTAATAATCATAATCTGCAACAGAGCACAGAGCTTGTTTGATTGGTTCCGCTCCGGTGATAAAATATTCTACCCAGATCCAAGGTCGGTATTTTTGTATGGTGTTAAGGGCACCAGTCAGTGCCGGAACTTCATAACCTTCTACATCCAGCTTGAAAAAATCTAGTCTAGGCAACGCCATGGCATCTACGCTGGTCACATCGACTACGCGATCTGTCATCCACCCATGTTCGTCAACCGTGGTTTTGTCATTTAATGAAACTGTGCCAAAGTCTTGCGCTATGCTGTAGTCTACGGCAGGTAGTTGTGCCTTACCAGGTTCAGCACCGAGTCCACAGTTGTGTAGATACACATGATCATATCCGTTGATGGCCAAACTACCACCCAGTGCCTGAAACAATTGTCGTTGTGGTTCAAATGCGATAATTCTATTATTGCGACCTTGTGTTCTATGGGCCACAGGCACAGTAAAAAATCCAATGTTGGCGCCGCCATCAACGATAACAGCATCATCGGGCAAGGTGTCAACCAGCGCGAAAATATTGTTTAATTCCGACTCAATGTGAGTACGACCCGTTTTGACCAAGGCCTCGGCCTGGAACAAACAAGTGCGTGCCACAATAAATTTTCCATAAACACTGTCTAGGACCACAAAATTGTCTATGCTCATGCTAGGACCATTTCATCAGGAATGCCAAGTAATCACGCTCGTCATCAAAATAAAATATATAACGTCCAGGTTTGATGTCACTACTCATCTCCAAAAGTTGCCAGCGCCATTCGCCACGCAGTTCGACCTTGCACCAGTTTAACACATGTTCGATCACACCAAAGGGCTTGACGATCTCGTGAGCATGGTCAAAACTATCCTTGTCACGCATCCAGTCCATGGGTGGTAACTGTTTACATGATACGGCTTTGCGTCTAAGCTGGGTCATAGAGCAAGTGGTTCAGGCGCTGTCGGGGTATGTTCCAAAAGTCATAGCTTTCCACTATGTCACGCACATAGCCCGAACCTGGTGTGCCGGTTTTAGGGTCATTCATTTCGTAAAAGAAAAACTGCACGCCGTCTTGTATCCAGGTGCGTTTGGTATAATAGTAGGGAAATCCTTCAAATCTGTCCAGTGCCTGTTCACACTCGGCGGTGAGACTCCACAACACGCCGGCACATTCTGCATCTTTCTTTGGTTCAATGGTGGCATGGCAGTAGAATTTCAGTTCCCAGTCACGCAATATGAATGCTCCCTGGGCCTGTGCGTTGGGGCAACGCCAGTGCATTTGTCCTGGGTGCATGTTGGCACCATAAGCAAAATACAAATTTTCCATCATGTCAGGGCCTCGGCAAACTTTAATCTAAACAACACAGCGTCCTGATCACTGCGAAAACTCCAGGTCATTGACTTTTCACTGATGTCAGTGATGTATCTGTCGCCAGGCAAGCCAAACAGTTCTACCGCACTGGCACACAGGTTGTCCCAGTAGAACATGGGATTCTTTCTTTCAGTCCAAGGCACAGTGCAATGATGTATGTAGCCAGGTTCACGCAAGATAGGTCTTCTTGATATATCGGTCACACCAGACTATGTCTCCAGGTGCATAATACAAATGATTGTCGGTGATTCCGAAGTGATTGCAAAAACTTTGACCATAACGGATGCCATGCAAGGCTTCCCAGATGTAGTCGTGTCGCCACTGTTCGTAATCTTCCTGGGTGATGGCTATAGCTCGGTTGATTTGACTCGACTGATCGGCAAAAGCAACCACTTGTTCAAACACTTGTTGTCCTGTCATTATATGACCTTGGTTAACCCATAAACATACACCAACAACAGGCTAGCATTGACCACGATCAGACTCCACTCACGCCACATGATGGACGTGATCAGCCAGGCCAGGCTACCCAGGTTTAGCAGGTAAATGCTGGTAGGGTGTAGGCCTTCCACTATGGCCAAAGCCGCCAGCAACATGATTGCTGTGCTGATCCATTTCATTGTTTCTACAGCGGATATATTCTTCATCTTTTTATTATACTATATGACGGCCATTTGTGTCAACTTCTACCCAGGTATAATCTCCCAACCATTTTACCCGGCAGATATATTCCCAATCAACCGGTTGGCCCGTGGTCCAATCCTCAGGTCCGGTTTGGGTCAACAAGGTTCCACCATGGCGTAGATCATGTGCCAACCAATAGCACTGTCCGTGATAGATTTGGAAACCGTACTTGGCCGCATGCACCCAATCCGTTATTTCTAACCTGCGTTTTACTGCTTCGGCCTGCTGTTGCAACACTGCCACAAGTGCCATAATTCGGTCGTATTCCTGTTGGCCGTGCATGCGGGCCACATTGACCATGATGTCTTTTTGCTTCTCGATGGGTATGAGATCAAACGCAGGGCCACCAACTTCGGTGGGATATGGTGTGACATTACGGTTGATGAATGCCACAAGATCACCACCCACTTCCATGTCCGCACTGTTTCGACCGTCTGCGACGTTGGTTTTCTTTTTAGTCACCAATGAACTCTGTGGCCAATGGAAACACTCTGGCAATGACCTCAGCACAGGCTCTGGCCACTTGTTGATGTTCAAGTTGTGTGCCATTCGCTGAACGTAATTCAATAAAGTGTATCCAGCTGCGCAGGGTGCCATTCATGTATAATCGGCTTTCGGTAAGTCCTTCGGGCAAAACAGCTCGAGCTTGTTCTTTGGCTATGCCTCGGGCAATAGCCCAATTGTAGGCGATTTTTGCATAGGCAATAACCTGGCGTTGATGTTGTTCCCAATCTGTTTGCAAGCGTTCGTCATTGGTGGCTATACTGTTCTGTCTATTTTTTGTGTCTTGAAGTCGTGCATCTCTTGTAACAAAATTGAGATCTTTGATTGGGTCAGCATAGCGTTGAGAAAACTCTTGGAAGCTGAAGCTTCTATGTCGCAGGATTTGTCGGGCGATGTCTCGGGTGGTGGTTATTTCAATACAGGCCGAGACCATTTCAAGTGGGCTCCAGTGTTGGTGCTTGACCAAGTATCTGATCAGCTTCTCTGATGTGTCTTTATTGAGTTGGTTGTCAGGATTGCTGACCCGGGCACAATACGCAATAAGTTCCTGGGCATCTGCGATGCCCATGTTTTCAAATTCTGCGGTGGGTTGACTGTAACTTAGTAATTGAACTTTCATATTTTAATCCCAGAGTGCTTCGTAGTATTTGCCAAACAATCGCAAACCATTGGCCTTGCGGGCCTGCCAGGCACGATGTCCGGCTTCGTCGTATTTGATTTTGCTGACTCGATTGTTTACATCTTCGCACCATTGTTTGACATTGAGAGTATCGCCTGTGTCATAGGCGCTGTGATCAAAGAACTGGCCTTCGGCATCATCTACGACCTTTTGCTCAAAGGCCCAGATCATTTCGTCCAAGATCCAGTCCCAACGCTGGAAGTGCAGGCTGTCAGTGTCCCACTCGTATTCCTTGGGTTGGGCCATGTGGCTACGCAAGTATTCGGGCACATCTTCATCGTCCACATGTGGAGCACCATGCTTGGTGTCCTGTAATTGTTTGAGCATGGGCAAGATGATATCAGCTAAGGTATGATCCAAGCTCCAGGTATCATAGCGATCAATCCGGATGTAGTTGATCTGTGGATGCACAAGATCCAGCACCCACTTGATGGCTCGGCATGCAGGCTCGATATAGTTTGTGGCACTCTCAACCCAGGCCGGATGGTCCACATAGTCCTTATCCTCTATTACTCCTCGGTTGCGGCCACATTTGCTCCACGCAGTCCAAAAGAATACGTATTCCAAAACAGTATATGGGCTGATCCAGTGATTTCTGTAGTTGCTTTTGTATATTTTCATTCCAATCCTCTTTTTTCTATGGCTTCATGATACCAGGTCAAAAACCTATCCCCGTCCATCATCTTCAATCCAATCATCTGTCCGCATTTGAACTCGGCCTGCCACTCTACCCAGGCATCCTTTTTGTGCCCACCACGTTCAGCATCTTCACGATAAAAACGCATGGCGCCGGTGAAATCCTGACATTCTACCCAACGTTGGTTGCTCTGATGTATGTGTCCACCAAACAGGCTTTGACTGTCTGTTTGCCACTCGGCATCATACTGCTCTTCCCACAATCTGCCAAGTTCGTCTATGCGATAGTTATCACACAGCTGATTAGGAGTATCTTTGGTCTGATACTGCTGACCCTCAAACTCTACCCAGTCAAACATGCCCATTATTTTATGCCCAAGGTAGCTGGACTATGATCCAGAGTCAGTTGGCCGTTGTCTTCATAAAAATGTGCGTCAGCATCTATGATCTTGATGCGCATGTCACAGTGACGTATGTCATAGTCCGTGAAATCATGGTCTTGATCATAGACTCTAAACATGTAATTTTTGGTAGCTTGGCAGTAGATCAGATCTCCCACCACACCATTTGCAGTTTTACTTGTCATCACCAACTCCCATCATCCTTCCATAGTCTTACGGTCAAGAATAGCCAACCCAGGCTCACTGTGCGCTCCCTGGGTCCAGCCCACTCGTCTTGAAAACGGTTTGCCCAAGGAACCCACCGCCAGTGGGCCGGATTCACCGTTATTATAACACAGGCTCCGCTGTACCGCAACCATTTAAACATCTCTTACCCCACTTTCCATCCATTGTGCCAAGGGCTCATACTGCAATCGACCCCAATCAGTTTCGCCACCCAGCACATCAATCTGCGTGCCTTGCTTTTCAGCACGGTCGATCAAGTTGCTCAAGACCGTGCCGCCATAACCGTTGGTGCCATATGCATCCCGGTGGCAACGATATACCGATCCTGAACTTCCGTCAAACTCCCAATAAGGGTCTGCCCAGGTGGCACGGACAATGCCCGAATTCAACTTCCAGCTATCCGACCCAGCATAGCCCGCCGACCAGGAGGCAAACACCTTGTATATGACCTCGCCTGGTGCGTGTATGCGTATGATGGTCCAACGGTCTGGTGTGTAATCACTCATTAAACCTCCAGGTATTTAAGTTCAAACATTTCGGCACGACGCTCGTGACCCACATATCCTCTAGGATTGCAGACCACTCTAGTGGTGCCAATTTCATAATCACTTACATTGTGCATGTGACCATGAACCCATAGTTTAATCTGTGGTCGATCCAGGATAAACTCACTGAGGTCTGTGTAGAAGTTGCCATTCATCAACAAGTCGCCCTTGTAGCACGCAGCCACGCTGGCACTGCTGGGCGCATGATGCACTGCCACCACAAACTTCCGATCTGCTTGTCCTTCGGTAACCATCCGCACGTAGTCCAGCATGGCTCTATGATCAGCCAAGGTGTCTTCTGGCTGTAGTCGGCTGGCATATCCACCACCACTGATACCACGACCACTGTTTTTACACACTCTGTAATCATTCATGCTCCGGCTGGCATTCCACATGGTCAGGCTGTCCTCGCGGTTGAAGTCAGTCCACAAGGTGCCACCCACAAAAGTCACATCATCTATGACCATGGTATCTTTTTCCAACAAATGAACGTTTTTACAATCAAGATCATCTAACATGGCCTGCAGGCGTTCGCGGCTGCGGGCATAGTCCCCTTGATAGTGCTCGTGATTTCCAAGCACATAGATCACTCGTGGAAAACGAGCACTGACCTGCTGAAAAAAATTTCTCACAACTTCGCCATGCTTGTTCTGACTCAGTGCATCCACGGCCTGGCAGATGTCGCCAGCAAGAATCAGCACATCGGCTGATTCTGTGTTTTCAAGTTCAATGGCACCGAACTCTAAGTGGATGTCAGACGCTAATGCTACCTTCATTCTTTTCCTGTTCTTTTAAGGTTTTTAGTTCGGCCTTTAATCGCTCGATCAGGGCTGGGTCACCGCCGGCCAAGAAAGCGATCTTTTCGGGATACATGTCGTTGAACTTTTTCCTGATCTCGGCCAATGTGGTGCCTTGACACAGGAACTGGCGATCAGACTCACGATAAAAATACAGTTGTCCGGCATCTTCTTCAACCACTATGCCCACCATGTCGGCTTCAACTTCCCGGATGGTTTCACGCACCAAGCCACGTAGTTCATCTTCAAATTTTCTTACTGTGTGCCAGACCCAGAACACCACCAGGCCAATGCCCAGGCCCAGGCCGATCAGGATGTTTGCTACTATGGTTGTTATATCATATTCCATTATTTCAGTCCTTTGTCTTTGACACCTTGTGTGTACCACTCAGTGAGCGGCTCTTCATCTTCTTCCACATAACCAAACACTTCTTCGGCCAACTCAAAATACCCCTCACGATCTGAACTCATGTCTCTGTGATCGTCATCCAGGTACTCTCCATCCCAGGTCACACGCCCGGCAAAGGCCATGCCAGGTTCCCAGTATTCCAGGGTGAACTCGACACGTCCATCGGCCTGGGCCCAACGACTGAATGCTTCTACTGGTGGTCCCCAGGCCGTGCTAAACGAGAACTGGATTTCGTCTTCGTCGGCCTGATGTTCAAAATAGATATCACTGATCGGCCATTTTGTTCCCCAGTTGTTCACACGCCACATATACCAATCCTGATCACCCTCATACCGGGGTTCTGGAACCATCCAAGCTAACAGGTTACCATCTTCATTGTTGAGTATATCTGTGATTTCCTTTATAACCGGAGCAGGTCCTGAAATGGTTGCACGATTTGATACCCAGTTTGGCATGATATCCTCTATTTACTTGTAAAACTATATTATACAAGATCCTGCATTTATGGTCAAGCTAAAGAAAAAGCCCTAGTATTGCACTAGGGCTTGGGTGCTCGGTGTCCGGTCTGAATCGGACAGCGGATGGGTATTAGATACCTAAAGCGAGAGCACGATAGCCAGCGGCTACCAAGTTACGGCTGGGTTTTCCGATCACATACTCGGTTACATTTACACCATTGCCGGCTTTGCGTGAATTCGTATATACTGCGAATCCATGTTGGCGAATGCGGTGTACTTCTGCGCCCAAGTTGCCAATGCCCATTTTCTTGGCTTGGCTGGCTGTCAAGGCTTTACCACTTTGTAGTGCTTGGAATACACGAAACGTTTTTGTTTCTGGATTGATAAACTTCATTTGTGTTACCTTTCTAAATAGTTCACTGCTTTTACACAGCGTAGGACTAGTATAGCATGCTATTGCACAATGCGCAACACAGTTTGGATCAGCATTTAGCCATAAATAATGAAAAAGGCTGAATCCACCTATGACCCAATATGTAATCAACATCGGCGCTATACCTAATGATGGCACCGGCGATCCGCTGAGAACCGCTTTCAACGAAACCAACTTGAATTTTGATCAGGTTTTTGCCGCGGGTCCAGTGCTCAGCAACATCCAAATCGCCAACAACAAAATTTTAACCACCAACACCAATGGCAACTTGATCCTGGCCCCCAACGGCATAGGAGTGGTGCAGAGTAATGTTAGCATATTACCAAATCTCGCAAATATAAGAAATCTAGGGTCGTCCACACGCAGATGGAGCGAACTTTACATTCAGTATGCCAACATTTCGGGCAACATAGATCTTGCCGGCACATTCAATGTGGGCGATTTGACAGTGACCGGCAATCTGACAGTGACCGGAAATACCATCCAAATTGGTAATCTTGTCACAGATGCCAAGACCATACAGTTGGCCAACACAGCGGCTTCGGCTAATGCAGCCAACGGGTCGGGCATGACCGTGGGTGCCAACGATGCCATAGCCACATTCTTGTTTAACAGCGCCAACAATGCTTGGAACACCAACATTGGCCTCAATGTCACTGGCAATATCATTCCCAGTGGCAATGCAGTTTACAGTTTAGGTAATGCTACAAATCAGTGGAATGATTTGTATGTGAGCAATGCCACCATCTTCATGAACAATGTGCCTATTAGTTTAAGTGCAGGCAATGTGCTCACAGTCAACGGCGAAGCATTATTGAGCAACGATAGCAACACTTCAATCTCTACAACAGGCAACATCACTGCTGACTACTTCATCGGCGATGGCAGTCAACTTTCCAATTTGCCCGTGGCCAATTTGCCCGTGGCCACCAACTCTACACCGGGTGTAGTTGCTCTGGGCAACGGATTCTCATTAAATGCCAGCAATCAAGTTAGTACCAGTAGCCTATACAATACCAATATCTCAAATCCTGCACAGCACTATGCGTTGCAAGTAGACACCAATGGTGTGGTCATCTTGCCAGATCAAAGTATCATCAATGGATCCACCCTGCGAGCAGTGGCCGGCGGCTATGCCGGACTCACTACCAACGATGGTGAAAACTCCTGGATGTGGGTTGATGCCAACGGTGCTTACATCGCCACACAATACAATGAAACTGGTAACAGTCATCAATGGACCTTTGACAACACTGGTACTACCACATTCCCAACTGGTGGCCTAATATCAAATTATCCAGGCCTCACAGGTGCCAACAACAGTTGGTTTGTAACACCCGGCAACGGTACTGGTGGTATTTCCAGCCAAGACGGTCAGCAATACATACAGGTAAACGATGATTTGTTTATTGAGATTGGCGCAGGTTACGGCACAGCAAATGCATTTGTTTGGCAATTTGGCCTTGATGGTACGTTTGCTACCAATGGCAACATCAATACCACGGGCAATGTATCTGCCAACTTTTTCCTTGGCGACGGGAGTCAACTCACTGGAATTTCAACTGCCAACACCGGCAATGTCACATTCAATGATGTCAACATAATCGGTGATGGTAACTTATATTTACAGCCAGATCCTGCTAATGCTGACGCATACTTGAACATCTATCTGACCACAGGTCCAGATATTCACATTGCTGGCAACGGTGAAACTGTTATTCTTGGAACTGACGACTTTGCCAATGTCACTGTTAATGTTGATGGCAATGTATCTATACAGGCCAGCAACGGAACACCACATACCTGGACCTTTGCTCCTGATGGCGGCACAATATTCCCAACCCTGACCACACAGCGTGGTGATATCTCGAGCGGTACTATTACTGGTCAAACCCTGTTGTTTGGAGATGCCACACAAGAAGCCATTATCTCCACTCCAGATGGTAGTAATGCAGATGGTATTAATAGCCAACGATTAGTTATCAATCCTGGCAAAGGTGAAGACAGCAACGGCGGAGAAGGTGGCGACATCTACTTATGGGCCGGTCGTGGTGGCAACAACAACGGTTCCGGTGGTGACGTCAAGATCCGTGGTGGTTATGCTCCAGCAGACGGCACCGGCGGTTATATCCGCATAGATGGTGGTGCCTCACAGGCCAATGGTGCCCCTGGCTTTATTGAAATCACCGGCGGTCAAGGTGGCAATACCACAGGCGGCTACGTTGAAATTACTGGCGGGCAAGGTGCTACTGTAGGCGGTGATGTAAAGATGTATGGCGGCTATGGTACAGCAACGGGCGGTAATGTCAATATCTGGGGCGGTGCTTCGGGCAACGGTCAAGCAAATGAAGGTCATGTCAATATTGAAACTGGCGGTAATACCTGGACCTTTGCCGCAGATGGGTCTACAACATTCCCTACAGGTAACATAACTTCTGATATATCATTGCAACTCACAACAACATTTGGAAATTATAGAACAGTAGAGTATCAAACAGCAGGTGTTTGGGATGTATACGTAGAAGATGTTGCTACTGGACCTAATGATGCATGGTCTTGGATAGATGTAACATTCAAAGATAATCTAATAAACAAACCTCAAGTATACATTGAAAATCAGAAAGCAAGTGACGGTATAGCACTTCGTTGGACATTCGATGAAAACGGTAATTTGACACTACCATCGGGTGGCGTTGTATCAGAAGGTGCAGCACCAACGGGTCTTGGAAATACCATTGCTATAACACCGTCGGGCGGATCTGACGCCGACCAACAACTGTTGGTATACCCAACTGGCAATATTGTCGAAGGTAACCATTTACATCTTACCACGGGCAACTTACTCAATACCGAATTGTATTTGGGCAATGATGACTTTTATGTCAAATTGGCCAACACAGGTAATATTATAGTCAACACCGCTGGCAACACAGCTCAATGGACATTTGACACTGCTGGTAATTTGACTCTGCCAGCGGGTGGAAATTTAATTGTATCTTCTGGTGGTATTGTGGGCTCGAATGCAAGTCCAGCACCTTATCTGTCAGGATTTGACAGCGTATCGGCCATAACTTTAAGTGCCTCTGGCAATGTGGTTGCTACAAGCAACGTTACAGGTGGCAATTTGATCACCTCAGGCTCGGCCGGCAACATTACCATGACAGGCGGCAACATTACAGGTGCCAATGTTGTTACAGCTAACAGTTTTGTTGGCAATGGCGCAACATTATCCAATGTTACTACAACATTTGAAAGCACTTGGACTGTGCCTACCGGCAACAGCACTCAGAGTTTCACAGTGACTCCCAGCAACACCTACTACATGTGGGTGGATTGTAATATCCCCAATGGTATCTTGACTTGGAATGCCACGGCTACCATTACCAACACCAACGTACCTGTTGTGGGTGCTCAGTATGCCTGGGTCTACACAGGTGGTGGAACACCCATTGACTTTACCAGCATACCTAATCAGTTCGTGGGAACATCAAATACCATTGTGCGATCCAGTACGGCTCCTACTGCAACTACCAATAGATTTGACTTTGGCATCAACAACGCCAGCGGCAATGCTGTAACTGTGCGTTACGGTTGGGCGCAAATAAGTTGAACGGGATACTAATATGGCCATAACAATAGGACCCGGAATCACCGTTGGAGCTGGTGTAGAGATTAGTTCCTCATCGGCATCTCCGTTGACTAATCAAGTCTTGAGTCTTGACGCTGGCAATCCTGCCAGCTATCCTGGGTCAGGTAGCACATGGACCGACACAGTAGGATCCATGTCATTTACGCTGGTAAACGGTCCCACCTATAACAGTGCCAACGGTGGATATCTACAGTTCAATCCCAACGCTGGACAGTTTGGCTATAGCACAACACCAAACTTGGGCACATTGGCCAACTGGTCAATCGAAGCCTGGCACTACTATGACGGAACCAACACATCCTCTGGACCCAACATATTCACAGAATATCAATATGGTGGCGGTACCATAAATCTTGGTCTGGGTGCCAACGCCGCTGATACTGATCTACAGGTATGGTATTATAGTGCGGGATTTCAAACTACTCCGTCGGGGTATTCACTAACACCCGGAGCATGGTATCAGATTGTGGGCACATTTGACGGCACCACTCTCAACTTGTATGTAAACAACACCCTGGTGCAAACTGCTGTTGCACCGCCCGGTGCTGCTGCCAACCCTGGAATTGGATATGGTTTGATGACTCGCTGGGATCCGGGTGGGTTATGGGGCGGCCGATTGGCCATTGTTAATGTCTACAACTCAGCACTAACTGGTACAGAGGTTGCTCAAAACTTCAACTACTACCGGTCAAGATTCGGACTTTAATTTTACAATATGCTTGCATTCGCCCTTTTGCCATTTTGCGGCAGGGCAAGTGCAAGACCAACTTCCGCGGTCATTGGTCACTGTGTAGACGTTGTTCCGGCTACCTAACACTCGATATTCTTTTCCGTTGGAAGGTTCTGGAGTATCATCCACACCAAAGTTCCAGACATTTTTGACCTCTCGGAACTTACGACCACGCACATGAAATCTATATGGTGAGCGCATGGTCTGCACAAGGCCAGTGCCAGCTTGAACATAGCCGTACATCTTGTCCTTTGCGTCTGACAAAAAATAAACGTGGTTTGGGACAGCGAAGTCGCTGTCCCATTCTGTGATCTCTTGAAAGGCCTTCACGTTATCTGCTCAGGTTCATTACACGACCTTGGAACTCGTTAAAACTCACTCTCCAAGGCACAAACATCTCAATACCAACACGACCCTTGTCTTCACTATCTGACCAGCTGTCACGGGTCACACGGATCCGGTATGCTTGGTAACCTTGACTAGTATCACCAGAATCCAAAACCTCACCTTCGATGAAGCAGTCTTCACGGCCCGCCATGGGCTTGAAGTCATATGCACGGATTACGTCACCATCTACTATTGTTAGTCCAACCATTTTTCAGCTCCTTATTAATCACTATACATACATTATACCCTAAATGGTGTTTTTGGTCAACCAAAAAATATCCAGCTTTTTTAGGTCGTGTAAGTCATTGATTTTTAAGAACTTTTTAGGCGCTGTAAGTCATTGATTTTTAAAGACTTTTTTCCTTGTGTTTACAAGGGTTGCAAGTCCGAAATTTTAAATTCCAGGCAGTTTTCTGGGTATTCATATTCACTGGCATCGTCAATGATCACAGCCTTGTTGCCGTGTAGTTCAATGATTTGCCCGGTTATTCCAGGTTGATTTTTGACTTGTACAAAATCGCTGATGTTGATCATATGATTTCCTCTTGTAGGTAAACTGTGAATGCTCGGGCATCTTGCTTGAGTGTATCGTGTTCGGGTCTGTGTGGACCACGATATCGGATACGGAATCTGTAGCCCAGGTTGGTCAAACCAGATTTCACTGTGTCGTAATGCTGGATAGGCACCATACGCAGACCTGGATAGTCCTTCAACAACATGTGAAACTCCGCAAAGCCTGCGATAAAAGTTTCTACCGGCAGGTGTTTCATGCCACTTCCAACAAGTTAGCCGGCACATTGTATCGTCCCCTGGGTGTGTCGACCAGGACATATTTCTGTTTGATGCGGTTCACAGTGCCGGCGATGTAAAAATTCTGTTTGGGATGATAAAACCTCACGCTTGCTCCCGGAGCCAGTTGACGCTTGACTTCTCGACCAACTTGGGCACGGGCGTATTTGAGAGCCTGGGCCACCTTCTCGATGTCATCGTTGGTCAAGGTGCCGCTCATGAGTTCTGTTACGATGTGATTAACTGACATGTTCTGTCTCCTGTTCAATGCTGTCGATTTCAAAATTGTCGCCATCGTAGGCTGGACCTGTGTCGTAGTCGCCGATGTCGATGCGTCTATGGACTTCGGCTTCGGTTTCGGCTTCTACAAAGAACTCGTAAAAAACAGTTTCGCTGGCTAGTACTCGGAATTTGGCCATGTGGGTCTCCTTAGTTGGCTTCGTAAGCAATTCTGACACGCTCGTTGAACTCGGCACGCAAACGGGCCGCTTCTTTACGACTCACGGGTTGATCAGCCTCCACTGCCAAGAAATAGGCCTCCACTGGATTAGACTTGGAGACCTTGACTTTTACAGTGCGAACCTTTTTGGGCTTGAACGGATTCTCGTCTTTTGCATGTTTCACAAAGAACGCCACACACTCGGGATCTTTGCCCATGTAATCCATGGCCAAGAGTTCTTTGGCAGCCGCACCCTTGGTGGCCACGGGTTTGATACTGACCATGTACACCGATTCACCAAATGCTTCTAGTTGGGCGATGCGTTTTTCATCGGTGGCAGTACGGAATTTCCAGGTGCCGTCTTTCACGATGCTGTAACCTGCGTATTGGATTTGTTTGCTCACGGTTGCTCCTTTTTGTTTACTATAGAACTAGTATAGCAAATCGGGCATTTTTGGTCAACCGTAGCAAAATCAAAGGGTTAGTGCGCACTAACTTATAAGCCAGCCTTGTGCTGTGGTCTGATGCAACCATTGATAAAAAGGCCTATCAATAGTTAGTGTCCACTTACCATTAAAACCCAGGTAGCTGGTAGGGTTGGTGTTGTTGTGATCGTTGTTGTACACAGCTAGATAGTCAAATCTGGGCACAAGATCAATATCGTCAATTTGTAACTGTTTGACGATCACAGCAGTTTCATGATCAGTGGAGTATGTTTTATTTCGAAGTTCAATTTCAATAGTGAAAGGCTTCAATAAGTCAACGTTGATATTGAACTCAACGGACTTGAAAAGTTTTCCGCCTCCATACACACCGGCAATGATCACCGACACTTCGGGATTGCCCACGGGTTCCAGTTCCACGTGGCAGTGCAACCGCTGATCAATAGCCTGCAGATCTGAATAGGTCTTCATATTGGGGTAGATAGTCTAAGATGCTGTTGCCACGACGGCTTTCCAGCAGTTTGAGATATGCCACAAGATCCGGCAGTCTGTGACTTTCATCTGCTGCAGATTGTAGATAGTGCAGATAGCTTCGAGCGTCTTGCACAATCTGTTGACGAGCTAGATTTGGATCTCTGGTGTTGATGATTTGATGAGAACAAGGATTTGCAACATGTGATTCGATCCACTGTTGTAATCTGTGTATGGCAATTTGTCTTTGTTGTGTTGGAAGCACACTGATCCTGAGAAATTCAGGCCGATCAAAAAAACTACAACTTTCCACTGCCAAATTGTGTTGCCAGGCATAATCATATACCGTGGTCAGATCGTGCATGGTCAGGCAAGTAGGAGTGATTCTGAGTTGTGTCAACCAGGCCTGGCGGGTGGCCAAGTCCTGCCATTGATCCAATAATTGTCGGGTGCGGGCCTGCCGACTGGGATATCTCACATAGTCATTGACAGCAGTCAAGGTTTCCACACTCATGCCTAAATTCACCTGTCGGAACTGAGTCAATAGATCAACTACTGTGTCGGACCAAACCGTGAGATTGGTGGTAAACCCAATGGTGATCTGTTGGGATAAGCCGGCCGCAATCAAGGCTGACAATATTTTTTGAAATCCTGGAGTGATCACTGTTTCGCCACCAAGGAAATGCAGGTATTGCAGGTCAGGGCTGGCTGTCAGGTCTGCTATGAATTGTTCCAGAAGATCCGGATCATCGCACCAGGATCTAGGTGGCATGGTATCAATGAGCCCCAGTTGGTAGAATTCAGTGGCCAAGGTACTGGAACTTTCAGGGACACAAAACACACAGGCACCATTGCAGTAGTTGCCTAGATCTATCTGCCAGTCTGTCACAGTTCGATCTGTGACGCCTTGGTTTTGATTGCTATGATCAAACGCTGCACGCATGGGCGAGCTGGCCAGACTTTTTTCAAAATGTTCACCAAGAACGCCGACCTTGAGTAGTTGTCGTTGCCGACCACTGGGTTTGCCATGATCTTCCATGACGTGACAGTCTGCGCACATTTCAGGAGCATGCCCTTGCAACAATTCTGTGCGTAGCTTGGCCATGTTGGTTTGAAAATACTTCAGAGGAGACAAGGTCTTTATGTTACGGTCAAAATTTACTCGAGTGCTAACATTTTTGTTCATCCATCTGCAAGGTTCATAGGAGCCTGAGTTGGTGATTCGCATGTGGAACCACGGACTAGGACAAAAGGTATGCTTAAATGTCACGCTTGGATATTACCTGATCTGCTAGACCATAGGCCACGGCCTCTTCGGCACTCATGAAGAAATCACGTTCCATGTCACGTGCAAAATCATCGTAGGCCTTGCCTGCGCTGTTGTGTGCGACATAGATTTCTGTCAAATATCGTTTCATCTTTAGTATTTCTCGGGCCTGTATTTCAATGTCGGTGGCCTGACCTTCTGCACCACCTGACGGTTGATGTATCATGTTACGGCTGTGTGGCAACATAAAACGCTTGCCTGCGGCTCCGGCTGTGGCCAACAAACTACCCATACTGCATGCCTGGCCCATGACTATGGTGCTGACATCGCATTTTATGTACTGCATGGTATCATATATGCTCATGCCAGCGGTAACGCTGCCGCCTCTAGAATTTATATAGAGAAGTATGTCGCGGTCTGGATCTTCAGCTTCTAAAAACAACATTTGGGCAACTACAAGACTTGCTGTATGATCATTTACATCATCCATGAGCAATATAATTCTGTCTCTTAGTAGCCTAGATTGTATGTCCATGGCTCTTTCGCCCTTGGAGGTTGTCTCAATGACCATTGGAACTAAATTCATTTTTCTATCTTTCTTATATAAATAAACATATTATACATTGGACCTCCGTATGCCTAAACAAATTACCACTCAAGAATTCGTTGCAAGAGCAAACAAAATACACAATTATTTTTACGACTACTCACAGACAGTTTACACTAAAATGCATGACAAAGTCAAAATTATCGATCCCGAGTTTGGCGAATTCTGGCAAGCACCAATGGGTCACTTACAAAAACAAGGACACCCTGCTAGAGGTAAGCAAAAAGCAGCACAAGCAAGGCGCCAACCATTGGATGAATTTATAGCTCGGGCTAGGAAAAAACACGGTGATCTTTATGACTATTCAAAAGTTATTTACACAGATTGCGATAGCAAAGTTTGTATCATTGATCCAGAATTTGGTGAATTCTGGCAAAGTCCTTATCAACACCTTAACTCGCACGGTTGTCCTGCTAGAACTGCCAAGAAAAAATGGCATATTCATTATGACCATATCATTCCATTATCTATTGTTAAATCATCAAAAAAACAACACAATGACTGGGTGAAGGAAAGACCCTTGTATAAATTTCTTGATAGTAGACAGAATTTACAAGCAGTTTCGGCCAAGTTCAATAGAGACAAAAACGATCATGTGATCATCAACAACAAGAAAATATCTGCTTCTTCGGTTCGTAATAATTATGAAGTCATATCTTATCTACTCAAAACACTACTCGATGTTGATCCAACTGAGATCATTGAACAAGATAAAAAATATGTCAGACAATATCTCGAAATATAAGATAAGTATAACATTAACTGTGAAAAAAAGCAAATGCGTGATATTCTCAATCTACTAGACAATCTAATGGAAGCCAACTTAGGTGCACCAGAAATCCCTGCCAACAAAGCCAGTGCAGTCAAAGATCCGATCACTGGCGAGCCTATGAGTCGTCCAGCACTTTTCTTATACAAGGTACAAAACGGCACTCCATTTACTCTGGTCACTGGCGGCGATGTTGTGATTGATCCATCAGAAGCCAACCGAGTGGCTGAATGGTTAAAAAGTGGTCCCAAAGGCCCCAAAGGCAGTATCAGTCTCAAAACGACCGACGGCGGCGAAGTCAAAAACACTGAATTATTAAAAACAGTCGAGTTTGGTAGCAAAGAGTCAGAAACCATCAAGCTCAAAGGCAGTGATATTTTTGACACCACAGATCAAGAAGTTGCAGACTTTGGTAACAGCGTAGACCAATTATTGCAAGCCGGTGGATTCCCTGCTGGTGAAATGTATGAAAAAATTTCCAACAGTCCACAAATGCAAAAATTGGGACGTATAGGCGATGCAGTGATTTACATGTCCAGACAGGCATCACAAGGCAATGTTCCAGAATTTCCTAAAAATTTAACTCCGGCCGAAATTAAAGCCATCGAACTGTACGCCAGCGAGTACATTGGAGTGTTAGGCCTGTTGTCAGGAGCTACTCGGTTCAAGCGCGGCAGTCGAGAAGAATTTGACAAGTTTGTAGGAGCCAATCTCAATGACATGATCATGTATTTTCCCAAGGCCAGCGACAATCCATTGGCCGACAGTTTCAGCGTGGTTAATGATGATACTGGACATGCTGTCAAAATTTCTAGCAAGGCTGCAGGAAAGGGAGCACCACCTGCCTTGAGCAGTATCAAGATACCGGCCAATGTGCAAAAGAAATATCCCGAAGCCTACAGTTTTTACAAAGAAGCCACGGATCCTAGTAACAGTGCATTTACCCAGCCATTTGTAATAATGAACTGGATGAACAAAAATGTCCCCGACAAGGTTCCGGCGGCCTACAAAAAACTCTTGCCATTTGATGACGCCTTGATTGCGGTTGCCTTGAATTCTTACAAGACCGGCAAGCCAATGCCACGAGGCATAATGTCGGTATTCAATAAACGTCTATCGCCCAAGGTACAAGAAAGCACCAATACCGACGGCGGAAAAGTTTGGTATGCAGTGACCAAAGACGTCATAGACATGGTCAACAATCAAGAAGTCATTGAAGGATTCCGTCCAGCTATTATCCAAAGTCTTGGCTACAATTTTATACAACTTTACACCAATGTCAAAGGCAACAAATTGGTCACGGAAGCATTTTGGCCCGCTACTATCTCTGGAGAAGTACGCCTTAAAACCAAAGGATCTGCCTCAGACCCTACCAAAGGTAAAATTTCAGTTGAGGTCAGCCCAGGAAAAAGTAACGATGACATGGGCCCAGAAGTTGACACAGGCACAGAGAAAAAAGTCAAAACAAAAACAAAAGATCTTGACCTGGTCACACAAAAACGCAGTGCTGTCAAGGCTGCTCCTGAACTGCCAAAAAAATACGGCACAGAAAAAACCCTGGGCCGTAAAAGACAACGGTAATTATTTTTTCAAGTCGCTGACGTAGTCGCAGATTTTTAATTCTAGTGCTTCTTCTGCTGACAGGTAGATATCACTGGGTGGCAACAATTTTTCCAGGATAGTGTCAGTGTCCAAGCCCGTGGCCGCACGATAATGTTCCAGCATGCGCCACTGTATGAGATTGTGTTCTTTGGCTATGGCAAACAGTTCGTGATGTTTGCCTTCGTGACTGTTGCTATACTGATGGCTCAGTATTGAAGTGTTGGGTGTCAGCACCCTGCGTCCTGCATGTCCAGCTAGGAATATCATGAGTCCGGCACTGGCTATCACGCCCAGACCCACGGTCTTGATTGCTATGCTCGATGCTTTCATCACGTCGATCAAGGCAAAGGCATCTTCTACGCTGCCGCCTTCGCTACAGACCATGAGCAACAACTCTTTTTTCTTCTTTTTTACTACATGATTTTCTACCAAGATCCACTCGATGATGGGCTTGATGGTGTCATCGTTGACTTCGCCCATGAACACATACATGCCGGCTTCCTGCAACAGGCGTGATGGTTCTTTTTCGGAATTGTCCTGATCTTGAATGATTGGCATTTTGGAATTCTCTACGTATATTATAGCACAAGATTCTGGGCCACTCAACTACTTATGACGATTTTGTCCAAACAATTTATTCAAATAAAAAGCCCCCATGGGGGCTTTTTATGTTGTAAAACGACAAATTAGGCAGATACTTTGGTGGCCTTTTCGATGGTTTTGGTGATTTCTTTTTGTGCTTCTTTGGCTACAGATTCTACAGTTTCAGCAAACTCTTTCACGGCCTTGTTGGTTGTGCGGATCAAACCGAACTGTGCATCTACCACAGTGTGGGCACTGGAGCGAACTTGCTCGGGCATGTAAGTGATCATGTTTGTGACACCTTTGTGCATGTTGTCAATGGCAACAGTTACATCAAATAATTTTGCGAAGTCGATTTTGTTGAATTCCATTTGGTTTCTCCTATGTTGAAATGGTTTACTACTCTAGTATTATACAAGAATATTTATTGCAGTGCAACAATTATTATATACCTATATTACTCGTTTCAGAAGATTTTGGCTAAACTGACCTTTCGCGAAGTGTGGCCAGATTGTAGCGTTCCAGCAGTCGGATGTAGGTCCAACCCAGATCCCATTCCCAGGGTTTTTGGCTTAATTTAGGGCTAGCCGGATCAGCGTGATGATTGTTGTGTAATTCTTCGCCGCCGATGAAAAATGCCCAAGGCACAATGTTGGTTGAATAGTCGTTGGTGGCTGTGTTACGATATCCCCACCAGTGACCTAAGCCGTTGATGACTCCAGCGGCCCATAAGGGTATCCAGATCATCTGCCACCCCCAGGCCAACCACCCCCAGGCCCAGCCAAATATCATGCAATTAATAAAGAACATGATCACAATACCCAGCCAATTGAATGGAGTATAGATGTTGCGTTCCATCCAGTCATCAGGTGTGCCCACGCCATACTGTTCGACCATTTTTTTGTCTTGGGCTGCCCAGGCATAGTAGAAAGCACCGCCCAGCAAGATCTGCCAGATTCCTTCATTTTGTGGGCTGTGCGGGTCACCTTCTTTGTCGGTGAATCTGTGATGTTTTCTATGTGTGGCCACCCACTGCTTGGTGACCATGCCTGTGGTCAGCCACAGCCAGAATCTCATGAAGTGTGTCACACGTGGGTCAAATGATACCCCTCTATGTGCTTGACTGCGGTGCAAGTAAAGTGTGACACAGGCTATGGTGATGTGTGTCATCACCAGGATGTAGATGAGTAGGCCCATGTTTTACTTAGCCCAAATTTTCCTGGAACGGCCGCCAAGTTTGTTGCAGAGCCATATAGAACAGGTTGCGTTGACGTGTGACCAGTTCTTGATTGACCGTGATCCAGGTAGCAGGTGCTAGTGCAATCTTGGTTTCACTGTCGCCGCCCAGATCTCGTGGTTCTAGTCCGTGCTTGTAACACAGGTGCCTTATGGTTGCATTGTGGGTCAAACAGTGCATGAACAGTTCGCTATAGCCACGATTGCGTGCCCAAGTTATGCCTTGTGTCAGCAGATCATCTCCAATGCCCAGTCCACGATAGTTTTTATGGACTATTAAGCCAAATTCTACCTGTGCTGGAGTGACTTCTGCTATGTGCAAGGTGCCCAGCCAGCCCGCGCAGTTGGCGGCCACCAGGAAAGCATGCCGATCTGGCTCAGCTTCTATGCGTAGCATGAGGCTTTCTACGATACCAGGACCTGCGCTGCCAAAATAAATCTGTAGGGTATCAGAATCTTGCTCCTGTAACCATTCGCCGTAGCGGTAGTATTTGTCAGAGTCTAGAAACTGGGTGGTGTACATTATTTTTTATACATGGACTGTGCTCGTTGCACCTGTCCATTGCGTGCCAAGTGTGCAGCATAACTGGCATGACCAAGATCGCACATGAATTGCCATACTGTTGATAAGATTGATTTCATTGTTTTTTCCTTTTGGGTTGTATTTTGATTTTGACTCGTGATCAAAATCTCTCAGTGAAAACACTGACTTTGTATTTATATTGTGCAGTGCCACATAATAACAAAACATAATGATCCAACAGAAAATAAATATTCTACAAGGAGAACTACCATGCTATCATTATTAAAGCGAATTTTTGGAGCAAAACCTGCCGAACCTACTGAGGCACCTTACAAGGTCGAAGGTTCTGAACATTTTCCATTCCCCAAAACTGTGGCAGAAGAAAAGAAACCAGCGGCCAAAAAGCCTGCAGTCAAAAAGCCTGCAGTCAAAAAGCCACGTGCCCCTAAGACTCCAAAAGCCTAATTAACCAAGAAATATCTGACCAGGCCTATTCCGTCGATGATGACCAAGAACACCGAATTGGCCATCAAGCCAAAACTCCTTCGGGTGTAACAGGCCCAGGCACTGCTGACACAGCCCGCGATAAAGATTGTGTACAAGGGCACCACTGGTATGTGAGGAACTGTGGCGGCAAATATCACAGCCGATACTACACTGCACGCCCAGGCAAACACTTCAGCACAGAATCTCAAGCGATTGCTGTGCCAATCGTGTCGCACATATTGTACAACATCCTGAACGATCTTCTTCATAACAGGCCACGCAAGAAATACATGGCACAATAGATCACAAATCCCGAGAACAGGATCAAGGCTAGTGTTGCGGCCAGTTCTATGCTGTCGACATCGCCGTCCATCTTGATCATGTGAGTGACAACAAATGCACCAAATATCACCACAAGTAAAAAGACACCAAATCCCATGCTCATACCAACCCCAGTTCTACCGCACGACGGTAAACTTGCTCACTGGCCAGGTTCTTGCCTTTGGCCTCGCACTGTATGTCAAACTTGGACCAAAAACTCAGGGCCCAGTCGGTGACTGCCGGGTTCCAATAAAAATCTGAATGTGCTCGCAGTTTTTGTTTCTTGTGACCAGACTCTAGCAAAACTGCATGATCTGGTTTATGGTGAACGGCATGGTCAACAAGTACGTCTTCACGGCTAACGCTGTAGTGCATAGCAGGACGAACACCACGCCAACTGTCCACAACCCTCGCAACACGATCATCTGTGGGCGAAATATATTCTCCAGTCTTGATCCAGTGATGGTGAACATCAAGCACAGTAGGCACAATATCAGCAAGTTCAAGACAACGATCCAGGCCATGTGTTATTTCTTCGTTTTCAAATGTAATACAACTGCGGGCTGTGGGGCTGAGTCGTCCATACGAACGTCGCGCACCGGCGGCACCGGCTTTACCTGATATGTGTACGTTGATTTTAAAATCCTGGAAGGATTTCCCATAACCCATCCATCTGGCCATATCCGCATGATATTCAAACTCCTCTATGCTTCTATTTACTATTTCTTCTGACTCTGAACCCAACACACAGAACTGTCCAGGGTGGAAGCTGAGTCGCACATCCAGTCTGCGGGCTGTTTCTCCAATAGGTGCAAAAATACGTTCACAATGATCTTGTATTTCCTGACGTTGCCACCAGGCTTTCCAATCTTTCTCTGTGTAGCCCTGTAACATTTCCGAACCCAAACGAACCATTCTACGGTTGGCTGGTAGTGTGGCCACACGCTCAATCAACTTGACCGCGGCTGAGGTGTTGTGATTCATGATGTCCCACTGGCGCTGTTCAGCTTCGGCCGGATGCTCACGCAACCAACGCATGGTGGTGCTTCGTCCGTTGAGATCACGGTCTTTGGCATTGACCTTCATACCCCCGCATTCGCTAGGATCATTGAGCCATTTGCAACAGAAACCAATACGCTTTAGTGTATTCATAGAGCTTTAGTATACACAATTAAGATGTATTTGTCAAACAGATGTGCTAAATAAGGTTAATAACTTATTAGAGGAGTTAATGTATGGCAAAATCAATCACACGCTGGAATACGTCAAGTGGCCCGTTGCTGGTAAATGCTTTTGAATCAGCAATTCAACCCTATGTGGCTGCAGGTAATACCGACGGTATTACCACTATCATATATGGTCCTACCGAAACAATTCCAGAAAATCAATACGAAGTTCAACGCACATGGACCACTGTCGAGTTGGCACAAAATTGGTTGGATACCGTAGTTACACCAACTGCCGCACAAGTTGGTGCTACAGAATTGTATCAGGCCGTGATAGCATAGAAAAATCTTAGCTATTGCTGAGATTCAGCACAGCCGACAACGAGTCTGTGCCCACGTTGGGCAACGACATCAAAATTGGGTCCAGTGCTTGCGCATGATCAACGATCACCCATTGTTTGTTTTCAGAATCTTTTATGACTTGGCGTATCATGTTTCGATGATGATGCGCCTGATGAGTTGTTAAACGATCTGTATCTGGAGACAATTCGCTTAAATCAAATCCCAACAACAGCACTATGTCACTGGTTGTGGCTGCAAGGTGCATGGCCACTATTTCTTCTTGATGTATCACATCATGCACAAATTTACCTTCATACAGATTTACTCCGGCAGGACGATCTAGACTCACATAGATATCATTGGGTATGTAAAAGTTACAACAACGATGGAAATCTCGTTTGATCAGTTCTGCGGCCTGTGTCATGTCATGACAAATCACGTTGTCAGTGGCACAGGCACGCCAGGTCAGCCAAGAACCCCAGAACACACCCAGTTGTTTGAGATCATCCACGTTTTGCATGGGATCCAATTGCACCGAATCCGACAACACCCAACTGATTTTCATTCTGAACCTTTGAGAGCTTGCCAGCGAAGACCGCCCAGGCACTGCCAGGCAAAAACCCGATCCTGTCCTGGATTGGAATTGAAAATCAAATCGCCGCGGGTGCCAGACCAACCGGGCACCTGTGTGGCATGCCCGATCTTGTAGGCACCTACTTGCAGGCGTTTTATGCTGGTCATGCCATCTGCTGAAATTTCAATCTGTGGTTCGCGATTCACTCCTATAGCCATGCCCTGATCTCTGTTGGTGCCCACATAGGCCTGATTGACCTTGTGTTTGCCAATCACTATGCTGACTTCTTCATCCCAGATGCTGAGTGCCTTTTCTGGAGTGTCGGTGTTGATGCCCAAGCGCTTGTTCATCACATTGACAGTGTTGTTGTTGAAGCGTGCTTCTCCTTGGACCTGCAAGGTTCGAAGTGTGCCCAGGGTCTGGATATTGGATTCAGTGATGGCGCGAGACAGTTTGCCGGCATCTAGTAATTTTTCTCCACCCATGTGTACGTTTTCAAATTCTATGCCCTGTTGTTGGACATGTTTGGTTACTTGCTCAACCAAGGTAGTTTTCCAGCTTGCAGTCAACTGATCCAATGTACGCTGACTGATATCAGCCGACAGCGCAGACCAGGACAGATTGTCGGTGTTGATGCTGCCGGTGACTACCAGGTGTTGTATTTCAGCTGAATCAATGATTTGTAAATTTTTACTGGTCAGGCTATTTTCAGCCACAACCACTCCGTCCATAACTGTGAGCTCACACTGTGCGGCCAGGTCTGAAATACCTGTGCTGGCAAAGTTTTTTAACATGTCAGCAGTGAACTTGTGCATGTTGGCATCCACATGCTGTTTGATCACTGGACCAAGATCGATTGATCCTAGACGAGCTAAAGTTTCTTGTACAATTGCTTGATTGATCAGATTTTCTACTCGCTGCGTCCATGATGAATCTGAACAAAGTTGAGACAGCAATTGATTTATGTTGTCTTCGATTGCTTGTTCAACCAATTGCCTGATCAAGTTTGGATCAATTGTAATTGCCGTGTCAGTCATGACGTCTCCGTGTGTCCAAAGTCACACAATGAAAGCCACCGCCTAGAGTCCTGCTATGACTCAAAGTCAAAGGTATGCTGTCAATTCCGTGCCGCTTTAGTAATGTAATTAGTTGGGATTGTGCCGCATCTAAAATAACAGTTTCTGGGTCCAATACCAGCATGTTCATGGCTATCCATTTGCTTGCATAGGGATATTGGTAAAAATCGTGCGCTACTATCATGTCGTCGGTGACCCAGATCTTTTCCCAATAGTCAAATGCTCGAGGACAGTTGTCTTTGTTGACACGACTGGCGTTGAGCATGACCAAACCTTCGCGCAACGGCACTATGGTTGAGTCAATATGAACTCCCGAATAAAAGTTGCACAGTTCAATGTTCACTTGAGGAAATTTTTCGCACAGCCACTCATAGGCTGCACGATTGCCCGAAGCCGATTCCAGGAACAACCAAGTATCGCCCAATCTACACACATTGGCTGCATCCAGGACCATGCCACTATCTCTAGGCATAGTCAGTATAGTTCGAGCCTGTGATAACACACGATAATAATTTGTAATTTCTTGATTGCGACAAGGATACATCATGTTGACATCAACCACGGTGTTGCCCCAAACCAAAAGTCGGTCTCTGGGGCAATAGTTGTACAGGCCTTTTTCTTCTACAAAGTCCATGGGACGAGGTCTATGTACAGTGGCGCCATATCGTAACAAGGTCTCACTCAGTGTGTCTAATTCTCTGTTGGCTTGATCAACAATGAATTTGGGCACTGGACCTTGTGGCACAGGTGTTTCAGTCCAGGTTGTTTTTTGACCTTCTTCGGCAAATACCGGATCAGATGAGGGCCAATTGGCCGCGGTGGCCGAACCCACTACTACAGTTTCCAGTGGGTCCCATTCGTTACAGGTATTAATCAGGTACATGTCCAGTTATTTGCAAGGTGTATCTTGGAGTTGGCCCTAGATTAGCCGCCATGTGTGGTGTGTCATAGGTCCATTCTATGACAGCTCCGGCACGCCAATTTACATAGGGCCGACCTTTATATTCAGCATAGTGCCCCTGTTGCCAGTCTTCCAGGAATACAATGGCTCTACGTATGGTGTGTTCTCGACCCTGCAGACCAAACAAGGAAATGTATTTGACATAACGATCCTGATGTGTGGGCAACACTGTACCTGTGCCCATTCGGTAGTAGCTGGTACCAACATCATGCCATCCTTGTCCGGAAAATATGTCAATAAATCTCTGATTCCAGATCGGTTGCGGATCACGCATGTCACACATGTCTCCGGTAAACTTGCAACCGTAACCCAGCTGTTGCCAGTCCTGTAGTTGATCGGCATCGTTGAATGATTCATTCACATAGTTCAGTCGTTGGTATTCATCATCCCAAAAAGGATACAATTGGTACTTGTGTAGGTAGTAATTTTTATTTGACATTGATCATTCAAGTAAATATATAATCTGCTATGAGTGTTCCATTAGATAGTCTGTATCATTTTATTGACAATATTGCCTGTCACAGCTATGATGGGCGTGTATTAATTTATCGTTTTTATCCAGATGGTGCAAAAAATATTGATCAATTGTTGCCATTGAGAGAACATGAATCTTTTTTGGCAAATTTTTTATGGCCAATTGTTTTTTGCCACGACCAAGAAGCACTAGATTATGAACGATTGAATCAACAACAAAAATCAGACGATATTTTACCCGCAAAACTGGTGCAAATTTTAAATGATCTGAACTTGGCCAAACCTGCCTTTAACATAAATTTTCGAAAAAATTTATTTGGTAAAAGCCTGTTACTGCACAGTGAACGCAGGTCAAAAAATTTAGAAAAATATCTCGAGCCTCCGGCCAATCATCAAAGTCAATTGTTGTCGGTCTACTACTGGAGTCATGCAATCATAGCTAGAGATTGGTTTAGATATGCGCAACACGAAGTTTTTAAGAAAAATAGCAAAAAGAAATTTTTAATATACAATCGCGCCTGGACCGGCACCAGAGAATATAGACTGAAATTTACGGATCTACTGATCACGCATCAACTGGTTGATCAATGCCTGACCCACTGTAACCCTGTGGATTCCGACACAGATATACACTACTCTGACTATAACTTTCATAATCCTGTTTGGCGACCAGAACATGTGCTGGAGCATCATGTGCCCAAGACCACTGCTTTGTCTACGGCCAGTGGAGATTTTGATTCAAGAGATTATAACTGCACTGAAATCGAAGTGGTGTTGGAAACCTTGTTCGATGACGATCGATTACACTTGACTGAAAAAATTCTACGTCCTATAGCATGCGGTCAACCTTTTATATTAGTTGCCACACATGGCAGTTTGCAGTATTTGAAAGAATATGGATTCAAGACCTTTGACTTGGTTTGGGACGAAAGCTATGACAGCATTGAGGATCCCTATGATCGTATGCTGACCATAATACAGCTGATGAAAACCATAAATGCCTGGAGCCCCGAAGAAAAATTCAGTAAAATGCAACAGATAGAACAGATAGTTCTTCATAATCAAACACATTTTTTTAGTGAAAATTTTTTTAATTTTGTGATAGATGAGTTAAAGCAAAACTTTGATTGTGCTTTTGACACTCTTAAAATGTATCCAGACTTTGAAAAAGAAATTGTCAGATTCGCTGAACTACAAAAGATGCCAGAACTACAACATTATTGGTCGACTACTAACCTTCCTAAAATAATGCAACACTTTGTTGATAATTTTGATAAAAAGTAATTTCTACATGATAAAAAAAATTCTATACAATTCAAAATACTGTTTGGGTGTGTTGTTTTTTGTCGTTGCAAATAGTTTGTCGGCTCAAACCTATGTACAGGTCAATGGCATCAGTGTCCATGACCGGTCTGGATACAATGGTTTCAACTGGGGTGCTGGACTAGAGCAAGGTATCACCGACAGGATATCTGTAGCCGGAGGCTGGTACCGCAATTCAGAATACAGTGGCAGCACCTATGCCTATGGTCGTTATGCGGTTTATAAAAAGGATGGTTGGGATATTGGCATTGCTGTGGGTGCCGTCACTGGATACCAACGTGCCGCAGTGTTGCCCATGGCCTTTCCTGAAGCCTGTTATAAGTGGGCCTGTACCTTGATTTTGCCTAGGGTTGACAGCACAGGTGCCAGTGCCATTGGCTTTAGACTGAGAATACCTGTCAACTAGGTCGGCAGATATTTGAGGCCTTGATTCCATTTAGAGTAAATTGGCTTACAAATTTATCCACGTCCGAATGCAACCCTGGCATGCGATGTGGCAAGAACCACAAGTTTAAATAAGTCCAGGTGGCACAGTCCACCCACCAATTGACATAATCATTTAGATGTAGCCTTATAGGTTCCCATCCAGTCATCTGGCTTACCTGCCGCAAGTCGTTCATCCATGGCCCCATAATATGCCTCCAGTTCTGGGCAGGCTTTGATGCATCCTGGAATCAAGGCCTGTGCTTGTTTCCATTCGCCAGCGTAATACAAGGTGATAAAATCTTTGTGCAACTGTGTTTCTTCTGCCAGTGTATATATGCGGACGCCTTCGGTCTTGCCTTTTACTGCTATGCAGTCTAGTTCCGCAACTGGGTAGGAATCTCTGACAAGCTCACTAGTACGCGGTCCCAGTATGATGCGAACGCCATAAGGTTTTGACTGGCCTTCGAGTCGGCTCGCCAGATTAACGCTGTCACCAAGGCAGGTGTAATCAAAACGCTGATCGCTGCCCATATTACCAACGACCACGGTACCAGTATTGATGCCAAGGCCCATGCCAAAAGGCGGAATGCCTTCTGCACTGATTTCACGATTGAACTCATCCAAACTCTCCATCATTTGTAAAGCAGTACGCACAGCATTGACAGCATGATCAGCGTCATCCAAGGGTGCATTCCAAAATGCCATCTGTGCATCACCTATGTACTTGTCCAAGGTACCTTCGTTCTCTATGATTTTGGCGGTCATGGCTGTCATATATCTGTTCATGATCTTGGTCAGTCCTTGAACGTCGGCACCGTAGTGTTCGCTGATGGTAGTAAAGCCACGCACATCAGTGAACATGATACTCAACTCTCTGCTTTCACCGCCCAACTTCAGCAGTTCTGGATTCTTCTGAAGTTTCTCGACCATGGCCGGACTCAAGTAGGTGCCAAACTGTTTCTTTATTTGTTGTTTAGCAAGATACTCTGATACAAACCGTACTCCATAAGCATGCAGAAGCACAGCAACAAGACCCCCAACAACCAAAGTGACGTCAGTGAGCCAAGCATGGCTCGAGTACAAAGCACCAGGAACCCAAACACAAATACCAATGACAACAACACTGCCAGCAATACCAACATAGGTCCATCTCCCTAAAAATATCAATGTCACCGCAAGCACGACCAAGGTGATTATCTCTGCACCATCTGCCCAGTCAGGACGAGTAATAGCTGGTCTGATCTTGTTGGCTATCACTGTTGATATCACAGCGGCTTGCAAGTCTTGTGGCAACATCTCACCCAGGCTGGTGGCCACAGGATTGGACAGGCCTGCGGCACTGACTCCCACAATAACTATCTCGCCATCAAAGTCCTGGGGCAAGTCGGTTAAGCCGTGACGTTCTGGAGTCAGGCTCCAGTCAATCCAGATCCTGCTGAGGCTATCTGTACTCACTGGGCCAAACTGTGGAATACGCATTTTTTCCACGCCCTGTTCATTTACTTTGACTTGGAAAGTCGAGTCACCTGCGGCCACACGCATGACTTCCATGGCCAGACTGGGATATAACTTACCATCAACAGCCACTACCATGGGCATTCTACGTACCACACCATCTATCTCGGGCAAGGTGTTAGTGATACCTACGCCTATGGCCGCACGTTCCACAGCAGGTATGTTGGCAATGATTCCAGGATAGGTCACAAAATTGTTAGTATCCAGGGGACCGATCACCGCACTTCCGGGATTCCTAGGTTGGTTACGAGTCGCTGTGCTGCCTATGCTTGGAAGAACCGTAGCATGTTTTTGCAACGCCGCCACATACGCCGCATCGCGACCCATGCGATCGCGATCAGGAGTAAGAATATTAAAAACAACAAGACCAGCGTTGCGGCGATAAAGATCTTGGATGATGCCAGCATATACATTTCTGGCGAAGGGAAACTGACCATATCGTTCTAAAGCCTTTTCATCAATATTTACAACATGAACACCTGTGACTTCTGCGGGCTTGCTGGTCACCAAGGTATCAAAATAACGCAAGCGAACACTTTCTACAAATGCAGGATCCGCTATGCGTATTGCTACTATAACTGCCAATGTTATTAGAGCAGTCCAGGGGCTAGTTAGGATTTTTTTCAGCATGTTATATTTAACTTAGATAAAAAAAGCCCCTCGCGGGGGCTTTTGAATATGTAGCTGGGTCGATTCCTTATAGTTTTTATATCGACACAGTATTTACTGGTTGAGCTTGGATAAGATCAACACGCACATTATGGATTAGCTCTGGAGTGAACACCTGGTAACCAGTGTTTGCCACAGGTTTTAAGATATGATGTTACTCCTTTGATATTTCTATTTTCGTAGATCTGTGCAGGTCGAGTGCAACCAGGCCAACAACACCAAGGTGCTGGAGAATTAGGTGCGGGGGTGCTCATTGGGTGGCCAGAATGTTTCTATGTGATCTTGTTCAACGCCATTGGTATCAAATTGATCGTTTTCGTATTCTTTCAAGAATTCAGCATTGTCACGATTCAATTTGGCAATATATTCAGCCAGAGTCTTGATTGTGGTTCCTTCCATTATTATCTCCTTATCGTTGTATAATATTAATTATACTGGTTCCGCCACGGTTGATCTGTTGTGTAACTGCCCATCCTGCTTGATTTATAGTCACCACAGCATCATGTTCTACGCCCACAGTGACTTCGGCCATGTGCCCTGTGTTTAGTCTCACAGTGACCTTGCTTTCATCTTCGTTGAAAAAATACCTTAGTCCAGAGTTAGGATCATAGGCCGGTAACAGGCTGGCTTCACGACTCATGGCATCTAGGCTGGCACTCAACTGCTTGTTGCTGAGATCCAACAAATTGACCAAGAAATCCAAATCCAAAAAGTTCACATCCAATCTTTTGAACTTTTCAAGATAGTTCACATCCAGTTCATCAAACTTCAGCAGATCCTTGTTTAAAAAATTAATGTCCAAGGCTGTTTGTTGTATATGTTGTAGGGCTTCACGCACTGCTGGTGGGGGTGCCACGATCAACATGTTGTTGATGTTGTTGGCATCAATCTGTATCACCGTGGGTGCTGTGGGCGGTGCTGACAAGCTGGCCACCACCGTGACTTGATAGGCCACATCTAAAATGACTAGACCAGCATCGTTGCTGACACTGATTGATCCAGTCACACAACTTTTAGCATCGCAACTGGGCAACAACATGATAAGGCTACGACCCAGTTCATCCACGGTCATGGAAAAGTCTGTGCCACGCACGGCCACAGCAGCAGTGGGTGTGGTTATGTTTACATTCTGTGGTGAGTTCTTGGCTATCTGACCTGACGCATATCTGGCAGTGCCTTGTACCATCTTCATGGCCAGCTTGCCTGATCCGGCTTTGGGATCATACACGAAATCGTCTATGAGTATCTTGCTTTGTTCAGTGATGTTGACCGTGGTCTTGTCCACAAACTCCAGCTTGGCCTTGGCTCGAGCTGTGACAATGGTGTCCAGCATCTCCACAGGAGTATTCACACTACTGCTCAGACTCTTTTTGTTGCGCACTATTTCAGTGGGGCCGGTCTGTTCAACCACGCGACCCACTGAGGCCCAACTAGTCAGACTGAGTAATGCTAATGTTATTGCTATTGCCAGTGCTGGTAACTGTGACACTCTTGTTCAACATTCCTGATTGAGTAACGCCCACTGTGTTGGTATTGCCCGTCACAGTAATATTGGCCGAAGTGGTACCTGTGGCTGTGCTGGTGTGAGTCACTGTGTTACTATCACCGGTCACATTGATTTCACTGGTATGATTGGCACCCGACCCCAGATTCTGAGTCACAGTGTTCGAATCTCCAGTGACTTGTTGTTTGATATAACTGCCGCTACAGCCAGCTGATGTTGTGGTTCCACAGTTGATAGTTTGAGTGTTGTTGTCACCGGTGGTTGTAACTATCACATCTGTGCCGGCACCGTTGACCACCATGTCCAGAGTGTTGGTCGAACCAATCTGATCTATGGTCACTGTGTTTGATCCCGATCCTATGTAGGCCGGAGTGGTGCTGTCACCGATACGATTGTCTGTGCCCTGTTGCGTGATGTTTATGGTCGAACCGCTACCTACCTGTTCAATATAAACTTCGTTAGCCTGAGCACCCAATGACCACATCGCAGCTGTCATCAGAATTGCGGATAATTTTCTCGACAATCCGCCAATGCCTGTCGTTCTCTTTTCCATCTTGTTTCAGGTTGGATTTGTTTTTATTATTCTCCAACCAGCTCCTTGGTCTTTGCGACCTTATTATTATAATATGCGATTGCCGCATTTACATATTTACAGGCATTCATGGCTGAATTAACCTGTCGCTTTTGACCCAGCCCCGACGACCGGCTGAGTCTTGCACTGCAACCCAGCCGTTCTGGCCTGGTGTCACAGTCAAATCTGTGTTTTCCTTCAGCATCCAGGTGCGTTGACTGCGTTCATCTGGATCGCGATAAATGTATGATGCTTCGCGCAGCCGCATTACTGTGACTGCGGCGGTTTTTGCGGTTTCTGTTTTTGTCTCTGTGCCGCTTGTTGTTGCAGGCGGCGCATTTGTTGCAGCAGGCTTGACATCATTTTGTTTCTCCTCAGCACGCTTGTAACTCCATAGGCCTTTTTTCTGGCCTTCTGTGATCAGTTCATACACTGCCTGTTCAATGGCCACACGCACAGCATAGGTAGTGGGCTCGTTCAGAGCTTGGCCATTCTCCAACTCCAGGGCTTTGGTTCCAGCATCCACAAATCTCAACACGCCCACATTGTGTGCTGTTGAGTATATGGTCTTGGTCACAGCATTGGTCATCAGGACCTCACCTGAACTGATTGAGATCAATCTAAGACTTACAGTAACTTCGTCCACACGATACTGCTGGCTACCACCTATGCCCAGGAATCTGGCACCATTACCGCCTGACCTGATGTTTGAATCATAGCCAATAATACCACCTTCCAACAAGATACCAGCCACAGTCAAAGGCTTGAGTGGTTTGGCTTCCTTGCCTTCATACACTTCACGCTGATTGCGGATCAGCTGTCGTTCTTTGATCAAGTTGTCCAGGCCCACACGTTCTACCACACGGAACCAGTTCTTGGAATCTTGCAGGCTCTTGATCAAGAACACTTCAGCACCTTGTGTCACAGCCTTTGAGAACAAGGCCAGTCTGTCATTGGGTTTGTTCTGTCCAGTGAGATCTCTGAATCCGTACACAGCCACGGTCATGGGCGGTCCATCCAACACCGGCAACTGATCCATGAGATTTTGTTTGGGCGTGACTTTCACAGGCTCTTCCTGTGCCACTTCCATGTGTATGTAAGCACAGCCAGGCAACACAGCAACAAGAAGGATTAGGAGTAGTCTACGCATCAGAAACTAAAACTCGACAAGGGCACAGTGATTTCGGTCCTGTTTCCGTTGGCCTCAATGATGGTCAAGGTCACATCTGTGCCAGTTTTCACATAACTGATGTTGGTGCCTTGGAAATCAAAACTGCCAGAGTTGGCACCGCCTTCGGCAAACATGGCATCTGCCAACTGTTTTGAAAGTTGTGCGTAGATACGACTTTCCACGTTGACCAAGAACTTGGCCAAGTTGGTATTTTTGGCATCGCGTTCGGCCTTTTCCTGTGCGGCTTTTTGTGCATCAGCTATGGCTTTACGGCGTGTGGCTTCCAGTTGCTCGATGGTCAAGACATGGCTGCTGTAGCCCGATCCTGAAAAGGATGGCGAGTTAAACTGATGTACCAGTTGTGCGCTGACCGTGGATGTAGCGACGCTGGCCAGAACACTTATTATTATTTTTTTCATTCTAGCTCCTGGTAGTATTTACTAGAAATATACTGCTATTAAGTGATGGTTTTACGACTTGTTGATGATTTCGTCTTGAGCCAGGCGTTCATGCTCGATGCTACGGCCACGCAGGTGCAGGGTCACATTGACCTTTTGATTGAGACGGATCAGGTCGTTGTCCAGCATGCGGATACGATCTATCAGGGCAATCAAGGTGGTGTTGGCTTCACTGAGCACAGGTTTGATTTCAGTGGTAGCCCATTTCCACACGTAGAAAATCAAGTAGCCCATGCCGCCAGCGGCCACTATGGGAAATCCGTATTTGTTGATTAAGGTTACAATATCCATGTTATCTCTTTCCTGGTGTTGATCGTTCCATGCTTTCAATTTTTTGTCTTAACTCTTGATTGAGCTTGATCCAGTCCCGGCCATTTTCCAATGCTTCATCTAGGGTCAGCCAAACATACAGGCTGACGATCAAGGCTGATCCGCCCAGGATAAAACCAATGAATGCGTAGGTTACTTCTAAAGGCATGCTACTACGCCCACAACAATACCAGCTACAAATGCTATCATGGCAAACTTGGCCAAATCCCCGTCGGTCCAGATTTGTTTGATTGGTAAACGATAAGGATCATATCTTTTCATTGCCAACTCCGTCTCTTAAAAATTTTTCCAGTGGATCTACTTTGACCAACATGGCACGACCATTAACATTGGCAACTTTAAAATAATCGCCGGCTTTCCAGCCCAATGCATCTACATTGAGTTCAGCATCTAGTAGAATTCTATTGGGTTCCAGATCCCACTCGTAATCATAGTATCTCATCGGGTGCCTCTGGTCGGGGTGGTTGTTTGTCTAAAAACTTTACCAGCTGACGAGTTTTGACTTCTTCATCGTGCATGGCCATGTATTGACGAATAATTTCTTCATTGTTGGCAATGTAGTTCCAGCGCTCTTGAGTGTTCATTAGTCTCTCCTGGCGTCACTTTGTTCAGCTCGAGCTATGCGATCCAAGTCAGGTTGTAGACCCAGCGCATGCGAAACTTTTGTGTCAATGCGCATAACATCATGATTCATGGTGGCCACACGCTTGTCCAAGGCGCCGATGATGCCGGCCATGCCTTTTACACTGCTGGTTACACCAGCAAGAATAAACTTCAATGTGAGAAATACAAAGTATCCGGCTGCGATTGCTGCCGCTATTGGAAATCCTAGTTCTGCGACTAGCTTGAAAAATTCACCCACTTTTAGCTCCTTTTTAGAGTCTTGTTGTTATGTGGGTATTTATCTAGATTAGCTTTTTGGTATAACCGGGCTCCAACTATCGTCTAGATCCTGTGTTTTTAACCGACCTATGCGTGTTTTTAATTCAGCATAAAAACTGTCTACCTCACCGCCCCATTTGCCCATGAGATGTTCTATGGCCTGTTCACAATAGTTCCAGTTTTTCAAGGCATAATTTTTGATCAAGTTGTCATGAAGTTCTTTCAAATTTTCAGTGCTTGCCAGTTCAACGATGGGTATGTTTTCAATCACGCAACAGGCAGTGTGCAATGACCCGTCGGGCAAGGCAAAAGTATCCAGATCCAACACTGTGTATTTTTGCTCGGTGGCTGGTAAATTTTCTTTGAATATAATGTTCATGATCAAATCCTCTGTAAATAGTTATCATGCAATTTGCCTTTGATTTAATTTCTGATCTACACGTGGAAACCTGGAATACATTTGACTGGGCCGGACAGGCCACCAGTCCTTATTGTGTGGTTGCCGGAGATGTGGCCCGCAACCGCGAACGCTTGTTGGATACTTTGGATCATCTTGGTCAATGTTATCCAGGTGGTGTGTTTTATGTGGACGGCAACGAAGAACACAAAGATTATCTTGATGATCTGGGAGCCAGTTACAAGGATCTGGACGCAGATCTCAAACACATAAAAAATGTAGTTTACATGCAGGACAATGTGATCATAATCAACGGCGTGGCTCTGTTAGGAACCAATGGTTGGTGGACCTATGATTTTGATCCCAGCATGGATGTAGAATCCAGTGTGCAGGCCATACAAGATCATCATGGAATAGACAATGCCGCAGCCACGAACATAACAGGAGTGGCCTACAATGATGCCGCTTACATGATCAACAGTGTACGCAAACTGCAAACACACAGAGAAGTAAGAGCCATGGTCATAGTCAGCCATACTGTGCCTGCTCCTTGGATTGTGTCACATGATCCGGACTTGATAGGCAACTGGAGATACAACGGCATGGGCAATAGTTACATCTCTGGCGTGCTGAGCAAAGATACGGAAAACAAAATACACACCTGGTGTTTTGGGCACTATCATAGACCTGTGGATCGAGATCTGAACGGAATCAGATATGTTAGCAATCCTCGTGGACGTGGCCACACTACGTGGTGTCAACAGGCTTATTACCCACAAAGAATAGTGATAGAAATTTGATTAGACTGTTTCAGGTTCCAGTTTGACCTGTAAAGGATAGTTGTTGCTGCGAGCTTGCACTGTGACTTCTATGCCTTTTTGTTCAGCTATTTCATAAGGAAGCACAGCTACTACCGCACTTCCTGCTTCATGTATATCATGTGTGATCTGCACTGCTGTCTGTTGATTGTAGTTGAAACTGTCTATCAGTGTTTCTATCACAAAGTCCATGGGTGTGGCATTGTCGTTGAGATAAATGACCTTGAACATGGGTGGTTCTGCCATGTCGTGATTGATTTTTGTTTTTGTGACTGTGCCAGCTTGCGACATCGTGGATCCTTGTTAGTAGTGGAGAGCCCATGCCCTCCACTGTATTTACTACATTATACTAGTTTGCGTAGGTGATCGCAATGGTCTTTGGCTTCATGGCCTCGGGCACACGGCGTTCTAAACACACTGTAAGGATACCGTCTTTGCACTCGGCTGAGACTACTTCTACGTAATCGGCCATGGTAAATGTGCGTATAAAACGACGAGCACTGATACCTTGATGTAGGTACTCAGTACCTACCAACATGGCTTCGGGTTGTTTTTCACCTGTGATAACAAGTTCGCCGTCTTTGACAGCAACATCAATCTCACCTTGGCCAAAGCCTGCTACTGCTACCTGTATTTCAAAGGTATCTTCGCCGGTCTTGAGTATGTTGTAGGGTGGATAGTTGTTGGTGCTGGCATGATCAATCTGGTCCATGATACGACCAAACAAACGATCTACACCAATTGAGTTGCGATAAAATGGACTGAGGTCCAGAGCTGTGATTTTTGTCATTGTTTTCTCCTTTAATAAGCAAGTGACATTATGTAGACCCGACCATCGGCATCTACATAATATATTTATAACACATTTACCACCGTCTGTCAATGAGTCGATAATCAAATTTGCTATTCCAAGTCGTGGCAAACACAGTATAGAAACGGTCTTGGTCAAAGGCCAGTCTATGCGTATATTTTATTGTTTTTTGTGTGTAAGGAATGTTGTAGCGAGTTGCCCAATCTACAATGTCAAGACGAACGAGATTTAAAACGAACCCGTAGCTTTCGTCCTGCGGCAATGCAAATTCTACAAACACATCAGTAGAGTTTTTTGGGCAACTGCTGATCTCTCAGCCGTTTGCGCCAGCGGGCACGGGCCGCACCTTTTTTGCGTTTGCGTTCAGTGGTGGGTTTTTCGTAGGTTTCGCGACCTCGCAGTTCATCCAAGAGTCCGGATTCCTGTATCTTTTTCTTGAACTTGCGCAGAGCACGTTCCACGTTGTCGTCCTTGACAACTACCGATCTCTTGTACTCTCTCACGAATTTTCCTGTGCCAGTGTCATGGGTGTATTTACCTGGGTTTTATTGATCGTGACGGCCAGTATATTTTGACGTCGATAGCGTGGCAAATCAAACATGTGCGGCAACAACACTCGTTCAAGTTCGCTATGCAGGCCACGTGCACCAGTTCGGCTTTTCAGTGTGCGTTCGGCAATGATATCCAGACTTTCTGCATCAAAGTTGAGTTCAACTCCGTCTTCTTCAAACAGCCATTGATACTGTTTGACAAAGTTTCCCCGGACCTGTGTCAATATATTGATCAACTGAGACTTGTCAAGATCATGTAAATTCACACAACTACCAAATCTGCCCACGAATTCTGGAATCATGCCATATCTGACCAGATCGTCGGGTATAATTTTCTCCATGGTTGATTCAATGGCGCGGTCAAGCTGTGCACCAAATCCCATGGCAGTGCCTTGTACTCGATTCTGTATGATTCTCTCCAGACCCACAAATGCACCACTGGCTATAAACAGAATATTGGCAGTGTCTATTTCAATCATTTCTGTGCCAGAATTTTTTCTAGAGCCTTGTGCTGGAATCCTACAACGGGTGCCTTCAATCAGTTTGAGCAAAGCCTGTTGCACGCCCTCGCCACTGACATCTCGGCTGACTGTGGCACTTTCGCCTTTTCTAGCAATTTTGTCTATTTCATCCAGGAACACAATGCCACGCTGACAGGCTTCTACATCTCCATTGGCAGCAGTGTATAATCTGGCTATCATGCTTTCTACATCATCGCCTACATAACCTGCTTCGGTCAAACAAGTTGCATCTGCAATCACGAATGGCACTTGCAAATATCGAGCCACTGTGCGAGCCAACAAAGTTTTTCCGGTACCGGTGGGACCAAGCATCATTATGTTGACCTTTTGTAGATCTGTGCCAGGTCGGCTGATACGCTTATAGTGATTGGCAATGGCAACTGCCAGCACTCGTTTGGCTTGATCTTGTCCAATCACGTATTCATCAAGGTACATCAATATGTCCAAGGGATCCAACACACCAATCTGTTTAAATTTGGATTTTGTAGAGGGTTTGACGTCTTTCAACAAATTGTCACACAAGGCCACACATTCGTTGCATATGGCCACTGCCTGACTCACAATCAATTTGCCAACCAGATCCTTGTGTTTGTCGCAAAAACTACAGTGTTCAATTTTGTTTGTCATGCCAAGCCCGACGAAGGATCAGTTTTTAGTTTGGCCTCAATACGATCACGTTCGGCATCACTCAGCAAGTCAGGATCATATTCGCCAGATCCTATCTTGGCTATGAGGTGGTCAATGTAGGCATCGTCCCAGGCATGGCTGTCGCTCAAGGATTTGTCTACCTCGATCCACATGGTGCCGTTGTACTTGTAAAGTCCACTGGGCAAGCGATCCACTCTTAGAAACATGTCACCTTTTTTGGCATCAGCCGGAAAACTGGTACCAAACCCTCGCACTTCGCCGGTGGCACCAGTGGGCACATTGTCGGCTTGAATTCTTTGTTGACCCAAAACCTGAGTCTGAAATCGGTCTTCATTCCAAGGTAGTTCTGCGATCAGGCCAGCGTCCAATAGATCTCGTTGGCGTTTGAGAGTGTCGTTGGGATTTTCAGATTTCCATGCACGTTCAGCAAACTTTTCTGATGTGTCGTTGTCCTCTTCTGCAACTGGGGTTGGCAATGGCTTGTTCGCAGATGTGTCTAATGGTGCATGTTCGGCTTCGGAATCTCGCCGTGCCAGTTTTTTGGCACGGGCCCACATGCTGTCTAGACCGGCCAACACAGATTGTTTTACAGTAGGTTGAGATTTGACAGGTTCTTGCTCGTCGGGGACATCAAGTTCAGGACCGGTCTGCATCCATTGGCCTTGACCTGATCGTATGCCTTCAAACTGTCGGGGAAATGGCCATGGAGTTGGTTTTTCTTTTTGTTGTTGGTCCCAGAATCTGGCACGCTCGCGGGCTCGATCAAACCAAGATCCTACATCTGGATCTGGATCCTCATGCGTGTCCTTGAGTTTATTTTCACGTTCCCATTCAAAGGTCTTGGTAGCGGCCAGCAACAGGGTCAGGGCTAGTGGATCAAACACTATGACAATCAGTATGATCATCCAGCGAACTGCTTTTTCTAACAGATTGGCATCAGGATTGTCACCATATATGAGTGCGGCAATGTATTTGATAGGACCCACTTCGGCTTCAATCTGGCGAGCCTGGCTGGCTATGGGTGCTCGTTGTTCTTGTAGTTTGGTGATCTCACTCTGTGCTCGTGAAATGTCGTTCTGTAGATTGCCACGTTCACGGGCCTGGCTGCGGCGCAGGTTGGCAGCTTTGTCTGCTCCTTGTTCGCTACTGCTACGACTCATGGTCTGATCCACGGCTTCGTCCATCTGGCGCAGAGCCTTTCTGGCGGCTTCTATGTTGTCACGCTGTGTCTTGATCTTGTCATCATAGATCTGCACCTGGGCCTGTATGTCGCCCGACGGCACGACTTGATCCAAGTGTGCCTTGCTCAAGAAGCCAAACACACCCATGCTGGTCAAGACCATGAGTATGGCCACGGCCGCACTGAGATATATCTTGTACTGCATTTCTGCCCTGTGCCAATACTTGTGCAACCACAGGGTGCTTACTATCTTGCCCACTTCCAGGCTGCTACCCAAGATCACTATGGGCCAGAAGGCCGCGGCAAATATGGCTGTGAGACCAAGTATGCTGTAATAAGCGGCACTGACTGATATGATCAGTGCGGTTGCGAGAGTGAGTATGCCAAACCACATAATCAAATATTTATTCTGTGTCTTCTGGTTGGATGAACTGGCTGGCCATGTCGCACATGCACGAGAAGCAGGTGGGACAAAAGCTCACTGGCAGGATACCAAAATAACCTTGGATGCCACCTTCGTCATCGGTGTAGTCGCAACTACAGACCGAACATTGATGAGAGTCTACTGCTTCTTGCCTGGCCATGTTTTGGAAAATAAGTTGAACTCTCGTTCGTTGGTTATAATACGATTTTCTAATCTATCCACTCTGCGTTGTAGATTAATGGTCCTGATCAACAAGATGATCAAGGCCGTTACAACCAGAGTGAAAGTCAGCCCCCAACCGGCAATAATACCATAGGTCCACCACCAGAGGCTATCAATGGCCGAGGTTAGTAGATTAATAGGGTTCACGATTTCTTGCCTATTTGATGTTTGGTATAATCACATAATACATGATATCCCATTTTATAACAAGAGCAATAGTTGCCTAATATTTTTCTAGCCAACCAGATCCGGAATCTTTTAATCATCACGATTGCCAAACAGTTGCAACAGGCTGACAAAAATGTTGATGAAGTTCATGTACAGGCTCAAGGCACCCAGGATCTCGGCCTTTGAATCAGGTTCAAGAATGCTGACCTCTTGACGTATGCGTTGTGTGTCATAGGCAGTGAGACCCAAGAACACAATGATGGCCACTGCCGATACAACCATGGCCAGGGTCGAATTACCCAAGAACACATTGACGATGCTGGCGATCACCACTGCAATCACACCCACCATCAAGAAACTGCCCCAACCTTCCAGGCTTTTCTTGGTAAAGTATCCCCACAAGCTCATGGTACCAAACAAAATGGCTGCGCCCATGAAAGCAGTGACTATACTGGTGGTAGTAAACGTGATGAATATGGTGCTCATGCTGAGTCCCATCAAAGCCGCGAAGATATGTAGCATGCCTCGTGCTTCGCCGTAGGTGGCTTTTTCCATGATCCAGGTCATGGCCAAGATCATCACCAGTGGTGCAAAAATCACCACCCACTTCATGATACCAGTGAACAGGAATGCCATGAGTCCCGGACTTGAAGCCACCAATAAACTGACCAACATGCTGTTGACCACGGCCAAGAACATGTTGTTGTAGACCGAAATCATTCGGTTGTTGATATCACTCACACTTGCATAGGTATTCATTGCTTCTCCTTAATTGATATTGGGTGTGCCTGGACCTTTGACTCCAGTACACGAACCGCCGTTGTCAAACCATAAACTCATGGCTTGATCACGATAGGTTTCTAGGTCATCCTGCCGTTGTTTTTGCTGTTCGGCATCCTCATACTCGGCTAATTTTTGTTTGTAGGCATCTTCGGTCAAGGCATGCCAACCACAACATTTTCCTGTTGGGCTACGACCGCATCCGCATCGACCTGCTACTTCTGGTTTTGGCATCATTGTGCTTGCTCCTCCAATTCTGGAACTGAGATTCTTTCGAATGCCACCTTTGGATCCCATTCACGGCAGTACTTAGCACGATTCTTACGACCCGTGGCTGTGTCTGGATCATAGTCAATCCACGAAAACTCTGTGCCATCGCAGTTGGGGCAATGGCTGTTGTATTCTTCATCTTCACGACGATCATCACTGCTGCCTACCCAACCACATTTTTTGTTGTCGCAGATCAGGCTGGGTGGCTCGGGAGGTTGATTGACCCATGAGCTTGTGTCCCAGTTGTAGCCCTGCCATGATACTATGCCATCATCGTCTTTGGCATGGAACTTGCCGTATTCCCATTCACCAAAGTTCTTGCCATCCCAGTACAGGCTACCATAGGTGCTGCCGAATCCATAGTTGCAACTATAATATCCCGGAATGGTGGGTTTTTGTTTTTTGAATTTGAAATTAGAACTCTTTTCCCAGTCGCTGGGGCTGGTACCATATTCAGGATGACCCCAGTCTTTTTCTTCGGGTTCGTAGCGTTCAAAATTGCCTTCGTCATCGGTGAGGCGAACCATGATAAAGTCAGAACTCTTACCGTCGGTGCTGCCGCCGTTGTTGTCGATCTCATCGCCATCGTAGTACACACTGTTGACGATCTCTTCGCCATCCACTTCTTCATAGTGCAATTCCAGTTTGGTGATGTCAAACGGTGCTCGTAGTTCAATGTCGCCTTCAAAGAAAGTGCCTTTTTCGTTGCTGCTTCCAACGAACACCACTTCACCTTTCTTGCGCTGACCAATGTAGGTTTCATCATCGCAACACCACTCAGGACTGTCTTGGGCGCCATCGCAGTCTTCCAGCTGTTTTTCAAACACACTATTCCCATTTTCATCTTCGATCTGTATGTGTCCGGCGTTGCGGCTCACACCGTTGACGTGTGCCATGCTGTCGCATTCGTACCACGATCCTGGAGTGAATGGTAGCATGTCTTCGTCCAGGTCCATTTCTTCACAGGCATCATAGTTCCAGGCTATGTCACTGAGATCAACCTGGTGCTCCATGCAGTAGTCCCAGACCTTGGGATCCACGGTGCCCATGACCTTTTCACCACCATAGCCCCACATTGAAATCTTGTAGGTTCTGGGTGTAAACTTGAGTGTGTCTATGAGTTGTTGCTGTTCTTCTTTGGTTGCCATGCTAGTTCCTTACTTGTAATCTTTGTTTAATTGCGCCCAGGTCATCCAGGCCTTGAATGCATTATACACTGTCTCGGCTTCGCGGTCATCCTGATCGACTCGGACACCACGCACCCAAAATCCTTCGGGGCTGACTCGCAACATTTCTGCACCGCCGGCCAAGCAGGTTATGGTATTGGATGCAGCATGAGCCATGCTAGGAAAATCATATCCGCTCATGCCATGAACTGTCTAATGCGTTTCAGGGCTTTTTCAATGCGCCATTTTATATAATGGATCCATTCTCGAGGGTGTATCATTGTTCATCTCCATTGAATCTTGTCACTGCTTTGGTCACGATATAACCAACCAACAAGGCCCCAAAGATAATGGTCACGGCCTCAATCAACCAGGCATCTATCCAAGGCACCAAATCAAACATTTTCACATATTGATCAAACATCACAGTTTCTCTCCTTGTTCAAATCCGCGGAATCGTACAAAGCGGGGGAACCTTAAACTATAGGTTCCATCTTGATTTTGGGTGACAGCATCTGCCGCAACCTCAACCACTCGGCCAAGTAGGTCATCTCGGGAATGCCAATATTCATCACGATCAGCATCGGAAAGGCCACTGCCCACATTAACACGAATATTACGATCATTGTCTACTCCTTCGCATATTATAGCACCCAACCGGCCCAAGTTGCGACCTGTGCCTTCTTCAAATCCTACAATATTTAAGTCCACGGTCATCACAGGTTTCCATTTCATCCAGAAACTCGACCTTTTACATTCGTAGGGTGCATCTACCGATTTAATCATGATACCTTCGAAGCCTTGGGCCACGGCATCCTCGGCAAATCTGCGCATAACATCTTGTCCTTCGGCAGTGCTGAGATCCACGTCCATGCCTGGCATGAGTCTAAGATTTGGTTCGGCTTCAATCTCTTGTTTATTGACATCTAACAGTAGAGTTCGTTTGTGTTGCTGTGCATTCCAGAATCCACGTTCAAAGTCCGCCAAGGGAATCACATCAAAGATGTAGTAGGTCATGTCCTTGGTCCGGACATTGTCTTTGCGTTGTGCCTGTTTCATCAAGGCCTGGAAACTCTCGCCCACGATTTCACCATCCAACACAAATGGTCCTTTGGTTTCTAAACTGATACGATGTTTAATTCGGTTCAGTTGTTCTTGGATATCAGGAAAGTTTTCAAAGATCTTGCCATTGCGACTGTACAAGGTCACACGGTTCTTGGTGCACAAGGCCAGCACACGCACACCATCCAGCTTGCACTCGATACGTTTGATGCCCTTCATCTTGTTGGCATGATCATTGCTGTCTGTGGCCAACTGGCAGGTGAACACCGGTATTTTCCATTCAGTCTTGCCCAGCACCTTGTTGAGTGTCTTTTCACTAATACCACAGCGTAGGTCTTTGATGATGACTCTGCGGCACAAGCCATTCCACTCTTCTGAGTCAAACTGCTCACTCATGGATATAATGGCATCACGAGCATCATGTCCTGTGACACTTCGGGTCCGCAAACTTTCTAACAGGCCCCAGAATGCCGGCCAAGGGTTAGGCCTGCCGGTCAATCCATCGGTCTCTGGCACTTGACGCACACCAAACACATGGAAGGGGTTGTAGGCTTCATAGCAGTTGAACAAGAAACATTGAGCATTGGCACTGCCCAGCTTGGCAGCCATGAGTGCCTTTTCGATCACCTTCTCTTTGTGTATTCTGCTGTCACTGCTTTCGAGATCGCGGATCCAGTCTGCGGCCAATTTTAATCCTTGGAATTTGACATCTTGCATGTCTATCATTATTTACTAGCTCCCGGTCAATACAAATGTTGATAGATTAGTTGGCTTGCACAGTATATTGTCCAATTACAGCACCCGGTTTCTTCAAGGCCTCGGCTCTGCGTGCCTTGTATTCTTCGTTGTCAACTTGGACCAGTCCAATGTTTTGAGTAGTACCATCTGGGCCCACTACACTGATTGTTTCAGACTTTTTATCTGTGGCTGGTGCCCGGTTTTGTTCTTTGGTCACGTCGTCTAATTCTCGGAATGCTTCAGGCGCACGAGCCGCAGCATCCTTGGCCGACTTCATGACATTCTTGTCACCTATGGGCAGGGCTACCAACACATAGGTACGGATACGATTACCTTCGGACACATGTTTCATTTCCACAGTTTCTACACCAGTGATGTCCACGTCGGGGCACATGCTACGCAGGGCCATTTCGCTTTGATCAGTGCTGGAGTCTCCGCTGTCACTTCTAAACATTTTGACCTGGCTACGTACTTTGCCTCCGGCGGCTGTGCAAATCTTGGCGTAGGCCATGCTCTTGGCCTTGATGTCGGCGAACGCAAAGTCTCCACTGGTGGCAGTGCCGTTTTCAAACACATACCCGGCGGCCTTGGGCAACTTGCTCATCCAAGCCGGTGCTTCTCGGATGGCCGACGCCATTTGTGCCGACTGGAGTCCATTGTCTGCACTGAATTGTTTACTGTAGTTTGGCGTTGAGCTACATGCACTCAAGGCCAAAGTGATACCGGTTACGATTGCTAATTTTTTCATTTCCTACCTCTTCTTAGAGTTGCGATTAATAAAGTATAGCACAAATGCTACCATTTGTCAACTACACGCCATTGTGAACCATGCGACAAGCATATGATGCCTTGATACTGTCCAAGATCCTGTTTGCGATATGTGGGCTCAATGAACCAACGGCACTGGGCACCAAGATATCTAAAGGTCTTGGGAAAGTTTGGATGCGGTCGCACTTCGCTTTCACGCACAGTGTCGCCAATGCGAACATTACGGACCTGTATTTCTGGACGCTCGTCGCAGACCATGTTGGTCTCCACAGTGAGATTTTTGGCTGTAGTTCGACTCAGAACCTGTACCCGTCCAGAATCCATGGCCTGGCGGCATAGCTCGGCTTCGGCGACTGTTCTGGGTGCAGTCTTTTCACCCTCGCCCGAAATCCATTCTCCGTCGATCAAGGCCCTGAATGTGACTATGCACTTGTGGTGGGTGTTTGATACCGGCACAGCCAGATTCTGCACATCAGTGATCCTGGCAATGCTGGCTTGTTGTTGCGTGGTCATGGCCTGACGCACATAGCACTGGGCCATGACAGAGTTGGTCACGGCCAACCCCAAGATCAACGCTGTAGTGCGGAGCATGATGCTCTTAGACTCCATAGGTTATTTTTCAAACGAGTGTAGTATTGACGATAAGGTTGGGTGAGTTGATCGGGTCTTGAACCAAAGTAGGCATGGAACTCGTCGATGCGTGACCTTAGGTACATCACCTGTGACTGTGCCTGACCACAGTCGGGTCGTAGATTGTCAAAATCTGAAATGTCATAGCCGGGCTTGGTGGGTTGTGAAGCACAGCCAACCAACAACACCACAGCAACAAAAAATAACTGTCTCATAGTTCAGCGGCGGTTTGCTGTTGATGACGGTATTCTCTTTTGAGCCAATATTTGTACATGCGGAAATAAGTTGCGGCATCACAGGTAGGAAAACCATAGGCGTTGGCTTCGTCTTTGTGATCCATGTACATGCGTTGCAACCATAACTTGAAAGGTGTTAGATCGCGGGTCATTTCATCTCCATGATGCGTTTGATTGCGGCTGTGGCTTCGGGAAAGCCTTGACGTTCACGACTGCTGACCACAGCTTCAATCAGTTCCATCTGTGTTTCGTGCAAGCCGCCCACAAAGGTCATGATCTGATCACGGGTCAAGGTCATTTTGATATTGCCCATGATCTGGCGTTTGCGATTGGCACTTGGCTGTTCTTCATAATCATCTTCAAACACGGTTCTTCTCCTGTTCAATCTGTTTCAGCAGGTCTGCGATAAATCTCTTGGCCAATTCGCGCCAGATAGCACTGTCTATGATATGGAATCCAGCTTGTCTGGCAATCTCGCGAATCTGCTGTTCGGTCACACTGTCTCCTCATCACAGTCTCTGGCAAAGATACGGGCCACATCTTCCTGGGTCACATAATCTTTGAAATAGATATAAGTTTCATCCTGGCTACGACCACGAGCCTGCCAGGACATAATTTCTATTTCGATGTCTTTGTAGAATCCCATTATACTCGCTCCCCATAAAACTCTGCATCCAGATCGGCTGACCATTCAGCATATTCCATTGGATCAATCACTTCGGGTTCGTCTTCAACGACCCAACCCGCCCGACGTAATTCTGCACGGCCTGATTCGGTCTTCTTCATGGCATCCAGTGCGTCATGGATACCGTTGATCTGGGCTACCAAGTAGCCACGATCACGCCACTGCTCAGGTGTGGCACCACGTGGACGCCAACCGTGGAAATCCTTGTGAAAGTCGCTGTAATAGCTCTGCAAGTCGTCTACTGTTAACTCTGCAAAATCGCTGTGTGCCATGCTATGCTCCTTTATTGTTTATAATACTATTATAACAAATGGGCCTTTTTTGGTCAATCCCAGCTTTTTTTGTCGCCATACTGCTCGTTGTAGTCGTAACCGGCTAGGTACTCCTCAATTTCAGCTTCATTGAGTTCAGTGACTCGTTGACCATGCCCTGTGCCTTCGGGCCAGTAATGCGGATCGCGGGGACGACCGTAATATGAATCTGCACTGCCACGATCAAACAAGGCACCGTGAAGTTTGCGATCAAATTGTTCGCCACGCAAGGCCTGAACGATTTTTTCTTGTTCTGTGGGTTCTAACATTCCTATATACATTGTTGCTCCTAATTTTTCACTATACATATATTATAACCGATTTGTCATTATTGGTCAACCATTGCCACATAAACGGTCTACACGTGGCTGTATCTTGTACACAAATTCATCCACACTACTTTCGGCCCAAACATGCAAACGGTAATCAGCTACCGCCAATCTAAAATAGGCTATGGAGTCATCGCGGTCACAGGTTGTAAACATTCGATAAAAAAAATCATGACACATTTCCTTATAGATGTCATTGATTTCATCAAGACTTTCAAAATATCTCGCCAACTCTAATAGTTCGTTGTCCAAGGTTCTCAAATCCAATTGATCACTGAAATCCATCTGTTGGAATTCAGGACTCCTGTGCAATGCCAAGATTTTTTGTGCCGATTCGCTTAGTAAGTATTCTCTCATATACCGTTAATTAGTTTGGTCAACCATTGTCCCGGACTTAGGATTTACGGGTTAGTGTTCACTAACCTACCCTGGTTGGCGCCGGGTCGGAGATTACTCTATATGTTACAGGCCGAAAAGAAACGGTCCTGATCGAATCTCTGATTTGCTTCTTTACAGGCCGACGCTACTGCAATCGCAGCCTGGAGACGAGCATGGGGATCCATGATCGAGTTGATATATTTGGCGAGTAGTTCAAAATGTTTCTTAGACATACTGTGGCTCCTTTTGATTAACTATACTGCTATTATACAAAAAGGAGAGTTTTTGGTCAACCATAAAAAACCCTGCACAAGGCAGGGTTACTGTTCAACTGCGCAAACAGATTTTTACTTCTTAGCGTCTTTCTTTTCGTCTTTCTTTGCATCAGCTTTTGGAGCTTCAGCTTTCTTTGCTTCTTCCTTCTTGGCAGGAGCGGCGGCGGCTGGCTTGGCTTCTTCCTTCTTGGCAGGAGCTTGAGCAACAGCGGAAAGTGCGAACACGGATGCTACGATTGCGAGTAATGCTTTCATGGTATTTCCTTTCGAAAGTTTGAAATTTGCACTTTTTTACAGTGCTGTATATTTAACGCCTTGCCCATGAATCTAGTTGATTTTTTTGGCTAAATTGGTGCTATTTGATCACCAGATTTGCGGCGGCACTTTCGGTATATGTGGCTGGTATAAGATTGGCTGGATCCTGTGGAGGATCCGCAGTGTCCGGCACCAGAGCATTGGTTTGTATGCCGGCATTGTTCAACAAGGTCCGGTTTTGTCCTTCTCTCAGCACAGCCACCACGGCCTGCCCGGTAAATGTACTGATGTTGGCCACACCTTCCCAAAACTGGGCCAAACCGCCTTGTTCAATTTCTTGACCATATGTGGGCAAGTTGTAGACCAAACCATACACCGTGGGATTGTTCACAGCTATGAGATTGCCAAAGTCTATACCGGCAGCAGTCTGCAGAGTCAGTTCTTGTTGGACCTGTGCTGCTATAGATGAAAAAGTGCTGTTCAGCACCGTGACCTGTGCGGTGCTCGTGGTCACGATATTGGCTATTTCAGTCTGGGCCACAGGAATCAATCCAGGGCCGGTGGGCGGAGTGTCACCACCAGCACCTGTGATGGCCGCGTCTGCGGCTGGTGTCAGCACATTGCCCATGCCATCCGTGACGGCTGTGTAGGTACCAGCAGCTGGTTGTCCGCCGGGTATGATCACTGGACCAGCACTGGTATCGCCGTAGATGCCAGTGACCACGTTGTTCATGGTCTGATATATGGTTGTCAGTGTGGTCACATTGGTATTGGCCAGAGTAGACACTGTGTTCTGGAATCCGTCGGTGACCAGATATCCTGCTGCTATGCCCAGCACATCACACACACCCACTGGACGTCCATTGGCACCTCCAATGTTAGCCAGATAGGTGCTGACCGAAGCAGGCACTGCCTGGGTGAGGTTGGCTATGAGTGTAAGATTGTTGGTGGTTTGTTGACCCACTACCACATTGGCCAGCACCGGCAAGGTCATGTTGGTGATTCCGCTGATCTGTTGCAGAGCCACTGACATGGCTTTAGCAGCCAGAGCTTGATCGCTGGGTATTATTTGGCTGAGTCGGTCGTAGGCTATCATATCAAGCTACTGATCACATAGGGTGGCAACTGCTGAATCAGGTCGGTGTTGATTTCGCCCTGGGCATTGACATAAATGGCACGAGGACCTTGTGCTGTAGGTGCAGTCATGCTGAGAAAACTGTTGGGGAACAACTTGAAAGGATTCAGCAGGTCAGCCATGGTGTTTATGCCGACGGTGGTGACCTGGAGCACCGTCAAGATCTGCGCTAGATTCGTGCCAGTGATCTGTGTCATGGCCTGATACATAAGACGTTGAGCACTGTCTACCACTGTGATGGTAGGATTGCTGAGATTAACAACCACTTCCTGATCAATGCCGGCTTCAACGAAGGCCACGGACAACACAGGAACAGCACCTGCAATGGCATAAACCTGTCGCACCAAGGCTAAGGGGCTGCCAAAGTTGTTTAAATCTGCCAGGTTGATCAAGCGTCCCAACGCCGCAAGATCCTCACCAAAGGCCTGAGTGGCCAGGTTAATGGTGGTCACGTCACCAGTGATCATGTTGTTGATGTTGGTAAAGGTATTGCCCAGATAAGTTTGACTGTTGACTGCACTGTTGACAAATACCGTGGTCTGTGATGCATAACCTTGTGCCTGATTCACTGCCTGGGCTATGTTGCTGACATTGTTGCCGCAGATGTCTCTTACGGCCTGTGCCACAACCACTGTGGATAGTTGGTTGCCCAGCGCACTGTAGTCTGTGGGCACACTGTTGCTGAAAGCAGCACAGGTGTTGGCCGCCAGGGTTTCAAGATCCGCAACCACATTGGCAGTGATATTACCACTGCTGACTGTGTCTAGAAATGGTGTCAGCAGAGCTGTGTTTTCGTAGTCCGATATGGCAGTGACCAGATTGGCATTGATTGCAATGCCTTGATTCTGCAATAAACCAGCAGCGGCATTGAGTTGTAGAGCTGTGAGTTGTCCGTCGGACACGATCAATTCACCGTGACATTGTTGCTGCCACCAGTTCTCGCATGACCACAGGTGTCCACATCACCGCCCAGTATCAAAGGTATACCGTTGACCAACACTGCGCCGCCACTGGCCTGGGTTTTTGCATTACAATGTGTAGGAGGGCAACCTCTGCGTCCACAACAAGGATGGGCGCTGACCGATGCTCCTTGAACAGCCACAGCTCGTCCATTTACCAACACCGAGCTGTCGCCATTGAGTATGACTCCACCGGCGCTGTTTTGATCACCTACTCGTTGTACTGCTGGCATGGCCTATCCCATAAGTATTTTGCTGTTTCTTACCGGTTTGATACCGGTTGTGGCTTCTACATAGCTGTCTTGCACTTCGTCACGTGCTGGTGCAATCAGGGCTACTTGTGCTTTATTTATAGTCACAGATTTGTCAGGGTTTGATGTAAAAAGACTAAAAATCATCTGTATGCCTTCGCGCCCGGGTACCACTGTGAGTGGGCGTGTCACAGTAAAACTCGTGTCATTCTCTGCGGTGATTTTTGCCACCAGTTCGTCACCATTGGCAATTTTCATTGTGTAAACCTGATCTAATTCTACTTTCATGTTATCCTTGTAAATGTTTGCGTAATTCTGTAAACCCGCCGATCAACTGCTTGTCTAAAAATATCTGCGGTACCGTGCGGGCATCGGGTACCGCTTCCAGCAACTGTTCACGTGTCCAATCTGTGCTGATGTTGCGTTCTTCAAACTCGATACCTTTCAACTTGAGTAAATTTTTGGCCTGATCACAAAATGGACAGGCGTTTTTGCTCCATACTATGGCTTTCATATTCGTCTCCTTGATTGTTATTATAAGCTGGGTAATGCGTTGTAGTCAATGGTGTCACTCATAGCTCCAATTACATAGTTGGTGCTTTCATTTTCTTGCAACGCTGTTTGTTTGTTTGAAGTGTTCACATGCTTGTTGAACCAAGGTATAGGAGTGGTCTTGGGAGCCACACCTTGATATTTGACACCAATTTCTTTGAGTGCTGCAACTGCGGTATAGTCCACAAAATCACGCAGAATGTTGGCATTGAGGCCAATCACTGGCCCTTTCTTGAACAGGTAATCAGCCCAGGCTTTTTCTTCACGGATCACATCTTGATACATGGCATACACTTCGGCTTCACATTCCTGTTTGGCTCGGGCAAATCTTGGGTCTTCTTTGACCACTTGGTTGATGATCCAAGCAGTCCAGTCCTTGTGCAGGATCTCGTCTTGTAAGATCAGTTGTATAATATTGCCGTTGCCGATGAATATTCGATTCTCAACCATGGCCAAGCTGGTGGCAAAGCTGACCATAAAACGAAAGGCCTCTAGACCATAACTGGCATTGAGTGCCAGCCATATGGCCCGGATGTGTTCGTACTCATCGAACTCTTCCTGCAACTCTTTGCGGCAGTTGATCATGTGTAGACGATCGTAATAAAGTCCAATGGTCGATGCCATGTCCACAATTTCTGCGGTGTTATGGATCTTGTTGAACTCTTCCTTGGGCACATTGTAGATGTTGCGTATGATGTGGCTGTAACTACGGCTGTGGATGTTGGTTTCAAAGAATCCCCAGTTGTACATCAGTGCTTCTAGTTCTGGAATGCTGACCACAGGCGTGAATACCTGTGTGGGGCCGCGCCCTTGCAGGCTATCAAGGGCCGTTTGACGCAACAGATTGCTGGTAAAGATATGACGCACTGTGTCACTGGCTTCTTTAAAGTCTCCGGCATCTTTGGTTAGACTGATCTCTTCGGGTACCCAAAAGAATCCTCGGGCTTCTTGTTCAAACTTTACAATTTTGTTGTATTTGACTTCTTCAAAGCGTTGTATGGTCACCGGACCTGCAGGATCCAAAAACATCTTGCGGTTAAGGTAATCTGTTCGTGTGCGTAAATTGTATTGTGCTTGGCTCATGATGTTCTCTTTATAATTTGCAGGCCAGACAATCTTCCTCTAAGAGGTCGCTGTCGGGTTCTTGTGTGTGCAAGACCTGTGGTGCTTCGTCTTGACCTTTTGATCCTTGTTTGTTGATCAGGCTGTAGTAGAATGTTTTCAGTCCCCAACGATGTGCCTGCATGAGGTTGGTGGCGATCAAGGTAGTTGGCACCTTGCGATCCGCAAAGTGTGCAGGATTGTAGAATGTGTTTGTGCTGATACTTTGATCCACGTAGGCAGCAATCACAGCTGCTGTCTTCAAGTAATTTGCACAGTCTCGTTGTTCCCACATGAGTTGATATCGGTTCTTCAACTTGTTGTATTCGGGAGCCACTTGGATCAAACTTCCTGCTTTGGATTCTTTGACCGTGATCAAACTCATGGGCATTTCGATGCCATTGGTTGAGTTGATCACAACCGATGACGACTCAACCGGAGCCACTGCCATGAGTGTGGCATTGCGCACACCATGGATCTTCATCTTCTCACGCAGTGATTCCCAATCAAGTTCTGGCCGGAAGTTGGCCAATTCGTTGACCGCCCGGGCGCGACGCTCCCATGGAAACTCGCCTTGACCATAACGTGTAAGACCGCTGTGACTGCATGGTCCACGTTCTTTGGCCAACTCCACTGTGGCTTCTGTCAAGTAGTAGGCTTGATGTTCCATCCACGACTTGACTTCTTGCAAGGCATCTTTCTCACCGTACAGCAGGCCGCGTTTTGCGTGCCAGTATGCTAGGTTAGTGATACCAATGCCCAAGGGTTGGATCTCTTGGTTGCTCAGCATGCTCTGGATGCTTAAATAGTCTTGATAGTCAAGTATGTTACATAGACTGCGTTGCAGTATACGGCAGGCCCTGCGCATGTCTTCAGGATTGCGGAACGCACCCCAGTTGATGCTGCCCAAGGTGCACAAGGCAATACGCCCAGCATCGTCGTCAAGTCGTTTGAATGGCTTGGTGGGCAACAAGATTTCACAGCAGAGGTTACTTTGATAGATGGCATGATACTCAGGATCAAAAGGTCCCTGGTTTATAACATTGTCAATAAACACCAAGTAGATACGACCTGTGTCAGTTCTCTCCTTTAATATACCACCTTTGAATACTTCTTCGGCCGCGATTACCTTCTTGCGAAGGTCTTTTCTTTTTTCATATTTGACATACAACTCTTCAAATCTCGCTGTGTCTTTGTAAAATGCTTCATACAGGTCTGGCACTTCGTTAGGATCAAAGAACGTAATCGATTCCTTGTTCTTAAAACGCCGCCAAAAGAACGATGATAACACCACTCCGTAATCCATGTGTCGGACTCGTGTTTCTTCAGTGCCTTGATTGTTTTTGAGCACGATGAGATCATCAAATTGATAATGCCAGATAGGATAGAACACAGTAGCACTTGCATTACGAATACCTCCTTGACTACAACTACGCAAATCTCCAAACCATTTTTTCAAGAATGGAATCATGCCAGTGTGCATGACTTCACCACCGCGAATGGCGGCACCTAGTGGACGCAAACGACCAACCTCCAGGCCAATGCCGGCACGCTTGGCCGCATACTTGGCCATCATTTCTCCTGAAGCAAATATACTGTCCAGATCGTCGTCGGCGCGAATAAGAACACAGGAACTAAATTGTTTGGTGGGAGTACCTAGACCAGCCAACACAGGTGTAGCCAGAGTGAACAGGCCATCACTGGCACAATTATAATATTCTTTGATGTAACGCATCCTTGCAGTGTTGGGTTCTTCTTCGTGAAACACCGTGGCCGCTGCCACCATGTATCTGACCTGCGGCGTCTCATAGATTTCCTTGGTGGCACGATTGCGTACCAAATATTTTTCAATCAACTGTTCAATGGCTGCGTAACTATACTGTTCGTCTTTTTCATGATCGATCATGTCGTTCATGCGATTCCAGTCTTCTTCAGTGTACCATTCCAACAAATCCGCGGTGTAAAGACCAGTGGCTACATTCTTTTTTACTATGTCATACAAATGCGGAGGAGTATAGCTACCATACACATCTTTTCTCAACATGCTGAGTCTTTGCTTGCCAGCCACAAATTGATAGTTGGTGTGGCCCACATCAGGATTTGCTTCTACATCAATCAAGTCCACAATGGCACGCAAGGTGATACCATCAATCTCTTTGGTGGTAATACCATCATAAAAATGCAACTGAGCTTTGATTTCTATCATGCTCTGACTTACGTCAGCGATGCCTTGACAGACTTTGGCAACCTGTGCCTGCCACTTGTCAATCTGTAGTGGCTCTTTGCGTCCGCTTCTTTTTACAACTGTGATCTGCGTCATTTTCTCTCGTTCTAAATTGTTTTATTGCTATGCTATTTGGTGTTGCTGGTATTGCCGTTTGATCGTTGTTGCTTGGATGGTATTTACTACCGTGTCAGCGGCCCAATTAAGTATATATTTTTCTTTGGCTACCAGGACTAAATTCACATCATCTTGGGTCAAAACCAATTCGGCCGGTGCCAAATCTGCACGGTCTAGCAAAGTAATAGTATACAGGATTCCTAGGCCTCTTGCAAGTTCACAGTAGATGTCATCGCTCAAAAGTTGCCAGGGATCGGGCCAAGTTAGTTGATCATCCCAGTGTAGGTAGTAAGGTCGCCAGGGTGCCCGAAACCACCAGGCATTGATGTCTTCAAGAGCGGTTTGTGCAGGAAGATTTTGACATTGGTCACGCAGGAGATTCCAGCTCTCCAGCCGGGCAGAAAATGTGGCAGGCCAGATCAAGCTAGGTACGTGATACTATAGGTCATTGTGGCATTGGTGCCAGCATTGGTAGCAGAGTAGGTCAGACTGACTGTATCACCTGCTTGATCAACTGTTAAAGTAATACCGGTATTGTTGTTTTCTACATAGTCATCACTGCTGCTGATTCCTAAACTGGAATCACCCACATCAGATGCCACCATGATGGTGCCAGTACGATATGAAAAATTCCGTACAATGGTATAATTTACGCTGAATGCACGGATTACGGTAGCATCAAGATCAAATACTGTGCCTGTGTCATTGTCGGTCAATGTGGCAGTGCCGCCACTTTCGCGTGTGTATGAGCCCATGGCCAACTGGCCGCCATTGGTGGTGGCTATGCTCACAGTGTTGTTGAGATCAATTCTAGGATAGGCAGTGGCAAATGCATCTGTTCTGGCAAACAGGTCACTGATGCTGACATTGTTGTTGCTTTGTATGCTGATGATGCTGGTGGCCGGTGTGCCAGTAGCACCTGTAAAATGATTGCCCACATCATAGAAAATGTTGTGACCGCTGGCATTGATGGCCAACACAAGATTGGAGCCAAATATGATGCCTTCTGCATAGATGTTGTCAAACATGTTGCCTATGATGCGAGTGCCAGTGGGCCCACCGTTGGTCACTGCGGCCGTGCCCAACACAATGCCTCGATACAAGGTATCAAACAGTGAGGTCGTGATGGTCACAGCCTTGGTTTGCTGGTTGGTGTTGATACCCCAGACCAGTCCACTAAACACGCAACCATCAAAGGTGATCTGTTCACAGACCAAGGCACTGGTGCTGGCAAAACTCACACCAATAGATCCATTTGCATCAGAATCTAAGTCGGCCGTGGTTGATGTGCCACGGAATCCTACATTTTGAAAGCGACAGTTGGTGGCGTCTTGTACTAGGAACACATCTTGTTCAGGATCGGAGTGTGTGAATCCCATGTTGGTAATGGTGATGTATTCTGGAGCAGTGGCTCCAGCATCACCAATGTTGACTCCAATATTTTGTAAACTGTCTGCAGTGCGGGCCACATAGTCGGCCACGCCATCATCCATGGCTATCACAGAATTGTCGTTGCCTTCGCCATACAAGGTGGCATATGGCGGAATCTTGATGGCACTGGTCACACGATACACCCCAGCTGGAAAGAATAGACTGCGACGTATTTGTGGATTGACTTCTCTGCAAAACAGCTGATACAGGGCGCGATTAATGGCCGCAGTATCGTCGGTAACTCCATCGCCAGTGGCGCCAAAATCTTTGACCGTGGCAAACTGATCCAGCCATGACTGCAAACTCTGTGTGACAGGTGTGCCAGCAGTTGGTCCTGTTTGTACTGTGTAGCCGGCTGCTTCGCCTTTGTAGGTATAGGTATTGGTAAAATTTAGGATGTCCGAGAATTCTGTCAGTATCTCAGTATTACCAATTACAGGAGCACCTTCTTCCAAGGTACCATTGCCGATGTACAATTGCCTAGTATCAACACTCCAGCCCAGTTCTGCACCAGCTAGTTGTGGTAGATTTTCTTGTAAACCTTTTCGGTTTGTTATCTGTGATATTTGTACAATGGCCACTTGAGTTGTCCTTGAATTCTATCCAGTATTTAGCTGTTTAGGTCAGCAGGTAGTATTGCTCAAGTCTGCGCCACCATGCGTCAGCCCAATGGTCAAAATCCGCAGTTTCCAACACAAATTCCTGATATTCTGGGCGGGCTGTGGGACGCCCCTGGGTGTCCACTGGAGGTTTCACGCACATCAGCACTACACCCCTGCGAATATTTGTACCATATACTTCGTTGTGTGCAAGAGCATAGGCTGCTAGTTGTAGAAAGTAATCTTCAATCCATTCTCTACGCTTGGGTTTATTTGTTTGCTTGTAGTCTAGAATACTTTCCTCACGGAGATGTATTCCTGCGCCATCGCTGGTTCCAGCATACAGTTTGGGAAAATACAAGGGTATTTCTACTCCCCAAAACTCCGTGACATTTTTGAGCCCATCTTCAATCACAGTTTGTGCCATGGCATGGCTGGCCCAGCCAAACGGATTTGATCCTTGTTCTTTCAACTCGCCTGTTTTTACATAGTGCTCAAGATAGGTGTGCATTCTAGTGCCACGATTGGCAGCTTCTGTGGTTATGGCCTGTGCCTGTGCATGCCCCACACGATTGCGCCACTCTTGGAGTGCTTGTTTCTTTTCTTCGGGCTTGGTTTTTTCTAGGATTGTAGTGACACTGGGCAACTTGCCGCCTGGAGTATCATAAAGCCTGCGGCCGTCTTCGGTGACCCGGTTCAAGGGTTGATAATCAAATCGTGGATTGTACAAATTAGACTCGGAAACTTTCCCCGCACCCACAGCGGTCTCGTTCTTTTTGGTTAATAAATTCAAAGCCTTCGTTGAGTCCTTGACGCACATAATCCACCGTGATGCCGTCCACAATAGGCAAACTCTTGGGATCTACTACAATTTTAAATTTGTCAGCCTCAAATACCTGATCAGTGTCAGCTGGTTGGTCTACATATTCTAACACATAGGCCAGACCCGAACAACCCGTGGTTCTAGTTCCTATGCGTATGCCAATACCGTTGCCTCTACGAGCAAGATTCTGTTGGATTTTCTTACTGGCTGCATCAGTTACTTCAATCATCTAGATGTTTTCTCTTGTAATCTTCGATAGCAGCTTTGATCGCGTCCTCAGCCAGGATCGAGCAATGGATCTTGACCGGCGGTAATGCGAGCTCTTCTGCAATCTGTGAGTTCTTAATCGCTCCTGCTTGCTCCAGAGTTTTACCCTTGACCCATTCCGTGAGCAACGAACTCGACGCAATAGCAGAGCCGCAACCGTAAGTCTTAAATTTCGCATCTTGTATGATTCCATCTTCTACTCGAATTTGTAGTTTCATTACATCACCGCAGGCCGGCGCACCAACCATGCCGGTACCTACATTGACATCGCCCACGTCCATCTTGCCCACATTGCGTGGGTTTTCATAATGATCGATTACTTTTTCAGAATAGGCCATTTCACACTCCTTGAGTTATTGTAACACACTGCCTAGGTATTTACAACTGATTTTGGTTATTGGCGGCGCCGCATTGCGGACTTGGCATTGGCATCTACCACAGCACGAGCTTGATCCACCGTCATACCTGTGACCTCTTCGGTGTTGCCTTTGAATCTGACCACGCCAGAATTGGGCTCCAGGGGTTCTAGCACATTTTTAAGTGGATCTTTTGAAATAAGTTCAGCCAGGCTTTCTGGAGTTATCGTAATATCAAGACTTTTGGCAGCTTCAATAAAAGCATCCTGACTGATTTGTGCCTGTGCATTTTCATCTTGGGCACGGTCTTTGAGAAAGGTGGCCAGGGCCAGGAGCTTGACCGGGTCGTTGACGTTTTTGTCTAGAGCAAACTCACGGATCAACATTATCTGCGAGCACGACCCAGAGTAGAAGCAGGTTCTGTAACAGGTTCTTCAATGTCTACATCAGTGACATCAATTTCTTCTTCGCCAGGTGCTGGTAACTCAGCTGGCATTTCGCCAGCAGGTGCCATTCCTGCGGTCATGTCAGCACCGGGTACTATTGGAGCTTGTCCTGTGACCACTCCCAAGGCTGCTTCCAGTTGTGTCTTGGCTGTTTGCAGATTTTGCAACAGTCCACTCAAGGCTGCTGTGGCATCTGTGTTGAACTGCATGGCCTGATCCACACCAACTTCGTTCTTGATCTGATCCACCAAGGCTGGAAGGTCTTTGAATTGCATGGCGCTGATGTCTTCGCTCATGCCCTGTACTTGGTCAACCATGTCTTGGCTGGCCAACACTACCTGAGCTTGTTGGACTTCACTAGCTTCTTTGAGACGTTGTTTGAGACTGCGACGTCCTTCCAACATGGCTTTTTGTTTTTGTATGGCAGCTTTTCTGGCTGTGATAGCCTGAGCCTGTTGTGTTAATTGTTTGTCTTCGTCGTCTAGGGCACGCTGATCTTGCTGACGTTTAAGAGTCATAGCGGCTTGTGCTTGCTGAGGAGTTTGCTGTGGTGCTGAAGCTGTGGCGGCCAAGGCCTGTTCCATGACCACCAGTTTCAAATAGGCAGGATTTTGCTCGCTACTATGGAATTCTGGAGTTCTGCGGTGTTCGGCAATCATGCTCCGCACACGTTTCAGCATGTGGCTGGCCTGTTGAGAGGTCAGATCACCAAAGTTGACGCCTTGTCCAAAGTAACTTTCAAATACCTTAGCGGCTTGTTTTATTGGGTTGGCCACGGCCAGTTCTTGCAGTTTCATCTTCAAATCCTCGTTGTTGCGAATATTTAGCCCAGTTCACATATTTGGTCAGCTGATTTTCCAGGTGTTTTTTGTGTATGATCTTGCTTTCCAGCTTGGTTAAAATGATTTCACGTAGCGCAGGATCTCGGCTGCGATCACCTATGCCAGCACGGGTGGCTATGTCGGCAGTCAGCGCGGCCAACTTGTTGTCAGTGGTCAAAAGTTCTCGGGCTGTGTTGTAGGCCTGATTTTTGTCGGCTATGCACCAGCTGAGTGCTGTTCTTGTGGTGGCAAACACACCCACATCTGTGGCACTACAAAACACCCGGAATCCTCGAGATTCCGGCTGTATCCTGTAGCGTCCAAAAACTTCGTACACGCCGTCGTCGTTTTGCCAGATCACATTGGGCATGAGATCTCGGAATTCCTGGCGGAATACCCGTTCTACTTCACGTTCGCTGATCATTTCAATACGTAGTGTGTGACCAGATATATCACAGTGGCTGACAGAGCGCCTATCAGGCCCACGCCCCAGCCAATGAGTTGATCTGTGCGTTTTTCGCTCATGCGTTGAACCATGTCATGCACTTCGCGAATCACATCAGACAGACTGGAGATCTTGGCGTCCACGTGATCCAGTCTGTTTTCCAGGGCATTGTAGCGTTCAGCACAAAGTTCCACGTGTGCTTCCAGACTTTTCTTTTCTATGTCAGTGGGCTCAACCATGCTGTGTCTCCATTATGTATTTATGCCTACAGAGGCAAACCAGATATTCTGACGCGGGCCAGTGGTCACTAGATAAGGGTCTAGGTCAGGCTTGTTGTCAAGTTCTCCCAACATGGGCACACCCGCAGCATCTTGGCGAAGAATCACGGTGGCATCCTCGTCGGGCCCAAAAGCTCCGGCTGTGTCAGTTTCAAATTCAAACATCCAGCGTGTGCCAGTTTGGTCGGTCACAGGCACGGTGATCTGCATGATTTGTGTGCGTAGGCTCAGGATCTGTTGCAGGGTCTCCCAGTTGCGTTGTTGGTTGCGGCTGCGATTCCAGGTAACTTGGTCACGTATAACCTGTCCAGCCGCATCACTGTAAGGCATGCGTACAGACTTGCAGTGCCCCGTGGTACCCGTGGCCGTGATATCAAACAGGGTCTGGCAGGCAAATCTCATGAGTCCTTCCTGGCCAGTTCATAGATAATTTCAACCTGTTCACACAGGCGATCCAGTTCCACATTGTCTCGACGTGCTGAAAATATGTCTACCCAACGTTTTTGTTGTTCCAGTTCTTTGAGCTCTTGTTGCAGGTTGGGATCTTGCCAATGCAACTCTCGCTTGGAGTCCCCGGGTTTTCTAGCGTACACCGTGCGTCCACCGTCGGGACTTTCAAACACTGTGAGTTCTGTGATTTTGCTGACCTGCATGATGTATTTAACTATTGTAGCACGATGATCAATAAAGTCAACAAAAAACCCGCCGGAGCGGGTTTAGTGTGGTTACAAATTTGACTAATTATAGATTATCCAAGTTTGTGAATGCAGCTGTGCCAGTGGCAGAGCTGATACCGATTGTAGCATTCGCACCTTGCGCAGCAGCCAAAGCAAGAGCAACGTTACCAAATGCGCCATCTGGATATGTAGCAACTGCAATGGTTGTTGTTGTTGGAACTTGATACATAGCAACCGTGGTTGTCTGTTGCAACGCTTGGATAACGTTGGCAACAAAACCATTTACACCACCTTGAGCAACTAGAGTTGCGTTAGCTGTGAAAGTGTAAAAGTCTAACTTGGGACCGGCTACTTGAACAGGACCTTGTGCAACAATGTTTGCACCTTGAGCAACTGGACCGTTTAATACGTCAGATGCAAATACTGGTTGTGAGCCACCAGAAACTTTAGTAATAAATGCCATTTTAAATCTCCTTAATATATGGCCTCAATGGGCCTACTTTTATTTATACCTTTTGGTAAAAATCAGGAGTTAGGTGACCAAATTGGGGTTGTTTAAGATCCTATTTCCGGCACTGAACCCAAAGCGATTGACCAACTTGGCACGACCGGCATCGGTGGCCAAGACCCAGCCTTCTTGTCCGGGCTGTTGGCGATCCAGCTGCGCCAGCATGTCCATCTTGATTTCATGCAACAGCAAGAATGCTGTGAATGCGGCTGTGATGCCCGACATGTTGCTTCTAGGGCTCTGCAGGTATTCCACTATGTTGTTGTATTTTCTTGGAGTTACGTTTTTCTGCAACCAAGCACCAAAGTCCGGCAGGAGATTTTCATAGTCAGTGGTGATTCTGCTGTTGATGTAGCGTTTGCACAGCGCCGGCAAGTCGCTGAGCTGTGCGGCTCTGAGCTCGACGGGATTGAACAAGCTGTTGATGTCAGCACCGTGCGAGCTGATGACTGCACGCAGTTGATCTACGAGTTTTTTGTTGGGTGTGACATTCCGGATGTCTTTGACCGTGGGCTCAATGATCAGCAGGCCTGGCACTGGATCTAGATTTGCACTTCTTATGGGTTCGGCTGTGGCGTCGGCAGTTTTGTATCGGGTATGCACGGCTATGCCCACTTCACTGGCTCCAATGGCCTGTCCCAACTTGCTGGAAACCGGAATACGATATTCCACAAAGTTGGGTTTGAATTCATAGTTGCCCGACACTTCGGGCGGAGTTTCGGTATACAGCAGGTCGCCCTGCACGTATCCTCGGAACTTTTCAGGTGTAGCTGCTTCCAGCATGGGCCATAGTTTTTGATATATGCCAATCAGCTCACCGCGTTCACCGCTACGCTGACTCATGATACCGGCCAGTTGCGCCATGCTGGTGGCACGGCCTTGATATCCTTTGGCACCAAAGCCACTCTTGTCTGTGAGTACAAAATCGCCCTGTTCATCTCTACCCCAGATAATGGCAGGTTTGCCATCCCATTTGACTGTGGTTGTTTTTCTAGTATCCTCGGCGGCTGCACGTATGATGGCCATGGCTTCTTCGATGCCACGTGTGCCACGATCAAACACCAGATCTTCGATGTGTGGTATACGAGCTTCGGCTTCCATCAAAGTCTGCTCAATCAAAGGTTGCATGCCTTGTTTAACAATACGATCACGCAACTTGGCCAGGAAATTTACTTCTGTGTATCCGGTTACTGCAGGTGTTTCGCTTTCCATAAATGGCAGGCCTTCGCGCTTCATGTGTTCACGGAAGTCGGCCAACTTGGCTTCACGTTCAGGATCTGTGCTGAGAGCTTGTAATATGGTTTCTACACTAGCCAAATCTTGCCGTGTGGCTGTTTTGTTAAGAAGAATCTTGGCAACTTGATCTGGATCGTCGGTTATTACCTTATTTGTGGGGTCATCTCTGCGTTGTATGCCTGCGATTTGATTCAACTTGTAGCCCTTGCTTTTAGCTATGCTGTTGATCAGCACGTTGCGCTCACGGCCTTTGTATCGGCTATCTGTGGGCATGGCGCCCAGCACAAACTTTGACCAAGGCACATTCTGTAAAAACATAAAGTCGGTTTGCACAAATCCTGAATCAGGGCGACCATTGATGGGTGTCTTGAAGTGCACCGCGGTGCCTGACTTGCGCACCCATTCTTCGGGCTTGAACCCGTGGCTCTGTGCCCAACGTGTGAGTTGGGCTACCATCTGTTCTTTGGTAACCTGCTTGCTGTCTACGGCAATGTCAAGATCACCACTGGTGTCTCGGATACCAGTGCTGCCCAAGGTGTTGTTTTGTAGATCCAGACCTGGCACCAATTCTTCTAACCAGGCCAGAGTTGGCTTGACATCGGTCTGATTTATGCGTTGGGTCAGGGCACGACCATCGGCATCTTTGAATACGTTGCCACCTTCGAGCAAATGCATGATCAAACTGTACCTGGACGTTTACGTGTCGAACGTCTGACATTCTGACCCAGCGGCGATGTCGACGGAGCAGACGCAACAGTAGATCCGGTTGGTGCTGATCCGCCAGCTTTGATCAGTTCCTGATCTAGGAATGCTTGGAAACTTTCATCGGGCACACGACCTGTGGTTTGATTGGCCCATTGACCATTGTTGTCAATGGCATAGTTGACATTCCTGTATTGTATCACAGCCGGTTGCACGCTGACCACCTTGGCCAGACCTTGTGTCTGATTCACATCTTGTTGACTGACCGCGGCCTGTTGCACCAGTTTGGCCATGCCTTGTGCCACCTTTTGTGGATTGTCTCTGTTGTTGGTAATGTCACTGATAAGCTGGTTGATTTGTTGTTTGTTGGTAGCATAGGACAAAGACTGACCGCCCAGGAGATTTTTTTGTACAAACGCTGCCAGTGATTTGGGATATAGATCAGCATACTGGGTTGGATCAGGTGTGGCAGCTCGTAGTTGCTGATCATAGCGAGCCCAGATGTCAGCAACTTTTTTCCCTAGCATGGCCGTTTGTTGCGACGCCATTGATCCAGTGTAGGCACGTTTGAAATCGCCCACAGGAGATGTTTTCTGTGCCAGCCAATTGGCTCCTTTGGCGATTCCGCCGGCAGCTTTGCCCAACAAGTTGCCCAAGCCTTCGTCTAACTTACATTGTGTTATTTCATGAATTTGCATCGGTGCGTCTCACTGTTCGAGTAAACTTGTTGGGATCACGCTGATTTATAGCATTGAGCAATTTGCGTTTGAGATTTTCTGCCTGTTCAGCAGGATAAGAATCATCAATCTGCTCCATCAAACGTATGGCACTGGCAATCACGTTGCTGGCACGGTTTTCTATGACATGGCGCTGATCGCGCTGAATGTACATGGCATCTAATTCTTCTAATAGACTTTTTGTTTTTTTCTGCATTTTGGGCCAGGACCTTTTTATTATTTATTGGTTTTGGCCACAGTTGTCATCACAAATAATCAAACGTCCTTGCTCATAGTTTGGTATTTTCCACGATTTTTCAACAGATTTAAACCATTCTACGCATTCTTGCAAGGAGTATTCTAAAGCATTGTTTTTAACTATTAGTGGAATCAACTGTGCATTGGCCGCTTGATGATATTGTCCTGCACCATATGTCTTAGGATAAAAACCTGTGTAGCAACATGGGCTAACATCACCAGCAGCTGAGACATAAATGGATTTAAGATTTTTTGTTTCACAGCTGATAGATGCGGCAGGAACTCGATTAGTTGTGATGTCTTGTAGTAAAACAGTGTCTGTTTTTTTCTTGTGCAACAAAGTCTCAAAGTTGAGTTCACCTGTGTAGTTGCCCATGACATGAACTAAATGACCATGCTGATTAAACACCGGCGCAGTATCACGTCCATCATTTTTTAATTCAAACTCTTTGAATCCTAGGTCTTGGCTTATTTTTTTGCAGGCATCAATTTGATGTCTATTGTGATCAAATGGAATCATACTCCAAACAGCGTATCCGCCTGCACTGATAAATTCTTTGGCATTCTTAATAACCGTGGACCATTGTGTGTTTTGTCGGTAAAGATGATGTGTGTCCTTGAGCCCATCTAAACAAAATTGCACGGTAGCTGGTGTATGTGCCAGTCTAGTCCAAAAATCTTTGTTTCTAGCACCGCCATTGGTACTGATAGTTACTTCAAGGTCTGGATTGTGAGAGAAAAAATAGTCTACTATTGCCGGCCCTTCTGGATTCATAACGATGTCACCAAAATTGCCGTTGATACGAATACTGGTCAACTGTTGTAAAAACTCAGGGCGAAATATATGTCGTGCTTGTGTTAAACTGAGATTGGTTTCAGGATACCCGCCGTTGTAGGGATACCCCCAGAATGTTCTAGGACACCAAGGACAACTGGCGTTGCAAAGGCTAGAGATTTCTAAATGAACATCTCTGATGTCTTTATACGCAATCATTTTTAACCTTTGTTTTTGTCGTGATCAAAGGCGATCAAATAGAGCATAAAAACTCAGGCGTGAGTAATTGTCAGGCACAGATTTCTTCATGCCATGGATCAATCTGTTTCTATTATGCATGATATAACCGGTATTTTGTTTGAAAGCTATTTCCACGGAATTTTCAAACCAAGTTCCTAGATCGGCACGGTCTTCGCTAAGATAAATTTGCATGGCAGCCGTGACTTGATCGTTGTCAAAATGATTATCGATTTTATACCTGGCTTGATCTTTCCAGATCATCGCAGTGCGAAATTTTAAACCAAGTCTTGAAAAATCTAATTCAGATAACTTACACCAGAGCCAATCACATATTCCATCCGGTTTCCAAGCGACTTGTTCTCTGTTGAGAGTTTGTTGTCCATCAATTTTGATCCAATCTGTTTCATTTTCAATGGTAGACAACAGATAATTTAATTCATCCTCAAACAAGATTTCTTTGATAGACCATAAATCCGGTCTGAGTTGAATGGCAGTATCCAAGGCTTGTTGGTTCATGTGGTCTTTATCTTTCCCAACAACTGTTTTAGTTTTGCGCTCTGAACATCAGCGGTTATTTTGCCAGATTCTACAATTTCTTCTTCTGCAGGTGTGGTCATACGACTTTGTGTTTTGATGCTGGTTAAAATATCAGGTTTCTTGAAAGAGTTAACTGGCCCTGCTTCTTCACCTGGATCAGTGATACGCATGGTTTCAATGTTGTAGTCCAAGTCAATCTTTTGTCCTACACCTGTGCTACTACGACTTTTCATACACTGTATCTGATACTTGCCACGTTCACGCATGGCTCGGCTGGTAAAGATGCCAAACACATTGTCTGCTGTGTTGATCTTTGAGATACCGCCCGAAATATGACTGTGGTCGAACTCAATTTCTTCCACGGCCGATCTATTCAACTGGCTGGCTGTCACAAACAACACATTGAGCTCTTTGGCCAAGTTACGCAGTTCTTCTGAAACATACTTGTCTTTGACAAACAGATCATTGGGACTGACCTTGGCGCTCACAGGCATCAACAAGTCCAAGTAATCACACATGACAAAGTCCACTTTCAATCCTGTTTGCACTTGTACTTCTTTGATGTAGCTTCGTATGTCATTGATGTTGCTTTGCGCCGGCAGGGCCTTGATACGATATTGTCCGGCTTTCTTGCTCACAAGTTTGACCTTGAGCTCGGTCTGATCAATGTCCTTGCGTATTTCTTTGGTGCTCATTCCGGCCAACATGGCATCAGTTCTCAGGGCACACAGTTCTTCACTGAGTTCCAAACTGATATACACCCCCGACAAGCCAGCCTGCAACCAGCTCAAAGCAATGTTCATCATGACCAAGGATTTACCAGAACCTGATCCACCTGCAAAAATGTTGAGTTCGCCTCTGCTGAATCCACCATACAAGATCTTGTCCATCTGTGGCCAACCTGTTGAAACTTGTCCACCGCTATTAAAGTATTTGTTGATACGAGCTTTGGGATCAGACCAGTAGTCTGTGCCCATGTCCTTGGTCAAGCTGATCTGTACCGCATCCTTGATCAACTTCTCCACAGGATCATACTCACCTTTTTCCAGCAGGTCTGCTGACTTCAAGATTGCCCGCTCTAGTTCTTGACGTCGAGTAAATCCTTCGAATGTGTTTAACGCCCAATCACAGTGACCTTCATTTAGATCAAGTATTGGCTCAAGTTTGATTCCTGTTGCGGCATTTATTTGTTCTGGCGTAGGTAGTGTTTTATATTCATTACAATGTTGTTTCAAAAATTCTGCAACCGGTCGCAGACTGCGATCAAAGTTTTCGGGATTGTAAATATTTTGAACTCTGACGAACAATTCTGCGTCAGAAATCATCATCTCTAAAAAGAGACGTTGCACTGCCAAATTATAATCTGTAATCATATTTTCTATCAGCTATTTTAAGAGTATAACAGAATACTATAGACAAAACAACTCAATTGACTAAATAAAGGTGTAGTTCGCGACACGCCAATGTCCAACTACTCTAATGCTTGAAAGGAGCACCAGCAATGATATTTACAAAATTATCTCCACCCAATAGCTTTTATGTGTATGCCTACCTACGCAATTCTGGAACACCATATTATATAGGTAAAGGTTCTGGCCCACGAGCTTGGATTCAGCACAGACAAAACAATCAGGGTGTGCATACTCCACCGCCTGGTCGTATTATAATTATTTCTCATGACTTGCTTGAAATAGGTGCATTTATTTTGGAACGAAAATTAATAAGATGGTATGGAAGGCAAAATAACAATACAGGAATTCTTCATAACCGTACCGATGGCGGAGAAGGGTCAATTGGTGCTATTCAATCTGCAGAAACCAAATTGAAAAGAGCCAATTCAAACCGCGGTAAAACAAGAACAACAAAAACAAAAGAAAAAATCCAGAAATCTCTCACTGGGGTAAAACATAGTTTAGAACGTAGGAAAAAGAATAGCATATCACACACAGGTCTAAAACAAACTAAAGACACCATAGAGAAAAGACGAATGGCACTTAAAAAAGTTGAACACTCAAAAGAATGGAATGCTAAAGTAAGTGCGGCCTTGAAAGGAAGAAAAAGGTCAGCAGAACAAATTGAAAAACAAAAAGAAACATGGAGACTTAAGAAGTTACAATCTTTGATTGTTTAAGTCTTTTTAAGAGTGCTTTCTTCCTTAGTTCTATTTTAATTTTACTGGTTTCTCTGGACTGCATGATAGTTATCAAAGTTGCTACCTTTCCCCAACGAATCACAGCATCATTGACATCTTTGACATCCGCGGGCCATGCAGGCATGCTTACACTCCAGCCTAGTTCTACTGCACGGTCTACTAACTTCATGCCTGCCGCGTCTTGATCAGGTACCACTATGACTTCACGATCTAGACTGCGTATGAGTCTGACCTGTGCGTCATTGATCTCGGCATGCAACACAGCCAAGCCTCCAATGCCAAGTGCATCAAACACACCTTCAACCACTATGGCATAACGCCAGTCAGCACCTTGTAAGTCTGTGCCAAACACATAGCCAGGCTGTGTGTCATGTATGTACCGAGGCTGACGATTGTCCAGCATGCGGCTACTGTAACCTACCACGCGATCGTCATAGGTAAATGGCACTATGACCTGTGGACGTGTCCAATGCACACTGTCATTTTCTAACACAGTCATCACAGGATAGCTTTCTGGTACGGCACGGCCACGCAAGTAATTCCAGTGCAGATTATGTTTTGTAGTGACCAGTTCTGCAGCTGGTGGCAGGTCACGTTCTTCAAACTCTATGCCTTGCAAGGTATTGCTCAACCTTTGACGATCAGAAAGTAGACCTTCCATGCTACGATGGCGTAGACTTTCTAAGTTGATGCGTTCTATTTCTTCTGCTGGTACCCCCAACCATGACATCAGCTTGCGTGCCTTGAAACTGAGATTGCGACCTAAGATAAAACTAGCAGTGTAGCCACAGTTGAAACAGTGATAACTCCACCCTGCATCTGAAGTTTTGATACCACCCCTACTGCGACGATCCGCACTTTCACTGTTGTGTATACAGCAGGGTGCATTGAAACTGATCCAACCCGAAGCACTGGGCTTGCGTCGTGCGGGCAAGTAAGAAATCACATCGATCATGTTGTTATTTTAACATGATTTTTGGTAAAATTCAACAGTGTTTGGTATTATCTATACAATAGATCAACCACATAACCGGTGCTGATTACCACAGCAGCACTGGATGTCGACGGAGGAGCAGGACTGACCACGCTGGTCGAACCTGCATTGGGTAGATACCAATAACCACTGCCGCCATTGGTCACTGTGATACCTGTGACCACACCACCCGAGATGGTGGCTTCGGCTGTGGCTCCAGAACCGCTGCCTATGATGTTGATCTTGGGTGGTGCCAGATAACCATTTCCACCGTTGACCACGTTGATGGCAGTGACCACACCGTTTTCTGTAATGGCTGTGGCTATGGCCGGAGTGCCAGGTTGATCTGGCACAGCAAAAATGCTGTTGTTGAAACACAATCTAATTATAGGATGCCATCCTACAATGTTCATGTATATGGTTCTGGTTTCGTCGTAGTAGGTAGTACTCTCTGTGACATTGTAAAATATGCTTTGATAGTTTTCTGCGGCCTGTGCCTTGATTGTGCCGGTGTACCCTACCAAGGTCATCTGCACTGTGGTAATGCCTTTTGTGGGTTCAATAAAACTACTAAAATATTCAGTGTTTAAAAAACTGTTGTAATAATTTCCACCATTGGGATTTCCAGAATAATATGGATTGCTGGGCCATTGAGTCCACCCAATACCATCTGGGCTGCCCTGAGCACTGAGCTTGATAGTGGGTATTGTGAGTGGTGCACTTGGAACATACTGTGGCAGTATGCTGTCTACGATATTCGCAGGAGCACGGGCGCCGGCCTGTGCATTGGTAAACACTGCTTCTACCAGATTGCCACTGCTGCGTTGTATGCTGTAGTTGGCCGGCTGTGCTAGGACCTCCAGCAGTTCAGCACTGGTCAAAGTGACCTTGGCACGCCCGGTGGCCGCATTCAACGTGACCATGGGTTTTTCCAGCAATAATTCGTCGCCGGCGGTGCTGATCACCCGGAACAGGAACGTGCTACCCGTGATGTTTACAGGCTTTTCTTGTTGATTGATAAATTCAAACAACAGCACATTGTCTACACCTTTGTTAATTGTCAGTTGTTTTGCGTACACAGGATCATACCTATAGATAAAAGTTTCGCCCGCACCTGTGTCCATGAGCAGGACTCTGGTGATCTGCTGATAGATATAGACTTGGGTTGAATACATACAGAGTATTTAGCGTGATCTGCACAGGGTACAAAAAGGGTTTGGTAAATATCCTAGACTTATGAGCACAGACTTTTTTGCCCAACTAGCGGAGAAATATCCGTTTATCACCTTGTGTGTGTATGCTACCACGGAATATGTGGGTATCATTCAAAATCAAGACGATGCCATAACCACGATCTATGATTTTGGAGCGATCCAAGACATAGAAATCAAACGCAGATTCCTTGAACTGGCCAATGTGTGGTGGTGGGAAAGCAACAGAACTGTGCCTATCAACATATTCTTAAAAGGCGAGTGGGACATTTTTCGTCCTTATCTGCGCACCTTTACCAACAAGGATCTGGAAATACTACACGGGCCCATATGCAGTCTCAGCGAAATAAGCCGCAAAAAAAGCAAGAGAAAATCAATTACTCTGGTACGACGAGTTGAGTAGATTCATGTGCAGGGCCACCAAGGCTGCGTAACTGACAGCATGGCTTTGTTTGAACACAAAACCGCGGCTGTCGTCGCCATCCCATACTGAAGCAAAAACCCGGTCCCAGGGTTGGTTTTGCAAGTGTGTTTTGCCTGGACGAATAATACTGATAAATGCTGCCATCCTGGGTATGCTGTCAGGACGCATGGTTTTCAACAATTCTGTATAGTTTCCCACATGCACTAGTTGCTGGGCCCATTCACTGTCGGTCCACAATTTGGACCATGGCGGATCAGCAACCAGCATGCGATCATAATGTGCTTGATCCTGTATCAGTTGATACACTGTCATGTTGAGTAGATCTATCTTGAAGTATCCCAACTGTTCAGCGGTTTCATAGTCAATGGCCGCGCAGGCATTGACAGGATCATACGGCATGTCAGTTGGATATACTCCGCTGTTGTGTCTACGCACTTGTCCTTGATACAGTTGTCGTGCTGGCGTTGCTTGGATCAATTTTAATAATTGTTCTCTATGGGCTAGGTCAATATCAATGTCTGCGCTCATTACCAACCTGCTTTCTGTAGCATCTCTTTGACGTATTCCTGATCAGCCACATAGTCTGAGAATTTTTTCATCCACACTTCACTATCAATGTAGGGCCACACCATGGCTACTTGTGTAGCATCAAGTTCACTCAAAAACTTCTGACCTGATTCACAGTTATACACTATCCAAGGACTGACACGGCCAGCAGTTACAGCATAGACCATGGCATTGGTGTTGCCATAGCGCAGACAATCTTCGGCTGGGTGCTGACTTTGTTCTGACCAGTCTATGCCAAACTCCATGGCCCGAGCCAGAGCATCGTTGACATTTTCCACACGCAGATAGTCAATGAGATATTCTGTATACACTGTGTCTTTGGCCCAGTGATCAATCTTCTTGTTTTGTTTCAACACCCACTCAACAAACCGTGCTGGATTTATAGCCCGGATGTCCACACAGTACCTACCAAACTTTACAAAGGCCTTGTAGTACGGACTATCGGCAAAGTCTTCAAATGTTTTTAACTTTGCCGAACCTTGTGTCAATTCATAAAACCTTAGGTATGCGTGGAATCCTAAACGTACACCTGCTTCGTCTTTTTCCATGCGACGACGACGCGGTTCGCATGAATGCACCGCAAGACTGGACTCCTTGATAAAGTCTTTCTTGCAATACTGGCAGATATATTTGGAATCACTCACGACCTAAAAACTTTTTTAAATTGTTTGAATTTTGTATGAATATTGACCGTTCTTTGTTTCGGAATTGAAATATATTGTACATGTTATGTTGAGCTATGCGCAACAGTTCCGGCCGGGCTGATTCCCAATCAAAATTTTGTAGTTGATTTAATAGCTTTACTATGGCTACAGATCTTTCGTAGGGGTCTTGGATATTGTCATATGATTCATCCCACAGTGAAGAATAGGTTTGGAACCCTACTTTTTCTCTGAGATTTTTTAAATGATATTGGTTTGCATAACACACAAAAGGTGTTCCGGTCACTATACATTTCATTGTTTTTTCAGTGTAAAAAAAACTACCTAAATAATTTATTTGTGTTTCTACTACCAAAGTTAATCGAGCCTGACTCATGGTCTTTATTGGAACCAGCTCGGCCAGCCCAACATAGTATTTTTCGTAATCAGCAAACGGGCTCAAACAATCATAATGACCGTTGGTTTTGCTGTCTTCGACTGCCAATCGATAATAATCAGTTTTTCCTAGGTTATGCCCTTGATAAGAAAGCACAAAATCATCAAACTCAATATTATCTAGTAGATGTTGTACAAATATGTTTCTTACAGGACGGCGCGCCCCTATAGGTGCATAAAATTTATAGGGTTTTGGTGACTCAAATTCATACTGCAATGGAGTAAAAAAATTGAAATTATAAAGGTTAAAATACGAAAATAATCGATCCCAGCAGTGAAAATTACATTCTACAACTGTATATTCGAATGGAAACTGATACAGGGCACAATCCCAACTATAGGGGCAGAAAAAAATATATTTTTTATTTTTTGGAAAAATAGATATATCGTCGAGGATCGAATGCAAACCCTCAATCCATACTGCAACAATATCTTGATCACACTGGTGTAACAGATCGTTCTGAGGACCACCAGTAACAGAATCATGAAAATCTATATCTCCGGGCCCAATCTGCAAATCGATAATATTTTCACCAGTTTCATAAAGTCGTATATTGTCTCGTAATTGTTGATGTGAAATTATATAATTGGCAACGTATGTGTCTGGGGTTGCATTAATCTTAATCATTTTTTGACCTCTTGCCCACCGGCTTTTAAATAAGCATCGATGTCTTTCTTTGTGGTAATTTTGGCCATCAACTCTAGTTCATCATCCTTGAGATGTGGGTATAGTTCTGATAACTGTTTACGAATACCCGTGGCTCCTGCTTCTCGTTTCTTAGGAGCTATCCACTGATGTCTATGTGAGCCCATACCAGGACTCACTGTGGTAGCCGATAACCATTGCAATCGGGGATGTCGATTGATAGCAAAGAAATGTTTGTTCAATCTTTCGTTGGTAGCAATCAAATAAAACTCCTGCAGTTCTTGCGAACCTTGCACAGCACTGCCCCAGCGGATCATGAGATAGTTACTAAACTTTTTACGTTCTTCGTCGGTGAGTTCGTCATAGAATTTTCGATTCTTTCTATCAAACTGTGTCATCTCATTTTGTATACTGAGTTTGTCCATTACCAGGCCAGATTATAGTTTACCACTTCACAATTGCGACTGATGTCTTTGACAAAGTACACACAGTCTGGTTTCTCACCTTCGCTTACAGGCACGCACAGCATCTGGCCATTTTTTAGTTTAGGAGAATACCAGGTGACCTCTTGGTACACATCGATGATTTCCACATCCAGGAAACTGGGCCTAAAACTCGTGAGTGGATTGAACTGAAAGGCTTTGAATCCACGATCGTTTATGCTGGTGAGTGGCAACACTTCCAGGTCGCCCAAGTCAGGTTCTCCGATCAGGATCTGCCAATCCACTGGCATTTTGATCCTATGGTCTCCTATACGCAACACCAAGGCTGGCGCAGTGAAGCTTTCTAGGAAGATCAAGGGTATGTAATGATAGTCAGGATCTTTGGGATCGCTGTTGTCAAATATAGCAAAACGCATGTCATCAACTTCCTCTGGAAGATGATCTAGTTCAAATGGCTCGTTGTCCAGTGTTAGTATTCTCATAAATTGATTATAACATATTTTGTCACAAGTGCAACCTTTATTTCCATTCTAGTTTCTCTTGTGTGAAAGGATAGTTGGCTTCTCGGTAGAACTGTTTGCGTTTGGTCAAGTGCCGTTTGGCAAATCTACAGGTTGATGTAACGTCCCAAATCTGCACATGGTCTTTGTCTTCGGCCTTGCGAATACCACGTCCTATGCTTTGTATCACTCGCACAAAACTCTTGCCAGGTTCCACAAGAACCAGATTGAAAATCCTAGGTATATTGATACCCACCGCAGCCACGCCATACGTGGCCACGATGATCTTGCCTGTTGCATCAGCCACTTCATCATATTCATCTTGTCTGTCCTTGGCTTTGGTTGCGCCACTTACCATGACTGCATTGTCACCCAGGCGTTCTATAATGCCCTGTCCGGCTGCAATTCGATCAACCAGGACCAGTGTGTTACCGGTCTCATTGACCTGCCGGATCAAGTTGGCAATAGTATCTAACCTATCTGGTTCTTCTAGCAAGAACTTTAGTTCGCTTTGATAGTTGGTAAACTCTGCATGATCAACCAGTTGAACAATGTTTACATGACATTGTGCCAGCACACCTTGGCTTTGTAGTTCACTGGCGCTGAGTCGACCTATTACCGGACCAAGACTACACTTCAATGCCTGCGACTCAAAGAGTTCTTTAGGTATGGTTCCTGTGAGTCCCCAACGCAAAGGTATGCGACTCATTACACCTGTGAGCAGGCTCTTGAGTGCGTCGGCCTTGGCCATGTGTACTTCGTCCACAATCACACACACCACATCCTCAAGGAACTCACCAATAGTAACATCGCCTACACTATTTTTTGTATTCTTTAACAGCACATTCAAACTTTGCCAAGTGCAAATAGTATGTTGACGACCCCACTCCTTTCTATCACCAAAGTAAACCCCCACATCCTGTTGCATGTTGATGTAATCTTTTTCTGTCTGCGTTACAAGACTTTTGTTAGGAACAATAACAATGGTTCGACCATAGGGGGCCACGGCATTTGATAATGCGGCTGTAATAACTGTCTTGCCGGCACCTGTGGCAATCTCCTGGATACACTGTGGGTTCTCAAGAAAATTGTTGATGATGTCAACTTGGTAATCACGCAGTTCCATTGGCTGACCTTCTAGGGGATGCCCTTTGCCCCACTCAATATGACTGAACGTTTGTTCGGTTACTTGTTCAAAAGTAAACGTGGTAGAGTAATCACGTTGATCATCTAGCTCAACGTCATAGTTAAACTTTTCCAGGATAGGAATAATCTCAGGTAACAAGTTTACATAGGTGCTACCACCTAATTGGAAATAGCTGACTTTGCCGTCCCAACGTCCTAGTCTGACCGCAGGTAAGTATCTAGCACCAGGAACATCATATTTGAAAGCATTTACTAAACTACGGCGAGCATCAAGTTCAAGTCCTTCGATCTTGATGTTTACTTCGTCTCGGATTACGATTGTGGCTGTTCTCATTGTAGGGTAACTTGTGTGATGTATTGATGTTGCTTAATCGTTTCTATTAACTGATCTCTAGGTTGAGTTTCAACGAGTTCGGCCACTGGAAAACGCAAAGGCAACAGTCTAGGATCCTGGAATGTGGTAAAGCCTTGATCAAAGAAAAACTCTCTGTGTTTGTTGTAGTATGCCTGCATCCTGACCAATTTGTCAGCAACACAATCCGCAGTTTCCTCGTGCATGCGAACATTGAAGTCTGCTGAATAGTGGTTGAACGGTAAAAACGCATCGTTACTGATGTAGTTATCACGATCTTGTGTGAGGTCCTCCAGAGTTTTGCCGACCTCAGCATAGTTCAAACACACGCTACCAAACTTGGGATTTAAGGTTCCATATTTGTGCATGACTTCTACCGGCAACGTTTTGGTCTTGGGCATGCCAAACCAAGTGCAAACAAATCTAGCGCGATTGCCACGTGCTGCACTTTCGCACCTGTGAACATCAACATTTAAATTGGCCAAATGTTGTCTTACTTCCGAAGGTATAAGACCATATTCTGGATGCATCGGATGTTGATCTAACAAACCGTGCCACTGTTCAAAAACGTTGTGTAGATAGTTTAATGTATCTTGATCGTAAACTGTAGACAACGATCTAGTAATCAACGGCTGCCAGGCATTAATTCCTTGTATGCATTCCTGTATCTTTGCCAAGGCAATTCGTTCATCTTGTTCTTGGGTATTAAATCCGTAAAATCTTTTGGGATCATCCATGGGCCACGAATGTCTCTGATTCATGCGTTCAATCCATAATTGGGCTATGGGCGTTTTCAATACCCGAAATTTTAGTGACAAATCTCTGAGATCAATGGTCAAGATCATGTGCTAGTGTAACATATTTACTGTTCAAGATCAAAAAAACAGGCACCAAAGTGCCTGTTGTGAAATGGGCAGTGTTGCCACTGCCCAGGAGCTACCGATTAGGAGTTTTTCATGCAAGTGCTTGCGGCCAAGGCCTTCCAGTTGTCGGCGCTGACCTTGGTCAAGTCCGCAATCTTCAAGGCCATACGCAGGCTCATTTCACGGAGTCGGTCCTTGTTGGCATCCATGAAGTTTAGGATCTCGTCACCTTGTTCTGGGCTGAAATCATAGTCATTGAACAGTTGTCCTTGGCGGAAGATCTGCTTGATACGCAAGAAACGATCACGCATGGTATTGAGAGTCAGGTCCAAGAAGTGGCAACGACTTTGTAAGGCCTCTAAATGGTCTTGCAATTTCTTGCTTTTGAGATTGCTGAACTGCAAATTAGTGATGAAGATACAGGCACCTTTGAAGTCAAAGCAGTCAGGCACACCTTCTCTGCGCAACATGGCCGAGTCTGAGTTCCAGTAGATCCTACGCTTCTTGCCCGAATCCAGGGCGGCCTTGAGAATGTTCAAACTCAAGTCATCTTGGAACACGCTGTCACAGTCGTCAAACACCAACACGTTGTTGGGATCTGAATGTTTGTACAAGGTACAGTAGAGACCGATGGGAGTCATGGCACCTTTGATCACTTCATACTTGATCTTGCGACCACTGAGCTTGTCAAACAGACCTGACTTCTCCAGTTGTTTTTCCACACCATAGCTCTTGCCTACTCCAGGAGGACCAACCACGATCATGGCACGAACATCACCGGCTATGGTGGCCTTGGTCATTTGATCCAGGATGTCAAATCGTTGTTCAATACGATCCATGACTTGATCATCAGTCTCCTCTGGGGCCTGAACCACTACCGGGCGATCAGCAGTCACTGACTCAGTGGTAAACTCTACATCTTCAATGCTGTCGACTTTGACTCGAACCACATCTGGAACATCTGGGCCAAAATAGCCATCTGCTTGAACTGTCACATAGCCTCCCTTGGCACCAGTTTGAAAACCCTTGACAAGATTAAAGATCATGCCGTTCACGGGTTGATTGCGATATGATCCGTTTTTAACGAGAATAGTTGACATACTTCTAGCTCCTTCTTGATTGTTTTAATAATACTATTATACTAAATTGGTTATTTCTTGTCAACCATGCTTTTCAGTGAGTCTTCGTAGCGTATTTGGGCCAGGAAAACGGTGTATATAAGAAAAACGCAAGACGTGATACCCAACCCAATCACGATCGTAGGAACCATGTCGGCGGTAACGACTGTGCTTAAAAAATGGAAAAATGCTGTGGTTGCCAACACAATGGCCATCATGCCTGCGGTCATTGCTGTTGCTCTTAAATGTTGATTCATACTTTGCCTTTCTCAAAAAGTGTTGCGTAAAAACTACATTATGTTACTATTATAGCACCTGAGCAATTTGAGGTCAAGCCATAAAAAACCCTACTTTTAGTAGGGTTATTGCCAGTGCTCGCAAATCAATTGATCTGTGACCTGATGTGGTTTTGGATTTCCGTGAAATACCAGTATGCTGGCATTGTTTAAGATCTGTGTGCCGGTGCCTGTAGATCTGTGACGCTTGCGGCGAAAATCGTAGCCGCCGTCTACGCACTGCCAGCGCCAGCTTTGCACTCGGTTAACATCCAGATATCTACACTGGTTGTGAGGTATCGTGGCAGTCAAAAAGTCCTGATCTCCGTGATGGCGTCGAACCATGTTGTCCAGATCCTGCGCACAAAAACTGTCCCAAACATACTGATAATTTTTGGTATTCCACCACATGACACTGGAATTTATGCCCACATGATTGGCACGCCACAAGTACTTGAAGTCTCTCACGGTCCAGAAATGTGTGGGCGACTGATGCCAAATCCAATCTATGTTACTGACTATGACAGTGTCCAGATCAAAATACAGCAAGGGCCCTGAATGATGTTGGGTATTGAACAGCTGCATCTTGTACCACCATCCGCGATTGGCACGTTTCAGTTGCCACGGTATCAGCTCGTGCTTGATCATGGGTGCAGGTACTGTTCTTTCTGCTTCGGTATAAACATGTAATCGTATGCCCGCGGTAATGTGGCGACTCAGCATGTTGTACAGGCGTTCAACATAGCTCCAGTCATAGGCATTGCCGTGAATCACGCAAGCACAATCTATGGGTCCTGTGATCATTGGCTCAACGACTGTGGTCTGCTGGTGTGCCAATTTGTGTGCTCGTTTGGTAGCTTTATCCAAGACGTGATTCCAGTCGTTGTAGCCAAACGCCGCGACTTATTTCATTCACGGTGTATTCGGTATGACAAATTTCTACCAGCCACTGATCTCTGTCCACGGTGTAAGGTTGTTCAATGTCTTCTAATTTTATACTCACAGGATAGGCCAGGCTGGATCGATCTACTATGGGTCTGGTTCCTGCCAAGGCCGCCTGTATGCCCGGACCCGAGTTGTGGTTGACCATGGCATGACACTCAAAAGCCAAGTTATAGCTGTCATAGGTATTGGCCACTCGGGCTGGTTGTTCTATGACCACGTCCGCGGGCAAATGCACAAGTCCGGACCGGTTCAAAGGACTACGTGGATGTGGGCGTACCACGATAGGACGGTCTGTGACCTTGCGCAACTGTTCTACCTGCTGTATCACCCAACCTTCCATGCTGGTCAACCCCACTGTCTGTAGACTGCGGGCATGTTGTGCGGCTATCACGATTCGTGGATTTCTAGAGAAATTGAGGGCCAAACTGATGCCCAATTTTCTTGGACGGTCCCAATCTAGATTTTCTGTGTGCCCGTAATACCCATTGGAAGTGACTGAGTTCAAGGCTATCTTCCAAGTTTCGCCACGATAAAGAGCCCCAACATCAACCACAATCAATGGTTTGTTATGTGTTTTATAATGGCTCCACACTGCCTGATTGGCGGCCATGCGCCCGGACCATAGCACACTCCATATGATGGCTGCATCAGCATCGAAATCATTTTCTACAACTTTGTGCCCAGCGTTGTACAAACTGGTCAGCAGGGCCTTCACGACAGGACCGCTGTTTTGAGCACACTGATTTGGAAAGTAGGCCACACGCATAAGGTTAAATATTTAACCATGAACCTATCTCCCATTCAAGGAACTATCAATCAATCTGGATTTTTTGTGTACGCAGCCGCAGATCGTGTGTATTTTGACATCCACGGTCGTGCTTTGATTCGTAGCGTACTTGCAAACACCCCAAACTTGGGCATTCACATACACATCTATGATCCTACCGAGGAACAATTGGCTTATTGTCAGCAACATGCTCAAGTCAGTGTCACCTGGGAAATCACTGATCCTTTGGAATTTGAAAACTGCGCCACTGAGTGGCAAAATCGCACACAGTTTGCCAATGATCGTCAACGTCAAATGTGGAAAAGGGGACATGTAGGCGGCCGTGACGAATTGATAAAATTGATCCGGCAAACCTATTTTGCTTGCATGCGATTCGTGAGATTGGCAGAAATTCTACAACCTGGACAACGCTGTTTAGAAATTGATGTAGATGGACTGGTTCGTGCAACTTTCAACATTGATCTTGGACAGTGTGATTTTTACCTGTACGAAAAACCCAAAGATGGCACACATCTAGCCGGGGCTATCTTGTTTAACGGACAAACAGGATCACATGATTTTTTACAGGCCTATGGCCAGGCCATGCGAGAAAACATTGAACGCAATGATATCTACTGGTTCCTGGATCAGGTAGTTTTAGATCAATTGGTACCCAAATACCGCAAAGGAATCTTGCCCATGAGCTACATTGACTGGGCCATGCGTCCCGAAAGTGCAATATGGTCGGCCAAAGGCAAACGCAAAGAATTAGCTATATTCAAACAAGAACAACAAAAATATCTATAGGCGTTTGCGATACTCAATGAGTCGTTGTGCCCATTCGTGTCTGAGACGACGCATGGCTTCTGATTTGTAAAGTTTCTTTTGATTGGTTCTATTTAGATAGGTTTGATCCAGATTGTTGCCTGTGAGGTCTGCGCGATCATGGAATACCACAGCATCAATCAGTTTGATTGCATTGGCTTCCAGACAGATGTGATGTATCCAAGAATCGTTGGAGTTTGACAAACTCACCGATCCAAAAATGTCAATCCACTTTCGCGGAATCAAAGGAAACAGTGCGAATTTTGGTCGATAGTTTTCAGTGATCATGTGCAACATGCCCATGTGATCCTGCTCGCGTTTGATCATACTGTCCCATCCAGTGGATTTCATCAAGGCATCATCGTTCCAAATCAACAGCCATTGGCCACGAGCATGTTGAGCCAGTAAATTGTAATATCTATGCAGTTCAACATATCCCCAGATTGGAGTTTTGTGCACCTGTGTTGCGGTGCCATATTTGCTGACCAGGTCGACCCAGGCCGGAGAAGAAAAAAAATCATGGCTCTCGGCGTCATCTTCATCGTAGGCCACTGCTATTTCAATCTGTGCAGGATCATCGGCCAGACTCAGCAATGATTCAACTGTGCGTGTGATCAATGATGTACGGCAACGAGTGGGCAATAACACTGTCACTAACACTATCTGACCCATTGTCTCATGTGTGCCCAACAACGACCAGATCTGAGATCTTCAAAATTCCAATGGCATTGAGCTAGTTGTCTAATCCAGTGTTCACGATCAGGCATAACCGGTGTTTCAATTTGACTAAGATCAGTGTTGGCTATGGATCCTGCTTGGCTGTAGCCTGGATCATCGGTAATAAAACTGGGAATACCTTCTATGGGTGCCACAGCACTGGGGGTGCTGTTATGACATACCAGTGCCCAGCAGTTGACCAAGTCTTGGATGATGTGTCGTCCTTGTGGACTGATGGTAACATTGTGTTTTTTCAACAATTCCACATAGCGTGGATAAGCCTTCCAATCACCAGGATGCCATCTTATCAAGATAGGTCTATCACTGTGTTGTTTGATTTGTGTGACTGTGTTCTGCAACCAGGCCATCAAATCAAATCCACGCATGCTCCAGCCCAACGGACGTTGTAATGTGATAAGAATATGATTGCCTGTGGTCCGCCAAGGTTTTAAATCCATGTTGTAATGCCGCCGGATGTTGTTCCAATTTTCCTCTCCAGGAGTTTCATTGCAATATATTCCTGTTTTAGGAAATACACCGTTGAAGCTGTAGCGCAGATAACGTTGTGGATTTGCAGGATCTTTGTAGATAAACACATTACTATCGATACTAAGCCAATATCTTCCCAGTTGTTGTTGCGTCTCCATAACCATTTTGCGCACCTGATAGTGTGCCATTTTGGTTTTGCTGGGATTAGAATCAAACGCATTGCCGATTATGGCACCAACATCACAGTCCTCGTAGGTCTGGCTGTGTGTTACCTGGGCTTGATCTCCACACCTGGCAGCACCTTCGGCAAAATAAGTCAATGCGTTGATCTTTTCGGTGCCATTGATGTGTCTGGGTAGACTGCCGAGATAGCTTTTAATAATCAAAGGTCGTTCGGTGCTCATTTTCTTGTACCAGATTCCAGGCTTGGCCGGTTATGATTTCGTCTATGCTGAATTGACCATAGGCCAAACTGCACAACCATTTGTAGATCACCTGTTCATCGGTTCGAGGCGGGCAAGCAATAAGACTGAGATCGTCGGTGGTGACAAGACTGGCTGCAGTGGGAGCCAGACTGAAGCTGGGAATACCAACCTGCACGGCTTCTACGGCTGCTATGCTGTTGTAAGTGACCACGGCCCATATGTCTTGTTCCAGAATATCATATATGTTGTCTGTGGTGTTTCTTTCAGCACGTCCGGGCTTGTCCTTGATTACTATGGGTCGATCTGTGTGTTGTTTTATAGTATCAATGGTGTTTTTGATCCAAGTGTCTCTATCTGCACCATAGAACTGAAAAGGTTTTTCTGTGCTCATGATCAACAGGATTTTTGATCCAGGATCTTTGCGCCAGCCTTGATAGCTCAGTGCGGGATTGTATCTGCAGAGTGCTTGCCACCGATCATCGGGCACATCCAAAAACCTACGCTGTTGCATGGCATTTTTTTCAATCCTGTGATATATTTTTCTACCAGTTCTGTTGTTTTCGCTGCGATAGTTACCTAAATAACCAGTTTCCATAAAGTAGTAATCGCGGCCATTTTGTTCAGCATGTTTGATGTATGCGCCTGCGCTGATACCACGCACCAAGATCGGATCTGTGATTGCATCTTTGGCACGTTTATAATCGTGACTGGTCATGAAACTGCTTTGTGGGAAAGCAGCCATGGTCATGGCTGGATAGTCACTAAACTTGGTCAGTCTAAAATACCGTTCTTCTTTTTCTCTGATCAGCAGTTCAAGATTTTTATCTAGACGTTTGCTCTCTTTGTCATCTTCGAACCGGAATAACTGTCGCAACAGTTGGAGTTCATTGTATAATTTCAAGGTGTCTGCCACGCTGTGCTTGAGCGCAATGCACTGATCTGGGTACAGCACCTTGTATTCTTCCATGGGCCATCGTTCGACCACGGCTATGGGCAAGGTCATAAGATCCTTTGTTGGCAGTATTCGGTGAGTATGCGTTCTCTGTGCCACTCTTCGCCTTGTGGTGTATCAGCAAACTCAGTGAAGCAAGGTGTGCCCAAGGTGTAATGTAAAAGTTTTGCATCAGCGTTGGCTCCAAGTTCGTCTGGCAACCAATTCCATTCCATGGGCAGTTCGCCAATGCGAGCGTCATCCAACCACGAAAATCTGTGTAGGTAACTGCCGGGTTGACTTTGAACGAAGTCCGGTGTGAGTTTTCTGTTGGGCCAACTAGAGCAGTTCCATAAGATCACACTGGACCAATTCTTTCTGGGATAATCTTCGTTTTTGGCGCCCATGTATTTCTCTGCCATCCTTGTTTTATAATCGTGCTTGACTACCATGACGTCTTTGTCATATTCACGCAGGCTCCATAGTTTGACAATGTCATCTCTAAGCACCATGTCACCATCGATGAATATGGCCCATCCTTGATAACCCATGAGATGTGGAACTAGGAATCTGGTGTACACAAAATGATTGCTGTTGTCGCCGTGTGTTTCTTCGTAGTCTTGGAACAGATTTAGTGCCACGGGCACAATGGCCACTGGTTGTGTGGCATGTCGGATGATGCTGTTTACGCACACATGATATGCTATGGCTTCTCTGGGATCGTAGCCGATAAAAATTGGAATTGGTGTCATAGTCGTTCTATGTCTTCTTCTACACAATTCACGCCATATTGTATCTCTACCACCCGCAGAGGTTGATCAGTTTCGTTGCACAGTTGATGCCATTCTTCACGATCAATGTGTATGTGTTGATGTTTGGTAAATTCTCCCATGAGTTCAGCGTCGCTTTTCCTGTTGATAGTGTAAACTGTGGCCTGACCTTCGGTCACAAACCAATGCTCAGCACGCGACTTATGGCGTTGCATGCTGAGTCGTTGGCCAGGCTCTACCGTGAGTTCTTTGACCTTGACTCCGGCGCCTGCTTCATACAACACACGGTAGGACCCCCAGACACGATGTGTTCTAGGTGCTCGCCACTCTTCAAGTATCCACGAACTGGAATTGGACTTGTCCGACCCGCCCACGCCAAACACAAATTCTATGTCAGGCACTGTCATTTCTGGAATATTTTTTGCAGTACGATCACCACCGTTGGCAAATACAATGCGTGCATCAGGATAGTGTGCGCGGACCTGTTGTAAAAGATGACAAGCAGTGCCGTCGTCGTCGTCAAAGGTGTAAACCTCGTCTACCATGGACAGGTTGTTTAGCACACACAGGCGCTCTTGCCAGGGCATGAATGCACGGCCTTTTTTGCGGGCCAACCATTCGTCACTGTTGATGCCCACAATTAGATAATCGCCTAGAGTTCGTGCTTCTTTGATTAGTTTTATGTGTCCAGAGTGTATGGGATCAAACCCACCTGATACAACCACAATAGTATTCATGTGGATATTTATAGGCCCATAAATTGTCTGATCTAATTTACAAAGTGGCCATGCTGGCCAGACTATGATCAATCCAAGGCACAATCAAATCCTGCTGGCGCAAGGCACTGTGGGCATATATGCTTGCAGCCGCAGATTCTGGTAAAAGATTCAGTTCAACCAAGTGGTGCCAAGTAGCCTGGCGAGGATCAATGGGTGGATGTTGGCTACGATAGACCACGGCATGTATCCAGGGTTCACCAACAGTTTGTTTGAAAAAACCTGAGCCGCAGTCCCAACCTGCGGTGGCCAGCATGTACATCAGGCTGACCATGGTATGATGATAATAGCAACCACTGGGCAATTCATAAGCCAGTTGTCGATGATGTATGCGTTGTGAGATTGGTACGGCAAGTGCCAGCATGGCGCCCGGACTGGCAATGTGCCACCAATTGCTGAGAGTTTGTACAGGATTCAAAGCATATTGAAATGCGTCGTGACACCATAGCACATCAAATCCGCCTGGGTGAGGTGTTATGGGTTGTTCGAAATCGCCAGGTGTAATCGCAATGTTTGGATATTGCGCACCTAACTGTATTTTTGGTTGCAGATCTATGCCTGTGCATCTGATGTGTAAGGGCTCAGGCTTGTCATCTCGAGTAGTTCTAGTGGCCCACCAGATCAAGTCCTCACCCGATCCGCAACCAAGATCTACCATGCTGCGAATGCTGGCCATGAAATCATCATACTCATATAGTTGGTTCAGAGTTTGTAGACTATGTGCATGGCTATCGCCAGGATGTACAAATTTCATACTTGTATGTCTTCCATGCCGGCGGTGCGTAGCCTAACCACATGCCCCATTTGCCACTGTTTGGTGTCTAGCCCTTTCATAATGCCCAACCAGCGATTGCGCAACAAGGCCACTTCGTTTATGATAGTTTCGAAGTCGATCACTTCGTCCTCGCCATCTACATATTTTTCAGCATCTCTGCTGGTCAAAGCACGAGCATAACCTTCTAGATATTTTTGGAAGTGTCGGCGACGGATCTTACGCAGTTGTATGTTGAGATAGTTTAACACTGCTTCTATTTCTTGAAGTTGATTGAATCTGTGTTCGGTGATGCCCGGCAAGGCCGTGATATTTTTTTCCACCAGTCCACCAATGCGGCATTCAAACTTGGCTGATTCTAGCTCAGTTTCGTAATATGCTATAAAATCTGGAATAGCACCAAGATTGGCTACAACCTTGCTATACCACATTAATAATCCTCGTCATCATCACCATCGTCGTCATCTTGGAAATCTTCTTCCTCTTCTTCATGATCTTTGAGATAGTGTGCCAAGGCACGTTTTACTTCCGTATCGCTTTTAAATGCTGTTTTAATTTCATCGGCATCTGCGTCGTTGTCGATCAACACACTGACCAAGGTTTCTGCCGCTTCGTCACGATCCACTGTGTTTACGTAGCGTTTGAGTTCGTCCCAAATTTCTTTGCTTAATTCCACTGACATCCGTTATTCCTCCGTGATTGTGTCTTCAGTACTTACCGTTTCCTTCTGATTTGCAAAATCGGCCATGACCTTGTCCAAGCAACCATCTTCGTTGCTTTCCCAGGCCTTGCGGAACTGTTTGATGATCTCGCCATCGCTGGTCACAAACATGAGTCGATTACCATCTTTCTTGAGTAGTCCTTTCTTTTCGGCCAGATCTGTCAGACCGCTGTAGGGATTCATACCTGTTTCATAAGGAATCTTGACTTGCACACCTTCAAAAGGTTTGGCATAGCGTGTTTTCATTACCTTACAGCCAGCACGGATGCCCATGACTTCCGAAATCTTGTTGCCGTCTTCGTCTTCTTTGAGTTTCATCTTCTTCATGGCAACTACAATAGAACTTGCATAGATAAAGCCTTGGCCGCCTGAAATCTTGTCATCGGGATCAAACATGTCCTGTGACGCATAGGTATGATTGGTACATACCAGGCCCACATTGTAACTACCAAACATGTTGACACAGTTACGGACAAGTGCTGTGAGAGCTTTGGGTTTACGACCCAGGTCACCTTTCATTTCACCGGCATCAAACTGATTTACATCAGTAGGGGTCAACAACATGCCCAAGCTGTCAATGATAAACATGACCTTGGGTCGCTCGCCATCAGGCAAGGCTTTATAGTCGGCCATGAATGTGCTGATGGTTTTGGCCACATCGTCGATCATGGCCATGCTTAATTTTAACAGTTTGCTTTCCGATGTGTCTACACCCAGTGCTTTGAGCCAGTCTTCGTCTAGGGCGTTTTCACTGTCAATCAACACAACAAAGATGCCTTGCTCTTGTGCATTTCTGGCAATGTTGCCTGAGCAGATGTATGATTTGCCTGCACCAGACTCGCCGGCAAACACAGTGACCTTGCCCAGCGGAATACCTTTGTTGAAGTCTCCTGAGATCAAATAGTTTAGTGCAAAGTTGCCTGTGCTGATCCAGTCAGTAGGATCGTTGAAACCGATGGACAATCCATCAATACTCTTGGTGATTTCCTTGCGGAACTTGCTTACGTCGAATGGTTTTGCCATGCTAGTCTTCCTTAATTAAAATTTGGTTAATATGTTTATACTTACTTAATTTGTCTTTTACGGTTTCTATATCGATTACATTGCCCAGTGGGATTGTTACATGACCCATGTGTTTATTATACGGGTCTAATCCCTGATTAGTCAACCAATTAATATAGTCTTTGTGATCAAACTGATTAATGCCTGCCAGTGTAAGTGTTGCTTCACCGCTAAAATAATGTAAATTTTTAAATCCCGGATATGATAAATCTAACCCATCTTTATAAAGGTCAAACAAATTTTTACCTAATTCAACATAATGTAAAAATAATGTTCCCGGCGGTATCGTATATTCTGCATACTGGTAGTCGTCCTGTTCTAAAGGGTGTCGTCTATATTGATCTTTATTAAAACTTATGTATAAGTTAGCATCTGGGTCTTGTTTTGTTTCTACTCTATGTATAAAAAAGTTTAGATTTCGTATGGCTGTTTTTAATTCAGTATTTGCCAATGCAAACAATCGAGTGGGTTTTCCATACTCACCACTTAAAGTTTCAAATTTTGTGTGTAGATAGTTGAAATATTCCTGTGGTTGATTAGCTAAATCATTACGAATTTCAATAAAATTTTTTAAATATTGATTAATGGTCAAGCAAGCATTAGTTAATATGTTAGATGATTCATCTAATGTTAACAACGACCAAAATGCTTCTTGTTGATTAAATTCACAATTTTCTGTGCACCACTGTAACTCTTTTGTCCATTTGCGGACAAAAGAGTTGTCATTTAAGTGGATGTCAAAAGATGCCTCCTTAGAGGCACCCAGCACAACTGTTAATTCCATTACTGCTTTTGACGGCTACGAATCATGGCCAAAATATCTTCGGCCTTTTGAGTCGTTGGCTTGGCGGCCACCGGAGCACTTGCTACCGCTGGAGCATCCTCGTCGTCAAAACTACTTGCTGCGGCTGTAGCTGGTTTGGTTGCAGGTGCTGGAGTATCTTCATCTGCCGCAACAGCACCAGCAGAAGCTGTCACACCTGCCGGACGGAAATACTGACCCCAACGTTCAGTGTCATAGCTCTGACCATCCACCGACGCTTCAAACATTTCTTTGATTACCCGGACTTCGGCTTCGCTTGGCTTCTTGGGCAAGAATGTGCTCAAATCAAACAGGCCATGCTTTTCGACTGCGGCTTGCTCGGCTTCGTTCAAGGCCGATTCTTTGCGTGCCCACTTGCTACTGTTGTAGTCGGCAAAACCACCTTTGCTGGTCTTGCTGATACGGAAGTCCAGGCCACGCATCAAGTCTGTTGGCAATTCTTCCAGTTCTGGATCCATGAGTGCGCCTTTGATAAGTGTAAAGATCTGAGGACCAATGATGAAACGGCGGATTGGGTTTTCAGGAGTCTTGTCGTCAGCAAGCGGATTCTCGCGAACAAAACCTTGGAAAATATAACTGCGTTTTTTCCAATACTTGCGACCCATGTCTTCTAGACTCTTGTCCTTGAACCAGGTGCGAACTTCTGTCAGCACTGGGCAGGTCTCTTGCCACATCTCCATGCATGGCACTTGGACGTAGACTTGTTTAGAATCTGCTTCACCTTTGATGCCATTGAATGGCAAGCGGATCATGCTGCGTTCTTGCCAAAAGAATGTGTTTTTTGAATTACCATCAGGCAAGAAACGGAGTGTGGCACTTTGGCCTTCTTCCATGTTCCAATGTGGATAAATCGAGTTGTCACCGCCTGTGGAGTTTCCGCCTTGTTTGGATTCGCTGGCGGCTAGTCTTGCGCGAATTTCTGCTAATGATGCCATAGTTGAGTTGCCTTTCTAAAGTTTACTATGTGTTGCCT